>Ga0307411_10000036_pt1 | contig 43425 bp, 32 predicted proteins | sample DK1Ometagenome_2_FD_203712 | JGI IMG/M metagenome (GOLD analysis project Ga0307411, IMG submission 203712) | Maize rhizosphere microbial communities from greenhouse at UC Davis, California, United States - DK15-O-1 | ecosystem: Host-associated > Plants > Roots > Rhizosphere > Soil | place: USA...
CCGACGGTGTTCACCGGGCACACGAGCGTCTGCAGTGTGGACTCGAAGATGTCCCCACGTTTTTCAAAGACAATCATGGTGGTGTTCCTTGTGAGGCTTGGTTGATCCGAGACAACAGAGCGTCGGTTGTGTCCACTTCCGTGTTCTTCCTTTTGGCTGCTATCTCTAGCATCTTGAAGCACACGTCCGAGGGCTGCGACAGAAACTCATTGAGCGAGCAGTTAAAGACCCTGCCGACCTGCAAGTCGGCGAACTGTTCGAGACGCTCGTCCAGCAGGCTGCCTGTGGAGGCATCCTCTTGAGGCCACATCGCTACGAGCGGCATCGGGTGCATGGGATCTTCCACCTGGTGGTCGTGAATCCCGTACAGCGTTTCGTAGCGGTCCCGCAAGATCAGCTGTGCTGCCACAGACTGAATCTGCGGCGCCAGGCGGACCATGTCGTAGAAGGGCTGCCCGTGCTGCAGCGTCTCCCCGAAGTCCGGCCTGGCGACGTGGTTCCTTCTTAGTCCCGGCTCTGGATGAGCTGGGTCCTCTGGACGAGAAGGATAAAAAAAACCGACAGCACGTCCAGTGGCAGCAGGTGCGGAAAGCGCGGCAGTGCCTTGGCACGGTCTTCTTCCGAGGCCGCAGGCACAGCCACCGTCGAGATCGTGGCGTCCTCCATGAACACGCGCACGTGCTCGAAGAACTTGCGACGCAGCTCATCGCTGCTGGAGAGCGCATCGAAGGTCTGCTCGATCGTGGCTTCGTCGTCGATCACACGGCCCTCGGCGTCGATGGACTCGACCCAGTGGGAGAACTGCCGCATGTTCGTGGCCTTGCCCTGGTCCGAGATGAACGCATCGCGGGCCTGGTCTTGATTCTTCATCGCGAAGGCACGGTCCACCATCGCCACGATGTTGTTGACCCACTTCTGGCCCGAGTTGAGGTACTGGTCCAGCGAGGGAACGCGCAGCATCAGCTTGAGCTCGTCGGTGAGTTGCACTTCGCGGCCCTTGCCCCGGGTGAACTCTTCGCGGTAGCGCTGCACAGCCTCGTTGCTCATGGTCGCACCGTGACGGTTGCCCATGTGTGAGATCTGCCACGGCGTGAGCGAGGAGGTGTCCGTCCAGAAGAGCTTGGGAACGTTCAGCTTCTCCTTGATCGTGAGGTACTGGTGCTCGGTCTGGTCCAGCACGGAGCGTGCGTACTGGAAGCCCCGTGGCCAGATCACGCAGGCGATGCCCCAGATGAGCGTGGGGATGTCCAGCGAGGAGATCTTGGAGCGCAGCTCGCTCGGGTCCTTCAGCGTGGTGCCGTAGGAGTTCGCGAGGATGAAGTCCGTCACCCAGGCCGAGAGGAACACCGAGTTGTTGGCGAACGACAGACCCCAGGTCTGGCGACCCAGCGTGATCTTCTCTTCCGCGAGACGGCGGTGCAGCTCCAGCAGCTCGGTGTCCGGCGGTGCCTTCAGCGTGATCCAGAACCCCGAGTGCCACAGCGGCACGTGCACCATCGAGCCCAGGCCCACCAGCGCGCGCACGCGCAGCATCGCACGTTCACCCGTGATCTTGGTGCCCACTTCGTCCTTGAAGGACGGGTAGGCGGCGTGCAGACCACCCTTCTCGGAGGGCACCGACTGGCGCCACTGCGAGGGTTCGCGATCGAACATCTTGCCGAACCAGTTCTGACGGGTCGTGACCGCGCCGGCTTGCTCGAGCGTCTTCACCCACACCCGGCCTTCTTGGGTGGCCGCGATGTTCTCGTTCGGGAAGGCCGTGAGGGCCTGGTCCGTGCGCTCGGGCGTGGTCTCGGGAATGCTCAGGGTCTCGGCCGTGTCGCTCCAGGTGGCCTTGCCCAGGTCCATGAAGGTCTCGAAGTCCTGCTTGACCGTGGTGGAGGGCTCCAGTGGGGGCAAAGGCGTGTAGGTGCTCTTGTTGGAGAGCTCGCCTTCTTGGGCCAGCGCGTCACTGGAAGCCGGGGCCTGCTCGGCGATCGGTTGCTGGTGCTCTTCCAGATCGATCTCCAGCGTGGGCTCTTCCACGACCGGGCGCACTTCAGGCACCTCGTCTGCCGGGGCCTGCGGGTTGTTGTTATCGCTCATGAGGTTCCTCTTGATGGTGCTGCGGTTTAGTGCAGCTTGACTTCGCCCGTGTTCTCGCCGGCGCTGAGGGCGACAGCCGGTTCCTTGACCACCGCGTCGATCACGTCGGTGTTGTTCGGGTCCTGCGCCTTCTCGGCATCGGTGGGGGCGTTGGCTGCGCGGAAGGCGGTGCGGCGCTTCTCGGCTTCACCGAACTCTTCCAAGATCTGGTAGACCGTGGGCATGAGCACCGCGTTGTGACGCTCGGTGAACAGGTTGTACATCTCGTAGATGCTGAAGGTGGACATCACCTCGTCCGGGTTGTCCGAGCCGCCGGTCTTGCCTTCGTGCTGCTTCTTGATCTGGGCGAGCTCGCCGGCCATTTGCTGCAGGTCCTTCGTGAGGCTGCGCAGGTTGGCCACCGTGAGGGTGGGGTCGCCGAGGAACTTGTGCAAGTCACGGTCAGCGGCATAGTCGGCAATGACCGTGTGGCTGTGCAGCAGCTGGGCGCAACCGTTGTAAATACCGTTCAGGTCATCCCAGCAGGAGTTGCCGATGAGGTCCTTCTTCGCCTTGTCGCGCGCAAGACGCGAGGCACTCTTTTTGGTCATGTCTGACTCCGTGAAATTCAATGAAATAAAATTTGGATAGCTCAATCATTTGACTATCCTGAGTGAACGGCCTGGGATCTGGCGACCCACATAAACTGTGGAGTTCATCACCAGGCGGCGGGCTGTCTGCTACATCATTGTTTAGAACGAGTAATTTTTCATCAACTATCCCAAGAGGCCCGACGCCATGCTCGACATTTTGAGAGACTACATCACCGAGAAAGCCACGCCTGAGATGCTGGCCGTCTTGGAGCTGTCGTTTGCGACCTTCGAGCGTATCGAGTTGCAAGACTACGAGCGCCAATACGAGGAGATCCTGATGACTGCCGAAGACGAAGCCTTCGCAGAGCAGGACCCCCTCACCCGGATCATCAACCTCACCGTGGAGCTGCAAGACAAGATCCTGCGTGAACACGCGGTGGTGCTCACCGAAGACGCGACGCTGGAGTTCCGCGACCAAGTCATCACCGCCTTGCTGGACCTGCAAGAGCGCGAGAAGACCGACGAACTCCTCACCACGCTGTCGATGGATGGCTCCCCCGAAGAGCTCTTTGCCGAACTGCTCGGCCTGTTCCTGCCACTCGTGCCCGATGAGATCCTGATGCGTCTGCAGTCGGTGGACGCCTTTGCGATCACCCGCATCCGCGCTTACATCGAGCGGGAGATGCCCCCGGTGGACGAAGCCAGCCAGGACAACGCCCCCTACCTGGAGGCTCTGCGCAAGCTGGAGCTCGCCGGGGTGAAACCGGCCAAGCTGCTGTTCGTGCAAAACGTGATGCCCCTGGGGATTCCGTTTGTGCACTACATCGACTGGATCGGCCATGGCCTGGAGCAACTCACCATCGAGCGGGCCGCCCACGAACTGCTCGGGATGGCGCTTGCCTCCTCCGACGGTGTCCACAACCCCCGCGGTGTGATCAAAGCCAACATCGACCGCTACGTCTCCAACATCGACTCGATCACCAAGATCGACATCGTGGTCGGGGACCTCCTCCTGAAGATCAACCAGCTATGAACCGCCTTGAATTCTTTCTGGCCGCCATGAAGGCCGGCCTGTACCGCCGTCGGGCGTGGGTGATCAGCGCGTTCTCTCTGGTCCGCGAGGGCCCTGAGGACTGGAAGCGCGACCCCTACCCACTGCGCATTGTGCAAACGCCTTCGGGACACTTCTACGTCAACCCGGACAACGTGAGCGAGCTGCTGCAGATCGCCGAGGTGGCTGATCCGGGGGTGCCGCCTTACCACCACAAGGACCGCATCAAACTGCCCGTGGGGTCGGTGCCCAACCTCGCCAACCACGACGTGGAGACCACGTACGGCAACCTGCTGGCCAACTACATCACGATCATCTGGCCCTTCGGTCGGAAGATCGACTTCCAGGAAGGCCGCTTCACGCCCAGCAAGATCGAGCAGTTGATCCTGCCGCGTCTGACCGACGACCTCGAAGAAGGCAAGACCGATCCGCGTGACGACGGAGGAGGTGGCTCACCCATCTACGTCTCGGAGTACCTCAAGTACTGTGACGCGATGTTCTACATCGCTGGCTTCACGCAGCTGTGGGTGCCGGCTGGCACACGCAAGACGATGACGGCCGCCCCGGGCATCGTGGAGCTGAAGAAAAAGCTCCTCGAAGAGAACAAGGACCGTCTGCATGACCCGGCTGTCATCGCCAAGATCCAAGCCGAGCTCGTGAAGTTCGACCGCGAGTACATGAAGGGTGACCCAGGCGAGAATTTCTTGATCGGCAAGAAGTCCTTCGAGGTCGTGCGCTCCAAGCTCTTTGGCATGCACGGCGCGGAAGTGGGTCTGGCCGAACGCGTGGACGTGGACCTGATCGAGAACTCCCTGTCGCAAGGCTGGGACATCGACAAGTTCGATTCGATGAACAACTCGCTGCGTGCGGGTTCGTTCAACCGCGGCGCCCAGACCGAGCTTGGCGGTGAGTCGGTGAAGTGGCTGCTGCGGGCGTCCTCCAACATCCGTGTGGCGATGGACGACTGCGGCACGCAACTGGGCAACGAGGTGGAGACCTCCAACCCCGGTTGGCTCTTGGGCTTCAGTGTCATCACCAAGAAGGGCAGCGAGCTCGTCACCCAGGACAACGTGGAGAGCTACCTCGGCAAGCGTCTCCTCGTGCGCTCCCCGATGTTCTGCAAGGCTCCCAAGACCGACTACTGCAAGGTCTGTGTGGGCGAGCGCCTCGCGGCCAACCCCACGGGTCTGTCCACCGCGATCTCTGAGTACGGCTCCGCGTTCCTGTCCATCTACATGGCAGCGGCGCACGGCAAGGCCCTGACTCTGGCCAAGATGGATTTTAAAACTGCGATCCAGTAATCTTTTGGATTGTTTTGTCAACCACTTTTCAAGCAAGGAAAATCAAAATGAGCAACCCCGCCCAGGTCACCGAGACCGCTGGTTCCACCGCCCACGTCCAGCTCGGCGTGATCCCCGAAGACATCCGCGGTCGTCTGGCCACCTGCCACCCGGCCACGCAAGCGGCCTTCGACAAGCTGGTCTCTTACATGGCCGAGATGGCCCCGAAGAAGCCCATCACCCCCGAGACCGGCGCGCGCTGGCAGGTCCAGCTCTACAGCGTGCTCACCACGCTCATCAACAAGGTGCCGAGCGAGGACTTCGAAGCGGCCTTCACGGTGCTGCTGCGCACCTTCCTCGTGAACAAGGACGCCGTCTTCCACGAGCGCTACGTGTACCGGTTCATGGAATCGATCCCGCTCACCAACGAAGACGACCGCCACGCGTTCCTTTATCTTCTGCACCTGGTCAAGGTCATTGCCGACCCCAAGGGTCGCGAAGTGGCTCTGCGTCAGGTGGACCTGAACAAGGCGCTGAAGTACGGTGTGACCGAAGTCGGCCGCCAGCGGGTCTTCGCTTACCTGAACCGTTGATTCTGGCGGCTCAGGTGAATCTCCAACCCTCCCACTGAAAGGAACAATCATGGGACGCAACAAAAACCGCGACAACCAATCCACGCAAGAAGCCGAGAAGACCGAGGCAAGTCTGCCTCAGCTCGGCGAACACGAGACCCTGAACGGCTCGAACATCCAGCCGTCCATCGTCAAGGTCGCTGGCTTCGAACTGCAGCTCGGTCAAGTCGTGCGTGCGGCCTGGCAAAAGAGCGGCCTCACCGTCGAGGACTGGAATGCGCTGTCCGACGACGCCCGCGAGGCTTTCATCGCTGCCGAAGTCGACGTGGTCGAAGAAGGTGGTGAAACCGCCATCGTGGCCGACGGCCTCACCGGCGAGCAACCGACGGCTGGCGAGGACGTGAAGTCCGGTCCTGCCGAAGGCGAAGACGGCGCAGGCCCTCTGCCTCCGCTGGACACCGATGTGCCGGTGGGTACGATCGACACGGCTGGTCTGGGCGTGGGCACCTACGTCACCGGAACGATGGCTCCTGCAGGCGAGCAGGGTGACGCCGGCGTGCGTGAAGAAGCGCCCGTGGCTCCCAAGGTCGACAGCGTGGGTGCCTGGGTGCGCGGTGTCCTCATGGACTACGCGATGGTGATGGGTGAGGGCAAGTACCCCAGCCCCGAGCAAGGCGCCAAGCAGCAAGCCAACCTCTTGCATGTGTGTCGCAAGCTCTCGGGTCTGAGCGATCCGAGCGACACGAACACGAGCGCTTTCGCGGACATCGCTCAGTTCTTCCGTGAGAACAAGGACGGCCTCACCTCCGAGCGCAACCTGCGCCGCTTCGTGAGCCAGGAAGACGGCGAGCTGCTCGTGGTCTTCGCCTCCCGGGCCTAAGCCTCTAGAGCCTCTGCGTGGCCTTCGGGTTGCGCAGGGGTTTTATGCCGTGATGGTATAGATCACTTCCATCACTGTTTATAAGGACGGGCTTATGACCACCATCGCATTTGCTAGCATGAAGCGCGAAGACCGCGCCAACTTCCAAAAGGCCATCAACGAGAAAGGTGGCTACACGCTCATTCCCGATGGTGCCGTGGGCCCTGCCACGCTCTCTGCCCTGAAGGGCATGCAAAAGAAGTTCTCGATCCCTATGTCGGGTCTGTACGACGACCCCACCCAGGGCGTGCTCTCGGAGTTCATCGCCTCCAAGTACCTGACCGCCAAGGACTACAAGGTCGCTGCCGACACGCTTGGCGCTGAGGTGGCAGCAGTGCGTGCAGTGTGTGAGGTGGAAGCACGGGGGTCGGGTTTCCTGCCGGACGGCCGCTGCCTCATCCTCTTTGAGCGCCACAAGTTCTGGCTCTACCTGGGCAAGGCGATGGGCCAGGCCTACGCCGACAAGATCGCGGGCCAGTACCCGGACATCTGCAACCGCAAGTCCGGTGGCTATGCTGGCAAGGAACGCGAGTGGCCACGGCTGGAGCGCGCGATGGCGATCCACTCCAGCGCAGCCCTGATGTCGGCGTCCTGGGGCCTGTTCCAGATCATGGGGTTCAACTACAAGACCGCTGGCTACCCGACGGTGGAGTCTTACGTGGATGCGATGAAGGTATCCGAGCGCAACCACCTGAAGGCTTTCGTCTCGTTCGTGCAGGCCAACCCCACGCTGCTCAAGGCCATCCGTGCCAAGCTCTGGGCGATCTTCGCAGAGAACTACAACGGCGAGGACTACGCGATCAACGAGTACGACACCAAGATGGCCACGGCCTACGACCGCAACAAGCCCTGGAACACGGTGGCTTACGCCTAAGCGGCATACACCCCCTCCCGGACCCGTGAAGGCCTGGGAGGGGGTTATGACGTCAGAGCGTGTACGTGCGTTCCTTGGTGCGCAAGTAGGTGGCCAGCATCTGGTCCATCTGCGGCAGCCCCAGCAACCCCGTGCACCATTCCACCGCGTTCGTGTGACCGCCCGAGAGGTTGATGCCCTGCATGCGCTGCTGCTCCTCGCTCACCCCCACGATCTTCACCAGCTCTTTCTTGGTGGTCTCTCGGGAGATGTTGAACACACAGCCGCCGTTCGGGTAGGACGCCGAGACGTCCAAGTCCCCCACGTGGCCTCGGATGTTGGTGCGCATCGTCGGATGTTGCTTGATCACCTGCAACCCCGAGTCGGTCACCAAGTGCGCGGGCAGCGTCACGATCCAGCCATCCAGCCCCACAGTGAGCTTGTCCATGTCCATCGCCATCTGCTTGGAGGTCGAGCCGATCACCCGCTCCTTTTGCTGCAAACAGAAGAAGTGCAGGTTGTCGGCCGTGCGACGAGGTTGGGACTTGAAGTTCTCGAAGTCCGAGCACCCTGAGAACAGCGGCAGCGTGAGCGACAAGTCCGTGGTCACTTCGTCGAGCATTTCCATGGACACGCAATCCCACACGTTGTAGATCACGTACTCCAGCGGGTGCTTCTCTTGCATGAACTGGTGCCAGTCAATGCCCGAGAGGTGGTCGGCTTCTGCGAACTCCAGCTTGCCGCCGAGCTTGTGCTTCTTCAGGATCGCGTCCAGGCCGTAGGAGGGTTCTTCGGCATTCCCGGTACGGATGTGGCGGTACGAACACATCGCATCGATGAAGTAAAAGCTCGCCGGGCAGTACACCGTGTGCCACTGAGCAGACGGCTTGATGGGTGTCACCAGACCCGACGCCGTCACCTTCTTCTTGGGGCCTTGCTTGTAGCGAAAGAACTTGTACTCCGGGGGCACCGAAGGATCGCTCAGCACCGTGGCCGGATCGACCCCTGCGCGTTCGAAGGCTTTGATCACTTTCTGGATGTCGAAGTCGATGTTCCAGATCGCAAGGAAGTCAGGCTTCCATTCGTGCGCTTGCTCGAAGACCCGCTTGACGATGTCGATCTCACTGTCCACGATCTCCACGACCCACTCGATGTTCCGCTCGGCCAGGACGTCCACTTCGACTTCCTTCGTCTTGCCGTCCGCCGGGTCCTTGCGCACCATCTTCATCTTGGTGAGGTACTTCTTCAGCAGGTCCTGCAGGCGAGGCACCACGTTGGAGTAGCCCTTGACGAAGTCTTTGTGGATGGCGGTGTAGACGCGGCTCTTGCTGGAGAGCGTGGCCATCTGGATTTCTTCTGTGCCGCGCACCACATCGGTTTCCACGTCGAACATCGCTGAGCTGTACGGGGTGTTCAGGCCCGGGAAGCGGTCTTGGTAAGAGCGCTTGATGACAGCCGTGGAGAGGATGTCCGAGCCATAGACGAAAGGACTCATCTGCACGTCGCGCTGGCCGCCACGAAACCACGGTTCATTGAGTGCCTTGGCGATCGAGTACACGAGGTCAGTTTGCGTGGTCTCGAAGCGCTTCAGGTTCTTCAGGTCCTCCCACTCTTTTTTCTCTTTGTGGTTGCGCGCTCCCTCGTTGGTGATCCAGAACGGGCGCTTGTAGTCGCGCACACCGCGCAGGTTCGGCGTCACGGTGCCATCCGGGTTGTGCACGATCTCTTTGATGAAATGCATGTCCGGCATCCCACGCTCAGGAGGGGGGCAGTACGTGGCAAACCGGCACTCGTAACGTGGCTTGTTATTGGTTAATTCGGGTGTGGTCATTCGTGCTAAGCCTATTCGTTGGGGTCAGCTGACGTAATCAGTATGACGAGACAGTTTTCTGGTCCCGTTACCCGGGACAAAGCATTAACCGGCTGTGTTTTTTCTAACCTCCGCTTTTGGCGCAGTGCGAACCACACACCCCCATTCAATCCAAGGATCACCCATGCGCACGCTTTTCAAGCAGCCTGAATTTGCTCTGGAGTCCATCGACTTCCAAAATCCGCTGTTCTTCAAGGAACTCACCGCCATCTTCGAGAACCTCGCGAAAGTGCCCGAGGCCGAGATGGCTGACTCCGCCGAGTGCGTCCAGCTCTCGCGCGTGGTGACACACCACACGGGCATGTCCATCGGGTTCTCGCTCGGCAACATCGACCCGTGCATCGAAGTGCCGATGCTGGACCGCAACAACATCCTGATCAACTCGATGATCAAGAACTTCGTGAACTCCGCCGACGGCCTGCGCATGATTGCAGCCGCCGAAGACGGCGTGGTGCGAGGCAAGGTCAACATCCGCACGGGCCGGGTGAGCGGGATCTTCACCGACGTGAAGGCCACCATCCACCTGCCCACCAAGATGCTCAAGGGCTCCAAGTACACCGCCGAAGAGATGGCCGCGATCACCCTGCACGAGGTGGGTCACCTGTTCACGTACTTCGAGTACTCCAGCCGCACCGTGGTCACCAACCAAGCACTGGCTGGCATGTCCAAGTCCTTGGACGGCAACCTCGGCCCCGCTGAGCGTGAGGCGGTGTTCGTGAGCGTGAAGAAAGCACTCAAGCTCACGGACCTGGACACCAAGGAACTGGCCAAGTCCACCAACAACCGCATTGTCGAACTCGTGGTGGTCTCGGCCGTGGCCCGTGCGGCACGTCACGAGCTCGGTGCGAACGTGTACGACTTCTCGACCTGGGAGTACCTGGCCGACCAGTACGCAGCCCGCCAAGGCGCAGGGCGCCACGTGGTCACCGCGCTGGACAAGCTCTACCGCGGGATGTTCCACATCTCCTTCCGCAGCCTCCCCGCCTACGTGGCGATGGAAGCCCTGAAGCTGGGCATGCTCGTCATGGCTGCCAAGACCGGGATGGGCCTGCCCTTCATCTTCCTCGTGGCAATGGACGGTCAGGGTGACGGCACCTACGACCTGCCCGGTGCGCGTTTCAAGCGCGTGCGCAACCAGCTCGTGGAAGCACTGAAGGAACCCAAGCTCTCGCCGGCCGAAGTGCGCAACTACCAGGACGACATCGCTGCAATCGACAAGGTCCTGGAAGGCGTGAACGACCGCCGGCAACTCCTCGGCCTCCTGTGGGACGCCGTGGCGGTGTGGAACTGGAAGGAAGCCGACCAGAAGAAATTCCAGCAGGATCTGGAGGCCATCGCTGCGAACGACCTCTTCCAGCACGCTGCCGATTTCAAGAACATGAAGGCCGTCTAAGGCCTTTAACCCTCAAAACTCAAGGAAACTTTCAACATGAAACCCGTGTACACCGACTTCGTCATGCAAGCCGACGTCCAAGCCCTGGATGCGAGCAAGCGCGCCTGCATCATCGCTGCGGCCATCGCCGTGGCTGTGGCCAACACCCTGCCCCTGCCCACCGGCGAAGTCGACAACCCTGCCTCGCAATACGCCCTCGTGGAGCAAGCCAACGCGGCGCGTCTGGTGGCTGAGTTCAACGAGAACCTCGTCTTCGACATGCCCTACGCGATCCCGCTCGTGCGCTCGCTCTGGCTCGTGCGCTACACGGCCGCTCACCCGGCCAAGAAGCCGATGTTCCACGGCGAGTGCGGCTTCTTCGACTCGCTCCTGGGTGTGTCGCACCACGTGGACAGCGAGACCTGCACGTTCCTGAACGAGAACAAGGCCCAGATCCTCGTGCTCGCCTCGGCCGCCTCCGACATCCTCGCGGCCATGGCCGCCAACGGAGGCGACAGCGGCCCCGGCACCGGGGGTTCCCCGGAAGACGCCCGCATGATCGGCGTGGCACTGCAGGGCGCGGGTCGTCCCTTCTAAGGAGCGCACACCGTGTTCCCTGACATCACCATCGACACCAACGAGGAAGAAGAAATCCCCGTGGGTCTGCATGGCGAGGGGGCAAGTCTGAACGCAGGGGTGGAGCTCGATCACGAAGAGATCTTCGTGGACCCGACCCCGGGAGAAGTCCCGGAGTTGGCAGTGGACGTGGAAATCCTCGTCTCGCTGGAAGCGCGCCTCGACGATCTGGCTTACCTGCGCGCCGACCTGGAACGTGCCCACGGCATGACCCAGTCCTTTGCGATGGAAGCCGAGCGCATCCTGCCCGGCTCCATGGGAGTGCCCGTCGGGTACTTCACCAAGGCCCCTTCGGCTACGCGCTACGCCATCGCCACGGAGAGCCTCTCCAAGGGCGTGTGGGCCCTCATCGCTGCAGCCATCGCTGCGGTGGCAGCGGCCATCGTGAAGTTCTACCTCTGGCTCTCGGGTGACCCCAAGGCTGAGAAGAACCCCGCCAAGGCTGCCGAGAAAGCCCAGACCCGCGCCGCCGAAAGCGAGGAGAAGGCCCAGGAGAACGAGGAAGTGCTGCGGGAGGCCCCGGTGCGGGTGGGCAAGGTCTACCAGGCCTTCCAGCACAGCGAGCTCTCCCCCAAGAGCGACCGCGCCGCCGTCCTCGCCAAACCCCTGGAAGCCACGCTCGATTCGTTCGTGGATGGCTTTCTCGCGGACGACGCCCGCTACGAGCGCACCAAGCGCTTCATGCGCCAGGACAACCCGGTCTTTCGCGACATCATCACCGAAGGGCCTTACACCAAGGCCTTCCGCGAAGTCGCAGGCCGGCTGAAGGAAATCGCGCACTTTCTGCAGCAGCGCGAGAAGATGTTCGGCACGATCATGGTGCGGGATCTGAAGCCGCACGGCTCGCTCGTGCGGGGTCTGAACCTGACGGACTTGGACGTGGCGGTGACACCGTTCAAGTTGCGCGTGGGGGGCAAGGAGTGCACCCTGGAGGAAGCTGCGGACGCCTTTGCCCAGATCCGGATGAAGGCCGCCAGCGACCACAGCAAGCCACAGCCGATGTCCCTGGACCAAGCCCTCGGGTCCCTGGAGCGCTCCTACACGAACTCCCAGGTCGTGCAGTTCTTCCAGAACCAACGCGAGGTGATCGCAGCCAGTGCGAAGATGGACGAGCGGCTCGCCAAGTTCGAAGGCGAGATGGGTAACGTCGCCAACGACGGCACCCCGGGCAAGTTCAGCGAGGGCGTGGGTCCTGCGATTCGCCAAGCGATCTTCACCTTCGGTCAGGAGTTCAACGCCTTCCGCCGGCTCCAAGCCGAGCTGTACACCTACGGCCAGCACCTGGACCGTCTCGGCAACGAGTCGGTGGGCCTGGTGGCTTCTCTGGAGACACGGTTGTTCTCGCTTGCTCGTACGGGCAAGATCAACCTACCCGAGGACTGGAAGCTGCACGCTGCGCGTCAGTCGATGTCGCGTTACCAGACGCTCTTCAGCCACGTGAATCCTGCAGCCCACGCCGCAGGCCAGAACTGGCACTAAGCCTTAGAGCCCACGGTGAAAGCCGTGGGCTTTATGCCGCAGCGGCATAGACCGGGAGAGTTTCCTCTCCCGGCTTTTGCAGTTACTCGGTCACGAGTTCGTGGCGCAGGAAGTCGAAGGTGACGTCTTCTTGCACGATCAGCGTGTCGTCGGCCTGAGCGACCAGGCGTTTGCGAATCGAGCAGCGGTCCCCGTCGTCCAGCAGTGTCACCACCGAGAGGTTGGCATCGCCTCCCAGACCCGAGAGCTCCACGTCGATCACGTCTTGGCCGTACTGCTCACGCAAGAGCTTGAGCATCGCCGAGACCGACACCGTCGTCTTCTCCCGCAGGTACTTGGAGATGGTCTGGATGGTCTGCACCTGCAGCGTCTGGCGCAGCTCCTCGTTGGCCGCCACGGCCGCAGAGACGTAGAGCTTCGCCAGGAGCGCCTGACCCGCGTTCATCGTGGTCGTGACTCCTTCCTCGATCATCACGTTGATGTTGCCGAGCGTGGTCTTCGGGTAGAAGTACAGGCGTGTTTGCTCCAAGACCTGTGCGGTCATCCGCTTCAAGTCATTGGTGAGCCAGCCCACCATCTCCTTCACGATCGAAGAGCGGTACGCGGTCGTGGTGATGTCCGTGGCGAAGGAGTAGACCCCTTCCAAGAACAGCACATCGATCTGTCGCACCATCCCGCGGGTGTTCAGAGGAATCGGCAGTCCATTGCCATCGAGCATCGTGTCGCCGATCTTCCACTGGTAGGTCGGGTTGCCATCGTCGTCCAGCACCGGGTCGCCTGCGTGGTGGAGGATGTCGTAGACGGGCACGCCGTTTTCGATCTTCACCGACCAGCCGGTCACCGGGTCACGGCGAAAGACGTCCTTCTCGTACAGACGCGGCACGTTCACGGTCCACTTCTTGTACGGCACCGAGGAGATCACCGACCGACTGCGCGACCACAGGGTCGAGAGTGAGTGGCCAAAGCGCACCCGTAGCTTCTCGTGCGTGATCCCAGCGATGCGCGCAGGCAGCAAGAACCGACCGAGGATGTCGTCCACTGCGCTCGTGCGCCACTGCGGCCCCATCACCGCGCTCGTGGAGAAGATCACGCTGAAGTCCGTGAACAGCGGTGCCTTGCAGATGCGAGGCTCCTGCGAGTACATGAAGAACTCCGTGAGCTCCAGCCCGTTGTCACGGTCCACGTTGAACGTGGAGGACAGGTCGAAGTCGTAGATGCGCTCGCCTTCCACAGTCATCCCCGAGAGGACCCCGTTCGCGTACGCCATGTCCTTCTCACCGTTGGGCACGAACGCCAGCTGCACGAACACGTCCGAGTTGGGCAGCGCCTTCCACGCATCACCCGACTCCAGCACGATCTGGAGCTTGTAGCCCGTCGGGGTGCGCACCACACCGTAGACCTTGGTGGCCACTTGCAAGAGCGTCGTGTCGTTTTCTGCCACGAAGAGCTTGGTCTCCACCGTCGGGGAGTCCAGGTAGTACGGGCGCGACTCGAACTCGTCCCCCGAGAAGTCCAGCACGTAGTGAAACGGCGTGTACAGGTAGTTGCCGGCTGTGGCCTGGCCTGCACGCTGGTCTGGCGGCAGCGCGAGCAGCTGGTTCTTCTGCTGCGTGGAGACCATCTTCACCACCCCTGAGCGGATGCGGTAGAGCGTGTCCGGGGTGATCGTGATGGACGAGCCATTGTCGATCACCGAGTCCAGCTGCACTGCTTCTTCCACCGACAGCGCCACCATCTCGATGGACGCGGCCGCGGCCGTCAAGAGCTTCTCGTCTTCCGGCGTGGGCATGGGCTTGGTAGCCAGGAACACGCGGTTGGTGAGGTTGTCGATGTTCTTCACGACCTCGTAGCCGTCTCGCTCTAGGGCGTTTTCCAGCTGGACATTGGTGATCGGTGGCTTGGGCTGGCCGATCGCGTTGCTGATCACGTTGGCACGCAGCGTCTCGAAGGGCAGAGCGTCCGAGCCGCTGTTGACGGTCTCGTTGGAGAACGGCATGATCGTGCGGAACGTGGAAAGCGGCGCCGAGTAGACCGTGGCGTCGGTGGGGTCCAGCGTCTGCCAAGTGGCCGTGTAGTCCTTCATCAGGTAGTCCGACAGGATCATGTTGACCTTGCCGCGGGTTTGGTACACGTCCACGCGAATCCCGCGCGAGAGCATCCCCGTGGAGGTGTAGATCTGCGGGATGCGGATCGTCACGTTCTGGTCCACGACCTGCAGCACCGCCGTCGGGGTCGCCGCGTCGTAGATCTGGTCGGTGTGCGTCGTGCGGATCTCGCTCCACGCGCCTGCAGCCGTCTCCACCCACACCCGGGTGAAGTAGTACTGCTGATCGAACGCCACGTCCAGCTTGAAGTCCGTCGCGCTGGAGAGGTTGCCACTGCGCGAGATGATGTCGAACTGGTAGATGTCGAACTGGAAGAAGATGTAGTCTTCGCCGTTGCGGGTGAGCTTCTGCCACTCGATCACGTTCGTGGAGAGCTCCTGCAGCGGGGAGGGCGTGTCCACGTCGTAGACCACCTGCAAGCCGCCGTGGGCGAGTTGGCGGATCTCGATTGGGTACTGCAGCGTGAAGTTCGTGTCCGCGATCGTGAACATCGAGTTGCGCGGAATCACGATCTTCTTGATCCCCGTGGCCGGGTCCAGCACGAGCTTGTTGAGCACTTCCTCCATCGGCAGCAGCAAGCTGAACTTGGTGTACGCTGCGTTGGCAAAGCGTCCCACGTAGTCACGGTCGGACATGTGCGCGTACAGGTCCTCGGACGTCTGCGCCGAGTAGGGGTACTGGCGGCGCGTGTCCGTGGCGTTCTTGGCCATGAACGCGGCTGCCATCACAGAGGCCGACTCCAGACAGAAGACAAACGGACTCGTGGGGTCCACAATCTCCTCGCCTCCGTCGGTGGCCGTGCGCAGCGCGTCGAGCACCACACGCTGGATGCCAGCGGGGTTGTATTGGAAAGAAGCGATCTTGTTTTTCAGATCGCTCACGGTGACGTCGGTCATTGCTGTCCTTTGAGTTTATTTAACGGTTCACGACAGGCGGTCGGGGTTGAGCAAAGCCCATCTCGACTTCCTGCGAATTCCACGTGGCTTTGTAGCGGTTGGTCTGCTGCTCTTGCAGGTAGCCCAGGCGCTCTTGGTAGTCGTCGTTGGTGACCCACCACTGCAGCTCGTAGGTCTCCGGATCGATCCGGGGATAGCCGCGGTTGTTGAAGATCGCCAACGCATCCATCGGCACCTTTTTGTGGTAGCGGTTGGACCAGATCTTGGAGGTGCGTCCGTCCGCTCCGATGGTGGGGGTGGAGGTGAACTGACGCGCCGCCATCCCGTCGTTGAACAAAGCCACCGTGCGGTTGAACTGGTCCACGAGGATGTCGTCCTGGTAGATCGCGCCCATGCACTGGAAGTGCACGGTGATCTGGTCACGCGACGCGTTGATCGGGCGGTCGTGCTCGAAGTCAAACGCTGAACCGAGCGGTGCGTTGGTGGGGAACGCCGCTCCGCAGGCCGCGATCTTTTGCACCCGGGTCTTGGTGGAGTCCAGCACGAGCCGGTAGATGCGCGTGTTGTAGTCCACTTCGTTGTTGATGATCATGTCCGGGTAGGGCACCATCACCCCTTCGTAGACGAGCGAGGCGTAGTGAATCCACGCAAACATCAGCGCCGTGACGGGATCGCCAGGCAGGTTGCGGAAGTTTGCGGTGATATCGTATGCCGAATAATTCACAGTCAGACCATCGATCTGGCTGTACTCTTCCTTGTACACGCCTTGCGGCGAGGTGCTGAAGGGGGCTACCACGTCCGGCCATCCGCTCATGGATAGCAGCGAATTGGTAAGAATTGGAATGAAGGCTTGCTGCGGGTCAACGAACGGACTGTTGATTTGCTGCGTCGCCTCCAGACGGTGATCGAGCAAACAACGGATAATTCTTTGAATACTGCTGGGCTCGGTGTTGAGCAGTGGCGTGAGCAATCGAGCCACACGCAAATTGCCTGTCGAGAAATTCAGCTGCGGCCGCGTGAAGAACGTGAGACCGTAGAAGTCTTTGTTGATCGAGATCGCAGGCGGCTGCTGGCGATGGTTCAGACCGTAGAAATTATTGCCGATGGCTGTGGAAACAGAGCCACCGGGACCGCGTGTCAGAACCCTGTCCAGCGCGTCTTCGACCGTGGTGCCCTGACCTTCGAGAATACTCTTTGCGCTCGGATACTTGAAATTGTCCATTTGGAAAAACCCTCTGAAATTTAGATAAGGAAGACCTGCTATGATCCCCGACGCCGTCCTCAACATTGGCCTGGGCGCATTCCGCAAAGTGACGGATGCCCTGCGCTCTGTCGGTGCTGACTCGCTCATCGACTACACCCGCTCTGCCCGGGTCGAGCCCATCGCGCTCATCGACAGCGACTGCGTGTACCACGAAGCCACACCGGACCTGATGCAGTCCCTGCAGTCGATGTTCGCAGGCTACTACCTGCAGGCCGTGGCGATCTCTACCCAAGTGGGCAAGATCGACGTGAGCCGTCACCTCGACCGCCTGAACCCCAACCGCAACGTGGGCGACAACGCCGCCACGTCGATGGGCTGGCTCCTGGCCACCGAGAACTACAAGCACCGTCTGCCCACCTACGACAACCCCATCGCCATGGAAAGCATCGGCGATGACGCGCGTACGTTGAAGGACCGTGCCCTGGACCGCCTGAAGGGCGCGCCCACCCGTGACCCCCGCATCGAAGACCACCCGCTCGAGTCGGGCAGCAAGTTCGGCAAGGACACGCTCAGTGATCTGAAGGAGCTCGCCAACCTGTCGGTGGGCAAGGTTTTCGACGTGGAGATCACCGACGGTGCCCACAAGGCAACCATCCCGGTGTCCATCCGCCTCATGGCCAGCTCGCTGCCAAGTGCTTCCTTGATTCATATTCTTAGCCTCGGGCACAAAGACAACTCCATGAAGGAGCGGTATCACGCCTGGAAAGCGGGTCGTCTGCGGTTCATTCAGGACCTGTGCCTGGCACAAGACCAGATCGATGCGCACCGCAAGAACCTGATGTCCGACAAGGACGGCATCTACTCGAACCTGGTGAGCCGTGCGAGCGGCAACAAGCTCTCCACCCTCGTCTCGGGCAACCCCTCGGTGGCGACAGCCAGCAACCTGGTGGTGCTCTCGCGTGCGACGGCCGACCAGCTGGAGATGCAGAGCAACCTGAAGCTCGGCCGGTTCCAAGACCGCGAGAAGCTCTTCAAGTCCACCTACGTGATGATCATGGCGGTGCTGGACAAGCAGTGGGACCGGGTCACCTTCTACCACCGCGGCGTCAACGGCGACACCACGCTCTCCACGCGCGAGCTGAAGGTCTCCAACCGCGGCTCGGGCCCGGACGTCTCGGACATCCTGAAGGCCTACCAACTCGGCAACGCCCCGTCGATCTGATCCTTTCTTGGTTCCCTGCCTCGGTCGCCTAAAGACTGAGGTGGGGTTCCTCCTCCAACACAGGTAGCACACTCTCATGAAAATCGCCAACTATCTGACCTCGCTCCTGCCCTCGTTCGGCAAGGACCAGGTCCTGGAAGACTGCCGCCTCACCAGCGGTGAAATCAAAAACGGCACGCTCCCCGCCTACGAGCAAGCCGCCCCGCTCCTGAAGACCTGGAAGTTCAAGAGCACCAAGATCAAGGAACAGTTCGCCACGTTCTCGCGCATCTCCGGTGCGCACGGCTCGTTCGTGGACGCCGTCGCCAAGGGCCTGAAGGTTGCGCTGGACAACCTGGACGACGTGGAAGACATGATCAGCAAGACCTACAACGAAGACGTCGCGTCTTCGGGTCTGACCTACCTGAAGGCCAATTTGCTGCAGTTCACCGAAGCGGCCGGGTTCGTCTCCAAGTACGCGCGCAAGTACCTGAACTACGTGTACGCGGTGGAAACCGCCGAGGCGAGCGAAGGTGAAGCGGCCACTGCGACCATGGAAACCCTGGTGCGTGCCGAGGTCGAGTGGCTCGATGCCAATCTGATCTCCTTCGCCACCGCGTTCGGCATCGTCTCCACGCCGCCGGCCAACCTGCGCAAGGTCCTGGGCAACATCCCTGACATCGTGGTGACCGCGGACAACGTGCAAACGCTCGGCGCGACCATGGGCCAGTCCAAGCTTGACCCGATGCAGTTCGGTCTCATCCCGCTGTGGATGAACCCGATCTACCACGTGGGCATGGCCGTGGCCGAGTGGCAAGCCAACCGCTACAAGGAGATGCAGGAAGAACTGCGCCTCGTGCAGCTGCGCCAGCTGAACATGCAACGCCTCTCGGAAGGCAAGGCCGACGCGAAGACCGAGCGCGAGATCTCCTACCTGGCCACCCGTGCCAGCAACCTGAGCTACAAGCTCGCGAAGATGGAGCGTGAATATGCCTGAGGTGCGGGGTCAATTTAAGATCTACCCGCGTGGCTTTCTGGGCGCTCACCTGCGCGAACGCATCGAACGCCAAGAGCGTCTGATGGAGAACAACACGGGGTTCGTCCCCGTGAAGGTGAACGCGTTCAAGAAGCCCAACGGCGTGGACGACTACAACCACGAGGTCGAAGCGCTGTACGCTGCGTACATCAAGCGCTCGGCCGACTCCACCTCGTTCGAGTTTCGCAACAAGATCTTGCACGCAGCGCTGCGTGCATTCGGAACGCCCAACTTCCGGTTCTGGTTCGAAGCTCAGTTCGAGAGCCCGGTCCTCAGCGACTTGCACTACCGTTTCCTGGACGACACCCTCGGGTTCATCCAGTCCGGCCGCCGCGAGCTCGCTCTGGAGACCTGGGCTGCGATCATCAGCATCTCCAACAAGGACGATGGTGATGGCAAGCTCTCGGAGAAGGCGCTGGACTTCCTCGGCATCTCCGCCAACGGCGTGACTCGCTACGTGCGTCCGGCACACATGACGGACATCGTCCAGAGCTGGTGCAGCCAGCCCAACGGGATCGAGGATCTCCTGGGCACCCTGCACATCCTTTTCGGCACCACAGCTTGATGCGTTCCGACCCAGAGGCCTAGGCTCTTGCAGCCTGGTGCCCCTAGGTCGGGTCGTATTCTTTCTCACACTTAGGAGCATTCCAAATGCGTCGCTTGAACCCTCTTGGCCTCATGAAGGCCGCTCTCGAAAACGAAGACGTCGACACCACCACCACGGACGACACCACCACGAAGCCCGACGACACCGCTGCGAGCGCAGCTGCTGCTGCCACCGACACGACCGCCACGGCTGCGGCGACGGATGACACCAGCACCACCGCTTCGACCGCGGACACCACGTCCACCGACGCGGAACCCGTGCCGACTGACATCGGCGAGAACGCCGAGTCCCTGGAGACGGACCTGATCGACGTCGCAGAAGACCAAGGCACCGCTGCTGCGGACGAAGCCAACCTGGACGAAGCCGTCGAGACGGTGGACACCTTGGAAGAAGTCGACGAAGCGCTGGCAGACGCCATCGAAGCAGGCGGCCTCAACAAGGAAGGCGCCGACGTCGTGGCCACGGCCATCGAGTGTCTGTTCGACCGCGTGGGCTACCGCATCCCCGGCGACCGGCTCGTGGCCCTGGAGAAGTTCACGGGCACCTCCACGGCTCTGGAAGCCTTGGAAGACACCCGCAAGAAGGTCGCCGAAGGCGCCAAGAAGATCTGGGACTCCATCATCGCTGCGATCAAGAAGTCCATCGCCTGGCTGCAGGAACGCTTCACGCTGATGTTCCAGAGCGCGGACAAGATGAAGGCCCGTGCTGCGAGCCTGAGCGAGAAGGCCGAATCCTTCGCTGGCAAGAAGCCCGCGGCGGAAGAGTTCGAGAACGCGCGTCTGTACAGCGCCCTGCACATCGGTGGCAAGGTCGAGCCCAAGAACGCGGACACGCTCAAGGCAGCGGCCACCGCCGTCCTGCATCCGAAGAAGGACCTGATCGGCGAGCTCACCAGCTCCCTCAAGGGTGGCTACGAGAACTTCCGTGGCAATGCGATCATCGAAGCCGCCGTGTCCGCACTCGGCCCGTCCGATGAAGTGAACGATCAGAACGCACAAGGCCTCAAGCTGCCCGAAGGCTTCATCGTCCACCGCAGCGACGAACTCCCCGGCGCCAAGGCCATCGTGCTCACCATCGCCAACCGCGAACACGACGACGAGAAGTCGTTCTTCGAACGCCTGCCGCAATCCAGCTTGGCGCTGGTCGAAGGCTGGCCGATCCGCAAGGACGTCTCCCGCCCCCTGGCCACGCTCAGCGCTGAAGGCGTCAAGCAGATCTCCTCGGACGTGCGTGGTGTGGCAGACGCCATCCTGAACTTCAAGGCCGAGATGGGCAAGCTCGTGGCCGAGAAGAACGCTCTCGTGCGTGAGATCGAAGCCCTGAAGAAGAAGGGTGACGACAACTCCGCCAAGCTCGCCAAGGTCGGTCTGCTGGTCTCCCGGCTCATCGACAATCCCTGCGCTGGCTTCACCGCCTACGCGCTGAACACGGGCAAGGCTTTCCTGGACTACAGCGAGGAATCGCTCAAGCAGTACCAGGGCAAGCCCGCTGCCAAGGAAGAGAAGAAGGAAGAAGCCGCAACGGCGTAATTCCGGCATTTCCCAAAGGGGCAAGTATTTTACAAATACTATAGGTGGCCAATCCAATAGTCACTGTTCCCCCGCGGGGAAGCTTTCGTTTTTAACCCTAATGCATTAGGAGCATTTTCATGCGTCGCATCAATCACCGTGGCCTCGTGGCCGCAATGGAATCCGAAGAAGAAGCAGCAGCGGCAGCAGCCGTGGTCGAAGCCACCCCCGAAGTCGCCATCGGTGACAACGCCGAGTCGCTCGAGACCGACCTGATCGAAATCGCCGAAGTCGAAGCCGACGACGCGCAAGCCGAAGCCTCGGTCGACGAAGCCGTCGAAGTGGCCGAAGCCCTCGAAAGCATCAGCGAAGGCCTGCGCGCTTCCGCCGCTGCCGGTGGCCTGACCAAGGAAGGCGCTCACGTCGTCGGCCTGTGCGTGGACCACATGTACGGCCGCGTCGGCATCCGCCGCGCTGTGTCGATGCCCGCTCTGGAAAGCTTCGGCTCCACCAGCTCGCGCGTGCAAGCCACGACCATCGCCTATGAAGAGATCAAGGAACAAGCCAAGGCGCTCTGGGCCAAGATCATCGCCGCCATCGAGAAGTCGATCGCCTGGCTCAAGGAAAAGTTCGAGCTGTTCTTCGGCACCGCCGGCAAGGTCAAGGCTCGCGCTGACGGTCTCGTCGCCAAGGCTGCTGGCATGTCCGGCGAAGCCAAGTCGGCCGAAATCGACAACGCTCGTCTGTTCGCTTCGCTGCAGGCTTCGGGCAAGGTCGACCTGGCCCACACCCTGGCACTGGTCGAAGGCGGCACCAACTCGCTGTTCGCCACCGCTGGCGAGCGCGTGAAGGCCCTGGCTGCTTTCGTCGACGGCAAGGACGACGAGCTGGTCAAGCTCTTCAACAACCTCGACGGCGGCGCCCTGAAGGACGTCTCCAGCCCCGATCAGGAAGGCTTCAAGGTCAAGGAAGGCTTCAAGGTCAAGCGCACCGACGAGCTGCCCGGTGGCAAGGCTGTCGTGGCCATCGTGCCGAGCGAGAGCAAGAGCCTGGCTGAAGACCTGGCCCACTCGAGCTTCGGCATCTCGGCCTACAAGCCGAACGCCAAGGCGCCGACCGAAGGCAAGCTGCCCACGCTGTCGCCCGCGGAAGCTGGCAACATCGCCAAGCAGGTCGCCGACCTGGCCGACGCCTTCCAGAAGCACAAGGTGACTTCGTTCAAGGCCAACGAAGACAAGAAGAACCTGATCGCTGCGATCAAGAAGCACGGCGGCGACGCCAAGACCGAGGAAGAGCAAAAGGCTGCCAAGAACGCCCGCGCCACCCTCACGGCCATCAGCAAGCTGATCGACAACCCGATCGCCGGCGGCAGCGCCTACATCCTGAACACCTGCAAGGCCGTTCTGGACTACACCGAAGAGTCGCTCAAGCAATTCTCCGGCGCGCCCAAGGCTGCTCCGAAGGCTGCGGAAGCCGCTGCGGCCTAATCGGTCGCTGATCCTGCCCGGAGTCCCTCACGGGGCTTCGGGTGGTTTCACCCCGCAACATCAACTGGGTTAAAAACCATGCGCAAATTTCTGGGTAATGTGGCTCTCGAAGAAGAAGAGAAGCTGCAACAAGAGGAGGCCGCAGCTGCACAAGCTGAAGCCGCCGAGAACGAAGAGATGGCCAACATCTCGCTCGAGGAAGAAGCACTGATCATCGCCGATGCCGGCGTCGATCAAGCCGAAACCGCGACCGAGCTGGCCGAAACCGACCGCATCATCGAAGTCTCCGACGCGCTCGAAGACATGGCCGTCGTGGCCGGCGAGATCAAGGAAGCCACTCCCGTGGAAGCGGCCCTGATCGAGACGGTGGGCACCATGGCTGTGGCCGGCACGGACATCGCTCCGGAAGAAGTCGTTCCCGCCATGGAAGCCATGGCCGACATCAAGCCGAAGCTGGAACAAGTCCGCGCGACCGCCAAGCGCATCTGGGAGCAGATCCTGAAGTTCCTGGAAAGCATCTGGGCCAAGATCGAAGCGTTCTTCTACAAGCAGTTCGGCACCATCCCCGCCCTGCAAAAGCGCCTGAACGCGCTGCAGAAGAAGGCGCAAGAAGCGGCCAAGGCCACCAGCTCGACCGAGAAGATCACGCTCAAGGGCGGCGTCACGGCACTGTCGGTGCAAGGCAAGGCTCCGGCCAGCGAAGGCGAACTCGCCCAGGGCCTCACGGTCCTGAACGAAGCCGCCAAGTACGTGTACGGCACCTACAGCGACAGCCTGGTCAAGCGTGGCACGGCCATCGCCCACGCCATCAACGACTTCAAGGCGGACAACGCAGAACTCTCGGCCTCGGCCCTGAAGCAAGCGATGCGCAACGCGAAGTTCGGTGACATCCCCGGTGCGACCAACGGCTCCAAGGCTCGCTACCCCGGCTTCGACGCTCGCATGGGTCGTCCCCTGCCGGGCAACGTGAGCTTGGTGAGCAAGCACTACATCGAGAACGGCCAGGACGTGTCGATCCTCGGCGGCCTCGATCGTTCGCGTCGTGAAGGCGTCGAGCTGGTGGCCACCAACGGCGGCCCCGTGCCGAGCAGCGGTCCCGCTACCCTGGAGATGGCCACCATCACCCCCCAAGGCGCCGAGAAGCTGATCAAGGAAACCCTCGATCTGCTCAAGTCGATCGAAGACTTCAAGCGCGGCGGCAAGGGCAAGGCAATCCAGAAGGCCCGCAAGGACATCGAGTCCGCATCGGCCAAGGCCACCAAGGCCGTGGAAGCTGTCAAGCCCTCGGCTGAAGGCCCGCAGGTGAACCTGGGCACCTCGGTGACCTACTACCGCGGCATGCTGAACTTCAACGCGGCCTTCGCTCGCTGGTCCCGCGACCCGCAAGTGACGTTCACGTCGACCGCCCTCGCAACGGCTCGCGCCGTGGCCGTGGTGATCGAGAAGTCGCTGAGCACCTACAAGGCGGCTCCGGCTGCCGCGGCAGCTGCTGCCACCGCCTAAGCACTCGATTCGAAGACGATTGCTGAAGCATTAGAAAGCCGCCCTTCGGGGCGGCTTTTTATGCCGTCTATTTCTTTTTGCCCAGATTGCTCGATTTTATGATCTATACACTGGGAATTGCGTTATGCCGAAAATCCTACTGACAGTGCCGGAGACGATCGAGAGCGTAATACGCCCGGTGGTCTTGGAGATTGTCCGCGACGTTTGCCAGGTGACTGGCCTCGACCCGAAGACCGCGATCCAGTACCCCGGTACGATGGACGTGATGAAACAACCCGGCACCTCCCTCGAATCCAAGGGAGATGCCACTCCCCGCTCTGGCACAGGCGCCAAGCTCACCATTGACGTGGAAGAAGGCTACGAGGAAGACCGCCTGCTCTCCACCGCTGTGATGCGACCGGAGAACCTTTTCATTTTCAAGGACGACCGCGTCGAAACCGCGATCAAGCCGGTGTACTCCTCCACCGACATGACCCTGAACTTCCGCTACCGGGCGCTGGACAAGACCTCCGCCACCCGCTGGCGCGACGACATCCGAGCTCGCATCTCGCGCAACCTGACCGAGCGGCTGCACACGGTCTCCTACCACTACCTGATTCCGCCAGCGTTCCTGAAGATCTTGCAAGAGATCCACCGCCTGCGGGAGAACGTGGCCGGCTACGGGGAGACCTACAAGGACTACTTCGCGGCCAACGTCACCAAGCGCGCTTCCATCCTCACGAACCTCTCGGGCAAAGCCGAACACTGGGGCATCTCCGAGACGCAAACGCGCATCGTGGGGTGGTTTGACTTCGTGGAGCGCGGGCCTGAGAAAGGTGAGAAAGAAGACGAGGCGGACACGTGGACGGTGGGTTTTGCCTACCGGTTCAAGTTCGACCAACCCATCGCCTGCACGATGGCCTATCCGTTGATGGTGCACAACCAGCTGCTGAGCCTGGACTACCGCCCCGGCAAGGCCGACCAGCCCGACCGTCCGGAGATCCACCGCTCCAGCTACTCGCACTCGGCACTGGCGTTCTCTGCGTTCGAGAAGGGTCGCCAGTTCGGTCCGCGCATCACCGCCCCTCACCCGGGCGTACAGGTGCCTGACTTTGACGAGTTCATCCCAGCCTCGGTGCCTTCCAAGACGCTGCGGCTTTTCACCGCGCTCACGAGCATCGACACGGCAGTGGGAGGCAACCCCCGCTACCTGTTGGACCTGCGGGCGTTCTCTCGCCAGTGGAAGCTGGACGAGGACGTGCTGGACTACATGGCCACGATCCCGAGCCGACTCACCCGCTCCAAGGCGTGTGTGCTGAAGCTGGACCTGTACGAGAACCGCCAGCTCGTGCGCGAAGGCGCGCTCACCGTGGACCAAGACCTGAAGGTCTACACCACGGCGGACATGTCGCTGCGCAACTACTACCACGTACGGATGTCGCTTGCGTTGGACTGGGCCTCCTGCGGGGACCACGACAACCTGAGGATGCACGGGGCGGCCCTTTGCAAGCTCGCCAAGGCCATCATCCCACCGAGCATGGATGCGTGCTGCTGTGACGCGCCTACGGGCCTTGTAGGGGGCATGGTGTCGGTGGCGTGCCTGAAGTGCATCATCGATTCGATCGACCGCGCCGTCATCGGCGGTGGCAACGGGCAGATCTATCAATTCAACACGGTCGAGACGCTGTTCATCGCTGCGCAGCCTCCGATCTCTCGCTAACAAAAGAAAGAGGCTCTCATGCCAGTTGTAGATCCCACCGAACAGGTCGAGCCGATCACAGTGCCCGTTCCTGTTCAGATCGCAGCGCCTCAGTACCGAGGTGTCACGGTCGACACGCGCTACATCCCCCAGTCCGCCCTCCTCACGCACCTGGAGGGCAGTTCCTGGACCATCAACTACTACAGCCAAGTCCTCGGGGAGGACAACGCCGTGGAAGGCCAGGACGTCACCCGCTCGGAGATCTACCAGCAGTACCGGTTGATCAAGGGCTTCGAGCTCAAAGTCACCACCCCGCTCACCACTTCGCAGGACCCCGTGTCCAAGTCGATGCAGATGACGGGTGCGGCCAACGTCTACCCGTTCGTCATCCCCAACGTGGGGGACATGTTCTTGGCAGACATGGGTGACGGCAAGGAAGGGCTCTTCAAGGTCACCTCCTCCGAGCGCCGTTCGCTGATGAAGGACACGGCCCACGCGATCGAGTACATCTGGATCGACTACTCCACGCCCCAGCGACGTGGTGACCTCGGCCAGAAGACGGTACAGACCCTGTACTTCGTGCGCGACTTCCTGATGCACGGGCAAAACCCGCTGCTCGTGGAAGAAGACTACCGCAACGCCCTGCAACTCGCCGAGCGTTATCGGGAGCTGGCCAGCGAGTACTTCCGTGGGTTCACGAGCGATGAGTTCCGCACGATGCTCTTGCCCGCCCAGGTCGGCCCCACCTACGACCCGTTCATGATGAAGGCGGTGAAGTCGCACTTCTCCACCTGGGACGCCCCGGAGCTGCGCCACCTGCGCACGCTCAACGTGGGTGGGGACAACGCGATGCGCTCGCTCACGCTCTGGGACGTGCTCTCGCAGCGCAAGCCACGGCTTTTGAAAGCCACGGCGCGTCGCATGGGGTTGGTGCTCGCCCGCTCGTTTGCTTCGCCGGCAGATCCGATGATGGAAGGTATTTACTGGAGTGGCCTTTCTTATGTGGTCTACCCCAAGGACCCGACGATCAACGTGAACCTCGAAGACTCGGTGGTGAAGAAGGACGTGATCCTGGACGACGTCATCGACTCGCCCTCACGGGTGCTGTCGCTCAACGACCTGATCGGCTTGCAAGAGCTCGCAGGGTTGCCCTACGATGACGCCCCCCTCATCCATCCGGTGCTGCTGGACGACCACTACGTGCTCTCCAAGGCGTTCTACGACCAGGCGCAAACGGGCCAGTCCAAGCTCGAACTCGCGGTGGGGGACTACCTGAACGGCCGCGCCATAAGTCACAAACTCCTCTTGGCGTTCTGTGACACCTACCACGCCTGGGGCGGGCTCGAACGGTTTTACTACATGCCGATCGTGCTGCTGCTGATCAAGGCGTCCATCCGGTCGCTCTAAGCGACATAACACCCCTGCCCGCGGGCAGGGGCCCCATAACCAGAGGATACGACCATGCAACCATGGGTCCCAGAAGATCAAAGGGACACGCGCTGGTATCTGTGGAACCGACTGTTCCAGTGCCGTGTGCCCTTCATGCAGACGATGTCCAAAGAGTACATCCGCCAGCACGGGGTGCCCTTTACCGGTCACGCCGAAAGCGACCGTTCCATGCACAGTGAGCTGGTCACGCGCATGCTCACGATCAACCAGATGACGGAGTTCTTTGACCAGGGCGTCACCGTCGCCGTGAGCAGAGCCGCTGACACGGCAGAGATCTACCAGTACATCAGCAACCACCTGCAAGCGTGGCGCCGTGAGCTGGAGCGCAGCCTGGACATCCGCAACGCCCCGCTGGAGGACTTGAAACTCCTCGACCGGTTCGCAGCTGCTGTGTACGCGCACGCGCAGTCGTACTTCACCGATGAGATCATCGAGTCGCTCCTGGCCAAGCGCATTGGCAGCACGATGCGGGTCACCCGTGCCAGCATCCTGGGTCCGCGCAAATCGGACACCGTCACCACGATCGGCAAGATCGAGGAGCCGGCTGAGGAGTACAAGCCCAAGAGCTACCCGAGTCTCTCGGAGATCTTTGCGAGCCACGAACTCGCAGGCAAGCCCAAGTGGAAATAAGCCCCGGTGCGGGGTAGCGATCCAATCGCGAAGTCATAAGCGTTTCTTCCTCACACCTGTAGTCAATGTCTTTTTAGGAGAGCCTTATGATTTTCTCGCCATCCCGCCCCGGTGTGCTTGTGCTCACGCACTTGGACAGCCATGCCATCTACGTCGAAGCTGCCAGTGACTTGGATCACTTGAAGCAAGACATCCGCAGCGACCTGCACCTGAGGCGCCACGACTGCGATCCGTTGCAAGACGCGTACAACGTGGACGACCGTGTGCAGATCGAACTCATCGATACGCCTTCGCTCGCCAAAGCGAAGGAGCTGGCGAACGCCAAGAAACGTCAACTGGAGCGAGCACGCCTGCTCATCAACGACGGCAGCCACAACCCCGCTGCGCTCTTCAGTTATCACTGACCTCCTCTACACCCACCAGCATGGAATTCGAACAGACAAGCCTTTACCGTGAAGCGAGTAACATCGTTTCAGGCGACGCCAAGCCAGTGCACTTTCTCTGGCGCGCGGACATCCATGCCGGTGGCCAAACGTATGCCGCCTTGAAGGTCAAGCAAATCGACTTCAAGCGCGACTTCGAGAACAACTACGCCGAGATCGCCGTGGTGAAACTCGTCGTACTCGCAGGCACCTACGCCTACCGGCTCTACCCCAACCAGTCGAGCATCGACATCACGATGTATCGCACCCCGATCGGGGAGACTTCGTCCTCCCCCAACCCGGACGCACAGCGCCAGACCGAGCGCTACACGGCCACCCTCGTGGACCGGGGCAACCCGCTCCTGGAGGGCAACGCGGCCGCCTCTCGCAGTGAAGAGGCAATGAACACCGCCGACACCGTGGATGTGGAATTCCAGCTCACGAACAAAGCCCTGGAGCAAATCCGGATGATGTCCGTGGGTGGGATCTACCGGGCGAGCACGAACGAAGACGTGATCAAGTACGTTCTCACCCAGGCTTCGTCGTCGGTGAAAGTCGATGGCGTGCGCGCCCCCAAAGGCGTGGACATGGTCAAAGCCTCCAACCAGACCCAGCGTGACCACATCGTGATCCCGCAAGGCACCAAGGTGGTGAGCTTGCCCAACTACCTGCACAACAAGTGCGGCGGAGTCTACTCCACCGGGATGGGCTACTACCTGCAAGGTGACTACTGGTACGTGTACCCGTGCTACGACACCAAGCGCTTCAACGAGGCTCCCAAGACCCTCACGGTCATCAACGTGCCCAAGAACAAGTTCCCCAACTCACCGCGCACCTACCGCAAGGACGGTCGCAACACGGTGATCTTGGCCACGGGGGAAGTCTCGTTCAAGGACACCTCGGACGCCCGGCAGCTCAACGAGGGCAATGGCGTGCGGTTTGCAGACGCCAATCAATTCATGGGACTGGGGTTTGCCACGACCAAGAACAACCGCGTGACGATGTCCCGAGGTGACAACGTCTCGGAGTTCGTCTCAGCGCCGCGTCCCAACGGGATGAACAACGTGCAGGTCTCGGCCAACCCGATCACCGCCAACCCGTTCAACGAGTACTCCAAGATGGCCCAGCGCCAAGGCAGTTATGTCTCCCTTGTGTGGGAGTCGTCGCTGCCCGAGCTCGTCTTCCCTGGCATGCCCGTGCGACTGCTGTACCTGGAGGGGGACATCATCCGTGAGATCTACGGTGTTGTCCTTCAGGCCTTTGACGCGGTGCAGATGGTGGGCGCTGGCCTCACTGCCGATCGTCACAGTTCCATTACCGCGCTGGCTATTTTCGTTCAACGAGAACCCGCGCCCCGATAAGAGAGCAATCATGAGAGATACCTGTAATCCTTTCGCCCTGGTCCTGTCGTTCATGGCAGCCGCTGGATCGCCCGTGCCCCCGCCTGTGCTGCCCCGTCCGGTGGCCGAGGTGGTCGTGCCTGCCCAAGCCACCAGCCAACCCCGCTGAGGAAAAGACGATGACCCCTTCGATGCTCATCGATCAGAAAGTGGAAGAGCTCAAGTCCCACCTGGACAACTGGGCCCGGGAGCTCAAAGCCAAGCTGGAGATTCCCCAGCAAGGTCACTCCATCGGCATCTCCTACGAGCCGGGAGTGACGCTGGAGCGCATGCCAGGGGAGGCCGTGATCGACAAAGGCCTGTACCGCCCGCGTGGCTACAACACGCTGCAGGACAACCTCACCGAGCGCGTGGAAGTCGTGCAGCCTTCCAAGCACAACCTCGTCATCTTCCGCACCTTCTACTCCCCCGAAGGTGACAGCCTCGCCACGATGTCTGTGGAACACTTCGAGCGCCTGTACGAGCCGGTGGGTCCGCACGACTTCCCGGGACGCCCCCGCAGCACGCCCAGCGAATAGTATGTGCCGCTTCGGCGGCCTCCTATTCGCTTTCTCGAAAGTCATTGGACCATGAACTACAACCTCTCTCCTGGCGCGCTCCTGATGGAGTTGATCAACCGGACCAATGGCACGACCTTCACGCCCGGTCAGCTCGTGTTCGGCGCTCCCATTCCCCTTACCGGTGAGAGCGACGTGCGCAACACAGCCGTGCTGGCCAGTCCTGCCCAAGCCTCGGTGTTTCTGAGCACCGTCACACTGCGTTATGACCGCCTGGACTTCGCTGTCTTGGCCGAAGACCGCAGCACCGAGTTCGAGCGCGGCGACGCGCTGATGGTCTCGGACCTGCTCCTGCAGATCAACGCCCGGTACGGTGTAGCGCTCACCCTGCTGGACATCGTGGATGCACCGTTGCCCCCTGCAGGCCAAGCGTCCATTGACGTCGTTCTACAGGCCGCTCCCGCCTCCCTCGTGTGGCAAGGCAGTGCCACCTACCAAGTCATAGAGAGCGCCCCTTCCTGACCCACCTCGCCTAACCGAAAGACCCCGATGGCTACCGACTTCACCAAATTGCCGAAAGACATCCTGGTCGATCTAATCAATGAGACCAACGGCACCGCCTTGGCTTCCGTTGATCTCGATTTAGGTGAGGTCGCTCCCCTGCCGATCGAACCCCTGCCGGGTCAGGAGACCCCGCCGGTCACGCTCGCATGTATCTTGGCCAGACCGGGGGTGGACAGTGTGCTCACGGGTGAGACGCTTTTGATGTACCGGCGCATCCACGTGGCCAGTGCGCTTCTAGCGTTTCCGCCTTTCGTGGCAGCCAGAGGCAGTGCGGAGAAGGTCTCGCAGTTGCTGCCGCAGATCAACGCGCGCTTTGGCTACAACATCCTGCCCGAGGACATCGTGGACGCCGACCTCCTACCCACGGACGATCCGGAGGAAGAGGTGCCCTTCACGCTTGCGATCGATCCCGAGTCGCTCATCTACGTGGGTTCGATCCAGTTCGTGGTCCTCGGTCAGACCCCGGTGCGTCTGGACGAAGCGCTCACCGACCTAGAGCTGCCAGGCTTTGTGCCTGAAATCCCCGTGGAGCTCTGGGACGTGACGCTCAACGGTTTTGACGGTCCCACCTAACCCATTCAAGAGGAGCCATAGTGCTCCTCTTTTTATTTTCTCTCCTCTTAGGATGTCAACGTGGCAAAATTCAAAGACCCCGTGCTCAAGCAGATCGTGGATGACTTGGCTATCCAGAATCCCACGGCCCCCGTGATCCCGGTGGAGATGGCCTCCCTGTCGGACGCAGTGGCTGATGCAACTGGCCTCGGTGACACCAACACCCGCGGCACCCTCACCCTCACCGGCGACGTCAACATCCCCGCCGGAACGATGACGGTGCACTACCGCCGACTGGAGCTCGCGACCCTCATCGGCGACCCGCCGCCTCCCGTGACGTTCATCGGTGTGGAATCCCAGAGCAAGACCCTGGAAGAGATCCTCACGGCACTCCTGCCCGCTGCGCTGGTGCCTTACATCCTGCCGGAGCTGGTGGACGAAGGTCCTTACACCCTCACGCGCTCGAGCCTGCCCGTGGCGATCACCCCCAAGGCCACCTCGCAGGTGCTGACCCCCGCTGGCCTGACCGTGGGCACGATGACTGTGCCTGCAGACCTCAGCACGTTCACGACGCTGAACAACATCTATCCGTGGGCAGTCTTTCCCACTGCCACGGACGATCCCAAAGAGTTCGTGACCAAGCGCATCCTGCTGGCCAATGGCTACAGCGAACCGCTCGCGGCCTCGGACTTCAACCTCGAGGTGATTCAAACGCCTTTCGACCAAGGCTATGGCACGCACCGCACGGTCAAGATCACGGTGACCGCTCCCGGCATCTACTACACAGGTGAGCAGACCTTCCGCTACTCGCTCGCCGATCTGGGTCAGAACGCAGACGGGGTGAACAACCCACCCACCTTCACCTACACGGCGGGGCAAACCGCTGCTGACGTCATTGGCGCAGCGCTGGCGGCGAAGAACAAGTACTTCGACCCGAGTGACCTGGTGGACATGCCCCTGCGTCCTGTGCGTCTGGGGGACTACACCAGCAACGACCAGAGCGCAGTGCTGTGTTCGGACACGTCGCTCGTGTACGCTCCGGGCTACACCCCGATGTGGATCAAAGCCACCGCGAGCCACCTGTACCCTTACGAGGAAATCATCCGCTTCAACGTGGACGTGGCTGGTGTCAAGCAGATCTTGCAGACGACCAACACGGGTACGATGCCGGTGACGATCGAGCTGCTGGAAAAGCCCGCGGCCTTTGCACCCGCCACGCTCGATGTGAATGCGTCTTTCAACACGACGCAGTCCCTGCCCGTGGGTGTGTACAAGATCCGCATCACGCGGCCTGACTCGTACCGCACCAAGCTCACGCACCGCACGTCGGCCTCGAGCACGACCCAGATCCGGGTCACAGAAGTGTTCAAGGCCAAGGGCCACTCGCTGCAAGAGCTCTACCGTTACTGCACGGACTTGACCGTGGTGCACCCGGGAGCCTTTGACGAGGCGACCGACACCTACGTGGCTTCTTACCTGTTCGGCGGCTGCACGGGCCTCACGAGCCTGCCAGCGGGTGTGTTCGATGCGATGATCAACTGCGTGAACTGGTCCAATGCGCTGGAGAGCACGACGGGGCTGAAGGTCTACCCTGCAGCTTTGTTTGGTTTCATCAAGACCTTCCAGCCGACCCTGACCAACATGTTCGCCAACGCTGGGCCGGACGATGTTACTGCGGATCTCTTCCAGAACATCCGCTACACGCAGCTCTCGGGACTGTTCAACGGAGCGACCAACATCAAGACGGTGGCTCCGGGCTTTATCGCAGCGATGGACCTGAAGCGTGAGACGACGAGTTTCAGCTCGATGTTCTTCAACTGCTCGAGCCTGCAGGCGATCCCCGAGGACTTGTTCGTGGGGGTGCGCAACGCGGTGTTCTTGAGCGATGATCCGTACTTCGGTTACTGGTCGCTTGCCTCGTGCTTTGCACGGTGCTCTTCGCTCACGAGCATTCCCGCAGGCCTTTTCGAACCGCTGAAAGAACGCAACCTTGGTAACGTGTTGCTCACGACCACGTTCGAGAAGTGCACGGGGTTGACGACGCTGCCGTCGGGTCTTTTCGACGGGCTGCGCTTTCCGACCTCGCCTGGGTTGCAAGGCACGTTCTTCGACTGCACGGCGCTTGCCACCATCCCGGGAGACCTCTTCCACAACGCGGTGCTGGGCAACGCATTCGGGGACAAGGACTCGGTCTTCTCCAACGGCGCGTTCATGAACACAGGTCTGACGGCGATCCCGGCAGACTTCTTCGCGAACAACGAAGCGAACGTGAAGGGGGCGAAGAACCTGTTCTGGAACACGAAGATCACGCAGGTGCCTGCGGGTCTGCTGGACGGGTGCGTGGCGATGGAAACTATCGCGGGCATGTTCCAGTCCTGCGCATTGCTCACCACGGTGCCGGCCGATGCGTTCTCGGGTGCACCGAATGTGTTGTTGATGGAAGGACTCTTTCGCGAATGCACGTCTTTGGCGAGCATCCCCGCAGGGCTCTTCGATGCGCAAACCCAGGCAACGGGGGTCCAGTACATCTTCTGGAATGCTGCACTCACGAGCTACCCGCCCGCGCTCTTTGCGAACAACACGGCACTCGTCTCAGCCGAAGGCGCGTTCTTGAACTGCCCGATCACGGGGGTGCCCGACAACGTGTTCGAGAATCACCCGGCGCTCACGACCATCTCGCACCTTTTCGAAGGCACGGACATCAGTGGTGTCGGTTCAGGGGCGTTCGCGGGTGCGCCTGAGATCACGACGGTGCGTTCGCTCTTCAGCGACTGCGAGTTGTTGGCGAGTGTGCCGGGTGACCTGTTTGCGAACCAGACGAAGATCACGAACGCCTCGGGGTTGTTCCAGCACACCGAGGTGCTTGCCACGGTGCCTGCGGAGTTGTTCGCTACGAATCCGTTGATCACGGACGTGTCGAGCCTCTTTGCTTGGGCAGCGGGTCTCACTTCGATCCCGGCAGCGCTTCTGGATGGGTTGACGGGCATCACGACGATCGGCTCCATTGCTCGCAACTGTACGGCTCTTACGGCAATCCCGGCAGGACTGTTCAGCGACCAGACGGTGATCGAGCGCTTCGACCAAGCCTTCGAGGGTTGTACGCAGATCACGGCCATCCCCAATGGCTTGTTTGCCAGCACCACGACTGCGGCGAAGTACTTCGACTCCGTGTTCAAGGGCTGTACGGCACTCACGTCGATTGGGACGGGCCTCTTCGGTGCTTCCAACACCGCGGTGTCGTTGATGTCGATCTTCGAGGGCTGCACGGCCTTGCAAGTCGTGCCGGACCAGATCTTCTTCGCGTTCACGAACATCACGTCGCTGCGCTTTGCGTTCCTCAACTGCTACGCGCTCACCGACGTGGGTCGTCTCGTGTACAACACGACGTCCGTGAAGATCGAGATCGCAGGGTTCCTGGGCGGGGATCTGGTGAACACGGGCCCTGCCGTGTACCCGAACTTCACGGTGGCGGACAACGTGATCGACGGGAGTGTCGTGTTCAACGTCGGTCCGTACGGGTTTGCAGAACCCTTCAACCGGCGCGGCAACTGGACGAAGAACATCGACAACCTGTTCGGTGCGAACGTGCGCATCCCCTTCGAAGGCAACTCGGCCGCGCGCGGCTGGATGTCGGACATGCCCATCACGGGCAGCGGCCAGGCGTTCATCACCAAGCACACGGTGCCTACCACGCAGACGGGGTTCTTCAAGAACTCCACGAGTCTGAGCGACTACGCCACGCTGCCAGCGTGGGCTAAGACCTAACGTCATAAACCCCTGTCTCTGCCACCCCTTGTGAGGGCGCAGAGACAGGGGTTGTATGCCGTCAGCTTAGACGGGAACGAGTCGGAACTTGACCACTGCGTCCGGGGTCGCGAGCGTCCACGGCACGGACATGTTCGCACCGACGCGCATCGTGGCCGGATCGCTCGGGGTGTCAGGGTCGGTGGTCGGGTAAGGCATGTCCACCGTCGCCACCACCACGTCCCCTGCGTCCAGGAGCTCTACCTTCACGCGGCCCTTGGCATCCCACCACGCATTGAACTCGGTGGCCGTGGCAGGATCGAGTTCCTGGGTTCCGAGCATCATTGCACGGTTGACGAAGACGATCTGAGCCACCCCCGTACCCGGTCCGGTGTCTTGCACCAGGTAGTGCATCCACCAGCCGCTGAGGGTTTGGGTCGCGCCTTCACCTGCTTTGAGCACCGTGCCACCCAGGTCGTAGTGGAACTGTCCGATAATGCCGGCGTAGGGGTCCCCGCTCGGGTCGTACACCGCAGGTGCGGGTGCCACGGTCCACTCGGTGTCGCTCACGACAGGGCCTTCCCCGGGGTGGGTCTCACCGGGGTAGAAGAGCACCCCGAGGTCGCGGTTGACGTAGATGCCCTCCAGCTCCGTCTGGACCACGGGCGGGATGACCACGCTGCCCTCTGTACGGCCGAGCGTGAGATCCACGGCGTTGGACAGTTGCAGCGAGAATGCCTCCTCGTCCGGTTCCTCGAGCGTGCGGATCGGAACCCGCACCTCCAGTTCCGTCTCCCCGGGCTGGAACTCCAGCGTGCCTGCAGTGTGGGTGTAGTCCTCTCCCTCCACCGCAGTACCTGGGACGGTCGCGTAATCCACCGTAGTGACACGGTCGGAGGCCTGTTGTAAGACCACTTTGAAAACGGCAGAACGTGCCATGCTGATAGTTCCTTGTTAGGGCAGTTGAGAGAGCTGGAGGTAGTCGATCTTGTTGCCTGGCTCCAGTTGAAGGTAGAGCGTACCGGCCCCGAGAGGCTCGCCCGCTTCCGTGATCACAAGGTCAGATTGCAACACGTCATCGATGTAGAACTTCTGGTGACCGTTGCCCCACTCGAGAGTGAACTTCACGGCTGCTCCACCGGCCCCGAGGACCTGCTCGTAGGGCACTGTCCCGTCCCCGGCCTGCGCCGAGTACATGTACAGCTCGCCAGCGCTTTCGATCCCGAAGTCTGCCTGCCGTGCGGGCTGGCCCGCGGAATGCACCTCCACCGACCAGATCGCATCGAAGTTGCTGGCCAAGGCCGAGACTCCGTCCGCATTGCGCAGGGTGAACTCCACACGCAGGTTGCTGCCTTCGTCGTAAGCCAAGAACCCGTAAGCCGCTTCTTGCGTGCCGACCGTCGTGTAGGCACTGCCAGCACCGTCCACCACGAACTTGGCATTGCTGCCACCCGAGAGGTCGCTGTAGGCGTAGCCGCTTGCCGAGACGTTGGGGACGCGTCCCACAAAGTCGGTGCCTGCCGCGCCATCGAAGTCGTCTCGGATGAGGACCTCAGGCAGGACCAGCGCAGGTGCTGGGGCGAAACCGATCTCCACCCACGCGCTGGTGAGCTGGCCGTCCACGTAAGGCGTGTCGCTGAAGGCCAGGCCGTTCGGTTCTTGGTAAGCAAAGCCCACCGAGAAGTAGTTGGCAGTAGGCACACCGTCTACGTACGCCCACACCCGCATCACACCCACGCTCGTGCCCAGCAGCGGGGCCGGGTCCACCAACGCAGCCAGGGCGTAGTCGTACACCGGGTCCACCACGATATCGCCCTCGGGGAAGGTCGAAGGACCGCGGTTGGGCAGGAAACCTGGAGCAGCCCCAGTCGTGTTGCTGGCCGCTGGCACCCACTCGCTCACCCACTGCACCAGCGCACCAGGCGCTGCGTCTACCTTGCCAGCGATCTTGTTCGAGATCGGCGTGCCGTCGTTGCCCATCGTCGTGCGGCGCTCGAGTTTGTTCCAGAAACCGTTCGCATCAGAGGCGCCGTGGGCGTACACGTTCAAGAGAGGTGCACCCACCGCAGGTGTCGGCATGAGTGTGGCCACCCCGGTCTTGATCTCCAAGACATCCATGAGGACGTCTCGGGCATCGCCCGCGTACAACCAGAATGCGTTGGCCGAACCCGGCACAGCGCCTGTGCCTGTGAGCGTGTGCAAAAGCACGCCGGCCACATACACACCCGCATCACCCGTGGCCAGGTCCCAACGAACTTCCACCTCCAAAGGCTGCGCGATGTCTGCAGGCATCACCCATCCATCGATCATGGAATTGACCGCTGCACCGCTGTTGGAGAACGCGATCGAACCATTGCCCACCCCCAACGAAGCACCGACGTACGAGCCGTCGTCCGAGGCCAGACCGAAGTCGAGGTACGACAGTTCCGGGAGCACGGCGCTGGAGCCGTAGTTTTTGATCACCGTACGCAGGCTCAGCACCCCGTCGGCACTCGTCACAGGCGCGAACGTGCCGTCCAGTCCCAGGCCGGACATACCAGGTGCTGCCTTCAGCTCACCAGCGTCCACGACCGGAGGAAGGTTGTTCGAGTCGTTGTAGTAGTCGAAAACATACGTGCCCGCTTCAGGCACACGACCCGTGAGCACCCCGTCACCGGTGTTGTAGGTGTCGCGGAAGAGGAACGCAGACACGTCCGGCTCGATCGTGCCGTCTTCCACATCCACCACGGGAGGCACGTAGGCGTTGGTCAGCTGGAACGTGGCCTGTCCCCGGAACCCAAAAGAGTTGGCTTTGGCCGTGAGTGTGAGTGCAGCCGGTGTCGAACCCGAAGCCACTGGCAACGTGAACGCTTCCAGGTCCTCCAGATCCACCCATGCCCCGCTGGCGGCGTTGAGCTGGTCCAGGAGAGCCTGCGGGGTCTCAGGCATCACCTGGGCAAGGTGGTCTGCAAAGAGGAACGCCAGACTGAGCCGGCGGTATTTGGCAAGGGACGTGCCTTCGTAGCCCTGGCCTTCCACCGCACGCAGCGTGACCTGGCTGTTGTAGTTCGCACCGCTGGCGGGCTGGACGTTCTCCAGCACGATGTTCGTGGGCGTGAACGCAGGCTTGGGATTCTGGTCGCTGTTGAGCAGCGCGTACAATTTGGTGAGACTCTGCGTCATGAAAACTCCTGATTAATAGTGCCTTCGGCAATCACAAGATTGAGCTACGGCATAGAGGCCTGCAGGTGAGTCCTTGGTAGAACCCACCCGCAGGCGTATGCATTCAGAGCTTAGGCCGGCGTTTGCACAACGTCGACGTACTCCAGGTAGTTGCCCTTGGCGACTTCCAGGTACAGGTAGGCGGGACCGGCCGGATTGCCCGGAGCACCACCACCGTCGTCCGTGGACATCGTGTCCACGACCACGTCATCCACCTTCATCGTGAGCGTTTCGTTGCCCCACTCGATGGTGAACATCACCGAAACACCTCCAACGCCTGGCACGCCACCTGCGTACTCGTGACCCGGGCCACCGCCCATGTTCGAGTGCGCGATCGCGCTCCACACGCCGCCGCCACCGCTGTAGTTGTCCAGACGGGCCGTGACGTTCTCACCCGAGTCGGTGCAGCGCAGCTCCATGCCGAAGATCTTGCCAAACGCAGGACCGCCTTCTCCCGTGGCCGCCAGCCGTCCGCCGTCCACCGAATGCAGCGCGAATTCGAGCTTGAAGCTCGTGCCCGCAGCCAGGTCCAGGAACGCGTAGGCCATCTTGCCGTAGCTGCCCGGGTCGGTGCCCAGGATAACCTCGGCATCGCCTCCACCGTTCTGACGGAAGAAGCCGCCATCCGGTCCCTCCGAGAGGTCGCGCCACGCCGCGTTGTTCTCGGTGATGTTGGGCACTTGGCCAGTGAGCAACGTGCCGCCACCGGCATCGAAGTCGTCGCGAGTGTGTAACATGGTGATCTCCGGTGCAGGAATGCCGTCAGGGATAATGCGGACACGGTCCAAGGTAAGCGCGTAAGCTTCGAACGCCGAGAGGAACAGCTTGAATCCCGTTGGCGCGCCAATCGGGTTCTCCATGGCGTACTCCACGAGCAGCTCTCCGTTCAGGTACGCACCCACGTTCGTGTCGTCCGTGGTGATACGCATCTCGAAGAACTTTTCAGGCAGCGCTCGCCAACCCGCAGGCATCGCCACAGGAGTGGAAGCACCGTAAGTCGAGATGATCGACACGGTATCGTCGCCCGTGGAGTCGAAGTTCAGCCGCACCTGCGAGCCCGAGTAGGACTGGCCCGACATCGGAGAGCTGGCCACACCCATGGTGAAGTCGCCCGTATCGCCGACCGTGCCGATCTCGGCCACCACCCCGTAGACACCAGACATGTTCGCCGCGGGAATGGCAATGCCCTTGCTGCTTTCTGCGACGTTGTTAAACCGCAGCATCCCACCGGAGAGCTCTGGCATGCGAGTGCCCGTGAAGTTCAGCTGCTCCCACGCACTGCCGCCGATCTCAGGCACGTGTCCTTCGATTGCACCCGTGCCCGTGAACGAATCAGACAGCCACGGACCGCCCGGTACTTGCAGATCGACCGGGTTAGCGGCCAGCAGAAGGACACGCTCCAGCTCCAGCTCAGGCGTGTTCTCGGCACGGAAGAAGAACTTGAAGTTCGACATGTCCCCCACCGCGCTCTCCAGATAGATCGAGCCCACGTACGTGTTGTTGAACCACACCAGAACACTGGTGTTGCCCGTACCCAGGTACATCGACACGTTCAGTGGCAGCATCGCCTCCCAACCAACCGGGAACGGGAACTCGTTGCTGGCTGCCGCGGAGACGACCGAGAGCACGCCCAGCCCAAAGTCCAGCTCGGCCTGTGCACCCGTAGCGGATTGCCCGATCGTAGGTACGTCGGCCACGCCGAAGGTGAAGCGACCTTGTGCAGGCAGCGCCTTCAGCTCCAGGAAGATACGGGTAGGACCGTTGGTCGGAATACCCGCATCAGTCATGCCGTCGCAGCTGACTTCTGCGTTGCTCTCAGCGAAGGTCAGTTGACCCGTGCCGTTCAGGAGTGGCGAGTTGGCGTTCCAAGCCGTCCACGGAGTCACACCGAACTCAGGCTGGTGGAGGGAGAGGGGACCAGTGCCGAAGAAAGTATCTGCCAGATACCCGTCCTGGATTGGCGGGGGAGGAATCACGACCTGCTCGTGCGTAGTGCCCGGGCCACCTTGCTGAACCCGCAGCTCGTTGATCAGCAGACTCTCGAAGCCATAGGCGTAGATGTTCACCGTGTCCATCGAGGGTACGCTGGAGCCATCGATCGCGCAAGCCTGGCTATAGACCCAAACATCGTCCACGTAGACACCGACCCAGCCCGCCTCTTGCTCGTAGCGCAGCTCCACCTCGAAAGGCACACCCACGGGGAACGCATACGGGAAACTGTAGGGTTGATCCACGCCGGAGGCTGTGATGCGCAGCAGGCCGGTTCGAAGTTCCAGAGAGAGTTCGCAGCTACCCCCAGGTCCACTCCACATGAACATGGCGATGACGAGTATGGACTCGTTGGCTTCGGGTGCGGGATCGATCGTGAAACTATCGATCTTGACCTTCAGGCTGAGCGGACCGGCAGCAGGAATCACTGGCACCATGGGAGCGACATAGCCCGAGGGATAGTCCGACCATGGCCTGCCGAACTCGGCCTTGCCATCTTCGAGCTTCGGCCCTGCTTCCGAGCCCACGTCGTCCAGGTCCCTCCACAGACCGCCGATCTCAGGCTGATGGCCAAAGAGAGTCCCGTTCGGTCCCGTGAACGTGTCGTACAGGATGTCGTGCAAGGACTTGCCAGGAATGAGTGCATCCCCCTCGGCCCGTGCGAACGTGAGGCCTTGCGGGGAGGTCACACGCAGCTTGAACGCAGCAGGGTCTCCCAGATAGATCTCACGCACGTCCACCACGATTTCTTTGGTGTCTTCCCCCACCGCGAACTCCAAGGAGCCCGTGGCCGGGGAGTAATCGACATCCGGTTGCGCCGTCCCGGCCACCAACTCGTACGCTGCGGAGCACGGGGCCGTCGCAGGTGCGGAGAGGGTGACCGGGAACGTCGCCCGGTACTTAGGATCTTCAAGCATTAAAAACGCTCCGGTATGGTTGTTTGTTAGGCGATCGCTGGCACGTGTTGGCCGGTGCGGATACGGATGAAGTCCAGCTGGCAGTTCTCACCTGCGTGCAGGTAAAGCGGACCCACGATCAGCTGGCGCTTGTCTTCTGCAGCCAGTCCTGCACCTGTTTGCAGTTCGACGCCCAGGAAGTTGAGATAACGGCCCTTGGGCGAAACGACCAGCGTACCCGTGTAGTTGGTGTCGGCTTCGTAGCTCACCGGCACCGGGGTGTCCCCGTAGAAGCTGATCGTCTTTTCCGAGGCGCCATCGTTGGCGTTGATCGTGAACCCGATGGTCTGGCGGAAACCGTCCTCCACCCAGGTGATGTCCGACTTGCCCACCGACAGCTGCAACGGGTAGCCCGCGTCGTTGAGAAGACGGTCTTGCTCCGACGAACGGGGAGAGCGCCAGACGAAGTCCACAGTGTACGAGCGCACACGCGTAGCCTCTGCTGGGTCCAGATCGTCGCCAGGGTACAAGATCGTGGCGGCATCGCTTGCACTGCCCATCGTGAGCCGTCCACCCGAGACGGTGGAAAGCGGTGGGAGATCGCCGGCTCTCCACGCATTGGACGAAGTGTTCACGCCCTCCAGCCACGGCGGGTCGATCAGCGCATTCACGTTCGGGGCGTGTCCCGTCAAATCTTCCGTGCCGTTGAAGTCGTCACGGAAAATCTCTCGGGTGACCGGGTCTTCTGGCAACAGCAGCAACTGCAACTGCTGCGAGGCCACCACCAGCGCATCGGTGTCATCGCGCACCTCCACCACGTAGAACAGCTCCCCGTTGCTGTTAAGCGAATAGGAAGGACCTTGGCTGTAGTAGTTGGTATCGCTCAGGCGACCACCCAGCCCACCCGGGTTCATCACGATGTCGATGTCTGCGACCGGATCGAAGCTGTCCTCGACGTAGCGCTTGCTCGTGAGCACGAGGTGCTCTGTGGGCAGCAGCTCACGGGTGAGTGTGAAGACCACCTCAACACCGCCTCTTTCTTCCCACACACCTCGGCCGTCCGTGTACGGAGCCGACGGCACGTCATGGGTGTTCATCAACACCCCTGTCACCTCCACAGCAAATTCAACGGGTGGCGGGATCGCCGTGAACGTAGCATCTCCCACCGTGAGGGCAGGCAGCGCGACTTCCTCGGCCTCGGGGATGGTGAAGATGGCCGAAGCCACTTCGATCACGGCGAGGTTGGCATCCGTGAGACCGAACGAGAACGAACGCACCGAACCCGCCGGCGGGCGCACGTAGTCGAGCACCACTTCCTTTTCGGTCTCTCCCATCAGGAAGTGCCACACGCCGCTCGTGCCGAGGTAGTCTGTGCCGTCCAATGCCGTGCCGTCCACAGTGCCGTACAGCGCATCGATGACTGCCGCGTACTCGCGCTCCAGCGAAACGCGGAAGCGCACTTGGTTCAGCTCGGGTCCGAGGTCCTCAGCTTCCAGCACCGTCAGGCGTGCGAGCTGCGTCTGGTTCGGCAAGACAGCGCCCACCGAAGCCGTGCCAATCGTGCAGCCCGTCGGATCGCTCAGGAGCACCGAGTACGGGATCTCCACGCCAGAGCGGTTCACGGTCGTGCGCACGTCCAGGTGCTTGACGGTCTCACCCGGGGCAAACTGCAGGAGCTCCAGGCGGGAATCGTAAGCCGACTCGCCAGCACCCGAGCCACCGTCGTCGGTACGAATGCCCACCGAGACCGGGTTGGTGGTCGCTTCGGAAAGCGTCACCGTGAAGCGCTGCAGGAAAGGCCACGCCGGGTCTTCGGTCGTCGTGCGAGCACCGAGCGCCACACCGGCCACAGGCACGGGGGCGGCTTTGCGCAACGTCACGGTGGCTTGGCCGATGAAGCAATACGACTCGTCCGCAGCCGTGATCACCACGGAGCTTTGACCGCCTGCGGGGGTCACTGGCACGACGAACGGCTGTACGTCTTCCAGCTCCATCCACGTACCGCGCCGGGCGTTGATGAGCGCCAGCAGCGAAGCCGGGGTCGTCACGTCCGAGGCCTTGTAGACGATCGGCTCCAGATCGCTCAGGTCGATGCGGCGATAGAACACGTCCTGCTCGCGGCTGTAGCCTTTGTCCGTGATGGCACGGATGGTGACACGGGTGTTCC
>Ga0307411_10000037_pt1 | contig 42490 bp, 67 predicted proteins | sample DK1Ometagenome_2_FD_203712 | JGI IMG/M metagenome (GOLD analysis project Ga0307411, IMG submission 203712) | Maize rhizosphere microbial communities from greenhouse at UC Davis, California, United States - DK15-O-1 | ecosystem: Host-associated > Plants > Roots > Rhizosphere > Soil | place: USA...
TCAGTTGCTATCTGGAATTTCGTCCAGCATCGCGACATCAGCGCAAACATGTTCGTGGCGGCCTTCCTGATCATTCAGGGCGTTCGCTACATACCAGATGAGCAGCCGTCCAGGCAATGGGATCATGTGTCGCTGCTGTGTATAATCCTAGGTATGGCAATTTGCCTTTTTGCCGGTCACGGCTTCTTTACCGGCGCCGAGTGGCGGCATCCTAAATCATGGTAGGCGAGGGCAATATGGCAGACAGCCTCACAGTAGCGGGAACACAGCTTGCCGTAGGAACAGCTGGCGTGGGGTTGGCGAGCCTCTTTCCTGGCTTGGATTTATCTGCGGTAATCGGCGCCTTTGGGGGCGCCTTCTTTTTCATCCTGTTCGCAAAAGACATCAACAACTGGCAACGTGCTGGCTATTTGATTGTCGGATGGATAGGCGGATATTTTGGAGCCGCCGAACTTCTCTCATTGGCATGGACGCGGACATCAGGTTTCTCGTCCTTTATCGCTGGTCTGGTGTGCATTGTTGTCTGCATCAGCGTCATTGAGGCAATCCAAACCGGAACCTGGCCAGCGTGGTTGCAGTCGCTAGTCGGCAGGTTCTTCGGCAAGGGGAAAACCGAATGATCGATACGGCGATGCAGGTCTATTGGCTGATCGTTTACACAGTGGATCTATACTGGATTCAGATAGTTGCGACCATGCAGGCGGCTTTCTGCGGGGGTTGCGCGTATCAGATTGCATTCAAGTTTCGGCGTGGTGATGCCGCATATCGATTATTGCCAAGCGCGTGCGCGTTTGGGCTCGCGTCACTTTGCGGCCAGCAGTGGCTGAGCATCGTAGGGCGCGTTCTGATGTACGGCAATTGGCCTGTCGTGTCCGTTTACAATACTCTGACCTTTGCCATCCTCTTTGTGCTGCTCAGCAGGGCGCAAGGGAATGTGTCGAAGATGTTTTATTTTCAGAATGGTGAAGCGAAATGACATACCCCAAGGCGGCAATCGAAACAGCATTTCAGTTGCTGCCAGCGAAGATGGATTCGCGGCCAGCTCGGGTTAACCTGGCGGCTTTCGGCTACCAGGAAACCAAGTACCTGACCAGAATTCAGTACGGCAATGGGCCGGCGCGCAGCTACTGGCAATTTGAGAAGGGCGGCGGCGTAAAAGGCGTCATGGAGTTCAAGGCTGATGGCGGAAAAGTTGCCTCGCTGGCTCGCCATGTCTGCGACTCTCGCGGCGTTCCTTTTGAGCGCGAGAAGGTTTGGCGAGCCATGGAAACTGATGATGTTCTCGGCGCCGCCTTTGCGCGGCTGCTGATGTACACCGATCCATTCGCCATGCCAGACACCCAAGAGGAAGGCTGGGCGCTCTACATGCGCGTCTGGCGTCCTGGCAAGCCTCATCCGCAAACGTGGCGCGAGGCGTGGGCATTCGGGTTGGAGTACGGGCAATGAACTGGTCAGACATCGGTGGTCTAGTTGGTCGTGCCGCGCCAATCGTTGGAACTCTGCTTGGCGGGCCTGCTGGTGCTGCCGTGGGCGCATTGGTGGCAAGTGCGCTGAATGTGCCGAATGATCCTGATGCGGTGAATAAGGCGCTTGCTGGCAACCCTGACGCCATGGTCCGCATCCAAGAGCTGCAACTGACTGCGCGTGTGGAGCTGGAGAAGCTGGCGGTTCAGGCTGAAACGATTCGCCTTCAAGCTGCGGGGGCGCAATATGCGGCGGAGGCTGCGGATCGGGGTAGCGCGCGACAGCTGGCAGCCAAACAGCCTAATGATCTTGTGCGTCCAACTCTGACATTTATCATGCTGGGCGGTTCGCTATTTATCGTGGTAGCTGTTTTGGTTGGCTGGGCCACCGATGTGATCAAGGATCCTACCGCCGCGCTGACTGTCGGCACCGTGCTGGGCCTGTGGCTGGGCATGACCAAGGAAGTGATGGGCTTCTGGTTTGGCATGACCAAGGAATCGCAGAAACAGTCTGCGGCAATCACCGACTTCGCAACCGCAGCTGGGACGGTTTCGAAGCCGGATAAATGATCAAGAAAGCAAGTGGCGCAACTGCGAGCCGATTGCCATGCCAAAGATCAGTGTCGGAATAAGCCATTTGATCTCAATCATTTTCGCATCGCCCGCATGATGGCCGAAGTCGCTTTAACCGCCGCATATTTTGCACGGCAGTCGTCCGGCATATTGATTATTGGCTGAGCATCGGTGTTCAGCCAGTTGTCGCCGAGTAGTTTGCTGGTGACTAAGATGCCGCCAACCCAGCAGGTTGGCTGCCATGGTGCAGGGGTTACCGTGATCTTCATTCCGCCACCTCATCCACAACCAAAACCCAATCAGCGCCAGGCTGCTTACCCAGCTTGATCGAATACTTCTTTCCGCTGAAGGCCATCTTCTCGGCCATCGAGAACGCCGAGCGGGCATCCTTGGTGGTTAGTGTGAAGCCGGTGCCGTCTTCGTGTTCGCGCAGTACTTCGGTGATCATTTTTTGGCTCCTGAAATTTTGTAGATGAAGATGCGTGGATCAGAAGTGCTATCGCGAATCCAGCGTTCTTCAGCCACAAGCTTGCCGTTCTTATACCAGCAGGCCATACCATGCATCCGACCAACATCTCGGCCGACAGTCAGTTCATCATCCGGAATGCCACGAATAAACGCTTCGAACTCGTCTTGCTTGACGGTAATCATTATCAAAGCTCCTTAGCAAAAGCATCAGGCGCACGCTGAACAGCAGCACCATCAACAACATCGTATTCGACAACCGTTGAACTGTCGGCGCCGAGTTGAACCGCCATGAATTCTGGCAGGTAGAAAATCACCGAGCCTTCGTCCGAAGCGTAGAAACATTCGGCGTGGGATCGAGTGCGAACCAGTGCGCCAACTTTGACGAATGATGCTTCGGTCGAGCGAGCCTTACGGATGGCAGCGATCGAGCATTCTTGTTGCTGGCCTTCAAGGCCGTGGTATACCTGGGCGCGGCAGACAAGTGGCGAGTTTGCGGCCGGTAGCGCACCGCATACTATGATTGCGGCGGTTAAGAGTGGCATAGGATTGCTCCTGTCGAGAGTCCCAGTTAAGGGGCTTGACGGTTAATGTTTCAAATGGGGATGAAAGCTGTAAATCCACTCGCAGGCAGCATCCACATCATGAAAAAGCTTTTGCTTGCCGAGTGAAAGATTGATCCACTTTGGACGTTTTTCGTCGTGAACCTGGACGAAAGCCTTTTCTCCTTCACGTTTCTTTACTTCGCATACGGTTAATAGCCCGTTTTTATGCGCTAAAATCATTTCGTCTTGCTCCGTTGTTCGTTTGTGTTTTGCTTCGTTGAGCAGATATTAGATCCGCATAATAACTATGTCAACACCAGATAACAAAAAGCCCGCACGAATGCAGGCTTGTGAATTGCTTTACGACGGCATGTCGTCGTCGAACACGTTGTCGCCGTCGTACTGCGGCGGCTCATCGTCTTCGATAGCGGGCGCAGGCGTCGGCTTAACCCGCGCCTTCTGGCCAGCAGTCATCGGCGCCTTCTTCTCCAGTGTTGCGATGAATGCTTCGGCCGTCAGCTCGCCGGAATCGATCTTCTGTTGCGCTGCTGCCAGGCGTTTGGCGAATGCTTCGTCAGGCCAGAAGACTGGCGCCGCTGCCGGAGCCTGCGAGTTGTCCGGATAATACGGCTCAACCGTCTGCGCAGATTTCTTTCCGCGAGTCGCGTTGGTCATGATCGTTTTCTTTCCGTCGATGTGGCTCATGTGGCTCGTGCGGATACCACCTTCAGCCTTGCCAGCCCACATGACCGTTGGATCGTTGTACAGCACGACGTAGCGGCCAACCCACTCAGACGGGTCGACATCAGACCAGCACGCCGCTAGCACGCGGCGAGACGTCTTGCTCGGCTTCCAGGGCTGCGGATGCGAGTCGACGAAGATGCTGATTGGTTGGTCAGCGGCTCCAGTCATCTGGATATCTGTTATCTGACAGACCAGCGGGCCACCGAGCAAATCAGCGGCGTTGATCTGGTCGCTCTTGGCCATGGTTGTGCCCATGAAATCTTCGCGAGAAATACTCATTACACGCCTCCAAAGGCTTCATCTGACAGCAGTTCATTGGCTGCCCACGATGTTACGCTGGTGAATTCGGATTCTTCTTCGTAGCCATTCCACACGCCGGAATCCAGGCAGCGTGCGTATGTGTCGAGCGCTTCGCGAGCATGGCGGCGACCGAGTTCCAGTGCGATCTCGTCGAGGTCATGAAGGATAAAGCCGTGCGGCGAATCTTCTTCAAGTGCAGCCAACGGGAAATCATCGCACTTCTCGCCGGTTTCCCACTGCCAGACCATCTGATAGAAGGCGATTTGCATGTAGTAGCCGTAGTTCGTGATGGCTCGGGCGAACTCATTGCCGCGAGCGTCCTGGCATTTCTTCAGATCCAGCGCCCACGCCGAGTCACCTTTGCGGTCGAAGCGGCATTTGACCTTAACGCCAGTCACTGGATCGGCAGCGACGACCGACAGTTCGTTTCGGCCAGCCTTGGCCATGTAACCAGAAAAGCGTTGATTGCGATACGCGGCTTCCTGCATGCCGAGGATGCGTCGGTTTTCCGGGCGAGTCAGAACCACTGCGCCGCCAAGGTCTTTCGCCAAGCCCTTGTAGTAGGCGCTAACACGATCATCAGCCTCGGCAACGTGATAGGCCTTGGAAAAAAGCTCGGGTTCCAGCAACGCCATGTGGATGGCCGAGCCGATCTGCTTGGCTCGAGTGTCGCCAGTTCCAGGCTCGCGGTATTTGAAATGCGCAGGGCTGCGCCGGATCAGTTTCAGCCCTGAGTTGCTGGCAGCTTCGATGGCGAAGTAGTCTTCGGCTGGGAGGTTTTCGTAGATCATTTGGCGATCTCCTGATCTGGAACTGGGCAGCCAGCGGCAGCGCATGCGTCAAAGCACGCCTGCTCAAATTTCTTCTTGCTGATCTTGCCGTTCATGTGGTCATTCAGAACCGGAACGATTGCATCCAGTTGTGGCTGGGTTAGTTCGTGACCGCGCAGGATGATGCTCATACCGGCACCCCGTCAGCGTCAACGTCGAGAAATTTGGCAAGGTCGGCTTTGAGTTTTTCAAGCTGATCAACTTTGTCGGCGATGACGTCTTTCATCTTCTCGCGGTAGCCGAGCTTATAATCGGTTGAGAGATAGACGTTGCGATCTCCGCAGCCCCAGCCGTCAAGATCTTTGATCTGCGCTTCCCATGGCGGCGATACGCGAACCTCAAACGCGTCAACGTGCCCCTGGAACTCAGACCAGACGCTGTACTTACGCTGCATGTTCACGCGGATAGCCAGGCGATGAATCTCGCCAACCAGTTCAATTTCTCTAGGTGATGCCATTCTGTATTGCTCCTGTCATAGATACTGCTTTAGGTGCTGAGATAGTGGATCAACATAATAACTATGTCAACTGCTTTGAGGCGATGAAGGCTAGATAGTCGGCGTAGGCAAGCTTGAATTGTTCGAAGCCGTACACGATGGCGGCAAAGTGTCCGGCATCTGAACCGGCTTGAAGAAATTCGCGCTGCTCCTTGCTGACCTTTGACTTTGTGCGATCCATTCGCTTCAGCTCAAATATGCCAGGCAGCCAGTTCAGATCTAAGATGTCAGAGGCGCCGGTCTTGACGCCTTCCTTGATCCTGGTTTGAAGGTGGCTGCTGCCTCGCCCGCTTGCCTCATTTGGGATATGCAGGATCAGCGGCCAGCGCTCCGGATAATTGTATTTCAGCCACGACGCGCAATCGATCTGCTCGTAGCGCTCAAGGCGGCAATCACCACGGTAGCCGCTGTCGTAGATGCGGATCACAGCGAAACCTCCATCTCCGCAAACTTGCGCTTACCCACCGTCCAGCGGCTTCCCTTTTTGCGCGCAGAAATCTCAATAGGCGTAGGGATCAGCTCGATATTCTCCATCACTGTTTCGGCCTTCATGGCCTTCAGCCTGAGCCGCGAGCGCTGATCAATCGGTAGCGTGTCTACGAACTTGCCCCAAATGATGTTGTTGACCTTCTTGTTCTCGCCTGCATGCGGGTAGAACACTTCCATTGGTGTATCGCCAGTCGAGAGTTCATAGCGGAACCAGAGTTTGCCGCCCGAGCCGTGGCCGGCTTTCATTGAGCGGACTGGGATCGATTCGCCATCGGAATAACTCTTATTGTTCAGCGGCTTGTTAGGGTCTATCAATGTTGTTTTGCAGCCTCTGCACTCCCTTGCCACCTGGTCATTTTGCACGCTACATCTAGGGCAAAGCCTGAAATGCCAAAAGTGATCGCACCGCTGAGCCGCGCCAGTGAGAGGATCTTTGCCTGTCATGCCAATGCAGCGCCGTGCATTCGGGCTATTCATGGTGCTAATACCGTGTTCTTTCATGCACTTAGGGCATTCTATGAGGTCTTTCTTCTCCTTTTTGGCCTTATCCAGTTCCGCCTGGTCGAGGATTTGACTCTCGTACAAGTGTCCAAGCGCATCCATAACGCCGCCGTAATCCAAAACAAGAGCATCAGGTTTAGCACTGGCAGCAATCAAAGCCTTTCGCTGGTCGGCAGATAGCGCGTCACGGTCAAGCATCGGGACATCACCAGGGGCAATCAGGAGCCGCAGGACACGGCCAATGGCTTGTATCAGTAGAACGATTGATGCTATTGGCCGCATGAAAACTACGACATCCCACTCGGCGCAGTTAATTCCCGTGGTCAGTACAGACACGTTTATGACGTACTTCACCTTGCCCGCCTTGGCGGCGTTCAAAATTCTGGTCTGATCTTTCTGGGGCGTACTTTCCGTGATGATGCCTATTTGTTCTGGGTCAACACCGAGCAATTTCAGCGCGGCTGCAATCTGTCTTGTGTGCCGCTTGGTTGCCGCAAACACCAAAACCCCTCTGCGATTCTCAGACTTGCGCACAAAGTCGGCGCATATCGCAAGGCACAGCTCTTTGTCGCTGACAGCAGCGTCAAGCTCATGCTCTGGGTAAGACCAATCTTCTGCGGCCAGCTCCGAAAAATCATAGTGAACGCTTTCATCGTCTGGATAGCCAAAGACCGGGCCGACAATCCAGCCCTGCTCGATGCTGAAGTCTGTAGAAATTATGCCATCCCCTACGCCACCCTCTGGATAATCACTATCTTGCGGCGAGATGCTAGCTACTGATTTCCAGAGGTGGTCGGGCGTATTCCCAACAATGGAGTTCGTTCCGCGAAACGGAGAGCCAGTCATGCCGGCCAACCTCATATGGGGCTTCTGGTCGTAAAAATGAGACAGAACTTTCATATACTGAGACTCAGGATTCTCGAAAGGAACCTGATGGACTTCATCAATAAGAATCAGATCCGGATGCCACTTCCCAAGCCTTGAGCGCTTCTCAGGATCAAGCGAAAGCTCTTCAGGAGTAAATGCCGAGAACCGGTATTGTTCAAGCGCCCTCGCAATAGTCCCAATGGTTCCGTAAACGACGGAGTAGTGAGTGGACTTTCTGCCGCCGCAAGATGCGGAAAACACGGAATTCTTCATCCCGATGTCCCATGCTGCCGCCGCGTTTTGTTCGCAGAGCAAACCCTGATTTTGAACTACCAGCACAAATACCGTGGATGGCCTTTCTCGCTTAGCTGCGGCATCACGAACTGCTTTAGCGCACTCGGCGATCATCACGCTTTTCCCGGAAGAAACCGAGGCGGAAACTATCGCAGGCGGGTGAATGTCGCGCTCGCCAAACTTGGTTGTTTGGCGGGTTTTGAAGTGCTTGGTAAGCGCGGCGACTACCGGCTTTTGATGAGATAGAAGTCCCAATTATTTATGCTCCGTGCCAGGTAGATAGCGAATACGCAGAGCTTCGGCTATGCGAGGATCGTCTTGCATGTCCGCATATCGGCATGCGTATTGATGCTTTCTGGCGCGCCAGGCTTCGTGGGCAGATTCGGCGGTTGAGAATAGGCCCAGGTGTTCGTACTTGCCGTCGAAAGGGTTGCAGCATCTGGATCTATACTTATTATTTGGCTCATGCCATGTGACGCCCAAGGGGTAAGCGCCCCTTTTCGATAGCCTGTCAATAAGAAAGGTGTTTAGGTCTTGACTTATAAAAACGCAGGTCTCTGAAGAGTAAATTTTATTGCCAGGAAACAACAGATCCTTATCTTGCTGCTTTCCATTCCATGGTTGCTTAATCATCCACGCCCTGAAAGACATGAAACTTAGCCATTCATCGGCGACAGAGCATCCTGAGTAAGTAGGTCGCGCTAACTTAGATGCCTCAGAATGGCAGCGCTTGAGCATGTTCGTCCACGCCTTATAAAAAGGGCAGCACCAAACAGTGGTTCTCCTGCCGCAGACCACAGCCTGCTTTTGCGTATGATAATTAGCATCGTTTATTCCTATGCCATATATTGGTTTTCTATTTGACATTTGCATCGACCAATAAAAAGGCTTCGAGACCTTTGTCACCATTGCTGGTGTTGGCGGACAGGGGATTAGCCTGCACAAGGGTCTCGAAGCCTTAATCCTATTAACTCACCCGCCAAGGTGAGAAGCAATTATGAGATCACCCAAGGTCAAGGTCAACCTGAAGATCGGCATCCAATGCTTTTCCTGTTGACTGCATCTCTTTCACAGCCATGATCAGGTCTGCAAGGGCGTGCGAGCTGACCGATACCATTACCGGCTCAGCGCTATTGCAAAGCTCAAGTTGCACAGGGCTCAGCCCATTCACCAGCACCACCGCATTCGAAACCACCATATCCACTTTCGGCCGACTCGGCGCTTTAGGCGCTGCAACCTTAGCCGTAACCTTGCCCTTGCCGATTTCCTTGGCAGCCTCTTTGCGGCGTTCCAGTTCTGCCAGGGCGTCAGCGCCATGATCGCGTACCAGCTTGACGGCCTCGGTGGCCGAGATAACGCCAGCGCCAACGGCTGCATGAACCTCTTCGCCGCCGCTGGCCAGCAACAGATGCTGATCAACATGCGCCAACGACTTGCCCATCTCGGACGCGATCTCCTGTCGGCTCATGCCATGCTCATCACGCAGCGACAGATAAACCCGGCCACGCTGCACAGGATCCAGCGGCAATTGGCTGTTGCTCTTGGCCACCATGGCCTTGCGCTGAGCCGGAGTGCCCTGGTACGGAACCACGCTGACATAGCCGTCGAACTTGTCCGGATACTCCGCAGCGAAATCGGTGTAGGCCCAGTAGCGGCATTCACCATCAACCAGCTCGATGTCGCCGGTTTCTGGATTCGTCCAGACCACCAGCGCCGGAATAGGCTCGCCAGCGATCAGTGACGAAACAATAGACGCGATATGCAGGCGCACGTCTTCGCGCTGGAAATCGCGTTCGTTGAAGCCATTGACGATCTTGATTTTGCTGAGCTGCGCCTTGATCGAGTCGGCGCGCTTGGCGGTGGTGTTTTCTTTGTCGGTGGCGATGTTGTGGAGGGTGAAGGCCATGGGTTAAAGCTCCTGTCAGTAGAAAGCAAATAATAACTATATCAAGCTTCGATAGCAATCACGATGAAGGGAAATCGCGATAGCTGCCGTCAGCGTGGAAAATGCAGCCCTCGGATCCGATGCGGTGCGGGTAGTGGAAGCATGAGTGGCACAAGGCATAGCGACCAAGGTTCAGTCGTATTTGCTCCAGCTCGACTCGGTGCCGGTATTCGTCCTTGCGCCAGTCTCGAGCGCCGCAGTTCGTGCATTTTGGTTGCAGGCGGTATTCAAGTGGATGCTTGGCGAGCTTGCGCCTGGATCCGCAGTGGCGGCAGCGGGAGTGGGTTTTCATGGCATCATCATACGGCCGGTGTCGGCTGCAGAGCTAACGATTGCGCGGCGGACTGTTTCAATGCTGCCAAACCATTTGATTTGGATGCCGAGCTTGTGAGCCAGGCGGAATGCATCGCCATCATCTTCAAGCGGATTCCACCAATGCCCATTTTCCATGCTGCCGACCCATGCACTCCAAACGCCATTTGCATCACATGGCGGATGCCGGCCTTCAGCCTTAGCCGCCAATTCCAACAACTCCCGATTTTCCATCTCTATATCCTCATTGCAATAATTACCATCTGGCGTTATCATCCGGCAAAGATAATCACTATGTCAAGACGGTAATTGATATGACCCTAAAAGTAATGCAGAAGACTCGGGATCGCCTCAATGCGACGCCAAGAGGTGCCGCGCTTCTGAAGCTGGTGGATGAGTACGAGACGCCAATCAAGCTGGCTGAGAAGCTGGGCTTTGATGAGCAACAAGTCCGCCAATGGATTTACAACGCCCGCATGTCAAAACTCGGCGCGCTGCGAATGGAGGAAGTGACTGGTCGCAGCCGCCTTGAGTTCCGTCCCGATCTGGATATCACCGACTGGGATGTCAAGCAGCAAGGCCCTGAGCCTGGCAAGCAAGCGGTGGCGCGTACTCCTGATGCGAAGTTACTGGTAAAGCTGGCTGAGCAGTACGGTAGCGTGAAGGCTCTCTGCGCCGAAGCTTGCGTTACTGTCGGCGACTACCACACGTGGAAGACTCGCGGTCGCATTCCGGCGATCAAGCTGCCGACGTTTTTGGGGCTTCAGAAGTGAGCGGCCAACTCGTCCCGCAGCACGTCGTTGACCGCGCCAATGAGGGTATCGTCGGCGTGATTCGCGGCTATCTGCCTGATCTGAAGAAGACCGGCAAGAACTGGTCGGCGCGCTGCCCATTCCACCAAGAGAAATCGGCCAGCTTTACCGTCAGCGAAGGCAAGGAGATGTTCTATTGCTTCGGCTGTGGCGCTGGTGGCGATGCAGTCAAGTTCGTGATGGATCATCAAGGCCTGAGCTTTCGCGATTCGGTGCAGTCGATCCTTGGCGAGCTTAATCTTGAGTCTGCTGATACAACTCCGCGCAAGCCGATCATTCGCGCAACCCGCTGCGGCCTTCCTGGTCACGCCGAAGACCGCGAGAAATCCGTAACCATTCTCTCCACCTGCCAACCTACCGAACAGCACCGATACCTCATGCAAAACAACACCGCTTCCAATGTCCAGTGTCTAAATCTGAAAGGATCGCTAATTATCCCGCTGATCAACAACATCGGTGAGACAGTCAACGTCGCCGCGATCAGCAGCAAGGGCATCACCTATGCAGCCGGCAACCCGTCGTTCGGCTCGACCGCAATTCTTGAGCCAGCGTCCACTGACGAGCACGACGGCAAAACTATTATCTGCATCGAATACGCGCACGCTTGGCGCATTTGGTGGGCGCAGTCCGGTCGCAGCAAAGTCTTGTGCACCATGGAATACGACAACTTCAACTGGATGATTCACCATTGCAAAGACCGATTCACGCACATCGGCTGCGACCCATCGGAGGCTGACCACCATGCCGACGAAGGCCGTGCAATCATCGCGCTGCCACTGGATCCATATGCAAAGGTTGACAGACGCCAGTGTTGCGCTTAGCCTGAAGTTCCTCGGCACGCTCCTGTCAAAGCCCGCCAGGCAAGCCCATCTTCGGATGGGCTTTTTTGTTGCTGCGATTTATGGCGGACAAAAGAAAGCCCGCATTGCGCGGGCTTGTTCGTTCATTTAATCCATCGCCTGATCTGCCTTTCTGAATAGCCGACGATATCGGATATTCTCGTTACTGATTCTCCGGACTCCTTAAGGCGCCTGCTCTCAATGCGCGCCGCCTCAACTGTCGGCTTAGGCCTGGAATGCAGATCAAAGCCAAGCCTGTTCATTGCCCTGCAAACCGTGTCCTTTGACACGCCGGCAACGTCTGATATTGCCGTGCAAGACCAGCCACGGCGCCACATGTCAATATGATCTGGTGTTGGTTGGTACATAATTGTTTTCCTTGTACATTTGGATATCTTTGTCGTTGTAACCAGCCTGCCACCAAGACCATTGGTTCGTCATGCCTCTGTATGGATTTCCGGAACTTGGCAGGCTATTTGAGCGCTGAGTTTTCCCTTCGTAGTAAGCTGATGGATGGCTCATTTGGCCGGCCCATTCAGCGCAGCGGTGGCGTCGAGGCAGGCGTTCCAGCCTTCAACTTCTGCAACATAGTGGCTATCCCATTCGCGACCAGAATCACTTTTACGCTCAGGCAGCACCACCGCGACCGGCGCTGGCGGGGCGGTGTAGAGCGCATGGATTTCAGCTTTCATCGGATAGCCGTTATTGGCGGTTTTCAGATGAACCTTTGCAGATGGCTCCGTGCGGAACAACCAAGATCCGTACCGACCATTTTTGAAGGTTCCATATCCGACCGGCTCACCCCGCCCACTCTCCAGCTCAGCAATCCGATCCCGCGCAGCCTGATACGTCGCAGCGGCGAACTCTTTTTCAGATTCAAGCTGCGTGATCCGCCCTTCGAGACGGGCGATGGTGGTTTCTTGGGCGTGAGCCGAATAATCGAACCCAGTCCGCTTCTGCCAGAATTCTACCGGTGCACCGACGTTGCAAGGATTGCATTCCGCGAATGGCCACGGCTGCCCGTGGTTGTCAACGTAATCGGCCGGAACGTACCTAGGCGCTCTCCCGCAGAACGGGCACGGCAGCAGCGACACGCCGTCAATCGTTGGGTTATTGGTCATGGTCAGTCCTCACATCCGCAGCGTGCAGGATGGGCTTGTGGTTGTTGGCAGGGCGGTTTGATCGCAAGCGCCCGCTCTGCCGCTGCGCAGGATTGCAGATAATCGGATTGACTCTCCCCCTCGGATTTTTGGTTGAGGGCGGCGACGTAATCCATTGCCAATGTCCCGACTTGGCGAACATCGGCACAGTTTGCGAATCGGCGCAGTATGCTTTCGTGGCTTGCAATGCGCTGCTCGGCGGCGGCAAGTTTGCGCTCTGCCTCGTTTGCATCGCCGACTGCTGCATCGGCACGCAGTCTTTCGGTGCGCAGCTCAGCCTCAGCCGTATCGGCGCGCAGGCGTTGGGCGTCGAATTCCGTAGCTAATACAACATCTGGCCCATGCGGGAAATACTCGATCTTTGCGCCGCCGAACGAGAACAGCGTTTGAGCCTTGTAGCGGTGAACCGGTTTCACTTCACTCATGACACGCACCATTGAATAAGTTGAGGGAGGCCCGTGTTGAGCCAGAGGACAGCGGCAGCGATTGCGGGTTGGTAGATCATGAGGAAGCCCACCGCAAAACTAGTTTCTTTTTGGCGTGATGGAACACCTGCCACATGTTCGTCAACCGCCACGAATGCATGTAGGTATCCAGGTAGGACTGCTTGAAGCGCTTTGACTTTTTCATGCCGTGAGACTCCCGTTAACCCCGTCCGCTGCCCGCTTATCGCGAAGCTTGGCCAGGTGTGCAAGGCGAGCCAGTCCGCCGCCGAGGATGATTGAGTTTGCTAGCCAGCAGAGAAGGAAGGCGATCATCACATCTCCTGCGCGTCACCGGACGCAACCTTGCGTTGAAAGATTGCTTCAGCCGACGCTTCCTCTTCGTCAGTAGCCGCAAGGAACATGTAGCCTTCTTCCGGTACTTCTTGGAATTGGCAGTAAAGGCCTGGACCGCTGTGGGCCGTGTCGTCTTCGACAAAAACCAGAACCATATCGTCGTAGCATTCCGGGTCGCCGCTGCTTTCCGATAGATCAAGAAGTTCGCGAATTTGGCGGTGGGTCATTTTGATTTTCATGTTCAATCCTCTTCATTAATCACGGCGGCTTCTTCTTCGTGACAGCCGGGGCAATGCCAGTGGTTGCGCACCCATTCGGTGCGCGGGAATTTCTTCTTGCAGAACTTGCAATGGATAATCGGCTCATCGTCCGGCGGATCCAGTGGCGGTCCGCCGATGTACACGTGATTTGTCGGCTTCACTCAAACCCCCGTCATCACAATCACAGTGATGCAGAACAGGATAAGGATCAGATCCAGATGGCTTCGCATCACGCGCACCCGTCTTCGATTGCGTCATAGCTGACCATGAACGTCAGAAATGAACCGTCTTCGAAGTGGAAGATTTTCTTGTCGGACTGACCATCATCGGAACGGATTATTTCGCGACGAATGAAAGCTGTGATAGCTGCGCGATATGGATCGCTTGAGCGACGGATTGATTGAGCGATGGTGCGCGGCTTGATACTTACTGCGCGGCGATTGCCATCATCGAATGCTTGAGTGTTCATGGTTTTGCTCCTGTCGGGGAATTTGTTTCTACACAGCTGATGCTAGTCCTGCATAATAACTATGTCAACAACCTTTTGACCAATTCTCACGGACGGCGGCGGAAATTTCATCCTTGCCGCCGGTTACTTCGCCGCCTGGCCAGAAGCAGTGGAATTCACCAGTTGGTAATCTGCTGAGCGCGAACAGGCCTAGCGTCCATAGGGTTGCATGCTGGCGCTTCCACGGCAGCCTCTCAGGTGGTGGCGCAATGATTCTGGTCATGGATGCCAGGCGGCCACAGAAGATCGCTTCCAGGCTGCCGCGCTCGGATGCCTCGGTTGCTTCTGGATCGGGGCATAGGTAGCGGCAGGCTTTGCCATCGGTGAATGTGAGATCGAAAATGAGCATTGTTACTCACCTTTTCCGCCAGCGATGATCATGATCGCCAGCGCTACGCAGATGACCACCACAAGCCAGCCGATCATTTCACCACCTTCAGGCCGGCAGCTTCGATGGCTTCGCGGCAGTCGCGCAGAATGAAATTGCATTCTGCGGCGCAGTGCTGCTCAAAGCTCGGCAGTCCACCTTCGCAATCGCCAGGGCCTGAGCCGAGAGGGTTTTCAGCTGGCAGCTCAATTACCACCGCTTCCCGCGAGGCCTGCCACGCCGCAAACAAATGATGCTTCACGTCCTCGTAGCATTCATGCCAGAAGCGAGCCTTGAACCAGGTTTCAAATTCTTCGGTGTAGGTATTCATTATTTGCCACCCTCCTCATTGAGCGATTCTCTCGATGCCTGCCAGGTACGCCAAGCATTCTCGGTGCCGACAAACGTGTACTTGCCATCCTCTTCGCGATGGAATCGGATCTTCCAGTGCGAAATCCCCGCGTACTGATACCACTGCTCGAATTGCTCTCTACTTTTCTGCTCTGTCATAGCCACGCCTCCAGTCTTTGTACTGCCAACGCCAGCCGCTCTTTATCGGCAGCTGACAACCTTTCTTCACGTTCCAGCATTGATCTGGCGCCTTCCCAGATGAGCCATTCGCGGCGGATTTCTTTGTTCTCTTTGTGTTCCTGCGGATGAAAAGTCACTCCATTTTCAGTCCAAATGAAGGTCTCAGCATCGATAAATGACCCAAAAACACCACATTTCTGCATTTTCATCAAAAAACCATTTCGCAGCTCATCGATCCGAAACTTCCGCATTTTCAGATCTTCAGCGGTGATGGGTACTCTTGTCCCGTACTGGGCGCGAATGGCTTCTTCGAATGTCATGCAATGGCTACCTTGCCTGCGGCGTTCAGGATCAGCTGCCCGCTGAGCAGCATAGAGTCAATCCGAGTACTCGCCATGCGGAATGATGAAGGCATCGACTTGAAAGGTTTGCGGTTCTTCGCCTGGAGCGCCGCCGCACGCTTCTCCATCGGAGAACGGGTCAATACCTCGATAATCGTTTCTTCTTCTGCCTGCGCGCCAGACTCGCCAGCATTGTTCAGTATCCCCTTGATGTGGTCGGCCAGGCCCAGCACAAGATCAATCGACTCTTCAATAATCCAAGTCGGAATCACCTCTGAGACCTTACAGTCGTTTGATAGGCACTCGATCACATAGATGTTGCCGGCGATCTTCATGACGTGCGTTTCGATCTTGGCAAGCCAGCCCATCATGACCATCTCGCCTGCCATCTTCAGGTCATACAGATAGCTTTCCGTCGAGTTCTTTGCCTCGCGCAAAACACGGTAGCCCTCATCAGAGGCGCGAATCCTGATCAGGTTTTCAGGATCCATGATCACGCGGCTGTCATCATCGGCTGCGTATTGCTTGAGCACGCTATCCGAATAGATGGATACGCACTCAGCACACGCCCGTTCGAACGCCTCCTTTTCCTTTCGAGTAGGGAAGTGCCCTTCGTTGCGGCGGAAGCCAATCGGGTCAGGCTCAGCCAGGTAGATGAATCGCTCAGCCATACCAGATCCGCCAGATGCCGCCAAGACGCGCTTACTGCTGCCAGGCTGGGCAATGATGAGAACGCAGCCCTGCACCATACCCGTGAACGCCTTTCGCCCTGCGCGCATGCCTGAGACGTACTCGCTCGCGTACCCCTTGAGGATCAGCTCGTTGGTGCTCGAGAACGACCCAGATTCAGGGAATAACGATTGAAGCCCTGACTGCTCGGCGCTGGACACAACGAATCGACCTTCAGAGCAACCAGACAGGAAGCCGTCGATAGATGCCGATGTGCCGTCAGATGTCTCGCTGAACGTGCGCTTCAGGTGGTTCTCTACCGGAATATCCTTTTCCTTCAGCTCACGATTGATCCCGCCAACCTTCTTGTTGTGCTCGGCCACACCAAGACGATAAGGCTTCATACCCACATCAAGCAGGTAGCTTTTCATCATGGCAGGCGGCTGCTCAATGATGGTGTACATACCCAACGAAACACAGGAGTCTGTCGAATACTGAGTTGCGAAAGCCGTTGACACCGAGCAACTAGCAGATGCCAGCAGCGCGAAGAACGAACTAACTTCCGGGAACTCGATCTTTTCGTGAACAACCTTTGCCAGCTTGCCGACAGTTGTCGAAGCCAGGCGATCACTGAGCTGCAAAAGAACCGGAACAAACTCCGAATCATCAACAACTTCCTTTTTGACTCGCGGCTTATATTCTCGGCGCGGGCGGATATCTTCCGGCACTGGAATATCTTTTACCGGCGCTACTTCAATGACGCCTATATCAAACGCCGACAACTCAAAACCATCTTCATCAGGCATTACTGTCGAATACAACTCGACCGGTGGAACATCTATGGCGGGCGGATTGCTGATATCGATATCCATTATGCGATCCGCCAAATGCGATAACCGTCACCCTCTTTGCGGCGGGTCATGCGGAAGCCGTTGCCGTGATGCTTGGCATAGGAATAGGCGGCACTGGCGCACGCCTCTACCTGAGAAAGCTCATCGAAAAACCGGCTGCCACCGACAGGCCATTCATCAAATTTGTACCGGTTCACCTTCGGAATCGGAATCCCTTCTTGCACGTCAATCGCTTCAGCCATCGTCAAAATCTCCAAAGTCTTAGGTTTCTTGCGGTGAGCACAGTTTGGCTACGCAAGACGCGTAAGTCAAGCCTTAGATCTCTCTGCTCCCTTAGATCCCCATGGCATCTTAGTTGTCTTAGGTCTCCCCTTGTGCTCTCAAAAAGAGCACAGGTCTAGGCCACGTAGAATAAGGGCTGTAGCGATTCTGTGCTCCTGTGCTCCTTTTTTTAAAAAAACACCCTTTTTCTCTATGAATGATTATTAATCCTATTTACAGCAGGTTTTTTTCATTTTCCAAATGCGCGAATCGAGAGCACAGGAGCACAATTGGCATAAAATCCTCTGAAAGCCCCGTGCTAGAGCGTCGCAACCTGTGCTCTTTTGACGAGCACAGCAGGAGCACAGGCGAGCACAGCATTTCTTTACCGAAAAGTCAGGATTTACTTATAGCAAAAATCGCATGGATATATTTTCGACAGGGTGTTGACATAGTTTTGGTTGTCAGTGATTATGGAGGCGTGGTGAATGAGCAGGTCGATGCTCTTGAGAGAAGCCTGGGTTCGATTCCCCAATCAAGAAATTGATGCCCAGCAAGGGGCTACGGTGGCAGCGTGTTTGATCCCACGCATCTTGCAAAGCCGGAGATCGACACCGGCCACCACAACTTACAACGCTCTTTAAATCTGAAGTTGTTATTCGTGTATCGGTTGATGCCGTTTCAAATATGGCGGCGCCACTAGATGGTGAGCCGGTACACGAATAACAATTACACCGAATTCGCGGGCAGATGTATCTATGGCAGACCGCAATCTAGATTGCGCATGAGTTTAGCGACTCCAGGTTCAAATCCTGATGCCCGCTCCAATATCAACCAACGCCGCTGTAACCGTCAGCACATCGGTAAACTTCGCAAAGTTTGCAGTGACCGTACTTCCTCAACGGTAGCGCAATGCGATGAATGTGTTAGCCAGGGTCGGATCTACCTTGTAGCCAGTTGTCGCGCTGGTGGCGAAAGAGCGATAGACTTGAGATGCGTGATGTAGGCGCCGTCCCGCAGATGCGGAAATCGTCTTTATCTGAAAGAGCGTGGGCGTGCAAAACTGTAACCTTCGATACGGCGGCCTTACCAAATCCCAATTGGCGCCGATTGCAAAGAAGGTGGCTCGCTCTTTTTCAGATGCAGATGAATGCGCAGGCAATAACGCGAGGCATCGCTTAAGCCGTAGCAACTGCATCACTAAGCCCGTTGACGTCAGGCATCCTTCGAGGATATGCGACAGATGCGGGCTTTTTCATTTCTTGCATTCAGGCTATTGTAATCCTACGCAGCCGTGCCATAATAACTATGGCAACCCCACATGACAGGAGATAAACCATGAGCTTCAAGACCCGCTACTCGGCCGTACGCAACGCCACCTGGATCTACTACCTGCTGGCTGCCGTTTTCTTCGTGTGGGCCGTGCAGGCGTTTCCGACCTCTCGAAACGTTGATGGCTCGATGGGGCTGTTCATCTGGTGGGCCTGTATGTCTGGAGGCCTGGTGTTCTCTGCTGGGCGGGCTAAGCGTAAGGCTGCAGCTAAGGCGCGAGTATGACTCCCGAACAAAAATCATTATTCGACAAGCTGACTCAGCTTCAGCAGCGCGTGGCTACGAACGTGCTTGCCGGGATGAGTCAGCGTCAGGCTTATTTTGCTGCTGGCGGCAAAGCTTCGAGTGATGAATCTGCCGACTCCTCATCGTCAGAGATCTTGAGAAACCTTGAGGTGATTGCTTTCATGGATTCCATGAAAGTGCAAGCAGTTTCTGATGCAATCATGACTCGCGAAGAGGCGATGAAAATCCTGACCGCCATGAGTCGTGGCAACCTGACCGACATCGTGAAATTCAGGACTGCCAACGTTGGCATTGATCCAGAGACAGGCGAAACGCTCCAGCAGACCGCGTGGACTCTCGACGAAAACTTGCAGCAAACCGACCCGGATAAATTAATCATTATCTCGGAGCTGGAGGTCGGCAAGAACGGGCCGAAGATCAAGACCCATTCCAAGACTGCCGCAATCGCTCAGCTCGCCAAGATGCAAGGCTGGGAGTCCGCCAGCAAGCATGAAATCAGCGGACCTAATGGTGGCGCTATCAATGTGCGCGAGGTCGGCGACATGACGGATGCTGAGCTTGCGGCGCTGATTGCAAATGACGATCAGTAAAGCAGACGCAGCCCGCGAGATCCTCAAAAGACGCCAGGCGAGAAAATCGCTCCTGGCGTTTATTCGTTATATCAACCCCGAATATATCGTCAGCGATTTCTCCATAACGGTGTGCGCTGCGCTTGAGGTATTCATTGCGGATTGCATGGCTGGCTTGCGTCCGGTGCTTATCCTCCAGGCGCCACCGCAGCACGGCAAGTCCGATATTGTGTCGAGATACCTGCCAGCGTTCGTGTTCGGCCTCTATCCTGATTTACGAATCGCTGGTCTGTCATACGCCAAAGATTTGGCATCCGACATGAACCGGGATGTTCAGCGGATCATGATGAGCAATCCCTACCGACACCTATTCCCTGATAGCGCTCTTAACTCGAAGCGCGTAGTAACCGTGGAGGTCGAGGCTAAACGGAACAGTGAGACCTTTGAGGTTGTGGGGCGCAAGGGCTCGTATGTCGGCCAGGGTGTTGGGGGGCCGCTGACTGGTAAGCGGGTTGACTTCGGCATCATCGACGACCCAATCAAGAACTCCAAGGAGGCGCTGAGTCTCGTAACCAAAGAGTCAATATGGAAATGGTACGGCTCGACCTTCCTGACTCGACTCAGCAAAAATGCCGGGCATATCATCATGGCAACTCGATGGGCTACTGACGACCTGTCTGGCCGCGTACTGGCTGCCAATCCAAAGGCTAAGCTTCTGAGCTTCCCTGCGATTGATGAGGTGGGCAATGCCCTTATCCCGGAACTTCATCCGGCCGAAAAATTGCTTGAGACTAAGGCCATCCTCGGCGATTACTTCTGGTCAGCGATGTACCAGCAGTCACCCAAGACGATTGGCGGCGCGATCTTCAAAGATACCGGTGTGCGGCACTACCTCCCGAACGAGTTGCCTACCAAGTTCGATAAGGTGGTTCAATCCTGGGACATGACTTTCAAGGACTCGGAAGGCACTGACTACGTGGTCGGCCAGGTCTGGGGCAAGCTAGGCGCTAATTGTTATCTGCTGTACGAGCACCGTGAGCGCATGAGCTTCACCAAGTCCAAGGCTGCCGTAGTTGCGATGACCGCGAGATTCCCGCAAGCCAGGCGTAAGCTGATCGAAGACAAGGCCAACGGGCCAGCTATCATGGATTCGTTAAAGGCCGAGATTTCTGGCATGATTCCTGTAGAACCTGATGGCAGTAAGATCGCCAGGGCGCACGCGATCACGGCTGAGTGGGAGGCCGGCAACATCTGGCTGCCTCATCCTGACATCGCGCCATGGATCAAAGACTGGATCGACGAGATAACCACCTTCCCGGCTGCTGCGAACGATGACCGGGTTGACGCATTCACTCAGGCAGTACGCGACCTGTACAGCGCCAGCAAAGGCCTGTGGGGTTAACCAAATTCAAAGGAGCGACCCGAATGGGCTGGTTCAGAAAAGATAAGCCGGAAGTAGAAGAAGAGCCAAAAAAGCGCGGCATGTACTCCTCCGACCTGGGGCCACTCGTTCCAGCGAAACACTTCAAGGTTGAATTCCCACAACCAACTGGCGCCGCCGCAATGGACGAATCCATTGGCGAGCGATTCCCTATCAAGGGCTCATGGGGCGGCATCCCCGAGGCTATCGGCGGCTGGTACGCAGCTCAATCCTTCATCGGTTATCAATACTGCGCGATGCTGGCTCAACACTGGTTGATCGATAAAGCCTGCTCGATGCCGGCCAAGGATGCAATCCGCCAGGGCTACGCGGTTGACTGCGAGACGCCAGAAGGCATGGAAGAGAAGGCCGCTTCGAAACTCGCAAATGATGCCGCTAATCTCATAGAGAAAATTGATCGACGCATGCATATCAATAGATCAATGCGTGAGTTCATTCAGTTCGGTCGCGTGTACGGCGTCCGTGTCGCGCTCTTCGTCGTCGACTCAACCGATCCCGATTACTACAAGCTGCCATTCAACATCGACGGCGTTGGCCCTGGCATGTACAAGGGCATCAGCCAGATTGACCCGCAATGGATTGTGCCGCAGCTGGCTGAGTCGAACATCAACAACCCAATGGGCATGGGCTTCTACGAGCCTGAGTTCTACATGGTTCGCGATCAGATGATTCATCGCAGTCATCTGGTCGTTTATATCCCGTACCCGGTTGTTGATTTCCTGAAGGCCACCTATCAGTTCGGTGGCGTCTCGGTTCCGCAGCGGATCTATGAGCGTGTGTATGCGTCGGAGCGCACGGCTAACGAGGCTCCGACTCTGGCTATGACTAAGCGGATGAATACGTTTCAGGCATCGGAAGGCGCCGACATGGATCAGGTGCGCGAGAACGTCGCTCAGATGGCGGAGATGCGTGATAACCATGGCGTTCTGGTTCATGGCCAGGGCGAGGCGTTCAGCTCCTTGGATACTAGCCTGGCGGACATGGACGCGCTGATTATGACCCAGTACCAGCTCGACGCCGCTATCTGCGAGGTGCCGGCCACCAAACTGCTCGGCACTTCGCCAAAGGGTTTCGGCGCATCAGGAGAATACGAAGAGGCCAGCTATCGGGAATTTCTAGAAGGTATCCAGCAGGATGTACAACCGCTGCTTGAGCGCCACCATCAACTGATCATGAAGTCCGAGGTTGCGCCAAAGCTTGGCGTTGAACCGATGGAAGTAAGCATGCAGTGGGCGGCGCTGGATAGCCCGACCGCCGTAGAGTTCGCCGACATCGAGCTGAAGAAGGCGCAGACGGCTCAGATTTATGCGGCGCTGGGCGCCATTGATGGGATGGATATCCGCAAGAAGCTCCAGGCTGATAAGGATTCGGACTTCTTCAATTTGGCGGATATTGAGGAGGATCCGGTTGAGGGCGGTGAAGTTGACCCGGTGACTGGGTTGCCGACGATTGAAGAGTCGCAAAATCCTGCTTGACGGATAATAACTATGGCGCTATGTTTAGGTCTCTTGAGATGAAAAGCATTTTGCCCATTAACCTGCCGGAGATTGGATATGAAGCGATGTCGCCAAATTCACCCTGAGAATATTTGACTCCTGGTCGGCGCCGGTCGCAGCAAAGTTGCGAACCAAAGCCAAAAAAAGCCCCTTAATAGGGGCTTTTTGTTATCGCTCAATAACCACTATCTGCGCTGCTGAGTTGGCAACTGGGACTGTGGCGCCCAACAATACTTCAAGCCCAAGCAGGGTGGTGACGTTCCGCTGGCTAAGCGCCGCCGTGAATCCTGTGGCCGTGCTTGATGTGAGCGTCCATACCTGGTTAGCCAGGGCTGGCGGCGGCGTCTGAACGTTCGGAACTGCACCGAATGCAGTCGGATAGGTAACGATTATCTGGCCGGACGCGCTGGTGGTGCCGGTGTAGGTTTCAATGCGTTTGCTGATGCCGCTCGGGCCTTGCGGTCCGGTTAACCCTTGGATGCCCTGGATGCCTTGCAATCCGCGAAGTCCCTGCGGACCCGTAGCCCCGGTTGCGCCCGCTGGCCCGGCTGGCCCGGTTAACCCTATTGGCCCTTGCGGACCCGGTACTATGCTGTCTGCTCCAGCCGGACCTGTCGCGCCACTGGCACCTTGCGGACCAGTGCTACCGGTATCACCTTTTGGCCCTTGAGGGCCGACAGCTCCAGTATCACCCTTTGCACCGGCTGGACCAGCGGACCCGGCAACCCCTTGATCACCCTTAAATCCCTGCGGGCCAATTGCACCCACCGCACCAGCTGGCCCTGCATCACCCTTTGGTCCTGCCGGGCCAGTGGCGCCTGTATCACCCTTGACGCCTTGAATTCCCTGCGGGCCCTGCGGTCCTTGCGGACCTGTCGTGACAGTAGAGCTGAGCACGCCAGCATTAAGCTGTAACCCCTGACCAACCGTATAAAAGACCGGCAGCAGGCTTGCACCATTGAACCCTAGCAGACCATTGGTATTGGCTGGCGGAATCGCAACCGTGCGCGCCTGGGTGCCCGTGTCAGTAGCGTTGCGCTGATTGATCAGCAAATCATTCGGTGCCGCGTTCGCCAAGAATGGCAGCAGCAATAAAGCAATGAGTTTTTTCATGATGTGGCTACCCGAGCCCAGAGTTTGTTGGTGGTCGAAACAGTGTTGAAGACGATCAGGTCATTGGCGCTCAGTGATACGCTGCTGTTGGCGACGGTCACGCCGACCTCTGGCGAAGTGAGAGTAAGCTGAGCCACGGCCTTGTCTGTGTAGATGAACACTCGGCGACCGGCTTTGATTGGCGGCAGGATCAACTGGAGGTCGTTCAATGCGGCATCAGGCCATAGCAGCACGTTGATCAGCAGCGCATCCGTATCCGGCACCATATGCGTACTGCCGTCTTCCGGGTAAAACTCGAACTCAGACGGGCTCAGGCTATCGAGCATCGCCTCGAATTGCGCAGACGAAACTCCAGGCGGATGAATGACTGGTTTGCCCATGTCAAAGCTCCTGCACGTAGGCTTGAGTTCCGTCTACACATCGAGCGAAGCAACCGGCAACGCCGGCATCCACAATGCGCTCTTCGCCTGTCTTGACTAGATAGCCTGCGTATATCGAATTACCTGGAGCGATAGATGAATACACATCAACGATCAGCTCGCTCCGTCCCTGGTTCTGAATGGAAATGCTTGTGCCGACCGCCAAACCGGTCGTCGCGTAAACGTCGATCCATCCTGTGCTAGTCGTTGAAATGGGTATTCCGGCCATGGGTATAGCTCCTTTGAGGGTTGGCCAGAGTATAGGTATCGGGGGCGAGCGGGTCTAGGCTGGAGTGCCGAGTTGGATTTGGGTTGACATAATGATTATGGTGGGCGATAGTTGCCTGGCGCTGGATTTGGCGTAATGACAGGAGAAGCATAATGAAACTGGTTGATATTTTGGCGCGGGAGTTGAAGGTGTGGCCGGAAGGTTACGACAACCTTCAGCAGTCATTTGCGGGCATGGTGTTTCATGGAGCCAAAGACGGAATACTTCCGATTGCGCGTCTTGACGTGGCAGAAGATTTTCGCACTGCCGAAGTCACCCGCGCCGAATGGCAGGCAGCAGTTGATGCGCCAAAGTCGCCGGAGTGGAACGGCGAAGGCCTGCCGCCTGTTGGGACGGTGTGCGAATGGGCTGGTTGCACTTTTGCGCCCGAAGACCCAAAAGAGCCAGATCTGCACATCGGAGATCAGGTTAAGATCATCGCGCACTTCAAGGATGGCGAATTAGATCTTGCGGCGTTCACATTCAATCCGCAGATCCACAACCCTGATCGCGGCACGGCGTGGGTTAATCAAGGTGCATATGGTTGCTTCCGCCACATCCGCACACCCGAGCAGATCGCGGCGGAAGAGCGTGCAAGCCAAATTGAGTTGATGGCCGACATTTTCCGCGATGCTCCACAGGTTGGAGTTCAAGCAGGGATGGCTGCTCTCTACGACGCCGGCTACCGAAAATTCGAAATCGTGGAGGGTGAGTGATGCCAGCCAAAGTAATTTGGGAGTTCTCTCCAAGAGACGCCGAGGCTGCTTATGGAGGCTGCGCGCAACTATACCCTGCTTGGTACCGTAGAAATAAATATGGAGAAGTTGAGCAGATTTGCCACGGCTCTGGATTGCACGACTGGACATCAATGGGCGGAAGAAAGGACTTTCCTTTTGGTAGCGAGCTTCGCCCATGTGGCTCCTGATCCTTGCGATTAACTACGGCTCAGCCACAATGGGCCCAACCGAATTCCCAACCGAATCGGCTTGCCAGGCTGCTGGTGAGTCGAGGCGGTATATGGGGAAGCCAGTGCAGTTTGTTTGTCGGAGGGTCGAGTGATGGCATACAAGCCGAGAATCGTGAAAGCTGGTATGTTTTGGGCAGTAGATCCAAATCTGCCGCGCGACCCAATGCCAGCGCCTGATGCCAGACTTAGACGACTGGCTATCAGGTGGTGCTCCGACAAGAATCTGGAGATTTATAGGAAGATCAGTGCCTAAACAAATCCGCCTAACCCGCAAGCGCCTAGAATGGGCGGCGCCTCGAAACGCCACCCTAAAAGGCACGCGCTTGCCTCCATACTCAGCCGCCGCATCAGCCAAATATCAGGCCTCACTTGATCGCCTGGTTCAGCAGATGCAGAAGGAGTACAACGCCGAGGTTCGCAAGCTGTTCCGCCAGCATGCTGATGAGGAGTCTGCGCTGGCGATGGACTCGCCTAATCATTATGCGCAGTTCGTAGGCGCGCTCGATGCTTCACTGGCTAGCCAAGCTCGCATCCTCTTCAGTTGGCTCAGCCAGAAGTACGCCAAGCTGTTTGCGTCACGCGCTACCGGTATGACTGAGCGCATGATTGATTCAAGTTCGATGGCATCTAAGCGGGCGCTGGGGGAATCTCTCAAGAAGATCAGCGGCGGGATTACGATTCCGGTGCCGGATATGCCTGGTGAACTTAGCGAGAAGCTGACGGCTGCCATTGCAGAAAATACGGGATTAATAAAATCTATTCAGCAGCAGTACCACGAAAGAATTTCTCAATTGGTTATGCGGTCGGTTTCGACTGGCGGCAACGGTGCGCAGGATATCTTTGAAGGTATTCGGCATTACGATGGACTGACTGAGAATCGGGCCAAGCTTATTGCGGTTGATCAGACCCGCAAGGTCACATCCGCGATGAATGTTGAGCGCGCCAAGTCAGTCGGCATGAAGCGCTGGGAATGGGTTCACTCTGGCGGCGGCAGTGAGCCAAGGAAATTGCACCTTCAGTATGATGGCGCGATCTTTGACTATGATGATCCGCCTGTGATTGATGAGCGGACTGGGGAGCGTGGGTTTCCTGGGCAATTGATTAATTGTCGGTGCACGATGGCTCCAGTGCTTGAGCTTGGCGACGCAGAGGATACTCAATAATCTGTTGACATAGTTATTATGCAGTGAGAAGATTGCTCCATCGAAACGAACAACACGGAGCAAGACGAAATGATCACAATCAACCGGAACGTAATTGCAGAAATCAAAGCAGAAGCCGAAGAGTTCGGTTTTGCTGCTACCGAAGAAAGCGTTGCACGGGACTACTTCAACCGTATGAGTTACGAGGATAAGGCTGCGGTATTTGCGATGGTGAATGCTAAAGGTGTAACTGCTTTGAGTCGTGCCAGCATCGCCAAGGTTGCCGAGTTGATCGCGGCATGAGGCGCAGAATCGAGAAGTACAAGGGCACAATCATCTGGTTCGACGGGTTGCAGTACCGTGATTTCCTAACCTGCATTATCCGAGAGGATGTTGAAGGGGTTCGCGCGGCCCTTGACGCCGGAAAATACGAATAGCACTAAAAATAGGAATACGAAGATGGACAAGTATGAAGAGCTTGTGGATTTACTGGAAGAAGTAGGTGTATTGCAACTTCAAGACGAATGGGCAAAACAGATTCAAGACTTGATCAGTTCGCACCGTCTGGCTGACAAAGAGACTAACCAACCCCGCCCACCTCAAGCCCCTTAACTGGGGCTTTTGTTTGCGCGCAGAAAAACAGGGTGATAGACTCAGTGCATTGAGAACTATCGGCCCAATATAAATGCCAAAAGAATCTAAGCGCTCCTACGATTGGAACGGCTTCATGGAGGTCAAGGACAACCCGATTTCAAAAATCGGCGTTTATCCTTATCTCGGTTCTGAAATTCCAGGCGCCGAAGATCCGGACAAGGTTTATCAGGTCTACCGCCCAGCCGAAGAGTTGTCGAATGTTGCGGCCATTGACTCGTTCAAGAACAAGCCGTTGATCGACAACCACGAAATCATCGGCATCCACGGCATGCCGGCTGAGCGTAAAGGCATCCAGGGCAACATTGGCGAGAAGGTGTACTTCGATTCGCCATACCTGCGCGGCAACATCGTCATCCACTCGACCGCCGCCCAAAGCCTGATCAACAACGGTAAGACCGAGCTGTCACCCTGCTACGGCTGCGACTGGGTTAAAGAATCCGGCGTGTTCGAGGGCAAAGAATATCAGTACGTGCAGCGTAACCTGCGCGCTCAACACCTTGCATTGGTCGAAGAAGGGCGAACCGGCCCTGACGTGGCCGTCCAAGACCATCTAACATTCACCCTCGATTCAGCGGAGTTACTACCGATGGAATTTACCCCTGAGCAACTGGCACAGCTCGAAGCGTTGATCGCTAAGATGCTGGCCGCAAAAACTACCGGGGATGAAGACCCGGCCAAAGACCCTGCTGCGGCTGATGCTGACCCTGATGCCACGAAAGATGCCGACCCGATGATGGATCCTGCCGCTGAAACAGTCGTTACCGCCGCTGAAGGCGATGCCGCTGAACAGGCTGTAGCAGCTGCCGAAGAAGCTCAAGCCGCAATCGAAGAGGTGGCAGCAGCCATCGAAGAAGTTGCCGCCGCATCTGAAGAAGTCGTAGCTGCTGCTGACGGCAAGCGAAAACCGGCGCAAGACAAGTTGGCGAAGGCCAAGGTCAAGCTGGGTGCTGCTCGCGCCAAACACAGCAAGTTGGCATCCGATGCCAAGATCAAGGCCAGGCTGGCCAAAGACGGCGCACTCGTTCGCCAGGTCGAATCTCTGCAAAAGCAAATCACCGAGCTCAAGGCCAAGCCTGCGCAAGACTCCGTGGCGACCACCATCACCCAATTGGCCAGCCGTGATGCGCTCGCCAAGCAAGTGACCCAGCACGTCGGCGTGTTCGACTCCTCGGGCATGACCGCTGATGGCGTGGCTCAATACGCAGTCGAAAAGCTCGGCATCAAGTGCACCAAGGGTCACGAAGCAATCGCCCTGGATGCCTGGATGCAAGGCCGCAAGCCTGCCCACGAAACTCTCGCCCGCGACAGCGGCCCGAAAACCGGCGCTGAATCGGCCCACTCTCTCTGGGAGAAATAATAATGGCTATTCCATATACCGCCATCAACCAGCTGGTATCCGGCATTCCCGGTGAGCAGGCCTTCGATGGCCCGACCCGCGCCCTGGCCGCGCTGCTGAACACCACCACCGAAGCGAACAACGTCTTCGGCCGCGCTTTCACCTATCGCGATGAGGCGGTCGAATCCGTTCAAGCGGGCGGCACCGGCTTGTTCGCTGGCATCATGATCAACCCGAAAGCGTACCTGCTCGATGTGGGTTATGCGCTGAACGGCACCCAGGCAGAATTCGGATTCATGGGTGAATGGTTCGTGTCGCTGACCACTACCGGCGCGACCATCGGCGATCTGATTTACTTCGTGAACGCCACTGGCGAGCTCGGTCACGGCACCGCTGGCGCTGGCCAGACCCAAATCGCTGGCGCGGTTGTGAGTCGTCACAATGTATCGCCCGAAACTCCAACCCTGGCCGTTATCCGCCTGACTCAATAAGGTGTCGCAGACATGAAAGAACGTTTCTACGCCTCCGGGCGCACCCTCAAAGAACGCGGCCCGCTGGCGTTGGACGCCAAGCCGACCTTGGATCAGGCGAATCAGCTGGGCATTACGCTGGCTGCCGACACCGCACTTGTCGGCCCTGCGACTCAGCAGGGCGCCATGTATCGCCACCTGCTCGAAACTGAGCTGCCTGGTGTCGTGCGCATCCTGACCCAAGTTCGCCGTATCGATGCCTTGGCTGGCGTGCTGGTCGGCGGTAGCTGGGAAGATGAATTCGTGACCCAGAAGGTCGCGGTTCCAGTCGGCAAGGCTGAGCTGTACGGCGATACCTCGAACATCCCGCTGGCGAACTACCGTTCGTACCGCGAGCCTCGTTCGCTGGTTCGCTTCGAGCAGGGCTTCCAAGTGGGCAAGCTGGAAGAAGCCCGCCAGTCCCGCGAAGGCTTCAACGATGCCGAAGAAAAACGCAAGTCGGTGATCGAGTCGCTGGACTACAGCCGCAACAGCATCGGCTTCAACGGCTTCAACGGCGGCAGCAACCGCACCTATGGCCTATTGAACGATCCGAACCTGCCGCCGTACACCGCAGCCGCTGCTGCATGGCGCACTGGCGGCGTGTGGGCGACCTTCGCGGCGATCACCGCCGACATCGCCAACGCAGTCAACAAGATCATCATCCAATCGGGCGGCAACATCGGCCCGGATGCTCAGATGGTGTTCGCCCTGCCGCTGGACTACATCGGCGTGCTGCAAGTGCGTGATGCGGTATCGGCCATCGGCCAGACCGTTGGCACCTGGGTTGCCGAAAACTACCCTGGCGCTCGCTTCGAATTCGTTCCTGAATTCACCGCAGCAAACGGCGGCGCGAACGTGGCCTACTTCTACGTTGAAAGCCTGAGCGGTTTCGACGATGCGGACAGCCGAACCTTGGTTCAGCTGGTGCCTGAGAAGTATCGCGTGATCGGCAGCGAGCAGCGCGTTAAAGGCTACATTGAAGACGCCATCAACGCATTGGGCGGCATCTTCGTCCTGCGTCCATGGGCCTTTGCCCGCCTGACCGGCATCTGATAAATCGCGGTGAGCCGTGCTAGTATTGGTTCACCGCTTTTTATTGCCTGGAGATCATCATGGATTACTACGTTTATTCTACGTTGAGCAACGATAACCGTTACGGTGAAGTGCTCATCAACGGCAAGGCCAACGTGGCCAACAAGAACGTGATCACCCCGCTCGGCGTAGCCACCCGCATCACCAGCGCGCAGCTGGACGAGTGCAAGAGCTATCCAGTGTTCAAGCTGCACATGGACAACGGCTTCATCACCGTCGAGAAGTTCAAGGAAGACGCGGATCTGGTTGCCGCTAACATGACCGGTCGCGATGCCTCTGCGCCTGAAACCCCGGAAACCCTGACGCTCAACGATCCTGAAGTTGAGTCGGTTGACGGCACTCACGTTACCCGCAAGCAGAAGAAGTAAGCTATGGGCGAGTTCCCGCTAGCGCTGTTCCGCCTGATGTATCCTCAGTTCGCTGAAGTTAGCGATGAGCTGGTACTTGCTACGGCCCAACTCGCCCTGTGCTTTACATCTGAGCGCGGCTGCAAATGCACCGAGCAGATGTGGTTGCTGATGGTAGCGCATCTCCTCCAGCTTGCGGCCAACGCTGCGGCTGGTGGCGGCACCGGCACCGTTGGCCAGCTTTCGAGCGCGACCATCGACAAGGTTTCTGTTTCGTTCGCGATGCCCCCCGCTACCACTGCCTGGAATTACTGGCTGAATGGCACACCATTTGGTCAGCAGTTCGCCGCATTGATGAGCCGCTGCAATTCTGGTGGCTTCTACGTTGGCGGGCGTGGTGAGCGGGCTGGTTTCCGCGTTGTTGGCGGTGGGTTCCCTGGGCGAGGGAGGTTGCGTTTCTAATGCAAATCCAGCGCTCCAGCAAATCCGATTCCATCAAGAAGATGATCCGCGAGTTGGAGTCGAAAGAGATTCGCGTCGGATTCTTCGAGACCGCCAAGTATCCAGATGGGACGCCGATTGCTTACGTGGCCGCGATTCAGGAGTTTGGCTATGGCCCGATTCCCCCGCGTCCGTTCATGCGGCCTGCTGAATTGCAGAATAAGAACAAGTGGCAGGCTGGGATTGCTCAAGGCATGAAGGCTGCACTGAATGGCGCCGTTACGATTGGCCATGCACTGGAACAAGTCGGCATGGTTGCCGCTGGCGACGTGCGCAAAGCCATCAAGGCTGTGACATCGCCGCCCCTTGCTGAGTCCACTATTCGCGCTCGGCAGTCTCGCAAGAAAGGCAAGAAAGCTGCCAGTGCCAAGCCGCTGGTGGATACGGGGCAGATGCTTCAGGCAGTTACTTCGGCAGTGGTGGATAAATGAATTTGCGCGTCTTGCCTGACCTCATATTGCCAGCCTGTGCCGGCATTGTTCTTGCAGTAGTGGTAGTTAAAGTGGCCGATGCCTTTGCATCTTATGTCATGACGGTGCTTCTATGATCCCCGGAATCAACCTGCTCAACATCGCACTTGGCGCCATCGCAGGCCAAACCTTGCAGTGGTACAAGTTCACCGGCAATACGCAAAATGCTCTTGGCCAGGACATCCCGAGCTATGACGCGCCCATAACCATTATCGGCAGTTTTCAGCCGGTTGATGCCCGCACAGTCAGCGAAATGGGGCTGGACACGGCCAAGCAATATCGCAACCTGTACACGTCTAATCCGCTGGAAATGGTCAGGCGCGAAGCTTCGCCGGACTATGCCGTATTCGGTGGCCGCAAGTACGAAGTGCAAGGCGATACCGATTGGTATGCTCAGGACGGTTGGAAAGGGATTCTCTTTGTGGATATTGGCCCAGCATGAACGAGAAAGAGCTTGGCATCCTGATTCGCCGCGAATTGCTGGCAGGCCTGGCGCGCTACGGCATTACCGATCTTCCTGTCAAGCAAGGCTATCAGCCGACAACTCAAGGCCGTGTTACTCGATGCCTGTACTTTTGGGCGCTTCCAGATACCCCTGAAGGCTGGCAATACACTGCTCGCACCACCGATCCCGATACATTGCTGATGACCACCAAAGAAACGCAGATCATCGCCAGCTCATATCAGATCGGCGCGCTAGTTCCCGATGATCCGAACAACCTGACGCAGAAGACGGCCAAGGATCTGACCGTGCTGGCTCGCATGGTCGTGCAATCTCAGCCATTCATCAAGGCACTGACCGCCGAGAACGTTGGAGTTCGTCGTCCCAGCGATGTGCGCAACCCGCAATTCGTCAATGATCGCGATCAGTATGAGTTCAACCCATCGTTTGACTTTACCGTTACCCATAAGCAAGTCATAATCCAATCAACAGATTCTATCGACAGGATAGAACTCAATATACGCAGAGTATGAGGCGCAGAAATGCCAATCAAAAGCACTCGATACGTTGAAATCACCAGTGCCGTTATCGGTGCCTCCTCTGTGGCAGTCCAGTCACTAACTGGTCGGCGATTCACCAGCAATCCTCTGGTGCCAGTTGACGGCATTGTGACCGTCTTGAATGGCGGCGCTCAGGATTACTTCGGCGCGGAGACTGCTGAAGCGCGGTTCGCTGCGCAATACTTCAGCTACGTCAGTCCCGCCCCGGCTTCCAAGGCGAACAACCTGCAATATGCGGCCTATGCGCCGACTGGTCGCACGCCTCTGCTGGTTGGCGCGCCGAACACCTCGACTCTTGCCGCGCTTCAGGCTGTAACCGCTGGCTCGCTGTCCATTCAGTTGGGCGACAACCCGATCAACCTGACCGGCATCAATTTTTCGACGGCTCTGACATTCGCCGATGTGGCGTCGGCTCTGCAAACCGCAATTCGCGGCTCTGGCGGCGGCGCTCAGTACACGACTGCGCTGGTCACTTACGATTCGCTGACCCAGGAATTCAAAGTGCAGGGCTCGGCGGTCACCAATGCGCCAGCGGTTGTCAGCGTTGCGCCATCTGGCACTGACATTGCGCCGCTGATCAATCTGAATGGAGTAGGCTCGGTTCAATCGCCAGGCGTTGCAGTGCAGACTCCGCTGTCGGCATTTATCGCCGCTGAGCAGCTGACCGATTCTTTCGGTAGCGCTTCGTTTCAGGAGGAGATGACGCTGCCTCAGGCAATTGATCTTTCAACCTATAACGCCTCGCAAAATATCAAGTATCAGCTATATCTCAGCGTTAGTCGCGAGAACTATGAGGAGTGGTCTGCGGCACTGCGCGGCATCGCTTCTGTTGGTTTGATCCTGAACGAGACAGTGAATGAGTACAAGGAGTCTCTGCCGCAGGCCATCATGGCAGCCACCGATTACGACCGCCGCAATGCGACCGTGAACTACATGTTCCGTCAGTCCGCGCTGACTGGTGACGTGACCGACACTGCCGAATCTATCGCTCTCGATGCTGCCCGCGTGAACTACTACGGCGTCACGGCTTCTGCTGGTCAGCGCATCAGTTTCTTCCAGCGCGGCTTCCTGATGGGTGGCGCTACTGCGGCACTGGACATGAACGTTCACGCGAACGAACAGTGGTTCAAGGCCTTCATGGCTTCTGCCTTCCTGAGCCTGGAAATCTCGATCAACAAGATCCCTGCCAACAACGAAGGTCGCGGCCTGATCATGATCCAGATTGCTGACGGCATCGACCGCGCCAAGTTCAACGGCACGATCAGCGTTGGCAAGCTTCTTACCGCCGCTCAGCAGATTGCTGTAACCGAGCTGACCGGCGATGCGCTGGCTTACCTCGAAGTGCAGAACAACGGTTACTGGGCTGACGTTGAAATGGTTGAGATTGTCGGCCCGTCCGGCATCGCCGAATACGTCGCCAAGTACACCATCGCTTACGCTAAAAACGATGTCGTCCGCAAAATCGAAGGCTCTCACAACCTCGTTTAACGGGGTTGTACCAACCAAAGGATCAAGATTATGTTTGATGTTTCGGCTACCGGCCTGAGCCTCACCTTTAAGTTCAGCGTGACCTTCCCGCAAGGCTTCACGTTCACCGAGTTTGCGGACGACGCGGATGGCTGGGATGCTCCGGCGATCGATATCGCCACGACCGCCATGAACCTCAACGGTGATCTGGTGGTGTTCTCCTCACCAGTTCCTCTGGTGCGCACCGTGAACGCCATTCCTGGCAGCCCCGGCCAACGCAATTTAGCTATTGCGTATGAGGCTAACCGAGTAGCCAAGGGTAAGCGGTCGGCGCGTGATATTGTGACTGTTATTGCAAACTATCCAGACGGTTCCACTGAAACCCTAAGTCGTGGAAAGATGACGAATGGCATGCCAGGCAAGTCAGCTGCATCTGCCGGCCGCATCAAGACCAGCGCGTACACTTTCGCATTCGAGCAGCTGGCATCGACCGCCGCAACCGAAGACTTCAGCGCGTAAATCGACAGGAGCAAAACCGAGTTGAACGAATTAATCAAGCCAAAAGAAATCCAGATCACCGACATGGACGGAGGCGTTCACACCTTCGTTATCTCGCGCCTACCATACCCTGTTGGTCGCGAGGTCGCGGCAACCTACCCAGTCTCGAACATGCCCAAGGTCGGCGACTACAAAGCCAGCGAAGCCATCATGCTAAAGCTGATGAAGTACGTCGCCAAGCAACCCGAAGACAGTGACATGATCCGGCTGACCAACATGGATCTGATCGCCAATCACGTGCCTGACGCGACTGTAGGCCTGAAGCTTGAGGCGCAGATGTTGGCGTACAACTTCGATTTTTTCGGACAAGGCGGGCTTTCCGCGTTCCTCAAGCGCTTTTCGGAAACTCGCCTACCGTCGATTATCAAAATGCTGATCCCATTGCTTCCGCCATCCTTGGCGCAGGATTTTGCGGATGGTTTGAAATCAACTACAAATGCGACCTCGAAGACGTCCTAGATATGTGGGAAGGCATCATGGTTCAGCGAATCAATGAGGCCCTGGCCGCAAAACACGCACAAAAGAAATAAGGATTATCCATGGCGCTGCTTGAAGAGCTGCTGATCAGAATCGGCGTGGACGCAAGCGGCGTTGATCGCAATATTGATCAGTCAACCGCAAAGGCTGACGACCTCACCAAGTCCCTCGGCGAAAGCGAATCACAGGCTAATTCTACCGGCGCCGCCTTTGCGGGATTCGCCGCGAAAGCTCTTGGCGCGCTGACTGCCGCTCTTTCGGTCGGCAACGCTATCGGTGGCGCCGTAGCTCGCGCCGAGATGATTGGCGAGCTTTCGCGCACGTCTGAGGCGCTAGGGATCGCCATTGGTGATCTGGATGCTTTTGGTAAGGCTGCTGAGCGCGCTGGTGGTGATGCGCAAGGCGCACGTGACTCCCTGACCGATATGGCCGAGGCCCTGGGCGAGGCGCTGTCCGACAAAGAGTCTGGGCGCGCCAAGGCATTCAAGGCGCTAGGAATTGCGATCACGGACACCAATGGCAAGGCAAAGGATGGCCTGACGGGTATCCTCGATCTGGCTAGCGCTGTCGAGGGCCTGGACAAGAGCGCTGCGGTATTCAAGATCAAAGAGTTGGGCATCACCGATAACCGAACCGTAGAACTTATTCTCAAGGGTCGCAAAGAGCTGGAGCGTATGCTGGCCGTCCAGAAAGCCCAAGGCGTTGTCACGAAGGAAGCCGCCGAGCGGGCTAAGGTATTCAACGAAGGTCTTTACGCGCTTCGTGCAGCGACCAGCAACGCGACAAACTCTTTCCTGGACTCCCTCATCCCCGCCCTGACAAAGGTTGTTGGGTGGCTGACAAAAGTCGTTGAATGGGCCGGTGAACACAAAGACGCCATCATAGGTTTCTTTATCGCAGTCGGCGCCATTGTGACCGCTGTATATCTGCCGGCAATGATCGCCGCCGCAGCAGCAACCTTGGCTGCCACTTGGCCGCTCCTGCTCATCATCGCCACAATTACCGCAGTCGCCGCCGCGTTCGCGCTGGTCTACGACGACATCATGAATTTCATCGACGGCAACAATTCTTTCATCGGGCAAATTTTCGAGAAATATCCGATGGTAGAAAAGGTCGTTATGACGCTCATCGACATTTTCAAAGCCTTCTGGGATACGCTAATGACTGGCGCCGCGCAAATCGGTGGCTTTGTTACTGCGGCATTCCTGCAAATTGTGGCCGGCATCAAGTTCGCGGTTGATTACCTTGCCGAAGCTTACGGGTCATTCTCGCAATTCTCCGCAGATGTAGTCTCGGTGTTCCGCAGTATGGGCGAGCTCATTGCGTCCATCTTCTCGGGCATTGTGGATGCGGTAAAAGGCTCCATCGCTTTCGTGATGGACGGCATCAACAAACTCAAATCAGCAGGAAATGCTGTCGCAGGATTTATCGGATTCGGCGATGATGAGGGCGGAGAAAATAAGCCCGCGCTTCCAAGCGGATCAGGGCAGGATCCGCTGGATGTCCCGAGTATTGCCATGGCTAATGGCGCCATTGCAGCAGCATCATCTAGCCCGCTCAACGGAGTCAGCAGCAGCGCAATCAGCAATGGCGCACAGACCAAAAACAGCACGGTAGAAATCGGACAGGTTACGGTAAACTCCCAAGCAACAGATGCCCGGGGTGTAGCCAAAGACATGAACTCCGAATTGAGCAGTCAGCTGAAAAACCTTGAGCATGAATCGGCTACGGGAGTGGCACGCTGATGGCCTTCGAAAGCTCATTCACCCAGGATCTGGTTGCCATTCTTGACGGCGAATCCTTCGAGCAGCTTTTTGTTGCCGCCCAGCCAATGCGCGTCAGCGTCCGCAAGACCAAGCGCATCACTAAATATGAAGTTGAAGACGGCACCATCCGCAGCGATCACGCCGTCGACGACCAGATAGAGGTAGCCATTGATATACTGGTGCAGGAAGAGGATGCGCGAGACGTTTATCAGCAGTTTGCGCAGGCTATGAATGACAACCGGCTGGTCACCGTGCAGACGAAGGTTTCAAGCTATGCATCCATGCTGATCAGCGAGATGCCGCACGATGAAACCGTCGAGCTTGGTGGCGCGATCTCCATTCCTTTGCGACTGGTAGAGTGGCGCACTGTTGAGCCTCAGTATGGCGCGCTCCCGCCGAGCAAGGTTAAGAACAAGAAACAAGCCAGTACGAGCAAGGGCGGACAGAAACAGACGACGGAGGCTGACGCGCCAACAACTCGCAAGGCAAGCGTGCTGTACGGGGTATTTAACTGATGCGCATAATTGATATTGCGGCAACACCCAACCAATCTTTCAGTGTGACTCTGGACGGCAACCGCTGGGACTTTGTAATCAAGCAGGCGACTACCAGCATGATTGCCGATGTAACCCTAAACGAAGTCATGCGCCTGACTGGAATTCGCATTGTCGCCGAGACACCTCTCATCCCCTACGAGTATCTGCAAGGCGCCGGCAACTTCATCATCCTGACTGAAAACGAAGAGACCCCCTACTGGGAGCGATTTGGAATCGACCAAATCATGGTGTATGCCACGCCAGAAGAAATTGCGGCTGCCAAGCTGGAAGCTGAGGCCGCAACATGATGAAGGTTGACCCGCGCCGGATCCGCATAGGGATCGAGGTATCAGGCCAAGTCAACTGGTATGAGCGCGACCCTGTAACTGGGCGCTCGCTCAACATCAAGGTGAGCGGCACCAAGTTCGCCAATCCTTTGCAGAATGAATGCACCGCCACGATCAGCGGGCTATCCACGCGCACCCGCGATTATATTCTGACCGAGACCAGCCCATTCAATTCGAACCGTACACCGAAGCGGCTTATCGTTGAGGCTGGCCGCATATCCACTGGGGTATTCCGCCTGTTCATTGGCGACATCAACAGCGCCGAGCCTTCGAGCCCGCCAGATGTCAATGTGGTGCTAAAAGCCAAGACGCAAAGCGCACAGGCCGGTAATATTGTTGCGGTATCAGGGCAGGCGCTCGCCAAGCTTTCCGCCGTGTCGCAGCGAGTAGCGCAGGAAATCGGGTTGGGACTGGACTTCCAGGCGCTGGACAAAAACATCTCCAACTTCTCCTTCACTGGCGCCGCGCTCAAGATGGTCGACCTGCTCCAGCAGGCTGGCAACGTAAGGGCTTTTATCGATGATGAATCATTAATAGTTAAAGACTATGGCAAAGCCCTGACTAATCGCATCAAGATACTGAATATTGATTCCGGCCTTGTCGGAATTCCAAAACCAACCGAGAAGGGGGCCGACCTTACCTGGCTTATTGATAGCGAAAGTCTATTAGGTGGTATGGTAAGATTGGAAAGTAAATTTAATAAGCCAATGAATGGTGATTACGTCATCGATCAGCTGAAGTTTGACATCGCGACGCATGATGATGCGTTCTTCTACACCGGCATCTGCTCAAGGTACGGCTATGAGCCTCCAAAACCAAAAGCCAAATAGCGACTCGGCGAATGAAGGCTCCCTTTCTGGCGGACTGAACGCGATGCTGCGCTCGTTCTTCCTGAATGAGTTCGAAGGCATGTTGCCCGCCACCGTGGTGAGCTACGACGATGCAACCAATCGGGCGGTGATCAAGCCGGTGGTGATGGTTGGGACTACCGATGGCGGCAAAGTAAGTCGAGCGCAGGTTCCCAACATTCCGGTATTCCGCTTCGGCGGTGGTGGGTTCTTCATGAGATTCCCCATCAAGCCTGGCGACCTGGGATGGCTCAAGGCAAATGATCGCGACGTCTCACTGATCTTTCAGCGCGGCGGCGGCGAAGACTGGCCGAACACCGAGCGCATGCATAAATTCAGTGACGCCATGTTCTTTCCTGATACCTTCAAGGAATGGGTGATAAGCGGAGAAAACGCCGAAAAGGCTGTCTGGCAGTCGCTGGACGGCACGGTGTGCATTGCCCTCGGTGATGAATCGATAAAACAATCAGTGGGCGCTGCGAGCATCGAGATAACGGCTGCCGGCATCAACATGGTCAGCCCGCCCGGAACGCTCCGGCACAACGGCATCAACGTTGGAGACACTCATCGACATGTCGGATCGCCTACCGCGCCGCTCGGCCCAATCAGCCCTACAGGATTCCCAGTACCATGATTACTCTTGCGGTCGATCTCAACAACGATTTGTTGATTGGCGCAGACGGCCTGCTGTCATTCGCTCGCGATGTAGAGGCTGTCAGCCAGGACGCAGTGCATTATGGCAAAACGCTGCGCAATGAAATGCTGCACGAATACGACCTTGGCATACCATTCTTCATGGTTGCCTTCGGCGCAAATGTAACCATCCAGCAGTACGAAGCCGCAACAAAACAGCGCCTACTACAAACGCCAGGCGTTACGGGAATCCGCCAATTCGACTTGGTTCAAGAGGGCGACATTTTGAAGTACACTGCAACCATAGAAACCATTTATGGGTTGAGTGAAGTCAATGGTTGATTTCAATTACGTCATCAATACCGGCGTCATCGTTCCAGACACCTCGACCTTGCGCGATGACGTGATTGCGGAATGGCGAACCGCGTTCGGTCAAGATCTCGTCGTGACCCCGGAAACGCCGCAAGGCGTAATCATTACGATGGAGGTTGAATCGCGTGACGCCATGGTGCGGAACAATGCCGAGGTTGCCAATCAAATCAACCCTGACCTGGCTGGCGGGGTTTGGTTGGATGCGCTTTGGGCGCTCACCGCCGGCAGTCGGCGCGGAGCATCTCGCTCGCGATTGGTCGGCGTTGAGTTTCGCGGCACAGCTTTGACGCTTATTCCTGCCGGATCCGTTGCAACTGTTCAGGGTAGCGGTGCACAGTTCTATACTACTGACAACATCCTTCTTGATAGCACCGGCTTCGCTACCGGCCTGATGGAATCGGTAGATACGGGCCCGATTGCCGCCGCTCCTAATACGCTGGTGCAGGTCGCATCCAGCGTGCTCGGATGGGAGCAGGTAACAAATCCAAATGCTGCCGAGCTCGGTCGCCTGGTTGAGTCTGATGTTGCGGGCCGCCGCCGTCGCCGCCAGACCCTTGCATTGCAGTCAGTCGCGCTTCCAGAAGCTATAATCTCGCGGCTTTATGATATCGACGGCGTGCGTTCGCTAAGCTTTCGTGAGAATGTCACTGATGCCTCTATAGTTATAGACGGCGTGACTCTGGTTGAGCACAGCATTTACGTCTGCGTCGAGGGAGGCACCAATCTTGAGGTTGCGACCGCGCTTCTCGAAACAAAGAGCCTTGGCGCGGCATGGAATGGCTCGGTAGTAGTTAACGTTGTTGAGCCGTCCAGCGGACAGACTTACGAGGTAAAGTTTGCCAGACCTGTCGAACGCACATTCCTAGCTCGCGTAACGGTCAAGTCGTCGACACTTGACGTGCAGCGGATTGTTCCAGCAGCAATTGCGCAATACGTCGCAGGCGAGCTAGAAGGCGAAGCTGGCCTTGTTATCGATTCAGATCTGTCGCCATTCGAACTGGCTGGCGCCGTCAACATGGTTGAGCCAAGAATATTCGTTACGAAGGTTGAGATCTCCGAAAACGGCACAACCTGGACTACAGCTGAAATTCCTATTCTATTGAATCAGGTGGCTCGCCTACCTGAGTCAGCAGTATCGGTAATCGTCGTATGAGCACGGTTCAGGAGTTTGACGCCAGCGTTAACCTTCTGGCTGCGATCCTTTGGCAGTACGAGGATGCGGAAAAGCTCAAGGCGCTCGCCGTTGCGAAACAGGCCTGGACGACTGACAACCAAACTAATTTTTGGCTTGGCTGGTATCGAGATGTTTTTAATGTCGACACCGCCACGGCGTTCGGCCTGTCGATCTGGGGGCGCATTCTCAACGTTCGGTTAGGGGTCGAGGTAGAGCCGCAAGACAAGGTTAATTTCGGTTTCGGCGCATTCAATAAAAACTTCAATGCGCCGTCAAACTTTGGCGTTACCTCGGATCAGACGCAAGGCCTTACGATTGAGCAACAGCGACTGGTAATAAAGCTTCGATACTTTCAGCTGACCAGTCGCGGTACAGTTCCAGAAATAAACCGCTTCCTGGGCCAATTATTTGGTGATGGGAACGTATTCGTGATTGACCCTCACGACATGAGTTTCGCGATTTACCAATTTAATTTCAATCCGGACAGCCAGCTCAGGTTCATCCTTGATGAATTCGATTTGCTCCCAAGGCCCGCCGGAGTGGGCGTAAAATGGCAAGTCAAGATGCGCCCAGTGTTCGGCTTTGGCGAGTACAATCTAAATTTCAACAACGGCACTTTCGGGAGCTAAGAAATGCCTAGACGCGATTTTAGCAAGGTAGCCTTTGCGGCTACTGGCGATACAAACAGTATCCCAACAGCCACACAACCCGATGGTTCGGTTAGCATTCAGCAGGGCTTTGGTTTTGATTATCAGCGCGACAATGGCGCTGGCGGGGGAACCCCAGATCCCTTGGCAAAAAATATAGACCGCGAGGATATGAACGGGATCCTGAATGAAATAACCGCGTCTATTGGCGAAATTCAGCGGAATGGTTACGCTGAGTGGGTGTCAAGTGCTGCGCCATATCCAATCTATGCGACGGTTCGGTACAACGATATCAATTGGGGCAGCGTTGTAGCCAATAACTCTGACACTCCCGGTGTCGGCCCCGGCATAGATAGCTGGCGGAATCTTTCGCTTAACCTGTCTGGTGTTGTGAGGAGAATTACAGCTAGCGGTGTAGTTGCCCCCACCACTGGAGGTGTTAAATTTTGGAAGGTTAGAGGTATCGCCGGTGGCGGTGGTGGCGGCGGCTGCGTAGCTACTAACTCTACTCAAGTTGCCGCAGGCGCTGGTGGCGCATCAGGCAGCTGGTTCGAAACAATTTTAACAGCTGCGCAAATTGGCTCGGGGCTTAACGTTATTGTAGGCTCTGGTGGTGCAGCTGGAGCTGCTGGAGGTAGTGGCGGCACTGGCGGGGCAACATCAATTGGAGGAGTGTCAGCCCCGGGCGGAGGGGGCGGGACGGCTGGCGGAGCGATAGCCACTTCAAGCTCAGCAGCTACAGGTGGCGGGATTCCTGGAGGCGTAGCTACTGGAGCAACGCTGATAAATTCGGATGGCGTACAGGGCGACTATGGGCTAACGCTTCTCGGAACGTCATTATCAGGAAAGGGAGCTAGCACGTATTTTGGAGCGGGAGGCAGACAATCGGGGCCAGCTATACCTGGATCTGGTCATGGGTCGGGCGGTGGCGGTGCAGGCAACTCAGCATCCTCCCCGGCAAGGGTTGGGTCTGCTGGTGCCCCTGGAGTTATTTTTATTGAGGAGATCACATGAATACTTATGCGCAAATTAGCTTGTTGACAAACAAAGTAATAAGCATTTTTGACTTTGAAAACATTGAGAGTTTTCCTCCGCCAGAAGGGTCTTTCTTTGTAGATATTACGGGAATGGCTATCGGTATTGGGTGGGATTATGTGGACGGACAATTTTCCGAGCCGCCACCACCATACGTTGATCCGCGCCCAGCGATATGGGCAGAATTGGCAGATATTGATCGCGCTAGCGCTCGCCCTCTGCGTGTTCTTATTATCGCTGATCCAAATGTAGGGTTGGGAACCCCTGAGCGAGTAGAGCTCGAACAATTAGAGTTGCGAGCCGCCGACCTGCGCGCTCAGCTTGAAGCCTTGCCGCCGCCACCGTAAGGATATCCATGCTAACCCGCCCGAACTGCATCAGCTTCCTCTGCCTGTCAGTTGCTATCTGGAATTTCGTCCAGCATCGCGACATCAGCGCAAACATGTTCGTGGCGGCCTTCCTGATCATTCAGGGCGTTCGCTACATACCAGATGAGCAGCCGTCCAGGCAATGGGATCATG
>Ga0307411_10000038_pt1 | contig 42140 bp, 57 predicted proteins | sample DK1Ometagenome_2_FD_203712 | JGI IMG/M metagenome (GOLD analysis project Ga0307411, IMG submission 203712) | Maize rhizosphere microbial communities from greenhouse at UC Davis, California, United States - DK15-O-1 | ecosystem: Host-associated > Plants > Roots > Rhizosphere > Soil | place: USA...
TCTTGGCCGGTTCCGGAAGTGCCGGAACCGCCTTGCGCTTCATGGCGTCCCGGTGCCGGCGGTTCAGCTCGGCCTTGACAGCAGACAGGGCGGAAGCGATTCCGCTGTCCGCGTCGATCAGCCGGCCGGCCGCGTCGTAGTCGTTCCTCACGTCGTCGCCCAGGTGCGTCTGTGCAGTTTCCAGGTCCTGCATGCACCTGTGCAGCGGGGAGCCGGTCAGGGGGCTGTTGGGGGTTCCGCCGGTCATGCCGCACCTCCCAGGTGGTCGTAACGGGTATCCTGGCGCAGGGCGAGAGCACTGCGGATTTGGGAACAAGCGTCTTCCAGGAGGGATTGGGTATCCGCCAGCTCGTAGCTGGTCGGGTCGGCTTGCAACTCGATTTCAACGAGCAACCGGGCGGAAAGCATGTGGCCGTAAGCAGAAGCTAAATTGTCGGTCATGGTGCTGCCCTCCGGGTGATCTTCCAGGCTGAAAGGCCATTGAAAACGGTGGGGGTGATTTCCAGGACTGCGCCGTTGTGCTCGTACAGGAAGCGCGGTGGGCCAAACCCCTGGGGTTGGGACGGCAAAAGCCGCCCCTCCCCATGGATCAGCCAAAGGTCATCGCCTGTGGGGTCAATCCAGGAGTCCATTTATTCGACTCCCGCCAGGGTGCTCTTTGCCGCGTCCGGGGAACCGTTGCCCCGGAACAACCAATTCACTTCAGAACGCCAGTCGGGGAAGCTCCAGGTGCGAACCGGGCGGGTCGCGTTGTACGCGGCCATGCTCTTGTGGTGTTCGGCACTTTCTTTCCAGAACCGGAGGCTTTCCAGCTCGCGTTCTGCGGTATGCGGAACCATCCGGGCGTGGCGCAGGGCGTTGGCGGCCCGGCGGTAGGACAGTGCGGCGGCCTGATGGTCGGGGTTGGGGGCTAACGGGATGCTACGCATGGGATACTCTCCAGATGTTGATTTCTGGAGGGAAAAGCGCCAACTTAGGTTTGTTGAGGACCGTGTAGGGTTGCTTGCTTTTCTCTCCGTCAGTCCCATATATAGGACTTCCGGGGTTGGCAAACAACCCTTCACACGAAAAAAACCGTCATTCTTGGGTTTTTCTCGAACATGCGAGGTTGCCAGACGATGAACGAACAGAACATCATGATCACGCCGCAACAGTCTCTGGCGGCACGGGCGATGGTTGGTGTCACCCAGGAGGAAATTACCGCTCGCGCCGGCCTTGGCCCCAACACGCTGAGACGCTGGGAAAAGGGCTACACCGTCACCAACGTTGAGACGATGGCGAAAATCGTGTCCGTCTATCGGTCCTATGGAGTGGAGTTTCCGGACACCATTACGGTCAGGTATCCAGGGGCTAGCCCCCAGGCTAAAGCGGCGTAGCATTTCACGACTCCCGCTTCTTGCGGAGGTCGCGCATCGGGGTTGCATCGTTGAGCAGTCTTTCGCCGGGCGCGAAACTGCAATCCTTGGTCATGCCCAGGCAGGCCCGCAGCACACCCGCCAGCTTGTCGTCTGGCGGGTCGGCCGCGTTCAGGACGGTGGCAATCTGGCACAGCTCGGACAAAGGCCCGCCTAGCAGATATTCGCCGTCTTCGGTCAGCAGGTTGAAGTTCTCGACATGGTACTTCATCCGGACCAGACCCAGGCAACCAGGACGCCCACGAGACACCAGGACAAAGCCGAAAGCATCATCCAGGCCCCGGCCAGGATCAGGAAGGAGGATGTTGCCGGCCGCCCGCCGGCATCCATCAGGTGTCTCCTTCGCCGTCGATCAGGTAGCCCACTTTCACGCCCAGCTCGGCCGCCAGCGCCTTCAGCGCGTCCAGCTTCGGGTTCAGGTTCGACTCCCGCTCGATTGAGCTGATGTTGCTGGCCGAAACGATGCCGTTGGTCCGTTCGGCCAGTTCGGTGGGCGTCAGGCCACGGGTCAGGCGCAAGGCCCTCAGCCGCTCGCCCATCGTGTGAGCGGCGATTTTTCCGGTACCGTTGCAGTGCGGACAGTCCATGGAGGCACTGCCGGGTTCCGGGTCTTCCTCGATCAGGTCAAGCTGGGCACTGTTCATGCCGCCACCTTATTGGAAAGGGTTTCGATCGCCCGACGCAGGGCGTTATAGGTCGCGATCGTCATGCCGTTCCGGCCGTCCCGGTGCCTGTAATAGGTCGAGTCCGCTAATCCAGCCGTGACGTAGGCGTGAAGAAGGGACACGTCCCCGTCTGCGGCGAGAAGCCGCAGTTCTTCGAAACTGGCTGCCACTGGTGCAACTCAAGGCGGTGCGGGAACATTAGTGCGGGGGCACCCTACCTGCCGTTTTTGCAGGTATCAAGTGCTAATACTGCCGTTTTTGCAGTCTTACCGGGAGGGGTACCGCAGGTGAATAGGGCGTGTATTACGCGAATTTAATCAATGTGCCATCTTAGTCCTGCAAGTTTGCAGGACCACATGGTTTACAAAGGCCCATGCCAGAGCACGAAGGGATGCCAGCATATCCCGAAGACGGAACGGATAATAAACATGCAGGAAGCGGCAAGCCGGTACACGCCAGAACTAAGAACTCGACTAAAAGCGTGGTTCCGGGACGTAATGAAACAACGTGGCTGGACGGCCGAACGCTGGGCACGCGAAGCGAACATTGCCCCAACGACAATAACGCGCTTCTTGAACACTGATGATCCCTCGCGCACGCCGTCCTCGCGCACACTGGAGAAGCTAGCCCGTGCGGCCGGGGTACCTGCTATGCATGAGCAGTCGCAAGTTTTAATTGCTATTGTGCATCGCAAAACAATATTGCAGCATGCAAAGGATGTGTCGCCTCAATGCGTGGATTTGTTCGGAATGTCGCCGGAAGACTACTTGCCCGCCCTGCCGCGTTATGCGGATTGCCGTATCGTGGAAATGGACAGCGGCCGGATGGCGATTGTCCGCCCTTGTCCCCACGACGGAATCCCGCGCAAGGCCAGGGTGCTGGTTGAATGGGACAGCGCCAGCATCCTGCCGTACTGGTATCTCCCGCCCTACGTGGTCAGCATCGAAATGGCAGGACAGCCGCCCCACATTCTTTCCTTGGATGATCCCATGACGCATATTCTCGGGGTCATGGTTGGGGAGTTTTTGCCGTATGGGGATAATACCGACTGATCGCGCCGTGAGCGCGGGGCGTGGCTGAACGCCGCCTCCCAGATCAGGAAATCATTGACCTGTACTTTTCCGGGCTGGACGCCGACGCCGTGGGGTACCGCGCCGGGTGCCACGGCGCAACCGTCCTGAACATCATCAAGCGCGCCGGCCTGAAGCCACGCCGTCAAGGCGGGGTCAAGCCGTTGAAGCCAACCGCCTGGGCCGAAGACCGGGTTGAGCTGGAATATCTCGCCGGCATGACGCTGACCACCCTGGCCGAAAAATCCGGCATCAACCGGGAAAACCTGCGCCGTATCCTGATCCGCCGGGGGGTGCGCCTGCGCACGCTCAAGGACTACGCCGATCTTCAGCGCGCCCAGAGACGGCGCGGAATCGGCCGGCCGCCCAAGGCTACGCGGTAGATAGCCATAACTTAGCCCGTGACAGGGCCGCTCAGCAACCCTATGTGTTGTCCATGAACGACACCAAAGGTTGCCAACCATGACGGACCTGAACACCAGAGCCAGGAACGATTTGACATGGAGCGGGGCGGCCTGTTGCCTGGGCCGCCCCAATAAACGCGCGTCCCGGTGCCTGGAGCCTTTCCTAGTTAAGGGTGGTAGGGACTCCCCTTCTAATCCTCAACCGTACGTTTGACAACTGCCAAAATGCAGGGTAAGCAGGTGCAGCATTACGTTGCTGGGGCAACAAATGGCGAAAATGCAGGATATTTGCCGGTTAACCCGGAGTGCCCTGCCATTGGAGGCGTACAATGGCAGGGCTGCTTAGGCGAGGAACAAGGCACGGCATGTCTTCCAGGACACGCAAACCCTAGCGGAGGGAGGTTAACGAATGTCGCAGCCATGGGAAAGAGTGGCCGCCGGCCGGTACGCGACCGAATTTAACGGGCATATCCTCCAGGCCATCCGGCGAGACGGCCCCTATGATCCCAACACCCGGCCTTACATGGCCGTGGTCGATCGGGTGCCGCTGGAACCCGGTTCCTGGAGCCTAGCGGAGGCGAAGACCAAGGCTATCCGCCACGTCACCAACAAGACGGGCAAGCCGAAGGAGCGCAACGGCCACAAGCAAGCGGCCGAAGAGAATTTTGAGGCGATGTTCACTCAGGCCCTCGCCCTTGCGCAGGAGCTGGCCCAGGACCCGCCCCCGGAACCCGTCCCGGAACCGCCCCCGCCCCCGCCTGAACCCGTGCCCGAACCCGTGCCCGAACCCGATGAGCACGATGATCTGGGCATCTTCAACGATCTGCCCATTCCCGAAGAACCGGACCCGTCGCTGTTCGCGGGGGACCTGGATGGGGCGTCTAGCCCACTCCCTAGCCCAAGTGCTAGCCTTGCTCCGGAACCCGGCCGGCTGTGCATTACCGGCACCATCACCAACCCGGACCTACTGGCCGGCCTGAACGAAATCCGCCAGCTCCTGGACATGATGCGCGAACATGCGGAGGTCGAATGCCTAATCAACATGCCCCCGATTCTGAAGCTCTAGACGAAGACGATTTGCCGCCGCTGCTTCTCGCCTGGGAGCGGTTCCGCAAGAATGTCCTGGGCCAGGACGGCAAGCCGGCCCTGGACGATAACATGCTGACCTTCATGGCCGGGGCCACGGTGGTCACGGCCCTGATCCGGAGTGCAGCACTTCAGGGCGGGGCGTCTGAGGCAACCAGCGCCTTCGTCAGCCTGTGCGAGGAATGCGATTCCTTTGAAACCGTCCTGATGAGAAAGGGCCGCCGTCATTGAAGCGCCGGCACCGTGCTGTCTTCCAGGGGAGTTGTTCCGCGTGTCGCCACACGTGGGAAATGATCCCGATCGATGCGGTTCCGATCACCATCCAGGAGGCAATCAGTCTCATGGAAAAGGGATTGTGTCCGAACTGCGGCAACGCGGGCGGTCGGGCGGCTATCCGCTGGACGTTTTCCTACGATCCACGATGGCTGAACGCGTCAACAAACGAACGGTTGTTGACGGGTGCTAGTCTGAACAATCCAAAAGGGGGGTCCTATGATGACCGAAGGGACACTGAGGACTGAGTTAGGCCGAAAGGAGCTGGCTCACTTACGCCTTCAGGAAGGCCGGATTGTCCCGGCCCTGGCCGTTGCCATGCTCGGCCTCGATCTGATCGCGCGGGAGATTGGCCCCGACGCCCGGAAGGACGCCGCCACGGTGCTGGAGTTCCTGAAAACCAAGTACGGGGTCACGCCCGATAACCCGGTCTGAGGGGGCATAAAATAGGGGCACAATATTATAATATTATGGCTCAAAACCTTTTTGAGATTTTGAGCCATCTTGACACGTCCGGAGACGGCGCGGACTAGTTCGGAAGTTGTATGAACTAGTCCCTTTCTGCAATCAATCTTCGGCCTTGACGTGGTAGCGCTTGCGCCACTTGCCCACGGCGTTGCGCAGCCCGTTGACGGTGCCGGGGCGGCCCAGCTCCAGCCAGACCGCTTCCCAGGTCATGCCCTTGGCCTTCAGGGCGCTGGCCTTGGAGCGGATTTCGTCCGCGATGTACTCGTTCTTGGCCGGCTGGATTTCGGCCGGGGTCACGGGTGGGGACGCCAAAGCGGCGCGCTGGCCCATCAGCCCGGCCACTTGGTCGGCCAGCATCTCAAGCTGGATTTCGGTCAGGCGCACGCGCTCCGCCAGATCGCCGTTGGGGGCCGGGGCCGGCCGGTCTTCCAGGAAGGCGGTCAGTGCTGCCGCGAAGGCATCGCCGGTACTCTCGCGCAGACATTCGGCAAGGCGTCGAACCAGCGGGTGGTGCTGTTCGGGGATGCGCAGGTTTAGCTGGGGAAGTTTGCTCATGGTTGGGCGTCCTTTGGGCTACGTTCGGGCTATCGTTGGGCTACACCCTACCAGAACCGGGGTTGGTGAACAACCTTTTTGGCAGTTCCGAGAAACTTCGTCGGTTTGCTGCGATGCGGCGTATCCTGGACGATGGACGCTCTCGCACATATCCCCAAGGAAACCCTGGCGCGCCGCGCCCTCCTGAACGCCGTGATTCGCGGCCTGATCGAGCTGCGCCGGCTGGAAGCGCTCAGGGTCGCCGGTACAAAACCCCGAAAGCTCCTAAACTGAACCCCAGACGCCAGACCAGAACCCGGAGCGGGCACCAATAGGGGCAACGCGGTTTGCTCATCACATGGCCCGGCCGGAGCAAGGACAGCGCATAGTGCCGCCCTGAGAGCAAACCGCGATGGAAAACGAGGTCAAGCATCGTCCTTTAACCGCAGCGTGCCGACGTGGCGCTTGCGGCCTTTCAGGGCGTTGATTTCGGCCGGGGTGCGCACGTCCTGGCCGTTTCGGACCAGCACCGCCTGAAGCTCACTGGTCCACAGGCCGGCCCGCTTGCCGATCGTAAACAGAGCTTCGCCGTCCCGGAACCGGCGGCAAATTTCGGAATCGGAGATGAGCTGTCGTCTCACAGGATCGACACGCCGTAGGCAAGCCCTTCCATCAGGGCCATGCGTTCATGCGCCGCGTCCAGCCGCCGCTGAAGGTCGGCCGTCTTCTCGCGCGCTTCATGGAGCTGCCGGGCGTAGTGAGTGATTACCGTTTGCATCAGCAACCACTCTTCAGTGTCCAGGCCCACGGGCATGGTCAGCCCTCCGCCGGGGGCGGGGTGTCAGGGCCGGCCAGGATGCCAATCAATCCCGAGACGGCCAGACCAACGGCAATGATCGCTTGGCCCATGTCGGGCGTCAGCGCGTAGCCCAGGCTACTGCATAAAATGACGATGCCGCGCCACGTGCTCGGCTGTTTCAACTGGTCGATAATCGCGCGCTTGCCCATAACCCGCCCCCTGCTCAATGGGGGTAGTTTGAGCGGCGGAAGTTAACGATCGTCTTCCGGCAATTCTGCAAGGCGACGAAGAGAAATCCGGCACATTTCCAAATCTCGCGCTAGGCTTAGGGCGAGAAGTTTATTGCCTGGGTTCGCGTGTTCTTCGATTTCAAGGGCACGATCGCGCCAATTGCCAATGTTCTGAAGCACCGCAATTATTATTCTTTGAGCCTTCTCCGCCTGGAGCCTTTGCATGGGCCATAATTTTACTACCGACTCTTAGGTGTATCGATATAAAACCGATGCTGACCAATAACCGCCTGTAATTGCATCTTATGTGACCATCCGGGGTACGGGGTCATCCCTACGGTGTGGTAGTGGTCGCTGCCCCGTGTCGGGTCGGGGACGCTGCCCGTTAAAACACCCGCCGCCGCATACAGTGCCAGCGCATAGTACGGGTCACCCTCATGAACCGCCGCGCACAGCTTGGCGTTTGGATCACTTCGGTTCCAGCAAGTAAATTGCATGGGTTGCTTACAAACTCCCGTGATCGTATCAGGGAACCGGGGCGGCCCACGTTTGGCGCGATTTAGTATTACCCATGCAACCGCCTGCATGCCTTCCAATTTTTCGCCCCTGGCCTCCCCGTACAGCGTTCTCGCCAGAACGGAAATGTCCCCAATGTGCAGTTTTACCAAGGCTGAATTTCTCCATGTCGAGAGAGGTTCCGCGTGGGCCGGGGCCGTCCAGTACATCACCAAGGCCCCGATCAGGGCCACCATCAGGAAAATGGCAACCCCAAGCAGGACGCCGGCCAGATAGCGCAGGAACCGGGCTAGAGTTTCATGATGTAGCATAGGGCATGGTAGGGGGGTACGGTCGCAACCGTGTGGGTGTGGTCCGAGATATCAACCGTGTGTGTGTGAGTCCCTGAACTGCTGATCGAATGGGAATGGCTGCCGCCGCCGCCCGTGTTGTCCGTGTACAGACTGGTTGGAGCGGTTGTTGCGTTGCTGACCACGTTCCAACCCGTCACCGCGCCCGCACTGCCCTGGCCGCAGTTTTCCACGTGCCGGTGGGCCGGTATCTGGGCTTCGGTCAGGGTGTGGCCGCCGGTAGCCGCGCCGTGGGTGTGATCGCCGCCGGCCGAAGTCGCCACGGCCCCGGCCGCGCCGCTCGCCCCTGTGGAAACGCTGGTAGCGCCGCCCGTAGCCCCCACGGCATAGGTTGTTGTGGCCCCGACGATGAATTTATCCCGGAGGTCCGGGGACACGATTGAACCGCTGCCATCGGTCTTGCTGTAGGTCGTGCCGTTGCACAGCGCCCAGGTCGTTGGGATGGTGCCGGAACTGCCGTACCACAGGCAGATGGTACCCGTGGGCACGCCCTGAACCATCGAATTGGTCGGAACTTCGTCCGCGCCATCGCCAATCGTGTAGGTCGCCGCCGTCCCTAGCCCAAGGCTAGTCCTGGCCGTAGCCGCCGACGTGGCCCCGGTGCCGCCCTTGGACAGCGGAACCGGAATGCCGATTTCGCCGGTCGCCGTTTCCACATCGTCGGCCGTCCAAATCAGGGCGCTGTCTTCGTCCGATAAGGTGACGCGATAGGGGACGTTCGACAAAAATATGTCGTCAAAGGTGCCGTTGGCGTCCGCCACAACGGGGTTGGCGTTTTCGGTTGTCAGGTCTGAATCGCTGTAGGTGTCGAGCGGGGTTGTCGTGCCGCTCTCATAGAAATGCAGAAGATAGCCCGCGCCTAGCCTTCCGCTAGACGTGAAGACCTGTTGCAGCGGAAGAACAAAGCGGCCCATGGGGTTTGGTTCCTTCGATCTGAATTAGCCGCCCGGCCGCGTGATGTTCAGGCGGAGCGCCCGGCCGGGTTCGTCGCCGCTGGGCGGGGGCGGAGGTGCCGGCGGGGCGGTGCCGCCGGGTCCTGGCCCAAGCATCCGGTCCATCACGCCGCCCAGGCCAGGGCGCTGGAGGTCTTTTGCCGTGGCCTGGATTTCCGGGGGGGACGTGAGGTAGGGCAGGGCCAGTTTCAAAGCCCACTCGGGCGTGGCCCTGGGAATCCACTTGGTATACTCGTTGACCTGGGGGGCCGCCGCGTACAGCGCGCGTTCCAGGGCATCGCCGGTCAGGCCGGCCAGCGGCAAGCTGGTTTGCGCCATGTTCTGATAGACGCTGCCGGTGGGGGCCGTCACGTTGACCGCCGTTTTCATGCTGCCCCACTCGCGCCGCATGTTCTTGAACGCGATGCCGTCCAGAACCCGCTTCAGGCCGGTGCCCAGCGGGTTGGTGGTGCTCTCGAAAATCTCGCCGCGCTTCATGTTGGGGGCCAGTCGCGCCGTGGTCGCCCGGATGCCGGGGGGCAGGGTCTTGACGCCGCCCCGCGCGTCCATCGCGTAGCCGGCATTGACCAGCTCTTCCAACAGGTCCGCCGTGTGGGCATCGGGGGCCAGCTCGCGCAGGCCCTCGCGCAGCTTGGGCGTTCCCGCCACCTGTTTGAAAAAGTCGGTGCCGATCGTCCCGCCGGCCTCGCCCGCCCGGTTCAAGGAATGCTCCAGATAGGCCCGCGAATGGGACGCGAACACGTCCGCCTTGCCGTGGTCTTCGAACAGCTTCTTGACCGCCGCTATCTTGGTCGGCCCGGCCTCCGCCAGCGCGCCGCCCAGACGTTCCTGATACAGCGGGTTTTCGCTCAGCAGGGCAAACAGCCCTTCCTTGGCCTCATCCAGGCCGCCGGATGCCGCAACGAAGGCGTCATCCCCCGCCGCATAGCGCGGGTCACGCCGCAGCGCGCGGGTCAGCATGGTTTCGGCCTCCTGCAACTTGGTCTTGGCCGTCTTGTCCGCCGCCGTTCGGCCGGTGCCGCCCAGCTCGGCAATCCGACTGCGGATATCCAGCCGGATGTTGTGAAGTTTCTCGTAGTTCGTAACAGGGTTTCCCGCGCCGTCATCCAGTTGCTTCAGGACCGCTTTCAGCTCTTCCTCTGTCTTGCCCGCCGCAACGCTCAGGTCTTTCTGGAGCTGTTGCCGCACGAACCGGGTATCCGCCCGCGCCGGAATTTGCTGGTCGAACAGGTCGCCCCAACCGGCATTGCGGCCCGCCTTCAGCCGCGCGCCCTCCAGCTTCTCGACAATCTCTTCCGATGCCGTCCGGAACTGGGTGAACCCTTCCTTGACCGACTTGGCCGCCTGTCCGGTTGGGGTCGGGGCAATCTTCTCCAGCAACCGCTCAACCGCTTGCGGGAATATCTGCCGCTGCCGGTCGTTGTAGTAGTTTTTCATCCAGTTCGCGGCCCCGGCCCCCTGCTTGCCGGTGCGGTTGGCAAGCGTGGCCTCCAGCGATTCAAAGCTCTTCAGCAGCCGGCCATGGATTTCCGCATAGCCGGCCCCCATGCCCATGCCCTCCGCCGTCTGGAGAAGGTCAGCCGGGGTCAGGTGCAAGCCCAGCTCATGGGCCGCTTGCGCCCTCTTCAGGATGTGGCCGCCGGTCTTCATGTCGTGCTCCAGGAGCCACGCCAAATCCTGGATTTCTTGTCTATTCAATCGGTAGACATTTGTCCCGAACAGGCCGGAAGGCACCATGCCGTTCAGCAGCACGGGCACCATGCGGGCGAACGCCTCAAACCCGGAGTTCATCAGGGCTTGGCCCAGGGCGTTCCACGGGTCGATATCCAACAGGTCACTGCCCAGGCGGGGCGGAATCTCCTTACCGTCCTTGTCGAACTCCGGGGGCCGCTTGTACCCTGCGGCGTTGGCCTCGTAGTTGCCCCAAATCTGCCGGCCCACGTCGGCCGCGCCCGCGCCGACGAAGGCCCCGGCCATGCCGCCGGCAAGCCGCATGGCGGGGCCGGAACCGCCGATGTAGCCGCCCAGGCCGCCAACCGCCTGAACGCCGATCTCGCCGGCATGGTTGAGGACGGTGCCCGCCGTCCGGTTGACCATATCCAGCGTTCCCTTGGTCCAGGAACCGCCTTCCATGGTCGGGGACACGCTGTAAACCTGCCCGTCCAGGTCCACCCACTTGAATTGACCGTCATGGTAGAGGAACCGATCGGGCGGAACGTTCAGGTCCGCCGCATAGATCGCAATGTGCTTGCGCGCGTTTTCCTCGGATGTGAGCGGAATCAAGCTGGCCCGCGCCAGGGCCGAACCGCTGGCATGGCCGCCGAACCGATCGCCGCTGTTCGCGTCGTAGGGGACAACGCCGGGCGTTGGATTGCCCACAAAGGTGCCGTCGCCCGTGTTCGGTACCCGGCCGGTGTCCGGGGGCGTGTTGCGGATTCGCTCCTTCAGGTTCTCAATCGCCGTGTCGAGCATCACTTTGGTTTGCTCGGCCGTGAGCCTATCGCTGGGAGGTTCGGGGGGCGTTCCCGCCTGGGTGATCTGGTCCGCCATGCTGGGCTGGGGCAGGGTCATGCCGCCCGCGCCGTTGGGGTCTGGCGTGCCCTTGGCCTCCCACCAATTGGGCGTGAAGGTTGGTTCGTCGCCGCCGGGTTTCAGCGCCTGCCACCAACCCGTCCAGCCAGGGTTTACGGGTTCCGGCGGGGGTGGAACGTTCGGGTCGGGCTGCTCGATGTGCCGGCTATCGGGGGTATCGGCGGTGCCGGCACCGGTGCCGCCGTAGTCCCATCCGGAACCGACCACGTACCGGCTGTTGGCCCGCTTCCAACGGTCCTCGTTGGACATGGGCGGGGCCGGCTGTGGCGCTTGTGCGGGGCGCGTCTGCCCGCCGTCGCCGAACGGGTCGCCGGTAACCGGGACCGCGCTGGGAAACTGGCTTTGGTCCGGGTGAACAGACGGTTCCGGGGGAGCTGATCCGGCCGGGGGCGGTTGCCGGGTGTTTGGAGGTGGCCCGCCGCCCAGGTAGATGGTTGACGGGTCCTGCGGCCCGGTGGCCGGCGGAGGATTGGGGTTGCGCCAATCCTTCGTCCCATGCAGGGCGTTGGGGTCCTGGGGCGGGGCGCTGCCGAACGGGTCACCGTTGACCGGCGCAACCTCAGCGCCGGTAAACATCATGAGCCTGTTTTCCGGGACGCTGCCGATGTTGAGCCGTAACGGCATGGCTTACTGTCCTCCGCCCCGCAGTTGTTCCAGGGTCCGCCGGTATGCTTCTTCCGCCGCCTGAAGCGCCCGCTCCATGTGTTCGGGAGCGTTCTGGATAGCGTGCCGGCCCTGGTTCATCACTTGGCCGCCGCGCTGCATCATGGTCGGGGGCGGTGCGCCGTACATGTAGGGGGCGGGTTGTTCGGTTCCGCTGCCGTACATGCTGGGCTGGGGGTTCGGTTCGGTGCCGGTCCCGTACATGCTGGGAGCGTTGGGCGGGGGCTGCTGTCCAACAGTCTCGTTGCCGGTTCCGTACATGCTGGGCGCACTGGGCGCACTTGTCTGATCGCCGCCGTACGGAGACGGGGCCGTGGGCGGTGCCGGCGGTGCCCCCTGATACATGTGCGGCGGTTGCCCGCCAGAGGTCCCAAGCATCTTGTCCAGGAACAGGTTCTTGAGGTCGCCGGCCCCTTCCTTGATCGCGCCGCCCGCCTTGCCCAGCGGCCCGCCCAGACCGCTTACCGCGTCCGCCGCCTGGGGGAGAAGCGGTTCGTCCAGGTTGGCCCCGCCCATCGTCAGGCCCATGTCCACGCCGCGCCGCGCCGTGTCCACGGCCCGCCCCGCCGGTTCGGTGATCTGGGGCAACAGCGGTTCGTCCAGGTTAGCGCCGCCGGCACTCAGGCCCATGTCCACGCCGCGCCGTGCCGTGTCCTTGCCTTTGCCCAGGATATCGCTTGCCGCATTGCCGGCCTTGACCTTGCCCATGTCGATCGCGCGCTTGCCCGCGTCCACGGCCCGCCCCGCCGGTTCGGTGATCTGGGGCAGAATGGGTTCGTCGTTGTCGATACCGATCTTCGCCTTGCCCGCGTCGATCGCCCGCTTGCCCCCGGCCTTGGCCTTGCCGCCCAGGTCTTTCAGCTTGGCTTCCGCATCGCGCGCCCGCTGTTTCCAATATTCCATGTCAGGCATTGTCTGGGTCCTTTAAGGCATGATGATCTTGTAAGGGGCCGGCCCGCCTGGGGGATTGTCCGGGTTGGGCATATACCAGTTGCCGTTCGGGGCTTTCTTCGCGCCGGGGTACTTCTGGGTGTCGCGCTGGATTTCCTGTTCCAGCTCCGGGGTGTAGATGTAGAGGTCATGCCCCGTGGTCGCGTCCTTGCCCCGCGTCTTCCGGGCGTTCGGGTCTGCCGGGGGCTTGTTCGGGTCGGGCGTGTTCGGGTCTGCCTGGGGCGCTTTCTGGTAGTGCGTCCGGTTCCATTCCTCGTTGAACTGCATCACCGTATCGTCCAGGGACAGAAGCTGGTTGTCCGTTCTCTGAAGCGGGTTGACGCGTTTCCAGATTTCCATGTCGCGCTGGACGCCGGGCAACAGCACCTTGTCGATCAGGTACATGTTGGCCTCAAGCGGATTGTTCGGGTTGGGTGCCGCCGCCATGACGCCCTGGCTGTCCCGGTCGGATGCCGAACCCAGGCCAACAAAGGCGCTTCTCAGGCTGATGTTGACCAGATCGTTGACCGTCTTGGTAGCCTTGGCGAGCGTTTCCGGGTCGTTCGGGTTCATGCCGGTGAGCTGGGCCGTGTAGTGTTTAATCGTGCCCTCATCCAGGCCGGCCGCCTTGGCAATCGTCTGAGCGGTGCCCAGCAAATTGATGATCGAGGTTGCGCCCGGCCCCTGGGTCGAAAGCTGCTGAAGCTGTTCGCGCAGCATCATCAATTTCGGTTGGAGGATTTGCGCGGTGTTGGCCTTCTGGCGGTACTGGTCGAGCTGGTCATAGCGCTGCTTGACGCCCACCTGATCCGCTGTCTTGTCGCCTATGTTGACTTCGGTGGTGGCCCTGGTCGGGTAGCGTTCCGGAGCGCCCGTGTACTGGCCGGTTTCGGGGTTGAAGCCTTTCGGGTTCCAGCCGAACTCAGTCGAGTATTTGCGCGGGTTGTCCGGATCACGCATGACCTGGAGGTTGGAGCCGGGAACTACGGGGTTCTGGCCGCCGCTAGCCTGCCCGCTAGCCTGTGGCGTAGCCTGTCCGCCGGGCTGCTGTTGGCCCGGTTGCTGGCCCGGTTGCTGCTGAACCAGCGGCCCAATGATGTTCTGAATGTAGCCCATGGTTTCGGGCGGGACCTTGGACAGGTCCGCGCCGTGGGCCAACCAGTCGTCAACGTTCTTCGGCCCCCAGTTGTACGCGCCCAGGGCCAAGTTCATGGCTTCTTCCGGGCTTTTACCCTTTTTCATGTAGTATTTGTTCAAAGCTCCCAGGTAGTCCGCGCCAAAGCGTACCGCCTCTTCCCAGGTGTTATTTTGCAGCGGCTTGACGCCGAAACCGGGGTCTACCGCCGTCCTGGGCATGATTTGGGTGATGCCCTTGGCCCCGGCATCCGATACCGCGCTGTGATCGCCGCCGCTCTCCTGGGTGACAAGGTTGGACAGAATCCGGGGGTCGAACCCGTTGCGCTGGGCGTGCTGGTTGATTTGGTCCTGGAACACGGCCGGGGCCGGCCGGTTGGGCATCTGGCCGCCCTGCTGCCGCTGGAACCCCGATCCTAAGCTCGATAGAGGTCCGCCAGGGCCGCCCGGAGCGCCGCCCGGAGCACGCGCGCCGCCGGCCGGCTGACCGTTCCACAGCGTCGGCCCCGCGCCTTCGTCGGGTCCTGGGATGAACGTCGGGTTGCCGTCCGCCCCAATCCGGCCGGTGTCCCAGAGGTTATTCCGATCGCCCTTGATAAAGCGGTCTTTGGGGTCGGGGAACTGGCTCTTGGCGTAGCTCTCCGGGTGCAGGTAGGCCGCCAACCGCTTGTTGGGGTCCTTGATCTGGTCAAACAGCGCCTGTTGCCGGTTATAGGCCGTGTTCGCCCGGTCGGCCTTGGTCACGGCAAGCTGGTATTCCAGGTCGCCCAGGCGGTTGGTCTGCTGACTGCGGATTCCCTGGTCAATATCGGCAATGGTTCGCAGGGCATCGCCGCCTGTCTCGTAGGCCCGTGCTTGGTTGAATGCCATATCAGACGCCTCCGCCCATCATGCCCGTGGACCCGCGCAACAGGGTACCGGTGGGGCTGTAGCCGCTTTGGGTGCCGTAGCCGTTGCCGCCGCCTACCCACGGTGCCGTGGACATGGGGCCGCCGGAAACCGGGCTTGCCATCCCTGGGCCGCTCGCCCCCGCCGCCGGTCCCGTCATGCCGCCGTAGATCGAGGACAGGCCGCCCATGACGCCCTGAATCATCTTGCCCTGGGCGAGCTGGCCCGATGCACTGGCCTGGGCCGCGTCCTGCATGGACTGGTTGACGTTGCCCGTTCCCGTCTGGGTCAGGTTGTTCATGGTGGTGTTGTAGTTGTTGTTCAGGCTTGTCAGGTTGGACAGGTTCGACTGTCCCAGGCTGTTCAGGGTGTTGCCCTGGGTCGTCGCCATGCCGCCCAGGAGGTTGCCCCGGCCGGTTGCCAGATTGCCCAGGGCCGTGCCCTGGCCCGTCTGAAATCCCGCTATCTGGCCGGCGGCACCCTGGGCTTGGTTCGCCATGCCGCTCAGCCGGCCGAACTGTGCGCCATACTCCTGGCTTGCCGCCCCCTGGCCGTAATTCGTCAGGCCCTTGAGCTGGGAACCGCTCAGCGTCATGCCGCGCGCAGCACCCGACCGCTCCACGGCCTGTTGGCCCTGCTGAAGACGCCACTTATAGGACGGGTCCGTGGCCTGGAAATCATAGGGCCGCGCCGTGGATTCGCCGGGGCGCGCAACGCCGCCCATGTCATACATCGCCATCAGCGGGTTCGAGCTGGCAAACGGTGTCATCGTGTTGATGGCATCGCCGTAGCCCTGGCGTACGTCCTGGCTAGCCTGATCGTAGCCCGTGTTTACCGCGCCCGTGGCGTCCTGGTAGCCCTGGGCGTTGTCCTGGAGCTGTTGGCCGTAGTTGTCCTGGGCGAGCTGGGTGTTCTGCCCGTAAATGTCCCGTGTCAGGCCCTTGTTCTCGGCCGTCGCCGCCTGTTGGCGCTGGGCCGCTTCCATGGCCGCGCGCTTCTGGGTCTTTGCTGCTTTTGATGAGGCAATGCCGCCGGCAACCGCGCTGCCAACCGCCGCCACGCCCATTACCGCTGCCGCTGGCATGCCCGTATCTCCTGTTCTGTGATGCCCATCAGGTATTGGTCTACAAGGTCGCCGTCCTTCAGGAAGCTGGCCCGGTTCACGCCCTCATCCTTCAGCCCGACGCGCAGGGCGAACATGCGCGCCTTCTGGTTGGTCCGGGGAACGTGGGTCAGCACCTTGCGGCAAGAGGTGTTCTCAACCATCCACAGCAGCCCGGCCCGCGCCGCCTGGGTCGCGGGGTCGCCCCAGTACTCGGGCAGCACACAGGTGTGAACCTCCCAGAGAACCGCCGTGTGGGGGTGATAGAAGAATACGCCCACCCGCTCGCCCTTGTGCTCCGGGGTCAGGTAGCGGAAGGACCCATGCAGGGGCGGCACGAAATCCTCTGGCGCGCCGCTGTAATCATCCGAGATGAACGGCCAGACTTTGGGGTGCGTCATGGTCCGCCGGATAAACTCCTGATCTTCGCTCAGCATCAGGTAATCTCGACACCCGAAATGATCGCCGTGATGGAACCGGACGCGCTGGCCTCGGCCTGAATGCTGCCGGTCGCCTCGATCACCTGCCCCTCGATTTCGCCGGCAATGTAGGTTTCGCCGGCCGCGATGCTCAGGTTTTTGATTGCCATGTTGCCATCGGTCACGCTGCCCGATGGTGGTACCAAATGCACCAAAAGGGTAATCGCGCCGCCGGTCGTGTTCGTGAACGCCGCCCTTTTGATTACCGCACGGGTGCCCAGCGCCGTGGTGTAGACAGCGGCAATGGATGCCGCCACCTGGGCGGTTACAAACCGCTTGGGAGTCATGGTCATGACCAGGAACCTTCCGTTTCAAGATGCTGGAGCCGGTTTGCCAGGGCGGCAATCGTGCCGGCCGCGTCGGTTGCCATCGCCTGGGCGGCCTCCAGGTCCCGAACGGCCTTCTGGAGCCGCGCAAGCGCCGCTGTCCCGTCATGGCCCATCAGGGCGGTAAGGTTGGCCTCATCCAGCCGCCGGGACAGTTTGCGGAGCTGCGCCGCGCTGTCCGGGGTGATCAGGGCTTCCTGGCCGGCATCGTCGGTGCCGCTGCTTTCCGGAATGGCGTCCTGGGGCGGGGGATGGTCGTTCAGGAACAGCAGTTCCGTTTCCAGGTCGTCAATCCTGGCCCGAACCGTCGCGTCGTTGTAATCGGTGTTGCCGCCGGTCTGGCCGCTGCCCTCGAACAGGGTGTCCCCTTCCAGGGCATCCAGCCGGCCGCCTACCGTCACGTCCAGGCCGGTCACGATCGCGCGCCGAAGGTCATCGAAAAACCGGACCCACGGCCGGGCTAGCATGCCGCTAGCCGGGTCGATCAGGGCCGTCCGGGGCGGTTCCGGGAGGGTGGTCATGGGCCGCCCCCCGCGTCTTCCAGGAAGGTCTTCGACAGGCCGCAGTCAGCACACCGCCCGGTGATGCCGACGTTGCCGGGGCCGGGGGCGTCCAACAGGAACGGGCAGCGCCCCAGCCAACACCGCAGCCCGAACCATCGCCGGAATAGCTTCATGGAATGCCCTGCTCCATTTCCGCGTTGGCCGCCAGGATTGCCACCTTCACGGGGTCACTGATCACAAGCCGCAGATACCGTTCCCGAAACTGGCCGCAGCGGTACCATCGGGCGCGCCTGCGATAGCCCCCGATAGCCCCAAGGCTAGCCGGCTTTTCGTTGGACCACACCCGGCCGCCGTCATCGCTCCAGGACAGCAAGGCGGTAGGGTCCATGCCGTCGCCCGTGGTCGTGCCGACGCCGGTTTCCATCTCGATTTCAAGCCGCGCCATGGTCAGCCGCGCGCCTCCGCTCGCCAGGGAGACGGAGATGGCTTCACGCCGGATCTGGATTCCGTTCTCGGTCGCTTCGTCCAGGTCGAGGGTGTAGAGCTGGCCGGTGCTGTAATCCCCAACCACGTGCTGATTATAAGCATCGCCATAAGCGTTGATCCGCCAGCGGCCCAGGCTCCGCCCTTCGCTGTCGCGGCTTTCGCGCTCGTGCCATAGCTGGGTTGAGGCATCGTAAACCCATGTCACGCCTTCGGCCGGGAAGCTCAAGCAGTAAAAGCTGTGCCCTTCCTGGGCGTAGGTGAATGCTAGCCCATCGCTAAGCTGGGCGTAGCCCTCCATAGCATGTTCTATCGCGTGCGTGGAAATTCTCTGTGGCTGATAGCCCTGCGCCCGGTAAATCATGCCATCGTCGGCCAGCCAGAACACGCTGTTGTCGGCCCTGGCGACACTGCCGGCCGCCGCACAGCCCTTCTCCAGGATGGCCCCGGAAATCCGCTCGAACGGGAAATCCGCGTTGCCGGTGTTGCTCCAAACCTCGGTGGATTTCTTGCCGAACAGCCAGACTTCCCTGTGATCCACGTAAACCCTTACCAGATCGTCCGGGTAGCTTTCAGCCGTCGCAAAATCCAGCGCGTCGTAGCTTGTCGCTTCCAACAAGTCACTAATGAACCACTGCCCCGTGGCGGGACGCGTGAAAACAAAATATCCATCAACATAGCTAACTGACGATGCCCTCGGGAAATCAGAGTCCGTGATGGGCGAGAGCGTAGCCGCGTCGGCATCGTAAACGGTTCCCTTGCCATCGCCGTTGATCAGCACGAGCTGCCGGCCGTTGTCGGCGGCAAACACCTGTGAGCCGGTGCGTTCCGTGCCGGCGAGCTGGCCCAGGAGGGTGCCGGTGCCGGCGGAGTTGACCGAATAGACCTGATCCCCGCTCACGGCATACAGAACCGTTCCCATGACATGAAGCGCCCGGATGGGGCCGCTGCCGATGGTGCCGAACAGGGTTAGGCCGGGCGTGCCGAACAGAACAACCTGGGTGGTCGCGTCCTTGGGGGCCGCCTCCGCGAACAGGTTGACAAGCCGTTGGGCGGATAGCGGAAGGCTACGCGACTGGTAGCTTTGGGTAGCGAACGGCACCTTGACGCTCATGGCGCGCTGTCCCCCGTGATTCTGGCCTTGCCGGTCATGACCGTTGAAATCCGGCCCTGGGCATCGGTGAGCTGAAGTTCATGGTGGTAGGTGCCGCAGTACCGGTCAGTATCGCCCGGTTCCAGGGTCACGGTGATTTCGCCGCCGGCCGCGTCGGTTATGCTGCCGGTTTTGCTGACCAGGGGCGTGCAGCCGGGGCTTTCCGCCAGCACCCACAGGGGCGTGACGCCGGCCACGTTCAGCAGCGTGCAGCGGTCGGCCGCCCGGACGATAACCACAATGTCCACGTCATCGCCCGAACTCATGCTGAAGTTCTGATTTTTCATGTTTGGGCCGCCCAGGTTGCGGAAAGGGTCTTTGTCTGGCGCTGCGTCCCGGTCAGGGCTACGGTGCGCCGGTCGGTCCCCATCAGGCCGGTGATCTGATGCCGCAGTTGGGCCGCAGCACCTGGGCCGCTGCCGGTGCTGGTCAGGGCCTCCAGCTCGATCAGCCCGGTACCGGTGACGGGGGGCGCATGGGTGCCGGTGGCCGCGCTGGTCAGGTCGGATAGGGTGCCGCCAGCATTGCCGGTAATGGTGTCGTCGGGCGTGTAGGAGACGACGGCATAGAGCAGGGCCTTGGCAACGGTCAGCGTCATGTGTCTGACCGCAGCAAGAAATCAAACCCGTTGATCAGCCTTTGGGTGAGGTCGCCGCCGCCCCAACTGTTGGTTTCGTCATAGCGCGCCAGCGGCGCATAGAAGCCGGTCGGGAAGGCCGCCGGCTGCCACCACGATTGCGCGGAATACTCGCTTTCGAGGTTGTTGCGCAGGCCGATCGAGCACGCCGGGACGGCAACCGACGACTTGCCCACGACAACTTGCTTGATGGCGTGAACCGCCCACATCTGCCCGGTCTGGCCGGGCACCACATATGTCACCGCCGGAAGGTCGGTCAACTCTCCCGCCGTGCCGGAACCCTGCCCGGCCGCACTCATGAGGGTGCCGGTGTCCAGGACGTTTTCGCTCAGGCTGGACCATGAGCCGGTCCAGTCGAGGTTCCGAACGTCCCGCGCGCCCTCCCCTTCAATCTCGATGGTGCCGGCCGCGCCGGTCGGAGGCAGGGCAATCAGGTACTCGTTCGCCATGTTGGAAGTCGCGCAAATCACTTCCGAAAACAGCGCGCCCGCCGCGTTGTTGAGGGTGATTTTGTTGTGACCCAGGCCCGCGACATAATCCGTGGTCCCGCCATTGACGAAATAGCTGGGGGAGATAAGGCGGGTGCCCTCGTTCCAGACGCCCCAACTGTAGATGGTGTCAAAGGCCAAGGTCGGATCGTAGCTGATGCTGAGAGACAAACGGTAGCGGGTGCCGCTCTGGAACGTGGTTTGCGTGTCAATGCCGGCGATGCCCTGATAAAGCCAGTTGCCGCCCTCCCCCTGCCCCGTCCCCGCCGGGTATGCCTTGGCCCAGATCATGCGCGTGGGGAAGGTGTTGTCGTACAGGATCAGGGCATGGCGCGCATCGCTGCCGTTGCTGAAGATCACCAGGGGTTTTCCGGCAAACCCAGGTGTTGCGTCCGTGAAGGTGACGCTGAAGACCAGATGCAGGTATGACCCGCCCGGATAGGTGTAGGGCAGGGTAAAGCTCCGGGGGCCGCTCACGGCATAGCGCACGGTTCCGGTGCGGTAGTAGGCCGGATCAGCCGAACCGCCGGCCGTGATGGCAACGCCGGGGGTGTTCCAGGTTTCGCCGCCCGCGAAATCTTCCGGTTCGGAGCCGCAGAAGAGCACTGTCATCGCTTGAGCACCGTGCCGTTGAGGCTGATGGTCCGCCGCTCGGTGCCGATCAGGGAGACAACCAGACGGACAGAGGCAGGGTCCGGTTCCGGTTCCGGTTCCGGTATCGGTTCCTCCGGAAGGGACAGGATGGCGTAGCCGGCCCCGGTCAGGGCAGACAGGGATTGCGCCGCGCTGCCGTAGATCGTCGCAATGAGATTGATGGGAGTGACGACGGCATAGGCGGTGATTTTGGCAACGCGCATCAGGGCGTCTCGCGCCACGTCTGAACGTAGACGCCGTACAGGTTGACCGCTTCCTCAGTCCAGGGGCCGCCCAGGAAGGGGTTTGTTTCCTCCAGGGTCGAGTACCCGGTGTACTGGACAGCCGATGCCGTCACCATCAAACCCTGGTCCACGTAGCCGCCGCCGGGAACCGTCAAGCTCATGCTGCCAACCGTGAAGTTGGGGCTGTAGGCCGAGTCAGCGGCGGTTGCCATCGCCATGGCCTGGGTTTGAACGGCCTCTACCTGCCATTGCTGTGGGGTGAGGGAACCCGTCACAAGGTTCGCTTGGGGCAGGTTGGCAAGCTCGAAGCCTTTGCCGGCATAGTGCGGGGTTTCAATGTACGTCGCCGTATTGGCGGGGTTTTCGCTGATGTCCGCAACGCTGCCGGTCCAGTAGAAATTCGGGTCGGCCGCGTCAAAAGAATTGGTCGGCCGGTGCGCCGTGGGCGGCAGACTGATCAGGTACCACTCCCACGGGCTTAGGCCGGTCCAGTCCTCTTCGATGCTGCAAATCACTTCGGACCAGACCGCGTTCTTCAGACTGCCCAGGCGGAACCCGTCAAGCTGGGTGCTGGTCATCACGCCGTTCTGGTTGGGCCGGCCGGAACCGACAGACCGCAGATAGCCGCCGGGTAGCGTGCCGCTCGGCCCCTTGTCGCGCACGATGGTAAAGCCGGTGATGCCGTAGCCGAAGAACGAGCCGCCCGGCCATGTGCGGGGTTCCCAGTCCACATACAGCATCAGGCGGTAACGGCCATCAACCGGGGTGAACGTCAGGTCCAGGCCGCCGCCGCTCCAACTGATGTTCTGAACGGTGCCATCGTCGCGGCAAAAGGCAAACTCCGCCTGAAACGGCAGGGTATTGGTGCTCGCCCGCATGCACGCACGATCAACGCCGTCTTCCGTCCAGGTGATCAGGCGTTCATTGAGCCAGCCGGTGGGGCTGCTGTCGGTCAGGGTCAGACAGGCGCAGACATGGAGCGTGAACGGCCCGGTCATGCCCGAAGGCAGGTTGATGGTGGGGAAGGTGCCGGAAACGCCGCTGCGACACGTCAGGGTCCGGAAATGGGCCGCGTTGGTCGAGGTGGTCAACAGGCTTTGGTCAGTGGGATTGAAGTTTTCCGCTTCGCTGCCAATCCACTGGATGGCCGGAACCGTCGCCGGGGCGGGGGAAGTCATGCCGTGGCACCCCTTGCCTGAATGGACCCGCTCAGCGCCACGCGCCGCACCCGCCGGGGCGAAACCGCGCCCGCGCCGGCACTGGTCAGCCGCTGGAGCGTGGACAGGCCAATGCCGGTAATCGTGAACTCGCCATAAGGATATGTCAGCAAGCTTACCCAGGCGGTATCTTCGCCATCGCTCACGCTGCTGTCTTTGGAAAAGCGGAACTTCATGGTGTAGTCGCCGGGGGCGAGCGTGGCGGAATATTCCAGCCAGGGACTGGCCTCACCGCTCACTTCGGCCACCATCACGCCGTCGATATAGAGCCGGAAATAATCATAGCCGTCTTCACTGTCGCACGCGTACCTCACCCTGAACTGGTTGTTGATGGCCGTGGCCCAGACGGCAAGTTCAAAGTAGGACTCCTGGCTGTCGTTCAGGTCCGGGAACCGAAGCGCCAGCGTCATGCCGCCAACCGCGTCCGGTTTGGACACGATCGTTCCGGGGGTTGCGGTGGTGCCGGCCCAGGTGAACTCTGACGGCACCGTGTCGGCCTGGAAATCGTAGGTCGCCATGCCCCGGCCGCTGCCGGCCAGATGGAAGCCGGCCCGGCCCGCGCTGGTCGCGCTGGCAAGGGTGCTGGCGGCACTGCCGGCCGCCGGGATGAACCCAACGCCGCCGCTGGTTGAGGTCGCCAGGGTCACGGCAGCGCTGCCGGTATTGCCGCGCTTGCCGGTGGCGGTGCTGGTCAGGGCCGCCAGGGTGACCGCTGAAGGCCCCGCGATGGTCACCCGGCCGGTGGCGGTGCTGGTGATCGCCGCCAGGGTGACGGCGCTGGGGCCGGCAATGGTGACGTGTCCGGTAGCCGCGCTGACCAGGGTTCCCAGGGTGTTGGCCGGTGCCCCCGTCACGGCGTTCAGGTCGCCGGAACCGCTGGCAACGCTGGTTGAGGTCGCCAGGGTCACCGCCGCGCTGCCGGCCGCCCCGCTCTTGGCCGTCCCGGTGCTGGTCAGGGCCGCCAGGGTCACCGCCGATGTGCCGGTGATGGTGTTATCGAAGACCAGGATGGCCGCGCTGATCGTCGCGTCACTGCCGGATGAGGTGGACGCGCAGGTGGCGCTGATGGTGCCGCTGCTCGGGCTTAGGCCGGTCCAGGTCACCTTGCCGCCGCGCGCCAGGGCCTGGGTGTTGCCGGCACAGGTCCAGTTGACGTTCACGCTACCCGGAGCGGTGCTGTAGATCGTCAGGGTGTAGGCCCCTGAGATGGCAGTCAGGCTCGTGAAGCTGACCGTCCTGCCACTGGCGAACCACATGAGATAGCTGGAGCCAACCGCCGCCGGCAAATCGACATGCCCGACGCCATTGGTAAACGCGCCGTCCCAGGAAGAGCTTGAATAGCCAAACGTGGACGCCCCGCCCGCGCTGTTGACGATGTTGGACAGGGAGGTGCCGGGGGCGTCCGGGTCGTTGTTCCAGCCGGTCAAGCCGGCATTGCTGCCGCTGTTGACCTGATAGGTAGTGACCACAGTTAGGCGTTGCCGTCCGTCAAGGTCCAGGAAGTCACGGCCACGGGACCGGCCAGGACGATAGAAACGGTGTTGAGGTTGAGGTCAGCGCCCGACGTGGACACGGTACCCTGATTAATAACTGTGGTTGCGTCGCTTTTCAACCAGCGGTAGAAGGTCGCCGTCCCCGTGGCGTCCGCGCTACTGTCCTGGGTGATGGCCGAAAGGGTCAGCACGCCAGACGCCGCCGCCGGGGCGAGCGTTGCGCTACACGCCAGTTCGGCCAGCACGGTGTTGCCAGACAGCGCCGTGTCGGCCGTCGCCGGGGCGGTGCCGCTGTAAATCCTTACTATTGCAGAAGTGCCGGCATAGGTGGTGATCGCGTCCAACCTTGCATTTCTGACCAGGACGGGGAGCTTTACGGCCATGGGGATTCCCTCAGTAGAATTTGGCTTTGGTGGTGCCGGACATGCCGACGGTGGTTTGCTGCCTGATCTGGACCATTGCGGCGGCCCCATCAGCCATGAGGCGTTGGGCCTGCCCATCGGACATGCCGAACGAGTTGATCAGCTTGGAAGCGGTCAAGGCTGCCACGGCCAGGACCACGTTGGAGGGGACGGCGCAACAGGGCCAGTTCAGCAAGCCTAAGCCCTCCAGCTCTTCCGTGACGGCATCCAGGGCTGTTTCGGTCAGCTCGGCATTGGAAGCGCTGGGCGTCTCGCCATCGGGCAGGATGCCCATGTGGGTCAGGGCCAGATTGCGCACCTGGGCTTCTGTGTATGTCCGCATGCTAATTTTCCCGGCCAGGAATGCGGCGGAGACATTTAATCTCCGCCTTTAATGTCACTTGGCTTTCTTGGCCGGCTTGTCGGCCAGTTCGGCAACCGCGCCCTCTTTCTCGGCCAGGGCTTCGGTGTTGGCCTCCCGCTGGTCATCGCGCGCCAGATTGCCGGGGGTCGGCTGGTCCTTCTTCTTACCGGTGTCCTTCAGAACAGCGGTCACGCGCGGGTCATGGTGCGGGTCACCCTGATGCGGCATCAGCGAGACGCCGAACGGGGTTTCCGGAACCGCGTCAACTGACACTTCTTCGAAGGAGTGCGGCACCGATCGCAGGTAGCCGGCAAGCCGTTCGTCGCTGACTTCGTTGATCTTGTCCTTGATGAACCGCGCGCCGGAAATCCCGACCATGGTGTATTCGCTGTCACCGATGTACTTAAATTTCGGCATTTACTTGTCTCCTGGAAGTAGAAACTCGGCCGCGGCGCAACTACAAGTAGTCCCCGGGCCGAGTATTCACCAAGTAATCAGGCGTCAGCTTCGGCTGAGAAGTACCCGGTTACTACGCCGTGGTCCTTCTGGTCAGCGGTATCACTTGAACCAGACCCGAAGGTAAGCTTAGCAATGCCACGAATTTCTTCGATGGCAACGCCGTACTTGTCTTCATAGTCAAAGGTCTTGGTCTTCGAAGTGGTCCGCTTGGCCCAGCCAATGCCCAGCGCCTGCGCTCCGGTCAGATACACGGGTGCGACAGCAGCGCCCGCCGTGCCAACCGCGCCGAGACTTGGGATATCTTCCACTTCTTTCAGGATCATGCCATCCCAGAGCAAATCACCGCCCGTGAACAGGGGGTTATCCTTGCCCCGGTCCATCGCGTCCCGGTTGGCCTGGGTCATGGTCGCGTCGTTCTGGAGGTCCCGGAAGATCAGGGACGGAATCCAGACCACATACCACATCTCATCGCCCTTGATGTTCACGGGGCGAATGCGGGGGCTAGCCGTTTTAGCAATGCGCTTCATCAGCGACAGCCGGCCGGGGGTCAGCACGTCGTTGGTGGCGTCGATCGTCGCCAGGGCCGTGGAATGGTCCGCCGATACCGCGTTGGCCTTGCTGGCTCCAAACAAAACCCGATCGGCATTGTCTACCAGCCAAGCATCTTTCTGGCCTTCCGTAGCAGTTCCATAAGCCACGCCATTTTTGGACCCAAGGGCCGCAATGATCTGGTCACGGGTTGCTTCCGAAATCCAAGTCTTCAGCGTGGAACGCGCCGCGTTGCGCAGGTCAATAGCTGACCTGTACTCTTCCATTTCTGGAATGCGCACGCCATTACGGAGCTTGTCCACGTAAAGCCTGAACGAGCGGCTTTCCAGGGCTTCTTCGTTGCCCTCCAGCTCGCCGGAGCCAGTAACGCCGGCACCTGTAAGGCGGTTGACCAGGGCAAACGTAATGTTATCGCCCTTGCCCTTAGTAAAGTCTTCCTTCAACTGAATGACGTTACTTTCGTTCGTGCCCATGTAGGGCTTGAAACGATTTTCCGAGACGTATTCAGTGAAGAAATCATCGTCCCATTTCTGGACTGTTAAGCCAGAAGCAGCGAGGGATAGCGCCATCTCTTAAAACTCAGCGGGCGAGAATGTCGCCCAGGGGTGTGGCCGTCTTGGTGTCGCGGGGGCTGAACCGGCCGCCGCTGTCACGGGAAGACGCCAGGGTTGGAGGAAGGGAAGGAGACGCTTTAGGCTCTCGGCTCTTCGTCTCGGCTAGGACGCGCTGCCGGTACGTCCTTGGGTCGCCAATTTCATCTAGTGCCAGTAGCTGCTTGCCGACGTTGTAGGCGTACCGTGCGGGGTGCGCGTCTTTGAGCATCTGTTGATAGATATCGCGCCCGCGAGGGTGCTGCTTGACCGCTTCGACAAAAGCGGTTTCCGCCGTCTCGTAGTCCTCAAACTGTTCCTTGGCGTACTCAACGCTCAGGTCCAGCCGGGCGCGTACCGGGTCGGCCGTGGGGTCCGGGCTTTCCCGCTGCTCATAGGCGGCCAGCCGTCGCTCGGCCTCCTGCCTTTTTCGTCTCTCTTCCTGTAGGGCTTTGACCGGAACCGGCCTGTCCGTGTCCTCGTCGTCTGAAGCCGGCGGCACTTCAGGGCCAGGGCTTGGCCGTTTATCGCCCGTGTCGTGTTCGGGTCCTTCGCCGCCGTCCCAGCGGCTGTCTTGATCCACATGTTCCGGCTGCTCATGATCAGCCGGTTCAGAGGGTTCAGGCGCAGGGGCAGCGTCCGGAGTCCCCGCCATGAGGACTTCGTTCAGGTCGGTTGCCATGTCGTAAGTTCTCCGTCTTCAACTTCGCCCGTTCCGGCCCGGCGGCGGCACGTGTCGCTTGGTCGCTCAGCGCCCGTAAGGTCGGCGGCACCACGCAAAAAGGGCCGCCCGGATCAGGGGCAGCCCTCTTTGAATCTCGCTGTAGCCTTGTGCTAGGGTGGCGCTGTGTCAGCCGCCGAAGGGAAAGCGCAATGGCCGAATGGGAGTGGAACAACGACAACAGCCGGGTCACGATCAGCGCCGGCATCGGGGACGATGCGGTGTTCTCGATCCATGTCCCGGTTGAGGATTTTCACGAACAGTTTCGCGATGGCGTGTCGATTTTCCCCGACAAGATGGCCGGGGAACTGATTGTTGAAGTGGTCTGGCTGGACGAACGGATAGCCACCCGGCCGCTGACCGAAATTCTGGAACGCTGGCTCGATGATCACGCCTTGAACCTCAAGGAACTGACCCCGGAAGCGGCCTCCGCCATGAAGGTGCTGGTTCACGTGCTCAAGTCCCAGCGGCAGCCGTAAGGGCCAGCACGCGGCGGTATTTGGTCGGCGTGTCGTGGCCGTCCCACTCGCCCAGGTACTCGGGCAGGAAGGCGAACAGGGGCCGCTCACTGTCATGGTAGTGCCAACTGACTTGACCGGCCGGAAGGTCGATATAGACCGCGTTGTGCCACTCCGGTTCCCAGTTCTCGATAGCGGTCTGGCGCAGGCCGGCGGCATAGCCCAATCGTTGCGCGCACGCCGCCAGGGCCGCCACACAGCGGTTGCGCTCGACATAGGCCGCGTCCTTCTGGGCCTCGTACAGCCGGCACTGGATTTGCGCGTTTTTGAGGCGCAACGCCATCTCGCCAATGACAGCACCGGCCGGCCCAACGCCGTGGACCGGGGAGTGTTCACAGTTCCGGCATTCCTCTGGAATGTCGCCGTCATCGGTCACTTACGAAGCGCCCGGACCACGGCGATAATCAGCCGGTCTTCGGTGTTCTTGCCCTTGTCGATGCCCCGGCCCTTGTCCTTCAGAAGGGACTTGATCCGGCCCATGAACTTGTCCTTGTCTTCCTTGGGGGCATGCATCCAGTTCGGTTCCGAATGACTGCCGTGGGTTTGCCGGTAGATCAGGACTGCCGCCCAGGCCACGATGGCGATATCTTCCTCTTCCACGTCATAGCCCTGTTCCTTGTCCCAGGCGTCGGGCTTCTCGGGCTTGTCGGGCTTGGGGATGCTGTCTTTGGGGCCAAGGTCGATATCATCGGAAAAGTCGGGAATGTCGTCATCGTCGGGCGGTTCGTTGTCGGGAAGATCAAAGTCCGGATCAAAGTCGGGTTCTTCGTTGAAGTCTGGCTTGCGGTGGGGGCCGGTCATTGGTCGGGTTCCTTGTAAACACGGGCGCGAACCGCCGCGTCCTTGGCTTCAAGCAGTTTGCGCAAGGCAACGGTTCGTTCCGGGTTCTGGGGCAGGCTTGTGACAAGGTGGGCGGCCAGGATGCCGAACGGTTTGGAGACTTCCTGAAGCTCGCCCTTCAGATGCTCGAACTGGAAAAACTGCAAGATACGGTCGCTCATTGCATCATGGCTCCCTGTTGGTTGGGATCAGGCTCGCCCCTGGGGGCCATGGGAACCTGGGCCATCTGGCCGTCAAGCTCGGCTTCAGCCATGGTCTTGGCGGCCTGGGCCTCGTTCTTGGCGGCCTCGGATTGGGTCTTGCGAACGGTCGCCTCGTTGGACGCCTGCAACATCGGGTCGGGCGGGGGCTGCTGTTGCTGCTGTTCCAGGCGTTCCATGATGGTCTTCTTCTTGCTCTCGCGCAGGCTGGATGCCTCGATCAGCACATCAATCGGAATGGTGCCGGGCGGCAGCGCGCCGAAGAGCTGGGCGAGCTGGTCAAACTGTTCGGTCTGGATGGTGACCAGATCAGGGCTGTCCTGGAGGATGATATCAACGTCCAGCTCGGCCACGCTGTTGTTCACGCCCACCTGGGTTTGCATCTGGGCCTGCATCTGCTGTTCGAACTGCGGCATAGCCCCAGGGTTAGCCTGGGCTACTAACTGCCGCACCTGTTCGACGGCCTGTTGCTCTTCCGGGTTCTGCTGTGTCTGCATTTCCTGGGTGATGGGCGTATTCAGGCCAACCCATTTGAGATTGGATTCATCGTCGGTGACTCTGATCCATTTTTCGGCCTGCCAGTATTGCTTGATCCTGTGCCAGAGGCAGCGATAGACGCGCCATTGCCATTGCCGTAAAGCATCGGACAACGGACCTAATTCAATCGTCCCGCCTTGCTGTTGCGCAAGAATTGCCCGGCCGCTGGGGGCTTTATCGTCTTTGCCCATCATGCTGGCGTTCGGTCCCAGCAAGTCGATTTCGTCTTTCGCTTCTTTCAGCAAATTGAACTGGCTGATCGCCATGTCTGAGGTATCGAGAAGTTCGAACCTCATACCGGGGGCAACGACTATGTGACCGTCCGGTTTTGCCAGTTCCCGCTTGGCATCGGCCACGTTTTCAACCGCGCCAATTTCCGAAACCGTCTGACGAACACTGATCAGGTGCAGGGCTTTACTGCGCCTTTTATTAACCTCATCCTGCGGCCCGATCATTTCCCGGACCACGCCATAGCGCGCGTTGTCGCGGTCAATATAGGCGGATTGCAGGAGCAACGGGCATTCCGGTTCGCCGTCCTCATCCAGGTATTCAACCGGCTTGGGGTCGCGCAGGAAACCGGCTTTCACGAAGAAGCACAGATACCAGACGCCTTTTTTCTTGTAGTACATTTGCACGACACGCACGCGCTTGCGCTTGCCGTCCGCCCAGGTCGGTTTGTCGTCGTAGGTTTTGCTGGGTACCGCGTCCAAGGTGGCGCTGACCAGGGCGGCCTTGTCCGGGAAATCTTCCTCGACTTCCTCTTTGTCCTTCCAAATCACGATTCCCAGGTAGCGCGCGTCACTGAAATCCAGCATGCGGCTATGCGGGTCGTAGAAAATCCTGTCCCAGGGGACGTGATGAATGGTCGGCTCGATCTCGCCCCGCGCGTTCTTTCTGGCCCCGACTTCAACGCCGCCGTGGCCCTCAACCAGCATGTTTTCCCAGGTGCTGGAGCGTTTCACGTCGAACCGCTCACTGTCGCACACATAGCGCAAAGCATCGGTGACCGCTTCGGCCGCACCCTGGCCGGTCTGGGTCCGTGGATAGGCGCGCGGGTCAGTCCTCGTTGCGCGCTCATGGCCCAGGAGATAGTCAATCTTGCGCTTTACGCGGTTGATTATTATGGCAGGCTGGCCGCGCCGGTCGAGTTCTTGTAGCTCCGTATCAGTTAATTGTTTCCCGTCATAGTAATCACGGTCACGCTCAGACTTTTCTCTTGCCTCTTGACTGGCTTCCTCTGCGGCAATGAACCACTCCTGATACTTGGCAAGGTCGCGGTCTGTGGCTTTGGCTACGGACTGGCTAGCCTGGGGGCTATCCTCCCAACCGGCAATGGCGCTTTCCATGATTACTCCGGGATGCCCAAATGCTGCCGGATCATGCGGCGAAGCTCGGGATTGTCGGGGGGAACGTCGGCCGCCGCTTTGGGCCGGCCAGTCAGGTAGGCGCGAAGGTCGATATCCTGGGCGGCATCGAACGGTTCATGCACCTCCCGAATGCGGCCCAGATAGTACGGCGTGATGGTGGCCCGCTGTTCCGGGGTCAGGTTCCAGCGTTCGGCCGTGTCGCGCGCTTCCGTCTCGCCCAGGCTCCGCTGATAGGTGTTGAACTCTTCGTCCCGCCGATAGCGCGGTTCGTTCTGCAAGATGTCCTGGGCCGCGTCGTATTCCGCCGCCAGTTCGGGGTTTTGTGATCGGAACCGCTGCCGCATGTTCCAGGCGTCCTGGATGCTCGCCGGCCGGGGTTGCTGGTTCATCCAGCGGTTGATGGTGCTGTTGAACCGCTGCATGGCGCTGTAGGCGTTGTTGACCTTCGCCATCAGACTGCCGTGGGCAATTTCCTTGACGCCCGGATGCCACGGACTGGCTCCCGGATTGAACCCCTCGACGGTCTGGACGCCATGCTGAAGCTCGTGCAGAAGGTTCTTCAGCGCCGCGTCCTGGGGCGTGTCATCGGCCAGTGAAATGACCTTGTTGGCCGCGTCGTGGTAGGCGTCGGAACCGTGGTCATTTCGGCTGTGAGTCTGGAACTTGTATTGCTTCAGTTCCGGATACGCGCGGTACAGCTCGGGATGTTCCAGGCGGTAGGTCTGGCCTTCCCGAGTCAGCCGCGCGCCGTTGTCCGGTATCTCGAATTTCCAATCCCCATCGGGGGCCTGAAACCAACCGTAGCGTTCGCGGATTTCGTCCGTGTCCATGCCCTTGGCCTGGGCGCGTTCGGCGCTGGAAAGCTGCCGCTTGTTCGGGACCTTCGCATTCCTGCCGCCATAGGTGCCGAGACTGCCCTTGACGTTACCGGGCAGGGCGTGCGGATAGAGCACGCTGGCGGCATCGCCCAGGCGGGAATGGCCGCCGCTCTCCGCCGTGGGCAACAGCGGATTTTCCAGCCCTTCGCCGCGCATGACCCGCAGGGTTGGTTCCGCCATGCCGACAGCGGCGTTCTTGGTGTTCTCCGCGAAGTCGCCAGCATAGCCGGCCACGTCGCCGGGAATCCGGGACAGGTTCCGCCCCGATCGCCGGAAGAACTCGCCCAGGCTGTTGATGGCATCGCTCATGTCGTCATCGCCACGATTTCCGAATTGGTCTTGCGGGTGGCGTAGATTTTGACCTTGCGGGTAATGCCGTTGGCGGACTCGGAACTGGTCAGCCGGTGTCCGATCTTCATCGCCGTGACGGTCGGAATGGTGGCAGCCGCGTCGGTGACGATGGTTCCGCCGTTCTGGGAACCGGCCATGTCGTTCAGCTTCCACGCCATGGCCGCCTTGTACGCGGTATTGGCGGTCAGCGCGGCCAGGGTGCTGCTGGTCTGGACCACGTTGTTGTCAACCACAAGCATGGCGTTGGTGCCGGCGGAACTGCGAATGCCCATTCGCTCGTTCACCGTGCCGTCATCGAAGTAAATGAAGGTCTGAAGCGTGCCGATGGACCAGGGCGTGAAGTCCACGAACATGGTGCCTTCGGTCGCGTTGAACCACGCGCCCAGGCTGGTCACCTGGGGGGCGTCCGCGTTGCGGGTGACGGTGGCCCCGGCCGTGATGATGGGCGAGGTGCCGTAGCTGCCCAGCTCCAGGTTGGCCCACTTGACGGTGCCGGTCACCGTGCATGTCAAGCTACCGGCGGTTGGCGTGAAGGTCAGGCTTACCCGGTCGTTGGCCCCGGTGCCAACCAGCGGCCCGGCCGAACTGACGCCCGAGAGGGTCACGGTGCCGGTGCCGTAGAACGTCAGGGTATGGGCCGCCGCCGTGACGGTGACGGATTGGGTGGACAGGGTGGTGCTGTTCAGCAGTAGGTTGGTGCGCTGTTCCTCGATCAGCGCGCCGTGGCGGGCGAGCGTGTTCGGGTCGTACCAGATGCGCAGCGTATTGGCCGCGACCGACACCAGCGCGCCGGTACTGTCCACGGTCCAGGCGCTGCCGCTCCGGGTCACGGTAATGCGCGGGTCGGTCACGCCATGCTGGAAATCGAACTCTAGCGCCGCATCGGTATGGTTGCCCCATCCGGTGCTGGTCAGGGCGTCCAGGGTGTTGGCCGCTGTGCCGGTCTGGCCGAACCGCCCGGTGGCGGTGCTGGTTGCATCGGTCAGCGTGTTGGCCGCTGTCCCGGTCTGGCCGAACCGCCCAACTGCCGTGCTGGTCAACAGGTCCAGCGTCACAGATGCTGTGCCGGTCTGGCCGAACCGCCCGGTGGCCGCGCTGATGGCCGCGTCAAGGGTGTTGGCCGCATCGCCAGTCTGACCGAACCGCCCAACCGCTGTACTGGTCAACAGATCGAGGGTCAGGGCAGAGGTGCCGCCGGCCGCTGTTCCGGTCGCGGCACTGATCGCGTCGGCCAGGATGGCGGCTGCTGTGCCGATGTCGGTGCTGTCGTCGGTGAATACCAGCGTCCGGTGCAGGTCCCGGCTCAGGCCATGGCTTAGCGCCCGATACATCAGCCGGCCACGAAGTCCAGGACCATGGACACGGTACCGCTGGTGTAGGCGGTGACATTGCCGCGAACGTAAGGCGGGAGGTCCACGAGCTGGGCGGAGGTGGTCGTGAACGAATAGATGGTGAACCAATCGGTGTTGTTGATCGAACCTTGCAGCACAGCGGTAGCCGTGGCGCTGATGATGGCGTGAACGATCGCCTGGGGCGTCTTGCGCCGGGTGTCGTCGCTGAAATGCGCGGTGGTTCCCGCGCCGGTCGCTTCGACGGCGCTTAGCAGGTTCGAGAGGGCCATCAGGCTACCTTCCAGCTATCTGATTTGGTGTCTTTGAACGCTTCGTCCCAGCCGCCGCGCTTGGGCCGGGGCGTGCTAGCCCTGGGCTTGGCCCCGGCTACCATCTTGTCGAGCAACTGGCCGGCCAGACCCAACATGTCCACTTGGTCATCATGCTTGCCGGCGGGAAAGCTCAGCAGCTCGGACACCAGACCGGGCACCCAGGGCGCGGAACGGGGCAAGTAGAGTCCGTTCAGGGCGCAGCGCCCACGGATCGATTGGGCGCGAATGGACTTGTCGCCGCGCGTCGGAAAAACCTCGCATGCAACGAAAGCCTTACGTTCCCTGGCCCGCTGGTCGCGAAATGGCCCGACGCCGCTCTTGATTTGCCCTGTCTCTTCGGCCCAGCCGAGGGGCCGCCACTCAAGCACCAGATCACACCACTTCTCAACCCACTCATCGGCGGAAGTCTGGGCACGCCACAGGTCCGCGAGATACATTTTGCCATCGGGGTCAAGACCCAGAACGCCATGCACAGTATAATCCCCGCCGTCAGCAGTAACCGCATAGTCACTAGCACCGTAGAAACGCATAGTTTCCTTGGGGGGAAGCTGGTCATGATAGCGTATCCAGTCTTTTTTAAAGTAATCGCCCTCTTCTGCACTGGGTTTCTGTTGATAAAGCGCGTTCCAGTTCCGTGGTCCCTGGGCGATTTTCTCGCGCGCCAGCATCCCGTCACTGAACCATTCCGGCCAGAGAAATTCCCCCGGCTCACGGCCTAAAGGGTCGCCTACTTCGGCCTCCGCCTGGATGCTCAGCACATACCAGCGCTCGCCGTCGCGGCTGGTCACGAACCCGGAACGCCCATCCCATCCTTCAGGCAGGATGCGGCCGGCCGGGTCGTCCTCATGCCAGCGGGTGAGAATTAACACGATGAACCCGCCGGGCTTCAGCCGGGTGCGAAGGTCCGATACCCACCAATCCCACGTGTTGTCCCGGATCAGCAGTGAATCCGCTTCCTTGCGGCCCTTGATCGGGTCATCCACAAGAATGCCGTCAGCTCGGCGGCCCGTTACAGCGCCACCAACGGAAGTAGCGCTGAACTCGCCGCCGGCCTCCGTCTCCCATTCGTCAGCCGCTGCCGCGTCACTGGCGAGGGGAAAGCCGAACGTGCCTTTGAAATTCTCACTCGCCACGATGTTGCGGCAGCGCTTGCCGAACCGTCGCGACAATCTTTGTGCGTATGACGCCGTGATGATATTTTTCGTGGGATTTCTGCCCATATACCATGGGGGAAACAACACGCTCGCCCATGTGCTCTTGGCGCTGCCGGGTGGCATGCAGACCATCAGCCTGGGCAGTTCACCGCGTTCCACGGCCTCCAGTTTCTCGATCAGCAAGTCATGGTGCCGCGCCGGCACAAAGCCGTGCAGCCGGCCCCAGTAGCCCAAGCTAGCCTTGGCCCGCTTGCGCCGCTCAGCCTGGATTTGGCTAATGGGCGGTATGGGGATTTTCATCGGACAGGGCTTTTTCGGCCAGGATCGAGAGGGTTTCCAACTCGCTGTCACTCAGGCCGCGCAGGTCGTGAATGTGGCGCACTTCCTGGACAATCGCGCCGCCGTCTTCGCCGGTCAGCGCCTGGGCGGGTTTGCCGTAGCCCCGATCTAGCAGCGCGATAGCCGCAGAAACGGCCGTCTTCGGGTCGGCCAGGGCATCAACCAGGGCAGTGATGGCCCGTTCGGTGTATTCGCGCGCCAGTTCTTTTACGCGAAAGTCCGACTTAGGCCGCCCGCTTGGGTTGCCGCATTCACCGGGTTTGTAGGGCATTGTTCTGGAACTGTTACCAGTTAGGTTGTGGCACAAAAAAACCCGCGCCGTGCTGGGGTGCGGGTTCAGGAACTGCCATCATCCGAGGTCACTCGCAGGGAGGCTACAAGCGACATCAATCCACTATGATCAACCGATACTCCACAACCAAAGGCTAGGTCAAGCCCCTTGCTAGCCTTCAGGTAGCCCAAAGGCGTCGGCCGCCATATCCAGCGCGTAGCGCAGAACCTCCATGGTCGAGGTTCCATTCCGGCCGCATTCGTTTGCGAAACGGTCCACTGTCCATTCCAGACAGCAAATGTGGAAGACCAGCGGCCATAATCGGATTCCAACAGCTCGTTGGGCATGCTCATATCCCCGCGTTGCGGTGATCTGGGCGACTGTCCATCCTCCAGGGCTGTAGGAGACGCACCCAGGCGCTGGAACCTTGGCACCGTTCATGGTGACCCAGGCACGATAAAGCCGCTCAGCGGCCTTTGCTTGGCGTTCTGTGACCTGTCCACGCTTCAGGTAGCGTTCCATGGGCGGTTGAACGCGTGCGCCGCTCTCGATCGTGTGCCCCGTGCTGGTGACGGCGCGCGACTCGATCAGGATTTCCCCGTGGCTGTCCCGCTCGGGATTGACCAGGGAATGACGCAGCGCTTCGGCCCGGCTCATACAATGATCACTCGGGGGCCGGCCTTCGGTTCCCGCCCGGTATAAAGCTCGATGGCGTCGAGCGACAGGTGGGCGAACTGTTCAACGCTCATGCCGTCTTCGGCCGCCGTCCGTATCGCCGTGGTCAGCAGGGCATAGCTGACCAGCCGCGCCGGATAGGTCTGGCATAACAGCTCGGCCTCCACGCCCAGCATCATGCGGATTTCCTTCAATTGCTCGCCCGCCTTTTCCAGTTCGGCTTTGGTGGGGTCTTTCATGACGGTACGCCTTCCAGCCAGGGGGAGAGAGCGGCCACGCCTTCGGCCGTAACGCGTACCCGATCTTCCCAACCCCACAGCCAGCCCCGATCGATGGCAACGATCAGGGCCGCTCTCTCAGGGCCACGGTCCAGCGCGAAACATTCGTTCCCGTATCTGCGGTATTTGCCGTACAGCACGGCCAGCGCCTGCTGATCGGTCGCTTTCGCCTTGGTGGCGGTGCGTCTCATGCCACAGCTCCCGTAACCGCCGGATTGAGAAAGTCCCAGGAGTAATTCAGGGCTTCAACTTCGATCCACACGGTAGTTGGGCCGCCCAAGTTCCAGAGGATTTTAGCCATTCGCCTTCCAACGCGCTGGGCGTGCTCAGTGCTCAAGCCATCGCCCGCGAGAAAAACGCTCATGGTGTCGTGCTCTTCATCCCAGGAAATGCGCCGGATCAGCAACAGGGCGTGATTGTCCAGATGATCCATGATGTCCACGAACCGCAGCATGGCCCCCATTTCGCGGGCGTAGCCGTATCGGGTTTCCAGCGTGACGTGACCGGCTTTCAAGGTGCGGGGCTTGATGGTTAGGCTTTCTCGAAGGTCCATTTCTCTCTCCGTTTGTAAAGCCGTAAAGACGGTGTAAAGAGCTTCGTAAAGAGGCTAAAGCCTTGATTTTTAAGGCCCTTTTTTATATATCTATACAATATTACATACATATATAAATAAGAGCGCTTATGTGCGGATGAGTTTGGGTAACTTTGTTGCGCAACATTCTTTCGTGCTCCTCTCTTCTCTATAAGGTCTGTTAAGTGAGAAAAAGCGTAATATCGTAAAGACCGTTGATTTCATTGGGTTTTTCGGGATTTTTGCCTTTACTTTTCTATTCGCCTTTACAATTAGAAACCGTCAAGACCCACCCCAGGCAGTCGAACTGGTACGAACGTTGCGCGAGAGTACACACCAGCGAAATATAATTGCGCGACAGAAGATTGCGCGCCGGGGTATCGCTTCAGCGCGCGCCGCCAGCTCGTGGGCGAACTCCAAGGGGTGTCCTTCAGGTAGTCGGCAAGGGCGGGGTGGCGGTTGGCTACCCACATGCCGCTGTCCTGCGTCTTCGTGGGGGCCTGGGGGATGATCCCGCACCGCTTCAGGGCGTCTTCGGCGGGGCCGGCCGGCATGTCGTCATGTCCAGCCGCCGCCTTCAGCAGCTCGCCCACGGTGCGGCTAACCGTGCCGGTGGCGATGGACTGGACGGTGATGGTCCGCGACAGCAGCTTGTCCATCAGGCGCTGTTCGTCGGTGACGGCATCGGCGGAAGTGGCTTCTTCCCAATCCTGCCGGTCAACCCAGGCAATCGCTTCCTCCAGGGTGATCCGGTTGGGCGAGTGCAGGCTATAGGCTCCCGCGCACAACGTCCCGATCTGGTCACCCACGCGCGCGCTGCCCAGCTTGGCGGCCACGGCCCGCTTGAAGGTTTCGGCATTGTCGCGGATTATCGGCATCAGCAGCACGGCCCGCGCCACGAACCCAGCGCAGTATTCCGCTGTGACCAGGGCCGCAATCTCTCCCATCAGCCTGTCATAGTGGGCCTGGGCCTCAAGGTCGCCCTGGGGCGGGTTCTCCAGCGACAGGACGGTAATGCGGCTTTCGTCGGCTTGCCGGTTGATGGTCACGTTGACGGACAGGAACATGAAGCAGCTCCGCATGATGTAGGAGATTGCGCCGGTCTGGGATTGGGTGCCCTTGACGATGGCGGCCCCGCCTTCCGACGTGCTTTGCCGCACCAAATCCAGCACATGCTGAATCCGCTGCTTGTCGGTCCAGCCTTCCGCTTCGGCTTCATCGAAGATGATCGGGAGCGCGTTGTTGCCCAGCTTCTGCCGAATGCCGGCTTCGGTTGAGGTCGATGCCATGCGTTCGCAAATCCCTTCCAGGATCGGGCTGATAATGTTGGTGTCCAGGGTGGTCTTTCCGGCCCCGCTGCCGCCGGTCACCCAGATCGCCGGCCGCCACTTCAGCGCGCCGCAGATGGCCGCAACGGCAATCCAGCCCGACATGAGGGTTCCGAAAATGGGCTTTTCCCAACGCATGGCCTTGATGATTTCGCCCAGCTTGTGGGCGTCCGCCGTGCTGATCGGGGGCGCTATGGTTTTGCTCAAGGAAGCCTTGCGCTCATAGACGAAAGCCTGTTTGGGCAGTCTCAGGCCGTTGTGAACATGGCCGTCCACCACAAGGCGTTCGCCCAGGTGCAGGACGCACCGTTCGCCATCGATCCAAGCCCCGACGCCGCGCAGCCGATCGGGGCTGTAGATGGGCAGGGTTTGGCAGCTCCGCATGAAGAAGCCGGCGGCACCCTTCCAATCGAAGCCGCCCTTGGGCTTCTCGAATTGCTTCAGGCCATACCAATACTCATCCGACGCCATGGCGCGCATTTGCAGCTCGCTATGGGCGTTGGGGGTCAGTGACACCACTTGCCCGCCCTTCTTGGGCAGGTAGTGATAGATGTTGTTGTTGAACCCCAGCGGAATGATGCCGTCCAGCTCGCCGCCCCAGGTCGCCGGGTCCTCCTTCCATTCCGCGTCGTCGTCGGAAGGCTCGCCCAGGTCCACGTCTGCGTCCACGTCGCCGTCCGGTTCATCCAGGTCTGGCACGGCCCGCGCCTTCAGGTATTCGGTAAGCTGTTTGGCGTTCCAGGGGTCTTTCCGGGTGCCGTCTGGCATTTCGCCGGTTACCGCGTTGCCCAGGTCCCACTTGTCCGGTTGGCCGGTGTGGTCGAGCAGCATCACCGTAGCGCCCAGCTCGCGCAGCCGGGCAGCGGTGCCCCGCATGGTGTCCTTGCCGCCCGCGTCATTGTCAGGCGAGCAAATCACGGTCTGGCCGGCCAGGGGGGTCAAGTCGTTGTGCTTCTCGCCGCCGGTTCCGAAGGTCAGCGACAGGCAGGCATAGCCGGGCAGCAAATCCTGCACATCTTTGGTTTTCTTCTCGCCTTCCTGGAGCAGCACAGGCCGGCCGTCCAGCTTCTCGAGTCCGTACAGGCCCTTGGGGTCGTTCGGTCCTTTTAGATGCCAGCCGGTTTCCCCGTCCGCGTGGTATTTGTCCTTCAGATAGCCGTAGGTCAGGGGCCGGATTTTCTTATCCTGGCCGGCCTTGGCATCGTTGCGCACCACATAGCGCAGCCGCCGCCTGTCACGGTCGCAGTAGACAAAGACATGATCCCACTTGCGCAGTTCGGCATTGGGATCACGCACGCCATCGGGCGGGGGCACCATGGGCCGCCAGTCCACTTCCTCCGCCTTCCTGGGCGGGTTCCTGGGCACGAACGGCACCACTTCGGCCCCACCACGCGGATTGCATCCAGGGATGCCCAGGGACGCCCCCAGCTCCTTACAGGCGGTTACCCGGTCGCCGCCGCAGAACGCCCAGGCATAGAGCGAAATCGGATCATGGCCGGCGGGTTCCTTGCCGTTCATCTCCGCCCATTTGCCGGTGCGAATGTTGACCTTGACGCTACCGCCATCATCCTTATGGCCGGGCGTGCCGCTCAAATCGCCTATGGCAAATTCCTGTTTGCCGTCTACCAGGACGCCAGCGGGGAACCATCGAAAGAGTATGTCGGGGTACTGCCCCAGGGCCGTTTCGTTGACTTGATCGAACGGCAGTTTTGGCTGTACTCTCATGGCATGGCTACTCCGTTCACGGACTCAGGTCCGTGTGTGGAAGGCCGCTCCACAGATTGGGCGTCTAGGGCGGCCAGGACAGAAAGAACGTCGGCGGGGGTTCGCGCCAAAACGAAAACCCCGCCGGCCTTCTCAACAGCCAGTTTCCATCTTTTCTGTTCATCCGACAACCCTCCCCGAACGGTCTTCACCTCTACTTCGATTGCGCGCCCCCGGTAGATTCCGGCAAGGTCCGCCTGTCCGGGCAGGCCCGCGCGCACGATGCCAGCACCCTTGAGCTGCCGGAAAACGCCGACGTTGCGCCGCCAGAACAGCGCCCCCGGAAGGGCGCTGATGGCGCAAAGAATGGCCCGCATAACCGAAGTTTCGGCATTCGACATGTCAGGCGGCCTTGTTTTTACGGGAGAAAAGGATCAGTCGAACCATGCGGTCGTAGGCCCGCGTTTCCGGGGTGGCGGCCTCTACCAGCATCCGGTGCAGCGTCCACAGCGCCTGTTCGCTCAGCTCTTCCAGGCGCAGGATTTTACCCTCCCAGGCCACCAATTCCTGATCGATGGCGTACCGCTCGGCGAGCTTGTGTTTCACCCAGCCAGGTTTGTAGCCACGGGTTGCGGCAATCTGGTTCAGGCGTGCCACGTCGGACCCGGCCCGGTCCAGGAGCTGGTAAAACTGCTTGCCGGTGGCGTGCAGCGACAGGCCACAGGCCCATTCCGGGTGATCGATCGGGCGCACGTCGGTCACCTGCTCCAGATCGCCGGGGCCGTTCCACAGGCACGGTTCCGGGTCGTCGCCCAGGTCAATTTCCTTGTCCAGGTAGGGGCACACGTCCTTGCCGCGCAGGAATCCCATCTTCTCGGCCAGAAGCGCCCGGCCTTCTTCGTCGGTCGGGATTTTGTCCGCTTCCAGCTTGGTCAGGGCCGCCCGCTGCTTTTCGGTCAGGCTTTCCAGGTCGGCCGGGTCCATGTCGGCCATCAGCACCCGGCCGGGGGTCCGCTCGCCCAGACCGTTGGGGCATTCATAGAATTTTGACCGGACGAACACGGTTTCCTGGACGATGTAGCAGCTTTCGCACTGGCTGACCGGGTTGGCCTGATGCTTCAAGCCGTCCAGGGTCCACGCCCGGTCCATGTCGGGCATGCCGTGTCGGATGACGTTCCCCACGTGGTCCAAGATGATGGCGCAGCCGCCGCCCGGCTTGGGCCGCAAGCTCCGCCCGATCTGTTGGAGGAAGAGCGACAGCGACAGGGTAGGGCGGAGCAAGATGGCCCCCGCCACGGCCGGGCAGTCGAACCCTTCCGAAATCAGCATGCAGCTTGTCAGGATCAGGACTTCGCCGCTTTCCAGCATCGCGAGACGCCGCGCCCGTTCGGGCGTGGACAGGTCGCCGTCCAGGGAGAGCGCTGGAATGCCGTTGTCCGTGAACCGCTGGGCAATCGCTTCCGCGCCCACAACGCTGGTGCAGAAGCACAGCGCCGGCTTGCCCTCCAAGTGCCGTTTGTAATGCACGATGGCGTCAGCCATGGCCGTGGACGCCATCACGATCCGGTCCACCTCTTCGCCTTCCCAGTCGCCGCCCACGGTGTTCAGCGCCGACATGTCCACGTCGGAGGGTGGGGCGAAATACAGGTACGGGGCGAGCGCTCCCAGCTCGATCAGCTTCTTCATGCTGGGGCCGCACACCAAGTCATCGAACGCGACCGACAGGCCCTTTTTGTCCAACCTGATGGGCGTTGCGGTCACGCCCAGGACTTTGCAGCCCTTGTAAGCGTCCATGACCTTCAGCCAGGAACCGGCCGGGGCATGGTGGCATTCGTCGATCACGAGAAGATCGGGGACGGGGACGCAGCCCAGGCGCTTGACCAGGGTTTGCACCATGGCAACCTGAACCGTGGCATTCGTCATGCGGAACCCTGGGGCCACAATGCCGTGGTCAACACCCATGTTGCGCAGCGCGGAACTGATCTGAACCACGATTTCCCGTCTGTGGGCGATGATCACAACGGTTTTGCCCTTGAGAACCGCGTTCGCCACAACGTAGCTGAACGTTATAGTCTTTCCACCTCCGGTAGGTAAGACGTAACACACCCGATCGAAGGTTTTGAAGCTCTCGCGGATTTCGGTAACGGCATCCTGTTGGTAGTCCCGAAGGACTACCAGGGGAGGGGCGATTACCAGGGAGGTTGAACCGTCCATTATTCGGCGGCCTCCCCATCCAGGATTTCACTGGCCGCCTTGCGCAGGGCTTCCACCTGGGCGGCGAACCCGGCCGCCGCCGCCTTGTTCAGCAGCTCGTGGTTCATCGCGACCATGCCGCAGCCGCCGTCAACCATGGCCTCTTCAATGAAGGTCAGCATTTCCTGGACGCCGCGCATGGTCTTCGGGAAGTGGACCGGGGCCGATTTGAAACCGGGCATTTTCAGCTCGATCTTGGCCGGTTCCGGAAGTGCCGGAACCGCCTTGCGCTTCATGGCGTCCCGGTGCCGGCGGTTCAGCTCGGCCTTGACCGCAGACAGGGCGGAAGCGATTCCGCTGTCCGCGTCGATCAGCCGGCCGGCCGCGTCGTAGTCGTTCCTCACGTCGTCGCCCAGGTGCGTCTGTGCAGTTTCCAGGTCCTGCATGCACCTGTGCAGCG
>Ga0307411_10000039_pt1 | contig 40183 bp, 44 predicted proteins | sample DK1Ometagenome_2_FD_203712 | JGI IMG/M metagenome (GOLD analysis project Ga0307411, IMG submission 203712) | Maize rhizosphere microbial communities from greenhouse at UC Davis, California, United States - DK15-O-1 | ecosystem: Host-associated > Plants > Roots > Rhizosphere > Soil | place: USA...
GTCGGACAGCTCCGCGTTGCCGGCGCCGGGCACAGTCGGCCATCCAATCGACCCACCAGCGCCAGTGGCCCCGACCGTGCGGGTGATGTCCCGACGTGGCTCAGCGCGCTTTTGCAAATGAGAAAGCAGACAGACCCGGCGCTCGGCCGGGCCTGACGTTCCGTCGCTACCGCGACGGATGAGTGGCAACCTGAAGCTCAGCGCACCTTGCCCGACTTCCACGCATTCAACAGCGTGTCATAGGCAATCGTTTCGCCCTTGGGCTTCTCGTTGGCGAGCTTCTGCCACGGCGCACCCTTGTCGGACAGCCACTTCTTCGGGTCTTCCTTCTTGTTGAGCTTCGGCGCGCAGCGGGCCATGCCGGCGCGCTCCAGGCGGCTCATGACTTGGTCCATCTCTTCGGCCAGGTTGTCCATGGCGGCTTGCGGGGTCTTTTCGCCGGTCACGGCGACGGCCACGTTCTTCCACCAGAGCTGCGCGAGCTTGGGGTAGTCGGGCACGTTGGTGCCGGTCGGCGTCCACGCGACGCGGGCCGGGCTGCGATAGAACTCCACCAGACCGCCGAGCTTCGGTGCCAGGTCGGTCATCGCGCTGCTGCGAATGTCGGATTCGCGGATGGGCGTCAGGCCCACGATGGTCTTCTTCAGCGAAACGGTTTTGGCAGTCACGAACTGCGCGTACAGCCAGGCGGCGGCCGTCTTGTTGGCGTCGTGGGCCTCGAAGAAGGTCCAGGAGCCGACGTCCTGGTAGCCGTTCTGCATGCCTTGCTTCCAATACGGGCCGTTCGGGCCAGGCGCCATGCGCCACTTGGGCGTGCCGTCGGCATTGACGACCGGCAAGCCGGGCTTGGTCATGTCGGCCGTGAAGGCGGTGTACCAGAAGATCTGCTGCGCGATCTGGCCCTGGGCCGGCACGGGCCCGGCCTCACCGAAGGTCATGCCGGTGGCTTCCTTCGGGGCGTACTTCTTCATCCAGTCGACGTACTTGGTGAGTGCGTAGACGGCCGCCGGCGAGTTGGTGGCCCCGCCGCGCGACACGCTGGCGCCGAGCGGCGTGCACCCGTCGGCCGAGGCGCGGATGCCCCACTCGTCGACCGGCTTGCCGTTGGGGATGCCGATGTCGGCCGTGCCGGCCATCGACAGCCAGGCATCGGTGAAGCGCCAGCCGAGCGACGGGTCCTTCTTGCCGTAGTCCATGTGGCCGTAGATGGGCTTGCCGTCGATGGTCTTCACGTCGTTGGAGAAGAAGTCGGCGATGTCCTCGTAGGCGCTCCAGTTGAGCGGCACGCCCAGCTCGTAGCCGTACTTGGCCTTGAACTTCTGCTTCAGGTCCGGCCGGGCGAACAGGTCGGCACGGAACCAATACAGGTTGGCAAACTGTTGGTCAGGCAGCTGATAAAGCTTCTTGTCCGGCCCGGTGGTGAAGCTGGTGCCGATGAAGTCGGCGAGGTCGAGCCCGGGGTTCGTCCACTCCTTGCCCTTGCCGGCCATGTAGTCGGTCAGGTTCATGATCTTGCCGTATCGGTAGTGCGTGCCGATCAGGTCGGAGTCAGAGATCCAGCCGTCATAGATCGACTTGCCGGACTGCATGGACGTCTGCAGCTTCTCGACGACGTCGCCCTCCTGGATCAGGTCGTGCTTGACCTTGATGCCGGTGATCTCTTCGAAGGCTTTCGCGAGCGTCTTGGCTTCGTACTCGTGCGTGGTGATCGTCTCCGACACCACCGAGATCTCCTTCACGCCTTTGGCCTGCAGCTTCTTGGCGGCGTCGATGAACCACTTCAGCTCGGCCGCCTGCTGCTGCTTGCTCAGCGTGGAGGGCTGGAACTCGGTGTCGATCCACTTCTTGGCTTCGGCCTCGCCGGCCCATGCGCCCTGACCCATGGCCAGAGCGGCAGCGGCAAAGGCCACGGCGTTCACGCGCAATTTCATGTCTGTCTCCTGAGATGGCTTCCCATTGCTTGCACTGGCACGCCGGTCGGGAAGAGATGGCCGGCCGCCTTTCCGAAGAACCGTGAGCGTCAACCCTTGCGCATGATCAGCGCGAGCAGCGCCATGGAGATCACGAAGCTGATCCACACGGAGGGCTCGTCCGCAAGGCCGAACCACGTGACCATCTTTTCGCTGAAGGCCACGAAGGCCAGGTTGACGTAGGCCGCCGCCAGCAGGCCGATGAACAGGCGGTCTCCGCGGGTCGTCTCCAACGGCAGCCAGCCACGCCGGCTGGTCGTGGGCGACTTCAGCTCCCACACCGTCATGCCGAACAGCATCAACACGATGCTGCAGAAGAACACCGCCACCGGCAGCGTCCAGGCCATCCACTCGAACATGCTTGTCTCCTTTCGGTTGATCGCGAAGGCCTAGACGCGGCCCATCGCGAAGCCCTTGGCGATGTAGTGCCGCACGAACCAGATGACGATGGCACCAGGCACGATGGTCAGCACGCCGGCCGCAGCCAGCACGCCCCAGTCCATGCCGGACGCACTGACCGTGCGCGTCATCGTCGCGACGATGGGCTTGGCATTCACGCTGGTGAGCGTGCGGGCCATCAGCAGCTCCACCCAGCTGAACATGAAGCAGAAGAACGCCGCCACGCCCACGCCGGCCTTGATGAGCGGCACGAAGATGGTCAGGAAGAAGCGCGGGAAGGAGTAGCCGTCGATGTAGGCCGTCTCGTCGATCTCGCGCGGAATGCCGCTCATGAAGCCTTCCAGGATCCAGACCGCCAGCGGCACGTTGAACAGCAGGTGCGCGAGCGCCACGGCGATGTGCGTGTCCATCATGCCCAGCGTGGTGTAGAGCTGGAAGAAGGGCAGCAGGAAGACGGCCGGTGGCGTCATCCGGTTGGTCAGCAGCCAGAAGAAGACGTGCTTGTCGCCGAGGAAGCTGTAGCGGCTGAATGCATAGGCCGCAGGCAGCGCCACCAGCAGCGAGATCGCCGTGTTGATGGCCACGTAGATCAACGAGTTGATGTAGCCGGAGTACCAGCTCTCGTCGGTGAAGATGGTCTTGTAGTGTTCCCAGGTGAAGTCGCGCGGGAACATGCTGAAGGTCGACAGGATCTCGGTGTTCGTCTTGAACGACATGTTCACCATCCAGTACACCGGCAGGATGGCGAACAGCAGGTAGGCGAACAGGAAGACCGAGCGCTTCCTGAAGCGGCGTTCATCCATGGGCGGCTCCTTGCGGATTGGTGGTGCCCACGCGCTGCATCCAGTTGTAGAGGATGAAGCACAGCAGCAGGATGATGAGGAAGTAGATCAACGAGAAGGCCGCGGCGGGGCCGAGGTCGAACTGGCCCACGGCCTTCTGCGTCAGGTACTGGGACAGGAAGGTCGTCGCGTTGCCCGGGCCGCCACCGGTCAGCACGAAGGGCTCGGTGTAGATCATGAAGCTGTCCATGAAGCGCAGCAGCACGGCGATCATCAGCACGCCGCGCAGCTTGGGCAGCTGTATGAAGCGGAAGACGGACAGCTTGCTGGCGCCGTCGATGCGCGCGGCCTGGTAATAGGCATCGGGAATGGCGCGCAGGCCGGCGAAGCACAGCAGGGCGACCAGGGGCGTCCAGTGCCACACGTCCATCACCAGCACCGTCAACCAGGCGTCGGTTGCATTGCCGGTGTAGCTGTAGTCGATGCCGAGCCAGGCAAGCGCCGCGCCCATCAGGCCGATGTCGGTGCGGCCGTAGATCTGCCAGATGGTGCCGACCACGTTCCACGGAATGAGCAGCGAGATGGCCACCAGCACCAGCACCGCGGACGACTTCCATCCCTGGGCCGGCATCGAGAGCGCCAGGCAGATGCCCAGCGGAATCTCCACCAGCAGCACCGACAGCGAGAACACGACTTGACGCAGCAGTGCGCCTTGCAAGTCCTCGTCGCGCATCACCGCCTTGAACCACTCCGTGCCGACGAACACGCGGCGCTCGGGGGAGATGATGTCCTGCACCGAATAGTTCACGACCGTCATCAGCGGCAGGATGGCGGAGAACGCCACGCACAGGATGACCGGCAGGATCAGGAACCACGCCTTCTGATTGACCGGCTTCATGCCATCAACTCCTCGTCCTTGTAGTAGCAGGTGTGGCTGCCCTTGACGCTGAACCACGCGGTCTCGCCGACGGCGGCGGGCGTGATGTCGGGGCTGAGGCGCGCGCGGATCACGCTGTCGCCCGAGCTGGCGGTGACGAGCCAGTAGGTACCGACGTCCTGCCGCTGCGTCACGACGGCCTGCAATGCGCCGGCCGCGTGGGGCTCAGCCAGCGTCACGTATTCGGGCCTGACGCCGAGCTTCGTCGCACCTGCGGGCGCGCCAGGGACGACATCTGCGGGCAGGAAGTTCATCCCCGGCGAGCCGATGAAATGTCCGACGAAGGTGTGCTGCGGGCGCTCGAAGAGCTCGCCGGCCGAGCCAATCTGCACTGCGCGGCCTCGCGTCATCACCACCACTTCTTCTGCAAAGGTCAGGGCTTCAACCTGGTCGTGGGTGACGTAGATCAGCGTGAGCTTCAGCTCCTTGTGGATCTGCTTGAGCTTGCGGCGCAGTTGCCACTTGAGATGCGGGTCGATCACCGTGAGCGGCTCGTCGAACAGCACGGCGCTCACGTCCTCACGCACCAGGCCGCGGCCGAGCGAGATCTTCTGCTTGGCGTCGGCAGCCAGACCGGCGGCGCGGGTGTCAAGCTGGCCACTCAGTTCCAGCATCTCGGCGATGACGCCCACGCGCTGCTTGATCTTGTCGCGCGGCACGCCGCGGTTCTTCAACGGGAAGGCCAGGTTCTCGGCCACCGTCATCGTGTCGTAGATGACGGGGAACTGGAACACCTGGGCGATGTTGCGCTGCTGCGGCGTCTGCCGCGTCACGTTGACGCCGTCGAACTGCACCGTGCCCTGCGACGGCGTGACCAGGCCGGAGATGATGTTGAGCAGCGTGGTCTTGCCGCAGCCCGAGGGGCCGAGCAGCGCATACGCGCCGCCATCGCGGAAGACCATCTGCAGCGGCAGCAGCGCGTAGTCTTCATCCTCCTGGGGGTTGGGACGGTAGGCGTGGGCCAGGTCGAGTTCGATGCGAGCCATCAGGTCAGCTCCTTGGCTGGCGCCACCAGCAGCGCGCCGCTGGCGTCGAACACATAGACCTGCGCAGGGCTCAGGTACAGCGTGAGGTTCGCGCCAAGTTCGAAGAAGTGCACGCCGGTCAGTTGAGCGACGAGTTCGCCCACCGGGGTGTCCACGTGCACGAAGGTGTCGGAGCCCGAGATTTCCGCCAGCTCCACCGTGCCGGGAAGGGCCACGTCGCCCGGGCGGCTTTGCAGGTGCAAGGCGCTGGCGCGCACGCCGAGGGTCAGCGTGGCGCTGCAGGTGGCGGGCAGGGGGACTGCGATCTGCACACCCGCCGGCAGGCTCACCCCCGACGGGGCTGCGTTGCCGGCGATGAGGTTCATCGGCGGGTCGCTGAAGGCGCGCGCCACGCGGATGGACTGCGGTCTGTGGAACACCTCGGCCGTGGGGCCGTACTGGAGCACTTCGCCGGCGTCCATCACGGCGGTGTAGCCGCCGAGCAGCAAGGCCTCGGTGGGCTCGGTGGTGGCGTAGACGACGGTCGAGTCGCCGTCGGCGAAGAGCTGCGTCAGCTCGTCGCGCAGTCCCTCGCGCAGCTTGTAGTCCAGGTTCACCAGCGGCTCGTCGAGCAGCATCAACGGGGCGGCCTTGGCCAGGGCCCGGGCCAGCGCGACACGCTGCTGCTGGCCGCCGGAAAGCTCCGCGGGCAGGCGCGAGAGGAAGGGCTCGATGTGCAGCTTGGCGGCCAGGGCCTGCACGCGGCCGGCGATGTCCTTCTCGCGGCGCAGCTTGAGTGGCGAGGCAATGTTGTCGTACACGCTCATCGACGGATAGTTGATGAACTGCTGGTACACCATCGCGACGTTGCGCTGGCGCACCGGCATGCCGGTCACGTCCTTGCCGTCCACACGCACGTGGCCGTGTGTGGGCTTGTCGAGTCCCGCCATCAACCGCATGAGCGTCGTCTTGCCGGCCTGCGTGGCACCGAGCAGGACCGTGACGGCGCCCGGTACGAGCTTCAGGTCCAGCGGGTAGAGGTGGGTCTCGGGGCCCACCACCTTGTCGACCCGCTCCAGCGTCAACTCCATGTCGTCGTCCTCACGCTGTCTCCGGTGTTGCTCGGTGTCGTTTCGGCCGGCCATCGCGCCGCCCACCAGCGGGCGACGTCCTGGCGCTGCGCTTCGGTCATGTGCAGCCCGAGCTTGGTGCGGCGCCACAGCACGTCGTCGGCCGTGCGCGCCCATTCGTGGTCGTGCAGGTAGACCAGTTCGCAGGCGTGCAGGCCCGGTGCGATCTCGTCACCCAGGCCTTCGGGCCCGATGACCTTGTCGATGCGAGCGCCATAGCAGCGCGCCAGCCGATGGCGCAGGGGGCCCGGCAGCTCCGGGTGGCGCTCCCCCAGCTTCTGTTCAAAGCGGGCGAAGTCGACGTCGGGGCGGGTGGCCGGGCCGATCCAGGCACTCAGGTCGCCACCGGGTAGATAGGTGCCGGCCGTCCAGGCGGCCGTCTTCAAGCCCAGGCCTTTGCACAGCCCGTCCGCCGCGTCCTCGGCCAGCTTGCGGAAGGTCGTGATCTTGCCGCCCCACACGGTCAGCAATGGCGCGCTGTCGGTGTCGAGCTCGAGCAGGTAGTCGCGGGTCACGGCCGACGGGTCTTCGGCGTCATCCTCGATCAGCGGGCGCACACCGGAGTAGCTCCACACCACGTCACCCGGCACCACCGGCTTGACCATGTAGCGGCTCGCCTGTTCGCAGAGGTAGCGGATCTCGTTGTCGTCGATCTTCGCGTCGCCGACCGCGCCCTTGTGCTCGACGTCGGTCGTGCCGATGAGTGTGTAGTCGCGCTCGTAGGGAATGATGAAGATGACGCGCTTGTCGGCGCCTTGCAGCGCGTAGGCGTGGTCGTGATCGAACAGCTTGGGCACGACGATGTGGCTGCCCTTGACCAGCCGCAGCGGCTTGATCTTCGAGGCATGCGCATGCGTGTGCTCCCTGAGGAACTGCGCGGCCCACGGCCCCGCCGCGTTGACGAGGGCGCGAGCGCGCACGAGGCGCGCGCTGCCCGTGCCGTCCTGCAACGTGACCTGCCAATGGGTGCTGCCGCGCTGGGCATCACTGCAGCGCCAACCCGGCAACACCTCGGCGCCCCGCTCGGCGGCATCCAGCGCGTTGAGCACCACCAGCCGGGCGTCGTCGGTCCAACCGTCGGAGTACAGGAAGGCGCGCGAATAGCGCGGGTTCAACGGCGCGCCCAGCGCATGCCCGCGCAAGCGGATGGTGCGCGAGCCGGGCAGGAACTCGCGCCGCGCGAGGTGGTCGTAGAGGAAGAGGCCGATGCGCATCATCCACACCGGCCGCATGCTCGGGTCGTGGGGCACCACCAGCCGCAGCGGCCGCATGATGTGGGGGGCGCTGCGCAGCAGCACCTCGCGCTCGGCCAGCGCCTTGCGCACCAGCAGGAAGTCGTAGTACTCCAGATACCGGATGCCACCGTGGATCATCTTGGTGGAAGCCGACGAGGTGTGGGCGGCCAGGTCGTCCTTCTCGCACAGCACCACCGACAGGCCGCGCCCGGCGAGATCGCGCGCGATGCCGGCGCCATTGATGCCGCCGCCGACGATGAGCACGTCGCAGGCCTGCGCCGCACCGGGATGGCTGGGCGATGCGGCCGTTGGTGTCGCGCCCGCCGGGGAGTCGTTCAAGCTGTCTCCGATCTTTGTGGTCGCATGTCCGAACGCGTCGAACAAACCGCTTTTGAAAGTTCGTTTTTGTTCGTCTGTGTTCGCAGCTTTTCTTTTTATGCCACAAACGAACGCTGCGCAAGAGCGGATGCACCCGCTATGGCACATCCGGTCAGGCGTTTACGCTCGCCTCCCCAACTTGACCTCCTGCCTTGCGCGCATGACCCCCAACCCCCGACAGGCCCTGCTGATCCAGGAGGTGCGCAACCGCGGCGCGGTCTCCGTGGAAGCCTTGGCCGAGAAGTTCGGCGTGACGCTGCAGACGGTGCGGCGCGACGTGAAGCAGCTCGCCGCTTCGGGCCTGCTCGCGCGCTTTCACGGCGGCGTGCGCATGCCCACGTCGACGACCGAGAACATCGCCTACCGGCAGCGCCAGCAGCTCAACGAGCACAGCAAGCAGCGCATCGCGCGGGCGATCGCGGCGGTCGTGCCGGAAGGCTGCTCGTTGATCATCAACATCGGCACGACGGCCGAGGCGGTGGCGCGCGAGCTGATGGACCACAAGGGCTTGCGGGTCATCACCAACAACCTCAACGTCGCCGCCATCCTGAGCGACAACCCCGCCTGCGAGGTCATCGTGGCGGGTGGCGTCGTGCGGTCCCGCGACCGCGGCATCGTCGGCGAAGCCACGGTGGACTTCATCAGCCAGTTCAAGGTCGACATCGGACTGATCGGCATCTCGGGCATCGAGGACGACGGCACCTTGCGCGACTTCGACTACCGCGAGGTCACGGTGGCGCGGGCCATCATCGAGCACTCACGGCAGGTGTGGCTGGCGGCCGATCACTCGAAGTTCAACCGGCCGGCCATGGTCAAACTGGCCCGGCTCGACGAGGTCGACAGGCTGTTCACCGACCAGGCGCCGCCGGAGCCGTTCCCCGCGCTGCTGGCGGAAGCCGGGGTGCAATGCGAGGTGGCGCCGCGCTAGAAGCGGTCGAAGAACGCCTTGGTCTCGTCGGCCGAGAAGCTGGGCGGCCAGTGGCCGCCGGTCGCGTGGCCGCACCAGACGACCGGTTTGCCGGCGCTGCAGCCCTGGTACTCCACGCAGCCGTTGGTGCCGATGGGCACGGTGGTCGCGCTGCAGCTGTTGCGGGCCACGAAGGTGTTGCGCGCCTCTTCCCCCGCGGAATACGGGACCGTGTTGTCATCCATCGCGTGGTCGAAGATCGCGGCCACGCGGTGGGTCGACGTGCCGCATCCGCTCCAGAGCGACCCAGCCAACGGGGCGATGGCGCGCACCACGTCGCCCATCTCACAGCCGATGGCGGTGGACATCATGCCGCCGAAGCTGAAGCCGGTGGCGAACACGCGCTGCGGGTCGGTGCAGGTGCCTTGCTGCACCTGGCTGATCAGGTTGCGCATGAAGCGGATGTCGCGCCCGCCGTTGTTGGCCCAGCCCGCATCCAGGCCTTGCGGCGCGATGAAGATCGCGTTGTTGCCGTACAGCGGCTTCAGCCCGAAGAAGCCGTTCCAGGTGCGCACCTCGGTGGCGCTTCCGCCGCGCCAGTGCAGGCCGATGATGACCGGATAGGTCTTGTTGCGGTCGTAGTCCGTCGGCAACTCGAGCCAGTAGTTGCGCTGCACGCCGTCCGAGGTGACGGTCTGCTCGCCGGTGCTCAGCTTGGCGGCGCTGCCGCAGCCGGCGCTGGCAGTACCCGCGGGTGAGGATGACGGCGACGACGGCGACGACGGCGCGGCCGCGGGTGCGGGGCTGCTGCCGGAGGACGCCCCGCCGCCTCCGCAACTGGCCAGCGCGCCGACGAACAACGCGAGGCCCAGCGCTCGCCGGATCGACTGAAGGGCTTGCGCGGTGCTGGGCGAGGACGCCTGAATCGTTGCCATCGTTGGGATCCGGTGATGCGTGGGCGGGACGTGATCGAGTCACGGGAGGCCGGCGCCGGGCGTCAACGTGGGTGAGCCGAGCCTTTCGCCGCGGGGCGGTCCGCCGTCGGGTTGCGGCAGCACGGATCTGATTTGGTATGGCCAGTTTAGCAATCCGATAACTGGTCTGGCCGCATTGCCGAGGGCGGGCTGTCCCCACGCACTTATGAGGCAGGCCAGCTTGCACGGGTGCTCGGGAACTGGCTCAACCAATCCCTAGCCGCCGTCAGCCTCTCCGGTCACGTGCGCCGCCTCGCCATGCCAGCGCCGCAACGCCCGTTGGAAGAACAGGGTGTTGGGCAACTGCAGGCTGGTGCCGTTGTTCCCATCGCCGCTTTCACGCAGCGTGGTGTAGACGAGGTTGATGTCCGCGACCCGCCCTTTGACGAGGGGCGTGCCGCCGGGCTCCAGCAGTTCCACGACGTCGCCGACGCGAAAGGCGCGGGTGATGTAGATCAGCAGTGCGCAGAACAGGTTGGACAGCACGCTCCACGCCGCGAAGAAAGCGACGGCGGCGACGGTGGCGAAGCCCGTGAACGCCGTCCACAGCACGGCGCCGGATACGCCGAGCCGCTCCAGCACCCACAGCAACGCGCCGCCATAGACGAGCACGGCCGCGATGCGCAGGAAGAGGGTGGCGAAATTGACGGGCAGGCCATAGGTGCGGCTGGCGCGGTGCATCAGCTGTCGGGCCAGCCGCATCGCCAGCCACGCGGCCAGGCTGATGAGCAGCACTTCCAGCAGCGGCACCAGCGTGTCGAACCAGTCGGCCGCCCACTCGGGCAGGCGGTCATGCAGGGACTGCAGCAGTTTTCTCATGGGAGTTGGCGGTGGGGAGCGCCATGCCGCGGCGCCGGGGCGTTAGTTTCGCGCCGTCAGGCAGCCACGCCGAGGATCGCGGCCGATGCATTGAACACGGCGAAGGGGCTTTGGCGCTGATGGGCAAGCCGAGTGCCGGGTGCAGTCCTGAGGCGTGAAGATTGCCGCCTTCCAGATGACCCGGCAGTGCCAACGGCCCGCGGCCGGGCCGTCCGAGCTGCCGGAGCCGCAACGCCGTGCAGTTGTGCGGCGCCCTCCGTCTAGCCGGCTTTGGCCTTGGCCTTGAAGATGTGCACCGTTTCACCGCGAGCGAGCATGTCCACCAGTTGCGCGATGCGCTTGGCGCGCGTCTCAGGCTTGACGGCCGTCTGGATGCGCCAGAGCACGGCGTAGCGGTTGCTCGCGTTGACGTTGGCGAAGAAGGCCTTGGCCGGCGGGTTGGCGTCCAGCGCCGCAGCGAGGTCGTCGGGCACGGTGGACGTCTTCGCGCCGTCGTAGGCCTGTGCCCAGCGGCCATCGGCCTTGGCGGCCTCGACCTGCGCCTGGCCAGGCGGTTGCATGCGCCCCGCTGCGGTCAGCGCGGCCACCTTGTCGACATTGATCTTGGACCAGATGCTGCGCGCGCGCCGCGGCGTGAAACGCTGCAGAAAGTGCTGGTCGTCCAGCGCCTTCTTCTGGCCGTCGATCCAGCCCCAGCACAGCGCGATCTCCACCGCTTCAGGGTAGGTGACGCTGGGCTCGGCGGCGCCGCGCTTGGCGATCATCAGCCACAGCCCGTCGGACTTCGCATGGTTCTTCTTCAGCCACGCCTCGAAGGCCTTGGCGTTCTTGAACAGCGTCGGGGCGGCCTCGACGGGGGCGGCAGACTGGATGGCAGGCATGCGCGAGTGTGTCGCAGGTGGTGGCGAATTCAAGGTGTCAACGCGGAGCATGGGCGCCGGCCCGCCGGGCCCGTCCGCCGCTCCACTCAAGCAGGCACATGAACACGCCCGAGGAAGCCGCGCATCAGGGCCACCACCTCGTCCAGGTTCGTCTCCAGCAGCCAGTGCCCGCCGTCGAGCAGGTGCAACTCCGCATCGGGCAGGTCGCGCAGGTAGGCGCGGGCCGACTTCTCCGGCATGTAGGCGTCCTGCGGCCCCCAGACGATGAGCGTGGGCGGGCGGTGCTCGGCCAGGTACTTGCGATGCTGCGGGAACCAGGCGCGGTTCTCCTTCAGGCCGGCGATCAGGTCGACCGCGACCTCCTTGCGCCTGGGCGTCATCAGCGCCCAGTGCAGCTTCCACAGGTCGGGCGGGATGCAATCCGCCAGCTCGGGACGGACTTCGTTCAGGAACTCCTCCTTGAACGTCTTCTCGTTGATCGATTCGGCCAGCTTGGCGCGCATCTCGGCGGCCGGCAGCGTCCAGGTCTGTTCGATCTCGGCGTACTTCGGGCCGAGCGCGTCCTCGTAGGGAATGTCGCCGTTCTGGATGATGAGCGCCACGACCCGCTCGGGCGCCCGGATGGCGAGCCGGGCCCCGATGGGGGAGCCGAAATCGTGCAGGTAGAGGGCGAAGCGGTCCAGGCCGAGTTCGCGCACGAAGTCGTCGAGGAACGCGGCGATGCCGTCGAAGCTGTAGTCGAAGGTTTCAGGCGTCTCGCTGTAGCCGGCGCCGGGGTAGTCCGGTGCGATCAGTCGCCAGCGGTCGGCCAGCCGCGGCATGAGGTTGCGGAACTCGTAGGACGAGCAGGGATAGCCATGCGGAAGCAGCACGACCGGCGCCCCGGCCGGCCCGGCCTCCCGATAGAAGGTCTCCACGTTGCCCACGCGGATGCGGCGGTGCCGCACGCTCGTGTCCACATTTGTGCCCATGGGCCAGCTCCTGCTTCGTTGCCAGGCGCCAACCCTAACCGCTCGACCGGGCGAACTCACTGCTGCGGCGTGAAAGCACAACGGCCGTGGGGTTTTGGCGCGCGCGCAGCACCGCGGCAGGGCGTCGGGCCTGGCGGCCCCGGACGCTCACCACACCAGCGCCGGCAGTTCGTGGAAGACCCGGCGCGTGCCCGCGATCCAGTGGCGCTTGAGCACCTCGAAGTACGGGTCGCCGGCATCGAAGCGCCGCTTCATCGTGACGTTCAGCGCTCCGCGGGCATAGCACAGCAGGTCGATGGGCATGCCCACGGAAAGATTGCTCAGCATGGTCGAGTCGTAGGAGACGAGCACGCACTTGGTCGCGTCCTCCAGGCTGGCCCCGTGCGTGACGGCGAGGTCCAGGATGGGCTTGCCGTACTTGGCCTCGCCGGTCTGCAGGAAGGTGGTCTCGGTGCCGGCCTCGATGAAGTTGCCTTCGGCGTAGATGCGGAACAGCCGCATGTCCTCGCCGGCGATCTGGCCCCCCAGGATGAACGACGCGTTGAACTTGAGCCCGCCGCTTTCGAGGAAGGGGCCGTCGCGGCGCTCGATGTCGCGCATCGCATCGGCCACGAGGTTGGCCACATCGAACATCGACGTGACCGACCAGATGTGCGGCGTGCCCGCCGCGGCGCGCTGGCGCAGCACGCCGATGACCGCCTGCGTGGCCGCGAGGTCGCCCGAGCTGAGCAGCACCAGCACACGGTCGCCGGGCCGCTCGAAGACGGTCATCTTGCAGAAGCTGGCGTAGTTGTCGACGCCGGCATGGGTGCGCGAGTCGCTGGCGAAGATCAGTCCGTCATCCAGCTTGACGCCGACGCAGTAGGTCATTGCGCGCCCGCCTCGACGGCGTCTGCCCAGACGCGAAAGCTCTCCAGCCGGTTGGGCCCGAAGGTGTTGGACAGCGGCACGTCGCTGGCGTCACGGCCGCGCGCGATCAGCACGCGGCCGATGCGCGGCACGTTGTTGCGCGCGTCGAAGGTGTACCAGCGGTCGCCCAGGTAGGCCTCGAACCAGCCCGCGAAATCCATCGTGCCCCAGGGTTTGGGCGTGCCGTAGTCGCCGAGGTAGCCGGTGCAGTAGCGCGCCGGGATGTTCATGCAGCGGCACAGCGTGATGGCCAGGTGCGCGTAGTCGCGGCACACACCTTCGCCCTCGTTGTAGGCCTCCAGTGCGGTGCGGGTGCGGCGCGCGTGCGCGTAGCCGAACTCGATGTGCCCATGCACGAAGTCGCAGATCGCCTGCACGCGCGCCCAGCCGGTCGGGCCGTCGCCGAAGCGCTTCCAGGCGATCTCCGAGAGCTGGTCGGTCTCGCAGTAGCGGCTGCCCAGCAGATAGACCAGCGTCGATTCCGGCAACGTCTCCACCGGGTTCTGCGGGGCGGCAGCGGCCACCACGTCGGCCGCGCCACTGTCGTTGACGAGGGCGTCCGTGCTGAGCACGAAGCGGCCCGCCGGCGCAACGAGCCGGCTGCACCAGTTGCCGAACAGGTCGCGGTAGGCGGTCACCGGCACCGAGGGGCTGGTCAGCAGGTGGTCGGGCCTGACCAGGTCCGATGCCCGGGAGTAGTGGATGCTCAGCTGCAGGATCATCGGCGTGGGCTGCTCGCATTGATGAACCATCTCGAATCCGACGCGAAACTGCATGCTTGAGCCCCTGGGCAAACGCACAGGATGGCCGGTTGCGGCGCGGCGGTCTGTTCGCCAGCGCACGCAGGGCGCAGCCATCGCCTACATTGCGCGGGCACCCGTGGCAATTTGCCCGGCTCACCGGAGCAGCCCTTGGCGCCTGGTTCCGATCCCCTTGCCAACAAGTTGCTCGCTGCGTTGCCCGAGGCCGCATGGCAACGCTGGCGGCCGCAGCTGGAGCCGGTGGCGCTGCCGCTGGGCCGTGTGCTCTACGAGTCCGGCACCGTGCTCAGCCATGTGTACTTTCCGACCACGGCCATCGTGTCGCTGCTGTACGTGATGGAGAACGGCGCCTCCGCCGAGATTGCCGTGGCGGGCAACGAGGGCCTTGTCGGCGTGTCGCTCTTCATGGGCGGAGAGTCCACCACCAGCCGCGCCGTCGTGCAAAGCGCCGGCCATGGCTATCGCCTGAGCGCGGCGGTGCTCAAGGAGGAGTTCGGCCGCGCCGGCCCCGTGCTGCAGCTGCTGCTGCGCTACACGCAGGCGCTCATCACGCAGATGGCGCAGACGGCCGTCTGCAACCGCCATCACCAGCTGGACCAGCAGCTCTGCCGCTGGCTGCTGCTGAGCCTGGACCGCCTGAACAGCAACGAACTGGTGATGACGCAGGAGCTCATCGCCAACATGCTCGGCGTGCGCCGCGAGGGCGTCACCGAGGCCGCGCTGAAGCTGCAGGAGGCCGGCCTGATCCGCTACGCGCGGGGCCACATCACGGCGCTGGACCGGCCGGGCCTGGAGGCGCGCAGTTGCGAGTGCTATGCCGTCGTGAAGAAAGAGTACGACCGCCTGCTGCCCCTGCCCGCCGCGGGTTGAGCGCGCCTGGCCTGCGCACTGGCCCGCCGGCGTGCGCGCCGTCGGCAGAGGCGCGTCGGTGCGGCACCGGACAAAGATTGCCGCCGCTGTGTGCACTGGCGAACAGACGGCGCCGGCCAGCCGCCCCATGCTCAGTCCACCCAATCCGCGGTGACGCTGGGCCGGCTGACGCCGCCCTCCCGCCGCGCGGCAGGCAAACAACAAGGACACCGACATGAGCATCCAACCCCGTCTCCATGGCCAGATGATGGCCCTCGCCCTGATCGCCACGCTGGGCCTGACGGCCTGCGCCTCGACCGCTCGCACCGAGGGCGCCGGAGAGTACGTCGACGACACCATCGTCACCACCAAGGTCAAGGCCGCCATCCTCAATGAGCCCACGCTCAAGTCGGCCGAGATCAACGTCGAGACCTTCAAGGGCCGCGTGCAGCTGAGCGGCTTCGTCGCCTCGCCCGATGACATCACGCGCGCCGTGGCCGTTGCCCGCCAGGTCAAGGGCGTCAGCTCGGTGGCCAACGACATGCGCTTGAAGTAGGCCGGCGATGTTGCGCTACGCCGTCGTCTTCTTTGTCATCGCGCTCGTCGCCGCGCTGTTCGGCTTCGGCGGCATCGCTGCAGGCGCCGTCAGCGTCGCGAAGATTCTCTTCATCGTCTTCATCGTGCTGGCGCTTGTCAGCATGTTGATGGGCTTGCTCAAGCGCTGACGCAACCCCTCCGCCCCGCCACCCGCGGCCGCGCCCCCGATCTCTCTTGCTGCACTCGCAGCTCACATACCAGGAGCCGTCATGGCCCAACCCTCTTCTCTTCGCCGCCCGGCGGCCACCTTGTCGTGCGCGTTCGGCGTCGGCCTGATGCTGCTCGGCGGCTGCGCCAGTGCCCCCGTGCCCAAGGAACAACTCGCGGTGGCGGAAGCCGCCGTCAAGCAGGCCAGCAGCACCGCCACGGGCGAAGGCGCGCCGCTGGAACTGCGCGTGGCCACCGACAAGCTGGCCGGCGCCCGCGCCGCCGTGGCGTCGGGGGACATGGTCCGCGCTCGCCAGCTGGCCGAGCAGGCCGAGCTCGACGCCCGCGTGGCAGAGCTGCATGCCCAGACCACCCGCTCCCGCAAGGCCGCCGAGGAGTCGCAGAACGCGGCCCGTGCGCTGAGCGAGGAACTGGACCGCAAGGCCGTCCGCTGAACGTCCTGGAACACACCGAAAGATCCTCATGAACGCTCGACTTCTCCCGCCCCTGTCCCTGTTGACGCTGCTGGTCCTGGGCGCCTGCGCCTCGGTGCCGGAGCGCAATGTCGCGCTCGACCAGGCCCGCAGCCGGCTCGCCGCCGTCAAGGCCCAGCCGCAGACCGCCGCGCTGGCCGCCGATGAGCTGACCCAGGCCACCGAAGCGCTGCGCGTGGCCGAAGCTGCGCGCGCGGCCGGCGACTCCCTGTCCCGCGTCGACCACCTGGCCTACCTGGCCAAGCAGCGCACCGTCATCGCCGAGGAAACCGCCAACAGCCGCGCCGCCCAGGCGGTCACGGCCAGTGCCGCCACCGAGCGCGACCGTTTGCGCCTGGCGATGCGCACCCGCGAAGCCGATGCGGCCCAGGGGAAGCTGGCGGCCTCTGAGCAGGCCAACATCGACAAGACCGCCGCGCTGGCCCAGGCGGATGCAACGGCGATGGCCGATCGCGACCGACTGGCGCGCCGCGAGGCCCAGGTGGACGACCTGCAAGGCCAGTTGCGCGAGCTGAACGCGCGCCAGACCGACCGCGGACTGGTGGTGACGCTGGGCGACCTGCTGTTCAGCAGCGGCCAGGCCAACCTGCAGCCCGAGGGGCAGCGCAGCATGGTGAAGCTGGCCGACTTCATGAAGCGCAACCCGCAGCAGCGCGCGGCCGTCGAAGGCTATACCGACAGCGTCGGCAGCACGGCCTTCAACCAGGAGCTGTCCGACCGCCGGGCCCATGCGGTGCTTGACTCGCTCGTGCAGTCCGGCGTGCCTGCCGCCCAGCTGAGCATGCAGGCGTTTGGCGAGAGCCGCCCTGTGGCCAGCAACACCACGGCCAGCGGTCGCCAGATGAACCGTCGCGTCGAAGTCGTGTTTGCCAGCCAGGCGGCTGGGCTGACGGCCAAGTGACGCCGGGGTCCTAACGCGTGGCCCGTTGCGGGGCCGCTGCAGGTGCGCCGCCGTCCAGGCCGGCGATGTCGTTCTGCAGGCGCAGCGCGATGTCGGAGTCAGGCTCCAGCAGCGGCAGCAGGCGCTGCCAGTGGCGGCGCGCGGCGTCGCGGTCGCCGCGCCGTGCCGCCGCGGTGCCGGCCAGAGCCAGGGCCTTGGGCTGGTCCGGGTGCAGGGCCAGCGCCGCATCGAGCGCCGCCTGCACCGGGCCGTCCAATGAACCACCGCGTGCCGACGCGAGGGCGTCGGCCCGGTCCGCCAGCAGGCGCGCCTGCAGCTCGACGGGCGCTTGCTGGCGTGCGGCCAGCTCGGCGGCGCGGCCATAGGCTTGCGACGCGGCGTCGAAATCTTCCTGCACCTCGCGCGAGCGCGCCAGCACCATCCAGCCTTCCAGGTCGTCCGGCGTCTGCTGCAGGCGTTCGGCCAGCCGCGCGACCATCGCGTCGGCGTCGATGCCCTTGCCGGCGTGCGTGTCGGGCTGCGCCTGTGCGAGCGTGGCGGCCGCGCGCGGGTCGCCGACCTGCAGGTACAGCCCCAGCGCGGCGACCGGCAGCAGCACGCTGAGCACGGCGGCCGGGGCACGCTTGAGCCACGCACCTTCCGCCATGGGCGCCGGACGCGCGGCGGCGGCATGGTCGATCTCGTCGAGCAGGCGGCGCTGCAACTCGTTGATGGCCTGCTGGTGCTCGGCCGGCGCCAGGGCCTGGCGCGCCAGCTCCTCGCGTTGCGCGCGGTAGAGGCGGCGCAGCCGGGTCTCGGCGCTGGCGTCCACCTCGCTCGAAGCGGCGTCGCGCAGCAGCGGCCACAGCAGGCCGGCCAGCGTGATGAGCAGCAGCACCAGCGCCACGCTCCACAGGATCCAGACCGGGTTCATCGCAGCGCCTCCTCGTTCAACAGACGCTCGGCCCTGGCCTTGTCGACCGCGCTCAGCGGCGCCGCCACCGGCTGCCGGCCGCGGCGGCGCAGCACGGCGATGAGTGCCGCCAGCCCCGCCGCCGCGCCGACGAAGGGGCCGGCCCACAGCAGCCAGGTCGATGGCCGCAGCGGCGGCGTGTAGTGCACGAAGGCGCCGTAGCGCTGCTCGAAGAAGGCGACGACGTCGGCATCGCTGCGGCCGGCCTGCAGCTGTGCGCGGATCTCGCGGCGCATGTCGGCGGCCAGCGGCGCGTTCGATTCGGACACGGTCTGGTTCTGGCAGACGACGCAGCGCAGCTGCGCGGCCAGCCCGGCCTCGCGGGCTTCCAGCTCGGCCGGCACATCGGCCCGCGCGAGCGTGGCGCACAGCATGAAGGCGAACAGCAGGGCTTTCATCGGACGTTCCTGATGGCGGGCATCAGCTTGTCGCGCCAGACCTCGGCCGTGACCGGGCCGGTGTGGCGCAGGCGCACGTGGCCGGCCGCATCGATGACGAAGGTCTCGGGCACGCCGTGCACGCCGAAGTCCATGCCCACCCGGCCGTCGGTGTCGACGGCGGAGGCGACGTAGGGGTTGCCGACCTGGGCCAGCAGCTTGCGAGCCGCGGCGTCGCGGTCCTTGTAGTTCAGGCCGTACAGCGGCACGGCGTCGCGCGTGGCCAGCACCTTCAGCGCCGGCAGCTCGGCGCGGCAGGGCTCGCACCAGGAGGCCCAGACGTTCAGCAGCCACACCTGGCCGCGCAACTGGGCGGTGTCCAGGCGCTGCTGCGGCGCGTGCAGCAGCGGCAGGCCGATGGCGGGCGCGGGCTGGTTCACGAGGGCCGAGGGCAGGGCGCGCGGGTCGCGGCCCATGCCCAGGCCCAGCACCACGGCGAGGGCGAGGAAGGCCAGCAGCGGCAGCAGGAAGCGCATCAGGCCACCTCCTGCGGGTGCCCGAGGACGGCGGCGCCTCGCTCGGCCGGCTGGCGGCGCCGGGCGGTCGCGCGGTAGCGGCGGTCCGTCAGCGCGAGCAGGCCGCCGGCGGCCATCAGCGCGCAGCCGATCCAGATCCAGGCCATGAAGGGCTTGACCTGGATGCGCACCGTCCACGTCCGCGCGTCGACCGGCTCGCCCAGCGCGATGAAGAGGTCGCGCGTCAGGCCGGTGTCGATGGCGGCCTGGCTCAGCGGCATGCCCTGGGCGCGGTACTGTCGCTTCTCGGGCCGCAGCACGGTCAACGGCCTGCCCTCTTGGCTGATGGCGACATGGCCGCGCTGCGCGTCGTAGTTGGGTCCGGCGCTGCGGTCCAGGCGCTGCAGCTCGAAAGTGAAGCCGCCGACGCTGACGGCCTGGTTGAGCGCAAGGCTCAGCTCGCGCCGGCTCTCGAAGCCGTTGGCCAGTGTGACGCCGAAGACGAAGACCCCGATGCCCAGATGCGCCAGCAGCATGCCCCACCAGCCGCGTGGCTGCCGGGCCATGTGCTGCCGCCAGCCGGTGCCGCCGTCATCCGCGCCGGCCAGGCGCTGCCAGGCGTGCGCCAGCGTGCTGCACACGCACCACGCAGCCAGCAGCAGGCCGAAGGCTGACAGCGGCGTCCACGCCGTACTGCCCCCGCGCGGCAGCAGCGCGGCCAGCAGCAGCGCGCTCACACCGCTGGCGGCCAGGGCCCAGCGCAGCCGCCGGCCCAGCTCGGGCAGCGTGCTGCGCTTGAAGCGCGCCATCGTGCCCACGCCCATCAGCATCAGCGCCGGCACGACCAGCGGCACGAAGACGGCCTGAAAGTAGGGCGGGCCGACGGAGATCTTGTCGCCGCCCAGCACGTCCAGCAGCAGCGGGTAGAGCGTGCCGATCAGCACGGCCAGCGCGGCGGCGCTGAACAGGACGTTGTTGGCCAGCAGCAGCGACTCGCGCGACAGCGCCGCGAACCAGCCGCCGCCGCGGACGGTCGGCGCGCGCAAGCCGAACAGCAGCAGCGAGCCGCCCACCACGGCCACCATGAAGCACAGGATGTACAGACCGCGGCCCGGGTCCACCGCAAAGGCATGCACCGACGTCAGCACCCCCGAGCGCACGAGGAAGGTGCCGAGCAGGCTGAGCGAGAAAGCGGTGATCGCCAGCAGCACGGTCCAGCCTCGGAAGGCGCCGCGCTGGTCGGTCACGATCAGCGAATGGACCAGCGCCGTGCCGACCAGCCAGGGCATGAAGGAGGCGTTTTCGACCGGGTCCCAGAACCACCAGCCGCCCCAGCCGAGCACGTAGTAGGCCCAGGCGCTGCCGAGCAGGATGCCGAGCGTCAGGAAGCTCCAGGCCGCCAGCGTCCAGGGCCGCGACCAGCGTGCCCACGCGGCATTCAGCTCGCCCGACAGCAGCGCCGCGATGCCGAAGGCGAAGGCCACCGAGAAGCCAACGTAGCCCATGTACAGCAGCGGCGGGTGCAGCACCATGCCGGGGTCCTGCAGCAGCGGGTTCAGGTCGCGCCCCTCGGCCGCGGCGGGCAGCAGCCGCTCGAAGGGGTTGGACAGGAACAGCAGGAAGGCCAGCAGCCCGACGCTGATCATGCCCATGACGGCCAGCACGCGCGCCACGTAGGCGGGAGGCAGCTGGCGGCTGCACAGCGCGACGGCGAGCGTCCAGCCCGACAGCAGGCATTGCCACAGCAGCATCGAGCCCTCGTGGCTGCCCCACACGGCCGCGAAGCGGTAGACCGCCGGCAGCTCCGAGTGCGAATTGGCGGCGACGTAGCGCACCGAGAAGTCGCCCGTGAGGAATGCCTGCACGAGGCAGGCGAAGGCCAGCCAAGCGAACAGGCATTGCAGCGCCGCGGCCGGCCGCGCGACGCGCATCCAGCCCGCCACGCCCCAGTGCGCGCCGGCCAGCGGCAGCACGGCCTGCACGGCCGCGACAAGCAGCGCGAGCACCAACGCGAAGACGCCGACCTCGGGGATCATCGCGGCGCCCCGCCTGGCTGGTCGTTGGCCTTCGCCAACGCCGCGGCGGCTTCGGGCGGCATGTAGTTCTCGTCGTGCTTGGCCAGCACCTCCGTGGCGGTGAAGACGGCGCGCTCCTGCAGCCGGCCGGCGACGATGACGCCCTTGCCCTCGCGGAACAGGTCCGGCAGCAGGCCGCGGTAGCGCACCGGGATGCTGCGTGCGCCGTCGGTGACGGTGAACTGCAGGTCCAGCCCGTCGGCGCCGCGCTGCAGCGAGCCGGCTTCGACCAGCCCGCCGAGCCGGAACGCGCCCTGGCGTGGCGCCTCGCCGGCCTGCACCTGGGTCGGGCTGTAGAAGAACATCAGGTTGCTGTTGAGCGCGTTCAGCACCAGCGCGGTCGCGGTGGACACGGCGGCCAGGCCCAGGCCGACGAAGAGCAGGCGGCGGCGGCGCGGGGTCATTCGGCGTCGCCCGGTTCGAGCTCCGCGGCGCGGCGGCAGCGCCGCCGCATCAGCAGCGCCTCGGCCACCAGCAGCGCACCGCTGGCGCCGTAGGCCAGCAACAGATAGAAGCCGTGGTCGGCAAAGTTCATGACTGCGCCTCCAGCGCCGCGCGTTCGGTGATCAGGCATCGCACGCGCGCCAGCGCCACGGCCATCGTGTAGGCCCAGCAGGCCAGCGCCATCAGCAGCATGCCGGCCAGCATCGTGTGCGTCATTGCCGGCGCAGCGTCCAGGCGGATCGTCGAGCCCTGGTGCAGCGTGCTCCACCAGCGCACCGAGAAATAGATGATGGGCACGTTGACGACGCCGGCCAGCAGCAGGATGGCGCCGGCACCATCGCCGCGGCGCGGGTCTTCGAAGGCCGACACGAGGCCGAGGTAGGCCAGGTAGAGGAACAGCAGGATCAGCTCGGACGTCAGCCGCGCGTCCCACACCCACCAGGCACCCCAGGTCGGCTTGCCCCAGGCCGCGCCGGTCCACAGCGCGATGACCGTGAACAGCGCGCCGGTCGGCGCCAATGCGCGAGACATCAGCGGCGACAGCCGCGTGCCGAACACCAGGCCCAGGCCCGCATGCAGCGCCGCGACGAGGTAGATGAACATGGACATCCACGCGGCCGGCACGTGGATGAAGATGATGCGGTAGATCTCGCCCTGCTGATGGTCGGTCGGCGCGATGGCGAAGCCGACCCACAGCCCGGCCAGCGCCAGCACTGTGGCGAGGCCGGCGAACCCCGGGACGAGCCGGCCGGCGAAGCCGTGGAACACCGGCGGCGAGGCCAGGCGGCGCCAGCGCGGCGCGGGGCGGCGCAGGGGGGCGGGCAGGCTGCCGGTCGTCAGTTCATGGGTCATGTCATCACTCCAGCGCCAATCGCAGCGCCGCTGCGCTGGCCCAGGGGCACAGGAAGGCCGCGAGCGCCAGGCAGGCGCCCAGCAGGCTCAGCGATGCGCCGGCCGGCAGGCCTTGTTGGCCGGCCGACACCGCCGCGCAGCCGAACACCAGCGGTGGCACGCTCATCGGCAGCATCACCAGCGCGAGCAGCACATGGCCGCGCACGCCGAGCGTCAACGCCGCGCCGAGGGCGCCCAGCAGCACCAGCGTCGGCGTGCCCAGCAGCAGCGCGGCGACCAGCAGGCCGACCGTCTCGCCACCGAGCCCGTACTGCAGCGCCAGCAGCGGCGCCGCCAGCACCAGCGGCAGGCAGGCGATGCACCAGTGCGCCGCCACCTTGGCCGCCACCAGTGCGGTCAGCGGCTGCGGCGACAGCAGCCACTGCTCCAGGCCGCCGTCGGCCAGCTCGGGCTCGAACAGGCGCTGCAGCGAGATCAGCACCGCCAGCAGCGCGCTCACCCAGACGACGCCCGGGCCGATGGCGCGCAGCAGCGCCGCGTCGGGGCCGATGGCCAGCGGGAACAGGCTGCAGACGAGCACGAAGAACAGCAGCGCCGCCAGCGCATCGGTGGGCCGCCGCAGCGCCAGCAGCAGCTCGCGCATGAACACGGCGATCAGCATGGCGCGAGCGCATCCAGGTCGAGGCGGCGCAGATGCGCTGACGGCACCGTCAGCGCATGGTGGGTGGCGACGATGGCGGCGCCGCCGGCCTGCAGGTGTTCGGCCAGCCGCGTGTCGAACAGGCGCTCGCCGGCGCTGTCCAGCGCCGCGCAGGGTTCGTCCAGCAGCCACAGCCGGCGCCGGCCCATCCAGACGCGCGCCAGCGCCAGGCGCCGCCTCTGGCCCTGCGACAGGCGGCGTGCGGGTTGTGCCGCCAGCGCGGCCAGGCCCCAGGCCTGCAGTGCAGCGGCCGGGTCGGCGCAGGCGCCCGCGCCGCCGGCCAGGCGCTGCGCGAAGTGCAGGTTCTCGGCCGCGGTGAGGTCGGCGTTGACGCCGTTCAGGTGCCCGAGGTAGGCCATGTCGCAGGCGTAGGCGGCGTCACCCGGCAGCAGCGGCCGGCCCTGCCAGTGCAGCGCGCCGCCGGAGGGCTGAGCGAGGCCGGCGAGCAGGCGCAACAGGCTGGTCTTGCCGCTGCCGTTGGCGCCGCGCAGCTCCAGCACCTCGCCTGGCCGCAGCTCGAAGCTCAGGCCCGCGAACACGCGCCGCCCGCCGCGCCGGCAGCGCAGGCCGCGGGCGCTCAGGCGCAGCTCGGCGTCAGGGCTTGGCATCGCCAACCCGGGCCGCCGTGTCGCTCGTGGGCACCTTCTGGCCCGGCGTGTCGGACGGGGCTTCGCCCGGCGGGATGTGGGGCAGGCGGTGCGCGATGCCCTTGTGGCAATCGATGCAGGTCTTCTCCTTGCTGGCCAGGTAGGTCGAGTGCATGGCCTGGGCGCGCGCGCTCTGGCGCGTGAAGTCCATGGAGTCGTAGTTGTGGCAGTTGCGGCACTCCAGCGAGTCGTTGGCCTTGAGTCGCGACCACTCGTGCTGGGCCAGCTCCAGGCGCTTCTCCTGGAACTTCTCGGGCGTGTCGATGGTGCCGAAGATCTTGCCCCAGACCTCCTTGGAGGCCTGCATCTTGCGGGCCATCTTGTCGGTCCAGTTGTGCGGCACGTGGCAGTCCGAGCAGACCGCGCGCACGCCGGAGCGGTTGGTGTAGTGGATGGTGCTCTTCAGCTCGGCGAAGACGTTCTCGCGCATCTCGTGGCAGCCGGTGCAGAACTTCTCGGTGTTGGTGAGTTCCATCGCCGTGTTGAAGGCGCCCCAGAACATCACGCCGCCGATGAAGCCGCCGATGGTCAGGAAACCGAGGCTGAAATGCACGCTGGGCCGGCGGATGACGGCCAGGTAGCGCTTGAGGAGTTTCAACATGGCTCAGGCCCTCGCGATGCGTTCACTTCTTGGGCGCCTTGTCGGCGCTGGGGGGCTTCTGCAGCGAGCGGCGGATGACCGTGTCGACGTCCTGGAAGCTGTTCCCGACGATGGGCCGCACGGCGTCCTGGGCGACATGGCACTGCATGCAGAAGTAGCGCCGCGTCGAGACCTGGCCCAGCATGCGCCCGTCGCGGTCCATGTAGTGCGTGACGCTGACCGGGATGGCCTGCGACATCTCGGTCTTGGCGCGGGCGTGGCAGTCCAGGCACTTGTTGAAGTTCTTGTCGACCTGGTAGCCGTCCACGCGGTGCGGGATGGTGGGCGGCTGCATCGCGTAGTTGCGCGTGCGGCGCACGTCGTCGTTGACGGCGTTGGCCAGCGGCGGCGGCTTGGTCGTCTCGGTAAGGGGCGTCGGCCCGCGTGCGGCGTCGGTGAAGGCGCGGGCCGGCGGCTGCTGTTGCGCCGAGGCCAGGCCGGCGCACAGGCACAGCAGCAGCGTGAGGTGTCGGAGGATGTTCATGATCGTCTTGCCTCTTTCAGACCTTGGTGATCTTGACCGCGCACTTCTTGAAGTCGGTCTGCAGCGAGATCGGGTCGGTGGCGTCCAGCGTGACCTTGTTGATCAGCTGGCTGGCATCGAACCAGGGCACGAAGACGAGGCCGCGCGGCGGCTTGTTGCGGCCGCGCGTCTCGACGCGTGTGCGCATCGCGCCGCGGCGTGACGCAATCTCGACCTCGCTGCCGCGCCGCAGGCCGAGCGCCTTGGCGTCCTCGGGGTGCATGTAGCAGACGGCGTTGGGCACGGCGCGGTGCAGCTCGGGCACGCGCCGGGTCATCGAGCCCGAGTGCCAGTGCTCCAGCACGCGGCCGGTGGACAGCCAGAAGGGGAAGTCCTTGTCGGGTGATTCGGCCGGCGGCTCGTAGGGCAGGGCGAAGATCACGGCCTTGCCGTCGGCGTGGCCGTAGAACTGGTAGCCGCTGCCGGCCTTCACGTAGGGGTCGGTGCCCTCGCGGTAGCGCCACAGCGTCTCCTTGCCGTTCACGACCGGCCAGCGCAGGCCGCGTGTGCGGTGGTAGTCGTCGAACGGTGCCAGGTCATGCCCGTGGCCGCGGCCGAAGGCGGCATACTCCTCGAACAGACCCTTCTGCACATAGAAGCCGAAGGCCTTGGACTCGGCGTTTTCGTAGGCCTTGTCCATGTCGGCCAGCGGGAACTTGTTGACGTTGCCGTTGCCGTAGAGCACGTCGAACAGCGTCTTGCCGCGCACCTCGGGCTTCTTGGCGATCAGCTCCTCGGGCCAGACCTCCTCGATCTTGAAGCGCTTGGAGAACTCCATCAGCTGCCACAGGTCGGAGCGCGCGTCGCCAGGCGCGTTGACGAGCTGGTGCCAGAAGTGCGTGCGGCGTTCGGCGTTGCCGTAGGCGCCTTCCTTCTCGACCCACATCGCGGTGGGCAGGATCAGGTCGGCCGCGACCGCCGTGACGGTGGGATAGGCGTCGGAGACGACGATGAAGTTCTGCGGGTTGCGGTAGCCGGGGTAGCCCTCCTGCGCCATGTTGGCGGCGGCCTGCATGTTGTTGTTGACCATGACCCAGTAGGCATTGAGCTTGCCGTCCTTGAGCATGCGGTTCTGCAGCACGGCGTGAAAGCCGGGCTTCTCGGGGATGGTGCCGGCGGGCAGCTTCCAGATGTCTTCGGCCAGCGCGCGGTGCTTGGGGTTCGCGACCAGCATGTCGGCCGGCAGCCGGTGCGAGAACGTGCCGACCTCGCGCGCCGTGCCGCAGGCCGAGGGCTGGCCGGTCAGCGAGAACGGGCTGTTGCCCGGCGTCGCGATCTTGCCGGTCAGCAGGTGGATGTTGTAGACGAGGTTGTTGGCCCAGGTGCCGCGCGTGTGCTGGTTGAAGCCCATGGTCCAGAACGACATGACCTTGGTCTTGGGGTCGGCGTACAGCTCGGCCAGCGCGAGCAGGCGGTTCTTGGGCACGCCGGTCAGGTTGGCCGTGTACTCCAGCGTGTAGGTCGAGACGAACTTGGCGTACTCGTCGAAGCTGATGGGCTTGGAGCCGGTCGGGTCGCCGGCGTTCTTGGCGGCCTTCTGCAGCGGATGCTCGGGCCGCAGGCCGTAGCCGATGTCGGCGTTGCCGAGCTTGAAGTTGGTGTGCTTGTTGACGAAGTCCTTGTTGACCCGGCCCGTCGAGATGATGTGGTGGGCGATGAAATTCAGGATCGCCAGGTCGGTCTGCGGCTTGAAGGTCAGCTCGATGTCGGCCAGCTCGTAGGAGCGGTGCTCGAACGTGGACAGCACCGCGACCTTCACGTTGGGGCCGGACAGGCGCCGGTCGGTCACGCGCGTCCACAGGATGGGGTGCATCTCCGCCATGTTGGAGCCCCACAGCACGAAGGCGGTGGCGGCCTCGATGTCGTCGTAGCAGCCCATCGGCTCGTCCATGCCGAAGGTGCGCATGAAGCCGGTGACCGCCGAGGCCATGCAGTGGCGCGCGTTGGGGTCGAGGTTGTTGCTGCGAAAGCCCGCCTTCATCAGCTTGGAGGCCGCATAGCCCTCCCAGACCGTCCACTGGCCGGAGCCGAACATGCCGACGGACGTGGGGCCCTTGGCCTTCAGCGCGGCCTTGAACTTCTCCGCCATCACGTCGAAGGCCTTGTCCCAGGAGACCGGCTGGAACTCGCCGTCCTTGGCGTACTGGCCGTCCTTCATGCGCAGCAGCGGCGTCGTCAGCCGGTCCTCGCCGTACATGATCTTGGACAGGAAGTAGCCCTTGATGCAGTTCAGGCCGCGGTTCACCTCGGCCTCGGGGTCGCCCTGCGTGGCGACGACGCGGTTGTCCTTCACGGCGACGGTGACACCGCAGCCGGTGCCGCAGAAGCGGCACGGCGCCTTGGACCAGGTCAGCTGGGCGGCGTCGGCCAGTGCGTTGCCGCTCTGCGCGTGCACGATGGGAATGCCGGCGACGGTGCCAGCGGCGCTCGCGGCGGCCTGCCGGACGAAGTCACGTCGTGTGGTGGTCATTGGGGGATCTCCGTGTTCAGGGATTCGAGCGACTCGGCGTGCTGGTAGACCATGGCGACGCTCAGGACGCCGGGCGCCTGGCGGATGGCGGCCACCTGGTCCAGGATCGCGGCGGACGTGGGCGCTTCCAGCGTGACGACCAGCTTGCCGCCGGCGTCGGCGCCATGGATCTGCGCGCCCGGCAGGCCGTGGATGACCGCGTCGACCTCGGCGCGGCGGCTGGGCGTGGCGTGGACCACCAGGCTGGAAATGTGCAGTTCAGGGCTCATGGGGGGCGGGGCTGACCGGTCAACTGGTGGGCGGGCCGGCGAACATCTGGAAGATCCAGACCGCGAAGCCGTAGGTCACCACCACCGCGCCGGCAATCACCGGCGCCATGACGATGGACAGGAAGAGGAAGCTGCGCCACTCCTCGGTGCGGGAGGGTGTCGCCTTGCTCGGCAAGCTGCCGCGGAAGGGGTTGGGCATGAGCGCTCCCGGGTCTGCGTTGGGGTGGTTAGGGCCGCCGGCTGTCTGAACCTGCGTGACAAATGCATCTTGCTGGGTGTCGCCCCGACCGGCCTTGACGCGCGTCAAGCCTTTTGACGAACGACCCCGACGTTTTGCTTGCGTGCGCGCCACAGCAGCGCCGCGGCCATGAGCGTCAGCACGAACAGCGCCAGCGCCGCCGTGTTCAGCAGCCCGCCGAGCGCACGCAGCGCCGGCCCGGCATGGCCGGGTACCAGGCGGACCAGCAGCGACAGGTGCAGCAGCGCCAGCGGCGCGTAGAACCTGCGGCCGTACTGCAGCTTGACGCCGGCGATGGCGGGCAAGATGACCGGCGCATGGCCCATGACCATGCTGAACACGAAGCCGAGGCCGAGCGCATGCAGCGCCGCGTCGCGCAGCGGCCAGCCCAGGCTCGTGGCCGACCAGGCCAGGCCGGCGACAGCCAGCCAGCCGTAGCCGCCCAGCAGGCAGACGGCCATGTAGCGGCTCAGGCCGTGGGCGCGCACGGTGCGGCGCGCGATGTCGTGGCGCAGCAGCCAGACGGCCAGGGCCGCCAGCGCCGCGCCGTACAGCGCGCCCGACACGGCGGCACCGATCAGCAGCAGCGTCAGCACGGCGTACAGCGAGGCCTCGGCGCCGGGCCGGCGGCGCATCAGTCGCGTCATCTCCAGCCGCTCGGCGGCGATGGTCAGCACCAGCAGCGCGAACCACCAGGGCAGCGGCTCCATGCCGGGCGGCTGCAGCGCGAAGGCGACGCTGCCGACCAGCCAGCACAGCGCGCCCGCCATCAGCAGCAGCGTGTGGGCCAGCACCTGGCGGCGCAGGATCTGCACGTTGACGCCGACGAAGCCCAGCGCCGCAGCGACGCCCAGCGCGGCACCGGCATCGCGCCATCCGGCCAGCAGCAGCAGGCCCGCGCCGCCGGACAGCAGCGGCACGGCGAAGGCCCAGCGCTGCTTCAACGCCACGGCGCGCTCCAGCGCAATGACGCTGCCGAGGAAGCCGCAGATCATCAGTGCGCCGTGCAGCTCGGCCGCACGACCGAGCCAGTCGCCTTGACCGAAAGGGGTCAGCCCCAAACGGGCCAGGCCGCCGGCCACGCCGCCCAGCAGCGCGGCGACCGCGAGCGCGGGCAGCAGGGCGGGCGCGCGCATCACCAGCCCATGAACAGCCGGGCCCGCGCGCTGAGGCGGTCGGAGTTCCAGGCGGGCTCCCAAACGAGCTGCGTGTCGATGGTCGTGCCCTCGGGCAGCACCCGCCCGAGCTCGTCGTGGACGTCATCGAGGATCACTTCGATCACGGGGCAGGCGGGCGATGTCATCGTCAGCGTCACGCGCGCCTGGGTGGCATCGATGGCGACGCCGTAGATCAGGCCGACGTCGACGATGCTCATCGCGAGTTCGGGGTCGACGACGCGGCGCAACGCGGCCTCGACGGGCTCACGCAGCGCGCCGGGTCCGTCGTAGGGGAAGGGGAGGTCGACGCTCATGCGCCACATTGTTCGGACGCGCCTGCCGGCCAGGCTTGACGCAGCGCAAGGCCACGGCCGAAAGCCGCGGCGTCGGCAAGCTGAGCGCGTCAGCGCGTCTGCGCGTCAGCGCGTCAGTGCGTCGCGCCAGCCCATCAGCGCGTCGCGGCTTTGCAGCGCCCAGTACGTGCATTGCGCGGCGGCAAGCCCGAGCGTGCCGAACGTGCGCTCGCGCCCGTAGGCCGCGAATGGCGCCGGCACCGGCGCGATGCCGGCCATGGCGCGGGCCAGCACCTCGCCGCCCAGCGTTGTCGGCGCCACGCCATGGCCGCCGAAGCCGATGGCGTACCAGACGCCGTCGGGCAGGCGGCCGACCAGCGGCATCTGGTGGCGCGTGTAGCTCATCAGGCCGCTCCAGGCATGCGTGATGCGCGCATCGCGCAGCTGCGGATAGACGCGCACGAGGTCGCCGTGCAGCAGCTTGGCCAGATCGTCGCTGGAGCGCTCGCGCGTGGACATGCGCCCGCCCCACAGCAGCCGCGTGTCGGCCAGCGCGCGGTAGTAGTCGAAGGCGAAGCGCGTGTCGAAGACGGCCGCGTCGGTGCGGATGGCGTCGCGCAGGTGCGCGCCCAGCGGCTCGGTGGCCATCACATAGGTCGCGATCGGCAGCGTGTTGCGGCCGATGGCCGGGCACAGGTCGTCGATGTAGGCACCCGCGCAGACGGCCACGCGGCGGCAGCGCACCGCGCCGCCGGCAGCCTGCACGCGCCAGCCCGCGCCGTCACGCTGCACGGTCGTCACGCGGCTTTGCTCGTGCAGCGCCACGCCGGCCTTGGCCAGCACGCGCGCCTTGCCCTGGGCGTACTTCAGCGGGTTGAAGTGGAAGGCATCGAGCTCGTGCAGGCCGGCGTGGTAGCGCTCGGTGCGCAGCAACTCGCGCAGCTGCTCGCGCGGCAGCCATTGCCAGTGCAGGCCGAACTGGTCGCGCATGAAGGCCTGCAGCTCGCGCAGGTTGCCGTCGTCCTTGAACCAGCTGGCGACGATGACGCCGCCGTAGATGGCGTCGCAATCGATGCCGTAGCGGTCGATGCGCGAGCGGATCTGCCGCACGGCGCCCTCGCTGAGCAGGTAGAGCTGGCGGGCGGCGTCGTGGCCCAGGCGGTGGTGCAGCTTGGCGGCGTCCAGGCTGAAGCCGCCGGAGACGAAGCCCCCATTGCGGCCGGAGGCGCCGAAGCCGATGGTCTGGGCCTCGAGCAGCAGCACGTCGGTCTGGCCGTGCTCGACGAGGCTGAGCGCCGTCGCCAGGCCGGCGAAGCCGCCGCCGATGACGACAGTGTCGGCTTCGGTGCTGGCCGTGAGCGGCGCGAAGCGCAGCGTCGGGTCGGCGGTGTCGGCGTAGAAGGTCTTCATGCGGCCCTGGTCCTCATTGCGGGAACTCCGTTTGCCGGCGGGCGGCATGGACGACACCCCCCACACCCTCCACGCGAAATTCGACGGCCGCCTGGTGCTGCTGGGCTTCGGCAGCATCGGCCAGGGCGTGCTGCCGCTGCTGCTGCGCCACATCGAGATGCGGCCCGACCAGATTGAGATCATCAAGCCCTCGGCCGAGGGCCTGGACGCGGCGCGCGAGTACGGCGTGCGCCACACCGCGGCGCGGCTGGAGCGCGGCAACTACCGCGAGCTGCTGGAGCCGCGGCTGCGCGCCGGCGACTTTTTGCTCAACCTGTCGGTGGACGTCAGCAGCCAGGCGCTGATCGAGCTGTGCCAGCAGCGCCAGTGCCTCTATCTCGACACGTCCACCGAGCCCTGGCCCGGCGGCTACACCGACCGCTCGCGCCCGCCGGCCGCGCGCACGAACTACCAGCTGCGCGAGGAGGCGCTGGCGCTGCGCCGCCCCGGCACGCCCACGGCGCTGATGACGCTGGGCGCCAACCCGGGCCTGGTGTCGCTGCTGCTCAAGCAGGCGCTGCTCGACCTGGCCGGCGCGCAGGAGAGGCCGCCGGTGGATGCCCCCGGTTGGGCGCGCCTGGCCCAGCGCCTGGGCGTGCGCGTCATCCACATCGCCGAGCACGACACGCAGCGCGGCGCCGTGCGCAAGCGGCCGGGCGAGTTCGCCAACACCTGGTCCATCGACGGCTTCGTGTCGGAAGGCCTGCAGCCGGCCGAATTGGGCTGGGGCACGCACGAGCGCCACTTCCCGGCCGACGGCGGACGGCATGAAGCCGGCTGCCGCGCCGCCATCTACCTGAAGCGGCCGGGCGCCGGCACGCGGGTGCGCAGCTGGACGCCGCTGGGTGGGCCGTATCAGGGCTTCTTGATCACGCACGCGGAGTCCATTTCAATCGCCGACCATCTGACGGTCGGTGACGCGGGGCAACCGGCGTACCGGCCCACCGTGCACTACGCCTACCACCCTTGCGATGACGCGGTGCTGTCGCTGCATGAACTGGCCGGTCGGCAATGGCGCCAGCAGGACCGGCAGCGTCTGCTGCGCGAGGACATCGACGAAGGCCGCGACGAGCTGGGCGTGCTGCTGATGGGCCATGCGCGCGGCGCCTACTGGTACGGCTCGCAGCTGAGCGTCGAGGAGGCGCGCCGGCTGTGCCCCTACAACAGCGCCACGACGCTGCAGGTGGCCGCGCCCATCATGGCCGGCGTGGCCTGGGCGGTGAAGCACCCGCAGCAAGGCATCCTGGAGCCGGACGATCTGCCGCACGAGGAGCTGCTGGCAATGATCCGGCCATACCTCGGCACGGTGACCGGCGTCTTCAGCGACTGGACGCCGCTGGCCGACCGCGAATCGCTGTTCGACGAGGACCTGGACCGCGACGACCCCTGGCAGTTCAGGAATTTCCGCGTCGGCTGAGCGCGGACGGCGCCGTTTGCGGCAAGAAGTTCAGGTCGGCAGGCGCTGGCCGCGCGCCCGTTCCAGCGCCCGCTGCGCGCTGGCCTCGGCGCTGAGCTGGTCGCGCAGGTAGTCGGCCAGGCGCGGCTGCTGGCTGAAGGCGGCGTTGAAGCGGATGTGCGGATCGCGCGCGCCGTCGGCGGCAAAGGTGGCCCCGCGCACGAGCAGGATGCCCTGGCGGAAGGCGCCCCTCACGACGCTGTCCACATCGACGCCGGCTGGCACTGCGCCCCACAGGAAGAGGCCGCCCTCGCCCGGGTGCTCCAGCAGCACGCCGGCCTGGCGCAGCTGCTGCGTGGCGGCGGCGCGCGCGGCGCTCAGGCGCTGCTGCAGGCGGTCCAGGTGCTTGCGCCAGCGGCCCGCGGCCAGCACCTCCAGCAGCACCAGCTCGCTGAGCGTGGAGGTGGTCAGCACGGATATGATCTTCTCGCGCATCAACGCCTTGATCAGCGCCGGCTCGGCGGCCATGTAGCCCAGGCGCAGCGCCGGGCTCATGGCCTTGCAGAAGCTGGAGTAGTAGATGACGCGGTCCAGCCCGGACAGCTGCGCCAGCCGCGTCGGCGAGTTCGGAACCTGGGGGTGGAAGTGCCCCTGCACGTCGTCCTCCGCGATCAGGAAGCCGTGGCGCTGCGCCAGCATCAGCACGCGGTGCAGGTTGGCGGCGCTGCTGCCCCAGCCGGTCGGGTTGTGCAGCACGCTCTGGATGAAGAGCAGGCGCGGGCGGTGCTGGGTGCAGGCGGCGTCGAGGTGTTCGAGGTCGATGCCGTCGGGCCGGCGCGCGACGGGAATGATGTTGACGCCGGCCTGGCGCAGCCGGTCGAACAGCAGGAAGTAGCCGGGCGTCTCCACGGCCACGGCGTCGCCCGGGCGCAGCAGCGTGCGGCAGATCAGGTCGATCGCGTGCGTGCCGCCGTAGGTCGTCAGCACGCGGCCGGCGTCCACGGCGATACCCTGGCCGCGCAACAGCGTGGCGATGCGCTCGCGCAGTTCGGGCAGGCCTTGCGGCGGGCAGCGCGAGGCCATGCCGGCGCTGGCACGTGCCAGGCCGCGCTGCACGGCGGCGGCGGGGATGGCGTCCTCCAGCCAGGTGGCGGGCAGCGCGCCGCTGCTGGCCAGCAGCACGCCGGCCTTCTGGTCGTTGGCCTGCTGGGCCAGCCAGACGGCCTCCTGCTCCTCGCCGGCTTCGACGCGCACGGCGTCCGGCATCGCATCGGCCGGGCCCTCGGCGACGAAGAAGCCGGCCGTGCCGCGCGAGTCGATCAGGCCGGCGGCGACCAGCCGGTCGTAGGCGATGACGACGGTGTTGGGGCTGACGCCCAGGCGCGACGCGAGCTGGCGGATGGAGTTCAGCCGCGCGCCGGGCGGCAGCTGGGCGCTGTGGATCAGTGCATGCAGGCGCTGCTCGATCTGGTCGGCCAGCGGGGTGGGGGAGTCGCGGTCCAGCGAGAACATCAGCGCAGCAGCATCAAGGCAAGCACGGCCAGCAGGGCGGCCATGATGGCATTGAAGACGCGGCGCCGCGCCGGGCTGGACAGAAAGCGGCCGATGCCGGCGCCGAACAGCGCCCACATCGAGATGCACGGGAAGCCGATGACCGCGCCGACGGCACTGACGAGCAGCGCCCCTTCGACGACGCCGAACTGCACCGGCATGAACACGGACGCGAGGGTGACCGCCTTGACCCAGCTCTTGGGGTTGACCGCCTGGAACAGCGCGGCCTGCAGGAAGGTCACGGCCTGTGGCGGCCGGTCGTGCGCCGCCGGCGCGGCGGCCAGGCGCCAGGCCAGCACAAGCAGGTAGAGCGTGCCGGCCAGCTTCAATGCGAGGTGCAGGGCCGGCCAGGCGGTGAACAGTGCGCCCAAGCCCATGCAGGTCACGAAGGTCTGCACCGCGCCGCCGGCGTTGATGCCGAGGATGGCCGGCAGCGTGCGCCGGTAGCCGTGGTGGGCGCCGCAGGCGACCATCATCATGTTGTTGGGCCCGGGCGTGCTGGACATCAGCAGGCAGTAGGTCAGCAGCGGCAGCATCTCGTTCATGCCGTCATTGCAGCCGCCGGCCGCGCCGGCGTGAAGCTACAGCGCGGGTCGCTTCGCGGTGCGCTGTATCAGCGCGCCGACCCGTACAGCATGACGCGCCCATGGGAGATATTTGCGGGGCGAGCGCCGGGCCGCTCCCAAGCCGGCCCGCGCTGGTGCTGCATGCGGTTGACGCCGCATGCAGCGTCGTCCCCGCGGGGGCCGACCAGGCTTGCCCGCGTCCAGCGGCGCAAGCGTGGGCGAGGGGCCTCAATACTTCCAGTTGAGCGTCGCGCTGACGCTGCGCGGTGCGGCGTAATACGCCTGGTCCCACTTGAGGCTGCCCAGGTAATTGGCGTTGTTGACGTTGTGGACCGCCAGGCCGGCGCTCCAGTGGCGGTTGAACTCGTAGCTGCCGTTCAGGTCCAGCACGCCGTAGGCCTTCTGCTGCACGGTGCCGGCGGCGTCGCTGATGCCGCTTTGCCAGCGCAGCGCCGCGCCCAGCTTGAGCTGCGGCAGGGCTTGGTAGGTGCTGCTCAGGCGCAGCACGCGGCGCGGGACATAACGGTTCACGTCCTCGCCGCTGCTGCCCTTCAGGCGCAACTGTGTCCAGCCGCCGGACAGGCGCCAGTCGCGGCTCAGCCGGCCGGACAGCTCCAGCTCGTAGCCGGTGCTGGTGGCGGCGATGCCGGTGTAGTAGTTGCTGAAGTCCGGGTGCTGGCCGGCGATGACGGGCACGTTGCGCTGGCGCGTGCGGAACAGCGCGGCCGCACCGGTCAGCTGGCCGTCCAGCCACGCGGCCTTCAGGCCGGCCTCCAGGTTGCTGCCCTCCAGCGGGTCCAGCGCCTTGCGGTTGATGTCGGCATCGAGCTGCGGGTTGAAGACCTCGGCATAGCTGGCGTAGGCGCTGTAGGTTGCGTTCAGGTCCAGCACGGCGCCGAGGTAGGGCTTCACGGCGTCGTGTGCGTAGTCCTGGCCGACGCCGTAGCTGATGCCGCGGCTCTTCACGCGGGTCGCGTTGAAGCCGGCGACGATCTTGAGCGCGTCGCTGGCGTTGAACTGTGCGGCGGCGTACGCGCTCTGGCGGCGACGCGTCGTGTCGGAGTAGCCCGTCGAGGCGCCGAAGGCCGGCTTGGGGAAACTGCCGTCCCAGCCCTGCAACGGCGGCACGGGGGCGCCGATGTTGGCGGCGTAGCGCGACAGTTCGTCCAGCGTCTGGCGGCCGGCGTTGAGACCGAACATCAGCTGGTGCCGCCGGCCGGCCAACGTGAAGGGGCCGGAGACGAACAGGTCGGCCACCGTGTCGACGTACTTGCCGTCGAAGGCGGAGGGGTAGGCCATCAGCCCGGTGTCGGGCGCACCGTAGACGTAGAGCAGCTCGCTGGGCGTGCTGCGGCTCTTGCGCGAGACGGTGGCGCGGGTCTGCCAGCCGCCGCCGAGGTCGTGGCTCAGCTCGGCGAAGACCTCGGTGTCGCGGTTGGTCCACCAGGCCCAGTCGGCGGCGCTGGTCGTGTTGCGCGCGTAGTCGACACGCCGGCCGGTGCTGTCCAACAGTGGCAGCGCGCCCCACATCGGGCTGCGCGCCTTGCTGCGCTGGGCGTGGATGCCGGCCGTCAGCTGGGTGCGGGTGCCGAGGTCGAGCTCCAGCACGCCGTAGGCGACGTTGCGGTGCTGGCCGTAGCGGTCGAGATGGCTGTCCTTGTCCTCGTCGACGAGGACGAGGCGGCCGCGCAGCGAGCCGTCGGCGTTCAGGCCGCTGCGGAGGTCGGTCTGCAGGCGATGCTGGTTCCAGGAGCCCAGCGTGAGGTCGGCACTGGCGACGAGGTCCTTGTCGCCGGCGCGCTTGCGGATGAAGTTGATCGTCGCCGACGGGTTGCCCGTGCCGGCCAGCAGCCCGGTGGCGCCGCGCAGCACCTCCACGCGCTCGAAGGCCGCAGTGTCCAGCGCGCCCCATTGCGCGCCGTTGGCGAAGGGCAGGCCGAGGCCGTCGACCTGGAAGTTGGTGATGTCGAAGCCGCGCGCGCTGAAATAGGTGCGGTCGGTCTCGACGCGTTCGACGAGCACGCCGGGCGTCAGGTCCAGCAGCCGGGTGATCTCGGTGAGGCCGAAGTCCTGGATCTGCTCGGCGCTGACGACGGTGATGGACTGCGGCGTCTCCCGCAGCGTCATCTCCAGCCGGGCCGGGCCGCTGGTGCTCTTGGCATCATCGGCCGCCTTGGCCTTCACGCGGACGACGGGCAGCGTCGCATCGGCGGTTGGGATTGCTGTATCGACAGAGGCTGCCGTCTGGGCCAGGGCAACGCCGGTGGCCGCGGCCAGCGGGATGAGGACGAAAAGAGACTTGTTCTTCATGGGACGTGGGCTGTAACGCAGTTGCCGAACCGCCCGGATTGCCGGCAGACGGCAGGGCGCGGTCAAAAGCACCACTTTATCGCGAATGCGAATGATTCCCATTTGCTTTTATGGATAGGCAAGGCGGGACGCTGCGCTGGCCCATCGGTCAGGAAACGGGTCTTCGGCGAGGTGTTGGCGTCCTGTCCCACGGCATGTAGCCGGTGGCCGAAAGCGACGGACGCGACCGCGCACCTCTGGCGAGAGGTGGGCGGTCTGATGTGTCCGGATGTGGGTATGCGCTTTCAGCGCATCGCCGCCGCCTGGTCAGGCCGCCGATGCGCGCGTCTGGCTTGACGGGCATCGGCATCGCGGTTTTTGGCGCCACGGGCGTGGCGCTTTGGCAGCCGCAGCCCCGGGCGGAGCGCCTCGGCGGGGCTGGGTTGCAGTCGCTCGGGAGCGACCCGCAGAATCAGGCGCCAGTCGCGCCGAACTGGGTGGAGGCGACGTCGCCGAGTTGGGCCACGATGGCCACGACGGAGAAGGCGAGCGTGATGAGGAGCAGTTCCATTTCTTTCCCTTTGGTCTTTGTTGAAACGCTTTCATCATAAGGGTTAACACCAGGGTTGGCCAGGGTTAACCCTAGATATGTAAGGGACTGTCGTGAACTTGTCATCAGTCCTAACGACCAAGTCAGGCGGCTTGTATGTGAACTCCATATAGAAACCGCTAAAGAAACGATATTTCAGAACTAGCAGCCACTCCTAAGCTCGCGGCCGTTCCTGAACGAGCCTTGAGCCATGCGAATCACGAAGCTGACGACCTACCGCGTTCCGCCGCGGTGGATGTTCCTGAAGATCGAAACCGACGAAGGCGTCGTCGGCTGGGGCGAGCCGGTCATCGAGGGCCGGGCGCGCACGGTCGAGGCGGCCGTCCACGAGTTGTCCGAGTACCTCGTCGGCCAGGACCCGTCCCGCATCAACGACCTGTGGCAGGTCATGTACCGCGCCGGCTTTTACCGCGGCGGCCCCATCCTGATGAGCGCCATCGCCGGGATCGACCAGGCGTTGTGGGACATCAAGGGCAAGGTCATGGGCCAGCCGGTCTATGAGCTGCTCGGGGGCCTGGTGCGCGACAAGATGAAGGTCTATTCGTGGGTCGGCGGCGACCGCCCGGCCGACGTCATCCGCGACATCAAGCGGCTGCGCGAAGGCGGCTTCGACACCTTCAAGATGAACGGCACCGAGGAACTCGCCATCGTCGACAGCGCCCGCAAGGTCGACGAAGCCGTGGCCCGCATCGCCGAGATCCGCGAGGCTTTCGGTCACGAGATCGAGTTCGGCATCGACTTCCACGGTCGCGTGGCCGCGCCGATGGCCAAGCCGCTGCTGAAGGCGCTGGAGCCCTACCGCCCGCTGTTCGTCGAGGAGCCGGTGCTGGCCGAGCAGGCCGAGCAGTACCCGCGCCTGGCTGAATACACCAGCATCCCGCTGGCGGCGGGCGAGCGCATGTTCTCGCGCTTCGACTTCAAGCGCGTGTTCCAGGCCGGCGGCATCTCCATCGTGCAGCCCGACCTGTCGCATGCCGGCGGCATCACCGAGTGCTTCAAGATCGCCGCCATGGCCGAGGCGCACGACGTCGCCTTCGCGCCGCACTGCCCGCTGGGCCCGGTGGCGCTGGCGTCGTGCCTGGCGGTCGACTTCGTGTCGCACAACGCCGTGCTGCAGGAACAGAGCATGGGCATCCACTACAACCAGGGTGCCGAGCTGCTGGACTTCGTGACGAACAAGGACGACTTCCGCATCGAGAACGGCTTCATCAACCCGCTGCGCAAGCCGGGCCTGGGCGTCGAGATCGACGAGGAGCGCGTCATCGAGGCCAGCAAGACCGCGTCCGACTGGCGCAACCCGGTCTGGCGCCACGCGGACGGCAGCGTGGCCGAATGGTGATGAGCCAGGCGAGCCTGATTGCGCTGGACTGGGGCAGCACGCGGCTGCGCGCCTTTCTGCTGGGAGGCGACGGCGCGGTGCTGCAGACGCGCCAGTCCAACGACGGCGCCGCGACGCTGCAGGGCGCGGAGGCTTATGCCCGCGCGCTGGCCGATCTCATCGGCGACTGGCGCGCGGACCACCCGGCCTTGAAGCTGCTGGCCTGCGGCATGGTGGGCAGCCAGTACGGCTGGCGTGAGGCGCCTTATGTGCGCTGCCCGGCCGACGCCGCGGCGCTGGCCGGCCAGGTGCTGCAACTGGACGAGCGCTTAAGCATCGTCCCCGGCCTGGTCGACGATGCGGCGCAGCCCGACGTCATGCGCGGCGAGGAGACGCAGATCGTCGGCGCGCTGGCGCTGCACCCCGAGCTGGCCGACGAGGCCTGCCTGGTGCTGCCCGGCACGCATTCCAAATGGGCGCGGGTCAGCAAGGGGCGCATCACGGGTTTTGCCACCCACATGACCGGCGAGCTGTTCGCGCTGCTGCGCCAGCATTCCGTGCTCGCGCGGCTGATGCCGGCGGACGGCAGTTCGCCAGCCGCGCCCGAGGCCTTCCTGCAAGGTGTGGACGCGGCACGAGAGGATGCCGGCCTGGCGCACCAGCTGTTCGCCGTGCGCACCCTCGGCCTGTTCAAGCAGCTGGGCGCCGAGCAACTGCCCGACTACCTCTCCGGCCTGCTGATCGGCCATGAAATCGCCAACGAACTGCGCGGCACGGCGCCCGGCCGCATCGCGCTTGTCGGCGACCCGGCCCTGTGCGCGCGTTATATGCAGGCGCTCACGCGCTTCGGCCAGTCGGCGCCGCTGCTGCTGGACAACACCGCGCCCGCCGGCCTGTGGCGGCTGGCGCAAACCATGAATCTGATCTGATGTTGAACGCTGCCCTGCAAGCACTGCCCCTCGTCGCCATCCTGCGCGGCGTCAAGCCGGAGGAGGTCGAGGCGATCGCCGACGCCCTGCATGGCGAGGGCTTCCGCGTCATTGAGGTGCCGCTGAACTCGCCGAACGCCCTCGATTCGATCGGCCGGCTGGCGCGGCGCTTGCCGGCCGACACCGTCGTCGGCGCGGGCACGGTGCTGAGCGCGCAAGCCGTGGCCGATGTGCAGGCCGCCGGCGGCAAGCTCATCGTCATGCCGCATGCCGATGTCGCCGTCATCCGCGAGGCCAAGGCGCGTGGCCTGTTCTGCGTGCCGGGCGCGGCCACGCCGACCGAAGCCTTCGCCGCCGTCAACGCCGGTGCAGATGCGCTCAAGCTGTTCCCGGCCGAACTGGTCACGTCGACCGTCATGAAGGCGATGCGCGCCGTGCTGCCGCGCGAGCTGCGCCTGCTGCCGGTGGGCGGCATCGCGCCCGACACGATGGCCGTCTACGTCAAGGCCGGCGCTGCGGGTTTCGGCCTGGGCTCGGCGCTGTACAGCCCCGGCCTCTCTGCTGCCGAGGTTGGCCAGCGGGCCCGAGCCTTCGTGCAGGCCTGGCGCGCACTCTGACGAAAGACCGGCATGAACCGATTGTTGGGCACGGCGCTGCTATGGGCGGCCTTCAGCACCGCAGCGGGCGCGCAGTCGCTGCTCAAGCTTGATGCGCGGGCTGAGGCGCCGGCACCGCAGACCGGCCATCTGAAGCTCGGGACCGCGCGCTCGCCCAAGGGCGAGACGCTGGCTGCCAACAACCAATACCTGCTGCGCGACGGCAAGCCGTGGCTGCCGGTCATGGGCGAGTACCACTACAGCCGCGCGCCGGCCTCGCAGTGGGACGCCCAGCTGCGCCTGACGAAGGCCGCCGGCATC
>Ga0307411_10000040_pt1 | contig 40178 bp, 50 predicted proteins | sample DK1Ometagenome_2_FD_203712 | JGI IMG/M metagenome (GOLD analysis project Ga0307411, IMG submission 203712) | Maize rhizosphere microbial communities from greenhouse at UC Davis, California, United States - DK15-O-1 | ecosystem: Host-associated > Plants > Roots > Rhizosphere > Soil | place: USA...
ACCGGCGCGGCGATCAGACCGTCCACTGTCCCGGGCGCAACCGGTCCGGGATGCCATGGGTGAGCCCGAAGCCCAGCCGGGCGACCCAGCGGGCGGCCGTCATGACGGCCTGGATGGAGCAGCACCCCGAGAGCTTCGTTTCGTGAGGAGAGAGATGACGCAAGAGCAGGAGAAAGTCCCCGAGATCCACCAGGTGATCCGGTCCCTGACCGACTGGCTCGGGCCCTCACTGCTCGGTGAGCTGTGCGGCCTGCCCGGGGCGGCACCGCTGAAGCGCTGGCTGGTCCAGCCCCCCGACATCGAGACCGAGGCGAAGCTGCGCACCGGGTACGACGTGTTCCAGGTCCTCCGCAAGGCGGAGGGTGTCGACATCGCCCGCGCCTGGATGATCGGCATGAACCCGCACCTGGTCAACCATGACGGCGGCAACTACCCCGATGGCTGCCCCACCACGGAGATCGGGCTGGGGTACGGCACGGACGTCCTCGCGGCGGCCCGCGCCTACGTGCAGGACCCGAGCGTCACGTGAAGCGCGAATGGCAGGGGAAGTCCCTGGACTCCCTGCTGGCCAAGAGGCAGGAAATTGGCTGGATCAACGAGCAGATCTTCCGTCTCGCCGGTCGGCGTGGCCAGCTCGAACGAGACTTCCTCGACGAGCTGGCCGTCCTCCTCGGGTGCCCCGACGCGACCCTCCTGGACTCCCACCACATCTGCCCGGAGTCCCCGATCGAGCACTGCGTGTTCGAGATCACGATCGACACCACCGATCTGAGCTGCATGTTCTGCGGCGGCAAGATCAACCGATAGCGGAAAGAGAGAAGATGAAGGCCACCTTCCCGGGCTTCGAGTTCGTCTACGGCGACTCCGAGTTCACCCCCGACAACCACACCCCGGCGGGCCTCGTGTCCACGGCCCTCCAGGCGGACCACGACTGGCTGTACCTGGTGAACGCCGAGACAGACCGAGAGGACTTCTGCTCCGATCCGTTCCGGCGTGACCACATCTGGTCGAAGCTGCCCCTGCGGGCCGACGGCTCGCTCGACCGCAGCAGCCCGTACGTGGTCCCGTACAGCGCCATCTGCTCGGCCGTCGGTTCCTTCTTCGACGGCCTGACCGACAAGCAGAAGTACAAGAACCGGATCGGCTTCGTCGCAGATCACTGCACGCAGGACATGCAGCGAATCCACGACATGTTCCACAACGACTGGTTCGGCGAGATGCCCCAGTCCGTCCCGAAGCACCCGTTCGTCGACCTGGCCTCCCTGGAGATGCTGGCCGGGGTCGAGGACGACCACCTGCCCAGCGGTCTCCGGCTGCCCGAGAAGTACGCCGAGAGGGCCCACCACGCCCTGTACGACGCCCGCTGGGACAAGGAGGTCCACGAGTTCCTGCTGGAGCACTCCAGGGCCGTACGGGTGGCTTCCGGCGTCGAGCGCCTGGAGGACTGATGGCCGAGGGCCACCGCTACCTGCCGAGCCCGGTGTACATCCTGAAGGCCGAGATCGATCACGACCGGATGGACTGCGAGGACGACGACCCCCGCAAGGTGTGGGTCGTCGCCGGGTGGTCCCTGCGCCGGGCCGTTCTCACCCATGCCGCGCCGTTCCTGGAGGCGGCCGGTACCACGGACGTGATGTCCCTGGAGGGCAAGCACTTCATGACCCGGATCGACCTGAGTGACCCGCCGCCCTTCGAGCACGAAGGCGGCGAGCGGCTGGAATGGCCGGAGCTGAGGTTGGCCCGGCCGGTCGCGGAGATCTGTGCCGAACTGGGGATCGAACCCCCGCTGTGAGATTCGCGCCACTGGCGCGTCGTACAAGAAGGTGGCGTTCCCGGGCCCCGCTCCGGCGGGGCCCATCCGCCCGGACTGGAGAAGAGATGACCAAGCCCTTTCTGCTGATCGACGTGGACGGGCCGTTGAACCCGCATGCCGCGAAGCCGCACCGCCGCCCCGAGGGGTACAGCACGCACCGCCTGAACCCCACCGACCAGAACGGCGAGCACTGGACGAACGTCTACGGCAAGCCCCTGCGTGTCTGGCTGAACGAGTCGCACGGCGTCGAGCTGCTGAAGCTGGCCGAGCACTTCACGCTCACGTGGGCCAGCATGTGGGGGCCCGAGGCGAACGAGTGGATCGGTCCGCTCATCGGCCTGCCCGAGCTGGAGTACGTGGACTTCTGGGCCAACGACCCGCACCCGGAGAAGAACGGCCGCACCGACGGCGTCTTCTGGAAGACGCCCCACATCGTCACGTGGGCCGATGGGCGCCCGTTCGCCTGGATCGACGACGAGATCCAGACCGGCGACCGCGAGTTCGTGGCGGCCGGTCACCAGGGTCCGGCCCTGCTGCACTACGTCAGCCCGAGGACCGGGCTGCTCGACGAGGACTTCAAGGCGCTCGCGGCGTGGGCCGCCGAGCTGTAGGAGAGGGGAAGGGCATGAGGCAGGAACAGGACGTACCGGTGCGCGGATGCTGTGACCGCACCGAGGAGCTGGCCGAGCGGGCGCACCGGAACGGGGAGATCTTCTACCTGACCCGTGACAGCCGCGCGCTGGCGGCCGTCGTGCCGGTCGGCTCGAAGGCCAGCGCTGTGCCGGATAGCGCGCTCGACGCCGCGTACGACGCGGCCTTCCCGGGTCTTCCCGGGGAGATGACCGAGGGTGAAGCCAAGAGGCGCCTGACGGCGGCGCTGAATGCCGCCTACCCGCACCTGGCCGACCTGCTGGACCGGGCCGAGGAGCGCGGCGCCCGGCGGGCGATGTCAGAGGCGTGGCGTAGGTTCGAACTGAACACGGAGGAGCCCGACAACCCCTCGGCCGACGCGCTCGCCCGGCACATCGCGGACCACCCGGTCTCGACGATCCAGGCGGCGATGCGGATTCTGGGCTGGAAGGCTTCCTTCAAACTCGTCATGCCGGAAAACGACGAGACCGCCTGATCCTCGATTTTGAGAACAGCGATCCGCGAAAATCTCGCAGATCTCTGGTAGAGTAGTACTCACAAGCCCCGGAAGCCGGGGCTTCGGAAGGGGAACGAACGTGAGCCTGGACAACATCGTCGGCAAGCAGCTCTACTTCAACGTCCGCACGAAGAAGATCGTTGCCGTGCTCGACAAGGACAGCCGCGAGGCGAACATCGCCACGGTCAACGACGGCAGCCTCGGTCGCCGCCGCACCGTGCGGGCCTCGCTCATCCACTCGGAGTACCTGGCCTCCGACGGTCAGCCGCAGGACAACGGCTACGTGCCGCTGGCGGCCCTCCCGGAGGACCACCCCCACGCCGTCAAGGCGCCGGAGAAGAACTGGAGCGGCATGAACCCCGACGACATCGACAACCTCGACGACGCGGCGCTGGCCGTGTTCATCCTGGAGCAGGAGCGCATCAAGAAGGACGCGGCCGACATGGTCGAGCGCGCGAAGGCCGTGGCGAAGTTCCGCCGGGGCGGCAACCTGGGGATCGACATCCAGGACGGCGTGGCCCTCGTCTACACGTCCGGCACGAAGTTCGACGCCCCGACCGCCAAGCGGAACCTCTCGAAGGAGGACTACCAGCGGATCCTCCTGCCGAAGCCCGACGCGACGATGGCGCGCAAGCTCTTCGAGCACGAGCCCGAGAAGCTGGAGGCGTGCCTGAAAGACAACGGGCCGACGCTGACGGTCCGCCGCGCGACCGACGAGGACAAGGCGAAGTACCTGGCGTCCCGCCCCTCCGGCGACGACGACGAGGACTTCAGCTTCGAGGGCTGACCCTCCGAGCGCAGGAAACGGGCCCCGCCGTCCCCTGAGCGGTGGCCCGTTTCCATGCCAGGATACGGCCATGAACGACATCGCCGTCCTGATCCCTTACGGGAACGAAACGCCCTGGCGCAAGCAGGCGCTGGAGCACGTGAAGTCCTGGTACACCAGCGAGCTGGAAAGTCCCAGGATTCAGGTCGGGTTCAGCGAACAGCCGTGGTGCAAGGCGAAGGCCGTCGCCACCGCGCTGGCTTCCTGCCCCGAACCGATCGTGATCGTGGCCGACGCGGACTCGATCACGCCGGGCCTGAAGCAGGCCGTCCGTGCCGTACGGCAGGGAGCGGCGTGGGCTGTACCGCACCTGAAGGTGTACCGGATGGGTCAGGTCGCCACGAAGCACATCTTCGAGGGGGCCAACCCCGGCTCCTTCACCGGGCAGCTCCGCTGGCTCGACCAGCGGCCCTACAAAGGCTTCGAGGGCGGCGGCATCACGGTGCTGCGGCGCGAGGTCTACCTGAACTGCCCGCTCGATCCGGGCTTCGTCGGATGGGGCCAGGAAGACGAGGCGTGGGCGCTCGCCCTGAACGGTCTCTACGGTCCGGCCTGGCGCGGCCGGGCGCCGCTCTACCACCTGTGGCACGAGAAGCCGGTGCGCATCACCCGGTACGCCGGGTCGGCCGAGTCGCTGGCCAGGCTGAAGCTCTACAAGGAGGCCAGGTCCGAGGGGTCGTGGGACGAACTGATGACCCCGGGCCGGGAGCTGGCCTCCACTGTCAGTGCCCCGGTGTAGGGTTGCGACATGACAGCAGAAGATCAGGAAAATATTCGCACTTTCGTCGAAGGAATCGCGGTGGCCACCATCACCCGGCCCTCGACCCGCGACAAGCAGAAGGCCCCGGGCCCGAGCGACCTCGCCGACAAGTGCGACCTCTGCGTGGCGCGGAAGATCGCCGCCTCGCTGGGCATGGGCTCCCACACCGAGCGGGGGTTCAGCCTGAAGGCGTGGCTCGGCACGGCGGTGCACGAGAAGCTGGAGCGCGACCTGCCTGCGGTGTACGCCCACGCCGAGCAGGAGATCACCGTGGACGTGGCACAGATCCCGGGCATCGGCCTGGTGCAGGGGCACGTGGACGTCTTCCTCCCCCGGAAGAAGACCCTGGTCGACTGGAAGACGACCGACCTGAAGAAGCTGAAGAAGTACCAGACCCAAGCCGGTCCCGGCGCTTACGTCCACGGGCTGACCGCCCCGGAGCGTGAGGAGCTGACCAAGCTCAAGGCGATGGACCGGGCGGGCCTGCTGACCGAGGCCGACCTGGGCCGGATGGTCCTGCTGATGTCGCGCTCCGAGGAGCACTCGGGCGGCGTGCCGTCGGAGTACATGGGCCAGACAATGCTGTACCTGTACGGACTGCGGGCGATGGGGCGTGAAGCGGACTACGCTGTCCTCGCGTTCATCCCCCGGGATTCGAACAACGTGAGCGACATCTGGGTGGCCTCCTGCGCCTACCGGCCCGACGTGGCCCAGGGCGTCATCAACAGGGCCGCTCACCTGGCCTCTCTCGTACGCACCGGCAAGATCGGTGAGCTGACGGCCCACCCCGAGTGCTTCCCGTGCTCGATTCGGCCTAGGCTGCGCGGCTAAATAGTGGTAGAGTGGAGACACAAGAACACGACGCCACGCGAACCAAAAACGACACAAGAACAAGCACTGAAAACGAGGCACGCATGACTGAGCTTGTCCGTCGTACGACCGGCGAGGTGGATCCCGCCGAAGCAGCGCGGCTGTCGAAGTCGAAGCTGATGCCGGAGCACATCGCAGGTGATGCAGCCTCCGCCGAGTACATGATGCGCTTCGGCGCCGCCCTGGGCATCGACCCGATGTCCTCCTTCCAGCACATCTTCGTCTTCCCCGACGGCAAGGGCCGCCTGAAGGCGGGCATGAGCGCCCACCTGATGCAGGCACTCGCCGTCGCCGCCGGTCACACCGTGCACATCGAGGGCAACGCCGTGAAGGCGACCGCCGTCCTGGTGCGCAAGACGTCCGACGAAGACCTCCAGCGCTTCCAGCGGATGCGCGAGGAGGAGCGGCGCCAGAAGCTGGCCCGGCTGGAGGACATGGACCGGCTGTACAAGATGCAGCGCGGCCAGATCCTGGAGCGGATCGAAGACCTCCGAGCCCTTGCCGAGTTCGACGAGAAGGCGTCTCCCGAGGAGATCGCGGCCCTGCGCAAGCAGATCGCGGCCCTGCACGGGCAGTACAACTTCGACGAGCTGCGCGAATCCATCTCCACCACGAACTTCGACCTCTCCAAGCTGGTGCGGTTCGAGTCGGTGTGGTCGATGGCGCGGGCCAACCAGATCGGCCTCAACTCCAAGAGCACCTGGCAGAACTACGGACCCGAGATGCTGAAGAGCCGGGCCAAGTCGGGTGTGGTGCGAGACGGCGCGATCGACGTCATCCTCGGCGTCAAGAACATCCTCGGCGAGATGGGCCTGTCCCTCTCCGAGGACGACCACGACCACCTGGCCATGGCCTCCGCCGCCTACACCCCCGAGGAGCTGGGGGCCGAGGTGAACGAGGAAGGCGTGCCGATCCAGGGTGAGGTCATCGACGTCACCAAGGGCGGCAGCAAGAAGCAGAAGGCCATGCTCGACGCAGCTCGCAAGGCCGTCGACAAGGGGACCTCGCAGCAGCTCGCTGACTGGGCGACCCGCATGGCCAGCGACGACAGCTCGCCTGTCGACGACAAGATCTCCCGCCTCTACGCCATTCAGGAAGCGGCGCGCGAGGCGGGCAAGGGGGATCAGGCGGTGGGCCAGGGCGACGCCCAGGTTCCGCTGAGCCTCCACCTGGAATCCATCGTCAACTCCCTCCGCAACTGACGCGGACCACAAGGACAAGGACAAGAACACCATGAGCGACAACACCGAGTTCGACCCGTTCAACCAGCCCGAGGGTGCCCAGGGTGCCGACGTGAACGACGCGGTCCCGGCGGCCGACGACGTCCTCGCGGGTGTCGACCTGGACGCCGAGCTGGACGACCTCTTCGCGGGCGCCGAGATGGAGCTGGAGGAGGAGGAGTCCGACGAGGAGGTGCGCGTCTACGAGGCGGGCAACACCTACGTCAACCCGCTCGACGTCGGCCTCAAGGACAAGATGTGGGTCCCGATCCGGATCTCCGTCGCCGAGTTCAAGGAGAAGCACACCCCGCGCCTCTCCTCCAAGGTCTGTGTCGCGGTGAAGGTCGGCGAGGACGGCAAGAAGCGCGTCTACGTGCCGTTCGACCAGGTCGAGGCCGCGCTTCAGACCGGCGCCACCGAGGTCGTCACCGAGATGGAGCTGCCGTACTTCATCTGCGAGGCCAACCACGTCGCCCCCGAGTTCGGCCAGCGTCGGTACCCGTACGAGATCGAGTCCCCGGCGCTCACCATCAAGACGGCCTTCTTCAAGGAGCAGCGCTCCGGCCGCAAGGGCTACAAGAACGAGGACGGCCGCACCCTGCGCGTCGCCGCCAGCGCCACGCAGCCCGGCGAGAAGGTCAGCCTGAAGACCATGCCGGAGATCGCCAAGCGCATCGAGGGCAAGATCGTGATGGCCTGCATCTCGCTCTCCACGAAGACGAAGACCCGCCCGCGCCTCGACGGCAACAACCAGCCGATCAACGTGCTGGTCGACCCGGAGACCGGCGCCCCGGTCACCGTCTTCTCCCCGCAGGACGGCACCGGCTACATCCTCAACGACGGCTCCGGCCAGGTCTGGGAGGGCAACGAGAAGCTGCTGGTCAAGGTCGACGACCGGGTCTACGCCATCGCCGACCGGGGTGAGAACTCCGCGCCGCTCATGGAGGAGTACGCGCAGACCACCGACTACCTGAAGACCAAGTTCCTGCCGGTGCCGGAGCGCAAGGTCGAGGTCGAGCTGCGCAACGGCGAGACCGTCAAGGGCGAGATCACCTGGGGCACGGTCGGCGCCATCGCGCAGGACAAGACGCCGGGTGTGTTCGTGGACGTCATGCTCGGCGCGGGCGCGGGCGACATGACCGGCAAGACGATCACCGCCGTCTGGCTGGGCACCCAGTGGACGGAGGTCGCCAAGGACAGCGACGGCGAGGGCGGCGGGCTCGACGAGTTCGCGGGCGCCAAGAACCTCTGATCGCAACAAGATGAGCTGGGCGGATACGATCGGTTATCCGCCCGGTTCATGACGGGCGGGGCCTTCCGGGGTCCCGCCCGTTCTGCGTCCGGAAAGTCGCACAAGAAAAGGAGGGACGCAGGTGAGCTTCGTCTTCTTCGACACCCTCTTTCCGAAGATCAACGATGACGGAAAGGATCTGGGGTTCGTCGCGATCTCGTTGTTCCCGGGCGGCGTGTACGACCCGGATGAAAAGACGGGGCCGACTCAGACCACCTTCTTCGCGTGGCCGTCGCAGCGCGACGACCTCGTTGCCTTCTGCCTGGGGAGCAGCGACAAGGACGTCTACACCGTCCCCGCCCTGTTCCGCACCCGGAGCAGCCGCAAGGGCAGCAACATCGCCCACCAGTGGGCCGCGTACGCCGACGCCGACACGCTCCCCCTGGACCGGCTCAAGGTCGAACCGACGATGGTCGTCGAGACGTCCGAAGGGCGCCACCACCTGTACTGGGTGACCGAGACCGACGACCCCCAGCAGCTCATCGACATCTCCCGGGCCATCGCCTCCGAGCACACCCGGGACGGCTGCGACCCCAGCGGCTGGGACGCGGGCCAGCTCCTGCGGGTGCCCGGCACGGCGAACAACAAGTACTCCCGGCACGGCCGTCCGCGCTGGCAGGTCCCACAGCCGAAGATGGGTGCCACGTACACGATGAAGGCGCTAGTCAGCGCCTACCCGCCCTACAGCACGCAGGACCGGCCGAGTGTCGCCAGCGACATGCCGCCGAAGAGCGACTGGTACTTCTCGCAGCAGTCCATCCGTGAGTCCGCCGAGGTCTTCCGCTCCAGTCCCGAGGTGCACGATCTGTACGCGGCCGACCTGAAGCCGGACCAGGACCGCTCGAAGACCCTGTGGAAGCTGCTCAGCCTGCTCTCCCGGCTGAACGTCTCCCGCATCACGGCCATGCACATCGCGTGGTCTGCGAAGTGCAACAAGTACAAGATCGACGGGCGGCCGGAGGAAGAGCTGTGGCAGCAGCTCTGCAAGGCATACGACCACCCCGATAACCAGCCCAAGCGCAACAGCTTCTCCGATCTCGGATTCCGCAAGGAGGCTGACGAGAGCGAGGAGAACCCGGAGAAGAAGCTCGCCGACTTCGCGGAGGCCGTCTCGATCCTCCTGCCGGAGGAACGCGACCGGGTCCCGATGGACACTTTCATCGACCGGTACCAGCAGTGGGCCGAGACGCGCACCGACGCGCCGTCCTGCTACCACCGGGCGGGCGCCGCGACAATCCTGTCCACCGTGCTGGGCGAGTTCGGCAAGTGCCCGACGAAGTTCGACACGAACCTGACCCTGTGGTTCTTCATCCTTGGCCCGACCACCCGGGCCAGGAAGACGACCGCGATGATGATGTGGGTCGACTTCCTGGACGAACTGTCCAGCGACACCTTCCCGTACCTGCTCGGCTCGGACGTGACGTCGGAGGCTCTGAGCGTCATCCTCCCCGACCGCAACGGCCGCTCCTCGGTGTTCTACCGGGACGAGGCTCACGGTCTGCTGTACGAGCAGGCCGCGAAGCGATACCTGGCGGGCGTGCGCGAGCACATGACGGAGCTGTTCACCGGCCGCGTCCGTATCGCTCTGCGTGTCGGCAACCTGAAGGAGCACGAGGACCGCGACCTGTCGGTCATCCGCACGAACTTCCTGATGTTCCTGTGCGGCACGCTCCAGCAGGTCACCGAGCACCTGACGATCGGCGACTACCAGTCCGGCCACCTGGCCCGCTTCCTCATCGCGGAGGCCGACCCGCCGCCGATGACCGAAGAGGGCATGTTCACCGAACAGTTCGACGGCCAGACCCCGGCCGACGACGTGATGCGCCAGGGGCTGCTCAACGACATGTTCGCGGCGCGGGCCTTCTGGATGGAGGAGACCAAGCCGGGCGACACGGTGATGATCCCCTTCGACGACCCGACCTGGCGCCGCCTCCAGAAGGCCAAGTGGGAGCTGTACGCGGCGGCCGACAAGCACGAGCTGGCCGAGGTGCTGCTGCCCACAACTTCCCGCATGGGCGACTCGATGATGAAGATGGCCGTCCTCATCGCGATGTCCGAACGGGAGAAGATCGTGCGGATGCCGCACCTCCTGAAGGCGATGCACCTGACCGAGGAGTGGTACCGGTCTACGGCGCGCGTCGCGGGCAAGATTCTCCACTCGGAATGGGCTGCCCGGCAGAACGAAATCCTCACTGCGATCCAGGCACGGAAGGAGGGCGTCACGGAGCAGGACATCTACTCGCGGTTCCGCTCTAAGATCCAGGAGAGGGACATCGAGTCGGACCTGCACGTGCTCGCCAAGGCGGGCCTGATTCACAAGACGATGGAACGCGGAAGGGTTCGTTACGTACCGATCGCGCGGAGCTGACCCGGAGGAAGCGTGGCCCGAAAGCCGACCGGGCGACCACCGGGAAGGCCGCCTGGGGACCGCTACGGAACGCCCCAGGAGCGCGTCTCCCGGGCCAGGACGCTCGTTCCCTCACTGCACCGCTTCCCGCACCTCGTGAGGGCCGTGGAGCGCGTCATGGAGGCTCCCAACCGGACCGTCTTCCGCAGCCCGTACAACACCAATCCAGCCGACGTCGACCTGCTCCACGTGTACAGCCCGGCGGAGAGGGGGCAGATCCTCTCCTTCACCTGGTGGGCCCACGTGAACCGCCGCAGGTGGAGCAGGCGGCGTCGGCTGGCTGCGGTGACCCTGCTCAGCCCGTTGCTGCTCTTCAGCTCCTCCTTCTTCGAGGAGATGACCGAGCTGCCCTCGGCGACCTGCCAGAAGTGGATGGTCCGGCCCGAGGGGATGCAGGCCACGCGGGTGCTCGGTTCGTGCGACATGCGGGTGATCCACCTGGCCCTGGAAGCGGCGACGCGCGGCGACACGGCCTTCCGGCTGTTCGCTGCCGACATCGTCCGCGACAAGGGCGTTCCCGAGGCCATGGCCTCCCGACTCACGGGCGTCCCCAAGGTCGTCCTGCTGGAGCCGTCCCGTGGTGTTCAGTTCACGCCGGTCGGTCCGGACCTGGACACCCTGTCGGTGCGTTCGCGTGAAGACCAGATGTTCTGGCAGGGCATGGCGAGCGAGCGCGAGGTGGAGCTGGCGCCGTACGTCTACGGCCAGGAGTGGGTGCGCGACCTGTTCCCGGAAATGCTCCTGAAGGAGAACATCTTCACTGCGACGCCCGTCCCCAGAAACGGTGAGGACTGCTACCATTTGTGCATCCCCGAGCTGCCTAGGCCACATCGCGCCCGGCACCTCGGCAGCAGGTACTACGACCTGCTCTACTCGTGGGAGGAGAAGTACCTCCTGCCCGCGACCACGGGAATCGCGTGACGGAGGGGAAGAAGATGGCCGGTGTAGTCGGCTTCGACATCGAGACCGCCAGCGCCGACCTGCTCTTCAAGGGGGGATACGAGGGTCCGTTCGTCCGGCTCGTCGGCTGGGTGGTCGACGACGGCGAGCCGCAGATCTCCACGGACCCGCAGGATCTGCTCGACGTCCTGCGCGACGCGAACGTGATCTACGGCCACAACATCCTCGGATTCGACCTTGTCGCCCTGGCCGTGCATTGCGGCGCCAACTACCACGACCTGGCCGAGAAAGCGATCGACACCCTCGTGGGCGAGCGCACCATCAACCCGCCCTACCCGAAGCTGCGGCCCGGCGTGAAGGTCAACTTCAGGGCGCTCGCGCGGCGCGGTCTCACGCCGTCCGACCTGCGCATCAGCTACCGGCTCAACGACGTGGCCGAGCGCTACGGGTTCGAGGGGAAAACCGATCACCTGCCGCGCATGGCCGCGCAGTACGGCGGCTACGACAAAATCCCCCTCATGCTGGCGGAGTACTGGGACTACCTCCGTGGCGACCTGATCGCTTCTCGGGACGTCTACCGCGAGATGGGCCAGCGGGCCTACCGCAAGAACCTGATTCCCGTGGTCAAGCGCGAGATGCTGATCGCCGCCATCCAGAACGGCATGTACCTCAAAGGTCTCGGCGTCGACATGGACGAGATCCACCAGCAGATCAAGCTGGCCGAGCAGCAGCGCACCCAGGCGTACGAGCTGCTGCACGAGAAGGCCGGGGTGCCGTTGCCGAACTCCGAGGTCCGGTGGCAGGAACGCGTCGAGGTGCGCATCCCCCGCACGACCAGGCACGGCAAGCTGGTGCGCTCCCGGTACGAGTCGCTGTTCAACCGGCCGTGCCCCGATCTGCGCATGGGCTGGAAGTGGCGCAGCAAGACGATCGGCCCGTCCCCCCTCACGACGAACGAGGGGCGTGACGCGTTCGAGCGGGCGCTGCGCCGGGCCGGGGTGCGTGACGAGGATGTTCCGTACACGCCCAACGGCGGCAAGCTCGCACTGTCCAAGGACGCTCTCGGGAAGGATGCCTGGCTGCGCGGCAACGAGTCCGTCCCGGGCCTGAGCCGGAAGTACGCCGACAACCCCGATGTGCTGGAGCTGTGCGAAGCGGCCATCATGGTCGGATCTGCCAGCGCCAAGGCCGAAGAGGTGCTGGAGAACGTCTGCCCCGACGGCCGGGTCCACCCGCAGATCGGCGACATTCAGGCATCCGGCCGCTGGGCCCACATCAAGCCGTCCGTGACGAACATCGGCAAGCGCGGCGCGGCGCTGCTCCAGCGCCGGATGTTCAAGGCGAAGCGGGGGCACGTCTTCATCGCCATCGACCTCGACCAGGTCGACGCCCGCGCCGTGGCCGGATGGTGCCAGGACCCCGAGTACATGAAGCTCGCCCGGCCGGGGATGGACATGCACCGCGAGGTCGCGTTCCGCGTCTTCGGCAGCCGCGACGACGATGCGCGCGGCCGGGCCAAGGCGATCACCCACGCCTGGAACTACGGCCAGGGCCCGAAGGGTGCCTCGGCCCACACCGAGCTGCCGCTGGAGGTCACCAGGAAGTTCGACGACGGGATGAAGAGGGCGTTCCCGGTGCTGTGCCGCTGGCGCGACCGCATCCGGCGCCGAGCCGAGCAGACGGGCCTGGTGCCCAGCAAGTGGGGCCGGGTTCTGCGCGTCATCCCAGGTCAGGAGTACACGCAGGCGCCCGCCCAGGTCGGCCAGTCGACGACTCGCGATCTGCTCTGCGACGGCCTGCTGAGGATGGACCGCGAGGTGCTGGAGATGCTGGTCCTCGTGATCCACGACGAGATCGTGCTGGAGGTCCCCCAGGACCGGGTCGAGGAGATCTCGGCGAGGGCCATGAAGGCGCTGACGACCTTCTTCGAGACCGTCCCGATCACGTGCGGCGCGAGCCCGGCTTCACGGACGTGGATCGGCTGCTACGAGAAGGCGGCGTAGTCCGGCACCAACAGGTCGGCAGGTGGACGTAGCGCACCCGCCTGGTCTCCGCGTTCTCCTGGTACTGCACCTGGTGCCGGTTCCCGGCCGTGTCGGTCATGGGTACGGGCCACGCGTGTACGTACCGCCAGGACTTTTCGCTCATTAGGCACCAATTACCGGAAGGGAAAGGGATGTTGAGATGGATTCCGAAACGGCTGCACAGGGGTACTTCATGGACTGCATGGACCCCGGCGGCGAAACGGGGATGAGCCTGCTGCACATCCGCCCGCGCGAGTTCGAGCTGATCGACTGGGCCACGGTCCCCTATGATCCTCGGCTGGGCAGCCTGGGCGCCATGCCGTCGATGAAGCTCATCGAGTGGAACGCGCAGTACCCCGGAAGGCACCATCTGCTCTACGAGAACTTCCACCTGCGCAACAACGACGCCCAGAAGGACGTCACGGCCCTGCGGGTCATCGGATCCGTGGAACAGGTCATGTTCGAGCGGGACCTGTTCGAGGCCGTGCACCCCCAGGAGCCCGTCGAGGCCAAGCACATGGTCCCCGACGAGGTGCTGGAGGCGCTGGGCCTCCACATGGGCCACGAGCACGCCCAGCGCCACGTCAGGGACTCCCTGCGGCATGCCGTGGCCCACCTGACCCGCATGCGGTATCTGCCGGTGTGCCGGGTGGCCTATCCGAGGGGTGGCCGGACTACGACCCCTCCAGCCCCTCGTTCGCGCCGGTCAGGCGGTTCCACTCGGGCCACGTCAGCACCGTGACGGTGCCCAGCTCGATGGTTTCGGTCATCGTGCTGGGCTCGCCGCCCTCGTCCGGATTCAGGGCGCCCGTACCGGACTCGGTCTGGGCGCCCCAGGCGTAGGCGGTGATGATGCAGCCGGGCTCCAGCGAGATGCCCTCGTTCACCCAGACCTCCGCCTGCTGCGGAGCGTCCAGTGGGGCGGGGAGCTGCGCGATGAAGGTCCGGCTCATCGGGCCGGTGGCACTCTCGGTGAGGGTGTAGTTCACGCCTCCCAGCAGGAGCCTCGGCTGGAACGGGCTTGGGTTGTCCTGCCCGAAGGTGAAGTAGACGCGCACCCCGCCGATGGTGGGGAAGTCGCCCGGCTGAGGCACCTCGAAGGGGAGCTTCGCGATCACTCCGTCCGGCGGAATCTGCATGTCGGTCACGGCATCTCCTGCGGATCGGCCTGATCGGTCGGCTGACTGGCGATACGGGCCTGGGCGGCGGCCCGGCGCTCGCGCTCCAGAGCGGCCTCCAGCATGGCGATCTTCCTGTGAGCCTCGGTGAGCTGGCGTTCGTACGAACCCAGCACGTCCTCCGAGGACACCGTCCCTACATCCACGTGTTCTCCTCCAGAATGCCGCGCCTGACGGCGGCGGCCACCACCCGCTTGCGCATGATCTCCGGCACGTTGCTCGTCATCAGGGCGTGGCTCACGAATCCGTCCCGGGCCGTCTCCAGCTCGCTCTCCCGGTCGGTCAGGAGCTGGCGCACCTCGTCGAGCGGGCCGGAGGAAACCAGCTCCAGCCGCTGGGTCTGCTCCTCCATGCGCGTCATCGTGTCGGTCCGGGCCCCGACCGTATCGGTCGACAGTCCGGTCATCCCCTTGCAGGGGAAGGTCTGCTGCTGGTCCGATGCCAGGCAGCCCTTCACGTCGTCGATCCCCGACAGCACCGTGTCCAGGCACATTCGTACCGCGCCGTCCGTCGTTCCGGGCAGCGCGGTGAGCTGGGATTCGACCCGGTCCAGAACGTAGTCCGGGCGGAAGGACTTCATGCGAACCGGAGGCGCGTCGAAGTAGTGCTCCGTGATGGTCGCGAGCGGATGCACGCCGTAGTCCTCGTCTTCGGACTCCCGGGCGTAGTACCGCTCCAGATCCTTCAGCTCCATGTCGATGGTGCTGGCGTAGTCCCCCAGCCCCCACATCTCCTTGCGGTAGGCAACCACGCTCAGACGGATGTGATGCCCGAACTCCACCGGATCGTTCGGGTCGTTGGGATTCTTGTGGACGACGATCAGCATGTCCTGCGTCGGGTCGTACTCCTCGCCCTTGGCGGGCTGGTGCGGCCGGATTACGTGCCGGATCACGTCGATTTCAGCCATCGTTCCTCACGGGGTTCCGCAGACGGCGATGAAGAATACCTCGGTGGTTCCCGAGGAGGAAACGTACTGGAATCCACCTTCGGTTCCGCTGGGGAAAGTGACGATCGAGCTGGTTGCGGGCGTGCTTCCGGCGTTCGGGGTGATGATCGGGTAATACCGGCGGGTGGTGACCGATCCGTACGAATACGTACCGTTCTGGAACCCGACACGGTCCATCCGGAACATGTCATTCTGGAAATGGCCGGTATTGAACATGCCGCCGATGCGGAACCGGGCCACCGAGGAATCCCAGTAGATTCCCTGCACGGAGATCGTCTCAGTTCCGTACTGTCGAGTGATCTTCGAACCGTTCACACCGTAGGCAAACTGAAGGTCCACCCGGCCGGAGGAGTTCACCGTCTGCTCCGGACCCGTGATGACGAAACCGCGTGGGTCCCAGCCGCCCGTGCCGGATGCGTCGGCCTGGAAGATGCGGGGGCCGTAGTTCGTCAGGCCGTCCCACCGAATGCCGGACTGGCCGTTGAAGTTGGCATTCTCCGTGATCTTGATGACGGCGCCGCCAGACTGGCTCGTCATCTCGTAGTAGGCCGACTTGATCGAGTGCTTGGCCGTGATGGCGTCGGCGTTCAGGACGTCGGTGGTCACCGCGTTGGCGGCGAGCAGCGGAGTCTTGATCAGGCCGTTGCCGATGAAGACCGACTGCTCCTGCCAGATCTCGATCTGGGTGAACTCCAGGGCCACGGCCGGGTCCACCGTGTTCTCGAACTTCACGTACAGATAAGGGATGTAGCTGACCGTACCGGCCGCAGGGTTCCATCCGGTCGTCGACTCGACCGTGTAAGTGCCGTTCGCCGAGATCGTGAAGTCCGGCCGGATCGTTCCCGAGGTGGCGATGGGGGCGCCGCTGCTCTGGAACTGACGCGCCAGCATGGCCACGTTGATCGTTGCCGCGCCCGGACTGGCCGGAATGCCGGTCGCCGTGACGACAAACCGGCACTTGATACTTCCGGTGGAGATGCCGTCCGTGTTGCCCGGCCGGGTGAAAGGGATCGCCAGTTCGTTGCTGCTCAGGGACGGACCGGGGAAGGTCTGGAGCGGGTAGTTCACCAGCGTGTTGTTGGTGAAACCGAACCGGTTGAAGTTGTTCGCGCCGGAGTTGTTGTCGATCCGGAGGGCGCCCGCGCCGGTCACGGACCAGGCCACACCACTGCCGGAAGATCCCGTCGCCTGAGCAAGACGCGCGGTGTTCAGCGGGGCCGAGGAGAACGTCGGGTCGACGACCAGGTTCGACGGGTTGCCGACCGCCAGGTTCTCCACGGTGAGACTGTGAGCCTTGATCTGCTCGGCCGTCAGGGTGCCAGTGGCGATGTTGTTCGCCGTGATCGTGTTCGCCGCGATGTCCGGGCCGCTGACACCGAGCACGACGATCGAGCTGACTGCCGAAGTCGCCGAGATGACCGAGGCGCTGTTCATCGCCTTGAAGCGGACGTAGACGGTGTTGCCGACGTTCCAGGTCGGCAGGCCGCCCTTGCCGCTCATGATGAGCCCGGCGCCGCCCGAGAAGATGTCGCCCGCGTGGAACCACGTGGAGTTGTTGGTCGACACCTCGACCTGGACTTCGCGAAACTCCGGTGGGTAGGCGTTGCCGTCCTCGTCCTTGCCGTCCCACTCGGCCTTCACCGTGCTGAGCTTCGACGAGAGGATCGGCGCCGAGGGGATCTCGGGGGCCGTCGTCGGGTAACCCATCGTCTGGGTGATGGCGTTCGACCAGTCCGAGGCGTAGCCCGAATCGCGGATGGCCTGCACCCGGAACTCGTAGCTGTAGCCCGAGTCCAGCAGCGGCACCTTGGCGTGGATCACCTGGCCGGTGGACGGCGAATCAGGCTGGGTCACCTGGACGGTGAACGCCTGCTGCCAGTTGAAGTCCGACCGGCGCGCGGCCACGTTGTACCGCAGGATGTCGATCGTGCGGTTCTCGACGTCCTTGGTGGAGACCTGGAAGGCGACATCGGCCATCGAAACCGGGTCACCCAGCGAGGAGAAGTACGGCTCGTTGGTGACCGTGTTCAGGATCGGCGCCTTGGGGGGCGTGGAGTCGATCGGGGCGGGCTTCTGGGGCTTCGTACCGGCGCCCGTACCTCCTCCGCCCGTGGGGCCGCCCGCGCCCGACACACGGGAAACCCAGCGCTCCGTCTGGAGGGCCCGGTCGGTGAACCGGTCGTTGAGGGTGAGCGCCACGCCCACGCCGTACGGATCGGTCCCCGACAGGGTGATCTGGTAGACGCGCATCGACGCCTTCTGGGCACCGGACGTCGCGTCGCTCATGGCCCGGATGAAGTCGCCCGGCCGGTAGTCCACGAGCGGCACCGGAGCGCCCTCGGTCCAGACGAACTTCTTCGTGTACTGAGTGCGGCTCTTGTACTTCGTGAGCAGCAGGTTGTCGGTGATCTGGGCGAGGGTCTGCACGTCGGTGACACCCGACGCCGAGATCGACTCGTCCCACTTTCCCCAGGGGTACTCGACGGAGTCCGGCGCCTCGACCATGCCGGAAATGAGCTGCTGGTCACCGACGGCCACGATGAATCCGGCCAGGTCTTCCCAGGTGCGCTCGACCGGCTCCTCGGTGGTGCCGACCATGCTGTGGACGTGCACGCCCGTGTCGCTGTCGAGCTGGCGCCGCAGCGTCGTGTCGGCCTTGTACATCTGGAGGACGCGCTTGTTCATCCGCCAGTCGAAAAAGCCCTGACGGGAGAGAGCGTCGATCATCGACCAGGCGTCCTGGCCGTAGTCGAAGTTGCCCTTCATCGTGACGCCCCAGGCGGTGCCTGCGGAGTCCACGCTGCCGGTGAAATCGTACGTCAGGCCGGGGATGTTCCCCCGGTTCCTGGCGAGGTCGATGATGTCCTTGACGGGGAGTGCCGGGGACACGGACGTCTTGTAGGCGATCTGCCCGTCCTTGTTCAGGCGCGGGTTGTCCGGGTCCATCCAGCGGACCTTCTTGAGCTGCCATCCGTACGACGGCATCGTGAAGGAGAGGATGCGCGGCCGGGCGGCGAGGTCGAACGACCGGCGGACGTTCATGAACCGGCATCCGGGGTGCTCGGTGAAGGTCCCCGTGTTGGGATCGCGCAGCTCAAGCGCCACTTCACAGGGCGACTTCAGCAGGTTCGCCGCATCCGACCCGTCCGGGTAGGTCATCGTCAGCGAGGGCATGTCGTTGAGCGGAATGCCCGCTTCCCAGGAAAGCGGGTGCGGCAGGATTCCGATCGCCGCGCCGTTTGCGGCGTACGCCCGGAAGCGAACGACCAGCGTATTCACCAGCGCCATATGTCACACCACCGCGTACCTGGATCGCACCTGCACTCCGTTGTTTCCGCCAGCAGTTGTAACGGTGAATGTACCGGTCCTGTTCCCGAAAGAACCCGAGCCGCGCGACGTGAAAGTCAGCGGTCCGTTTCCACGGAATTCCAGAGCGCCCGTGACGTTCGTTCCCGTGGTGAAAGTCCAGACTTCCGAGGACTGAAGACGGGCCCGCATGTAGCGGGGGTCGATGAGCAGCCACTGCGCCGAGCTGACCGAGGAGGATCCGTCACCCCAGAACACCGAGGTCGTCGAGGTGTTGTCGGTGACCGTGAGGGAGGTGGCCGGGCCCTTCAGCAGCAGGAGCGAGTCGGCGATGGGCACCGTCGAGGCGAGCGCGTTGGCCAGGGTGTTCGAGGAGCTGTTGAAGAAAGTCACCGTGGTCTCGGCGCCGCGCCAGGCCCCGCCCGGGATGTTGAAGATGATCGTCGCGTCGGCCCGGTTGCTCGGGCAGGAGAAGTCCGGGGTGTTCATCGAGACGAGCTGGGCGTCGGCCGTCTCCTCGATCGTCCCCCGGACCCGGGTGAGGGTGATGGGCTGATTCGTGCCCATGCCGAGCAGGCCCATCAGGGTGTTCCACCGCGAGGCCAGCGCCTCGGGCGTGAGGTCGACGATGCGGATCTTCAGGGAGACCGTGATCTGCGACAGCGGATCGTCCCACTGAGGGATCGAAAAGTGCGTGTTCGGCACCTCGATGACGGCGCGGCGCGGCGCCAGGGCGGGGGCGTACTCGGTGCCCTCCAGGAGGTACATGCCCGAGGTGATGGCCTTGCCGCCGATCGTGAACCCGTTGATCTTGTATGCCGTCGCCATCGCTCACACCCCGCTGATCGTCGCTGCGTAGGCCAGCGACCTGTTGATCGTAGTCGACGTGGGCTCGGCCTGCGGGTACTGGTTGTTGATGTTGAAGACGTTCGTCGGCCCGGTGTTCTGCGGCGCCAGCCGGGCGGTGAACACCGACACACTCTCGGGCGGCACCTGCTGCACCGCGCTGCTGCCGCCGAGCATCGTCGTGCCCGCGCCGCCCTGCCGCGCCCGGACCTGCTTCGAGCCGCCCGTCACGCCGGAGTCCAGCAGGCGCTTGGCCACACCGGAGAAGCCCCGGCCGCCGTGCCGGTTGATGACCTCCAGCAGGGCGCCGAAGCGCTTGGCCGAGGCGGCGTTCACAACGAACTCTCCGTTGGAGAGCATCGCCGGAATCACGTCGGACTTCGGGCCGCCGGGCCCGTTGATCCAGCCGCCGTTGGCCGCCGCGTAGCTCTTCGGAGGGGAGTTCTTCTGGTAGTAGTAGTAGCCCACCGAGACGGTTGCCGACCTGGTAAGCGCGTTCGTGATCCGGCCACCGGCCGTGTACGCGGCCTGGACGATGCCGCCGAGCTGGCGGTTGAAGTTGCCGACACCGGCCAGGGTGACGGTGCCCTTCGGGTTCAGCTTGCCCTTGTTCGCGTCGGCGACCGCGCGCTTCAGGGCCTCCAGCAGAGCCTTGAACTCGTCGTCGTCGAGCTTGCCGTCACCGTTGACGTCGAACTCACCGGCCGCCTCCTTGCCCAGGATGAGCTGGGCAAGGGCGGTCATCTGGGCCCGGTACTCCTTGTCGTTGAGCTGGGCCTTGCCCTTCGGGTTGAGCAGGCCCTGGCCTTCAGTAGACGCCAGGAACTCGGTCATCGCGAGCACCTTCGCCCGGTACTCGGCGTCGCTCAGCTTGCCCTTGCCCTTCGCGTCCAGCTTGCCCTCGGCCTCCAGGCCGTCCACGAACGTGGTGAGCTGGGTGAGCTGCGACTGGAAGATCAGGGTGTTGAGGGTGGCCTTGCCCTCCTTGTTCAGGTTCGCGTTCTTCAGCAGCTCCTGGAGCTTGGCGATGTCGCCCTGCGCCTTGATGATGTCGATGGCGACCTCGGGCTTGACCTTCTTCTTGCCGACGAGGTCGATGTACAGGCTCAGGTCGCTGAGCGACTTGAACGCCTTGGCGTCGTCGGCCGAGATGTCGATCTTCACGCCCTTGACCTGGCTGAGCTGGGTCACCAGCTTGGCGTACTGGTTCGAGACGTCGGCGAAGTCCTCGCTGGTCTTCGCCTTGTCGATCAGATTGCCGAAGACGTCGGCGATGATCGTGCGCGTCTGGAGAGTGGCGTTCTCGATCTTTCCGGAGTTCTGGATGATGGCCGCCGCGAGGTTGCTGGTGGCGTCGCCGCCGATCTCGGCCAGGCGCGGGCCCAGCTTCTCCAGCTCCTTGGCCGAGAGGTCGGCCAGTTCGGCGACAGCGGGCGCCGCCTCCGGGCCCATCTTGCGGAACTGCTCGGCGACCTCCGGGCCGAGGGTCGCGGAGATCTTGATCAGGTTCGCCGACCAGTCGCGCTGCGCCTTGGCGATCTTCTCCAGTTCCTTGATATAGGCGTCCAGGCCGCCCTTGGTCTTCAGCGAGAACTTGTCGATCGCGTCCTCGGCCTTGCCGAACGCCGACTCGGCCGCCGACTTGAAGGCGTCCAGCGGAGTCCCGAACTTCTCGAACGAGGTCGCGAGCTGGTCGATCGCCTGCTGCGCCTCCTCGCCCGTGGTGTCCAGATCCTCCAGCGCGGACTTCGTCAGCTTGATCTTGCCGCTCGCCGAGCTGGCCGAGGTGCCGGTCTCGTCGAGCGCGTCGGCCAGCAGGCCCTTGGTGATCGAGAGCTTCGTCGAGGCGCTGTCTTCGGCGGAGATCGTCGTACGCAGGGCCTCCAGGAAGTTCTTCAGGCGGATGGCTGCGGCGGCCTCGTTATTGATCTGCTCACCGAGCTTGCCGGAGCCCGACGGTGCGTAGTTGTCGGCCGTCTTGCCGACTTCCTTGATCGCAGCGTCGAGCTGCCGAAGCGCCTTGTCGGGGTCGGAGAGGGACAGTTCCAGCAGGCTGCCGACGTTCACGCCCGCCTCGCCGAGCTGTTCCAGGGAGCGTCGGCTGAGGTCACTTCCGTCGGCCAGCTTCGACGTCTCCACTGCGGCCTGGGCGGTGTCGAGCAGCCACTGCTTGGTGTTCTCACCGATGGCCGCCGTGTTCTGGCCCAGCGCCTCGGTCGTCTTGTTGATGACGCCCTCTTCCTTCGCGATCTCGCGAAGGTAGCGCTGTGCCGCCTGGGCTCCGGTGCCGTGCCCCTTGGCCTGCTCTTCCAGGGCTTCCTTCGAACCCTTGGTCGCCTCGATCGCGCGCAGCCGCTCCTTGGCCTCCGTGCGCGCCGCCTCGGCCGAACGCACGTCGGCGTCGGCCAGGTCGCCCTTCGTGGTGGTGATCGTGCGGTAGACGCCGATGGACTCCAGAGCACTCTTCGAGCCGTCCTTGATCGCCGCGTTGTACTGCCTCACGCCACCGGCCGCCAGCACCGCCGCGTCGGTGTCGGCCTTGATCGCGTTGGCCAGAGCCTGCGTGCCGCCGCTCGCCTCGAACGCGGCGTCGGCGATCTTTTCCGACTCCGATCGGAAGTCGAACATCTTGCCGATGAGCGGACCGAGCAGGATGCCCGCCGTGGCGATGGCGATACCCCAAGGGCCAAACGCGAAGGCTGCGGCGCGGGCCGCCAGGCCCGAGGCCGTGATGCCGGTGGTCGCTCGCGTGAAGGCGCCCGCCGCGACAGTGCTGGATGCAGCGGCCGTTCCCATACCAGCACCCATCTGGGCACCGGCCGCCGCCGCGTTGCGCATGGAGGCCGACATCAGGTTGGTCGTCGGCACCGCGCGGGCGGTCGCGGTGTTCAGGCCCGCCACGGCCGTTGCGGAGATGGCCGTCTGGCCAGCGAACACCCGGGAGGAGTTTGCGATCTGCGTCTGGGTGAGCGCCAGGTTCCGGTTGACATTCGAGACGTTGGCCATGGCCAGGGCGGAGGCGGTCGCCTGGGCGCTGAGCTGGCGCATCGAGGTCTGCGTGGCGAGCGTCGAGGCGAACAGGGCGTCCTGGCCTCGCACCGCGTTGGCGCTGGCCGTGCTCATCGCGTTCAGCCCGGTCGCCGACTGGGCCGCCGCCAGCGAGTAGCCCCGGATCGTCGTCGAGGACGCGGCGAGCGCCGTCGACAGGGCCTCCGTGCTGACCGTGAGCTGACGCTGCGAGTTGGCCGCCGCAGCCTGCGCGGCCGTCGTGCCCTGGAAGCCGTTGCGGTAGATGTCGAGCGCGACACGAGCGCTCAGCGTGCTGACCTTCAGGCGCTCCTGGAGTTCGCGGGCCGCGATCAGAGACTGGATCGTCTTCGACAGGGCCACCTGGTAGAGCGCCCACCCGGCGGCGGCCGTGACCGCCAGGGCGCCGAGCGTACCGATGATGGGCACGACCGGACCGAGGTGGGCGAAGAAGCCGATGACATCGGCCAGGTGCCCGGCGATCGAGCCGATGGCCGAAGCCAGGGGGCCGCCGAGGGTGGCCAGCAGGGTACCGAAGGCGTCGGAGAGGTTCTGGAGTTCGGCCGCCGTGGTCTCGTAGATACCCTTCGACTGCCGGTTCAGCTCGGTGCCCTTGGCGAACTCCTGGTTGGCCCGGTCGAAGGACTCGCTGACGATATCGGCGTTGTTGGCCAGGCGGGAGAACACGTCGATGTCTCGGACCGCGTTGACACCCAGTTCACGGAGCACGCCCTGGACGTCACCACCGGCTCCTGCCGCTCGGCTGAGTCCCTGGATGAAGGCCAGCAGGAAGTCGCCGCGCGTCGCCGGGTTGTTGTAGAGCTTCGAGACCTCGGCGTCGGTCATCCCCATGACCTTGGCCAGCTTGCTCAGCTCCGTACCGCCGTCGGAGACGGCCGTGGACAGCTCGTTGAACACGCGGGTCAGGGCACCACGTGACAGCTCGGGCCGGACCTGGAGGGTGGCCAGGGCTGCGGAGAGACCGGCCGTCTGCTGGGCGGTGAGGCCGAACAGGTTCGACACGGTGGCGATCGAGGCGTTGACGCGCAGGATCTCCTGGTCGGTTGCGGCCGACGCGGTACCGAGGGCAAGGATCGCGGAGCCTAGCTGGTCGATCTCGGAGATCGGCACGTCCTGCATCTGTGCGATGCGGCCGAGAAGCAGCGTCGCCTCATCGGCCGCCACGCCCGTGGTCAGCGAGAACTTCACGATGGTGTCGGTGAAGTCGCCGAGGTTCTGTTCGGAGATACCGATGGCCGCACCGAGCTGACCGATACGGGCCACTTCCTCGAAGGAGATCGGCGCCTGCTGGGCGATCTCCTGGAACCTTGCGAGCAGGCCGACCGAGGCAGCCTCGGCCTCGCCCACGACTCGGGCCACCTGGGCGAACGCCTGCTCCTGAGAGATGGCCGCCCCGGCGAGTGCCGTGGGCACCTTCGACAACACGTTGAACAGCGACTGGAAGGAGCTTTCCAGCTCACCAACGGTGTTACGCAGGGCGAACGTGGAGCCCGAGTAGGAGACGGTCGACTGGTGGGCGCTCTGCGTCGCCTGAGCAGTACGGGCTCGGGCGGCGGCCAGGGCCTGCTCCTGCTGGGCAATGCGCTGGGCCGACTGCGCCAGCTTCTCCCGCTGGATCGCCAGCTTCTGCTCTTCGAGCGCGAGTCGCTGGGAAGTCTCGGCCGCCTTCCGCTTGGCCTGCTCCTCCTTCTGCTGCGCGGCGATGGCGTTCTGGGTGATCGACGACATCGACTTCTGCGCGTTGGCCAGCGTGCTGATGACCGAGGCCAGCTTCTGGTACAGCGTGACCGTGCGATTCAGGCGCTGGTACTCCTTCTCGCTCAGACCCTGAACAGAGGCCAGGGCGGAGCGAAGCTGCTGGAATGCCTGCGTCATCAGCTTGGCGCCGTTGGCGCTGTTCGCTTCGTTCTTCTGGAGAGCCTGAACTGCGGAGGCGTAGTTCTTGGTGGCCGACGTGATCTGGTTGTAGACGGTCAGCGAGGTGCGGAGCTTGGCGGCAAGGCCGCTCTCCACGAGAGCGACCTTGCTCAGGACGGAGTTCAGGTTGGAGAAGACCTTCTCCATCTGGCCGCCGGACTTCGTGACGGCCTGAGCGCCCTGGGCGAAAGAACGGATGTCCAGGTTGATGCGAGCTGTTGCATCGAAGCCCGTTGCCACCTAGACCTCCGCTTCAGTCGCCGTCCGGCATGTCGTGCTGGTAGGAGTGCGCCCGGGAAGGGAGCGGAGTGCCCGCGCCCCATACGTTACGTGCAGACACGTACCGGGTCTCTCCCTTCTGGCGGATCTTCCCGCGCCGCTTCTCGCTGTCCTCGCGATCCTTCTCGATCTCCGCGCAGCCGTAGCAGACGGCGCCCTTCAGATCGAAGACGATCTCGTTGTTCGTCGACATGCCGATCCAGGCAGGAGTGCCGCACTGCTTGCACGTCTCCTCCTCCAGGATCGTCAGCGCCATGGCCAGCTTGCGGTTGCGCTCATCAGCCCAGTCAGAGGGCTGCCCCGTCAGCATTGTCAGCGGGGGCACGGACCACGACCTCGCCGTTTTCAACAGAGGTCGCACCCATGCCGATTTCTTCCAGGTGAGAGCTTCGGCCAAGAAACCCGGCATCGAGCTTGTCGGCCCAGTCACGCGAAGCCGACAGTCCGGTTCCCACGGACTCCATCAGGCGCATGGTCTCCGAGGAGATGAGCTTCTTCAGGAGGAGGTCGGCGCCGTTCTGCGTCGGCGGCGGAACCTTCCGGCCGTCGGGCAGCTCGACCTCGATGCAGAAGTGGGAGATCTGCGCGGTCAAGGTGTAGCGGCTGCGGGCGGTGATGTAGTCGAGGTCGTTCTCGCTCGCGTCCTTGTAGTGCGGGTTCTCCTTGTGGAACTTGCGGGTCGCCTCGCGGGTGACCGTGCCCAGCTCCTCGGGCGTCTTGACCTGGAAGACGAGCGTGATGCCCGACTTCACGATCTTCTCCTTCAGTTCCTCGACCCGAGCGGAGAGCTTGTCGATCTCCTCTTCCAGCTCGGTGCGCTGCTCCTGGAGGCTGTCGAGCACCGAGTCCACGAACGAGTTCGCGGAGGTCTCCGTGCGCTTGCGGATGTCCTTCTCGACGCTCTCCAGCCTGCCGACCAGGTCGTCCAGCTCTTCGAGCACCGCGCCGAGTTCGGCTCCGCTCTTCTGGTCCAGGAAGGCCGTGTGCTTGAACACGGGGAACGTGGAGTTCCCCTCCAGGTAGTCCTCGAAGCTGAAGTTGTCGGGGCCGGGCTCCGGGTTGCCCGGCTCCGCAATGTCCTGCGCCATGTCCGTTCCTTCGGTCGTACGGGTTGTCAGCTCGCGGTGCTGCCGACCTGCACGAGGCCGTCCGAGGACTGGCCCTGTGCGTACATGGTCGGCTGAAGCTGAAGGGGGGCGGTCGCGTCGTTGATGACGTTGGGATCGCCGGAGAGGAACTTGAAGACCGTGACCCAGTCGTCGTCCACCGCGTTCGGGTCACGAACGGGGTGCTTCGAGATCCGCTGGACCAGGAACCCCGAGCGCAGGGGCTTCTTGAACAGGCGCATCACGTCGTTGTAGATCGACGGGTCGAGCTTGTTCGGGTCGCGGTCCAGGAAGACGTTGAGCTGGCCTTCGTAGTTTTTCGCGGTCGGGGTCGCCACGTTCGAGTCGTCGCAGAGGCCACGCGTGTCGTCCGTGTCGCGGTCCGTCCAGCCGAGCGTGATGTCGGTGGTCAGTGCGCACGAGATGTTCAGACCCGCGTTGATCTCTGCGGCGGTCGGGTGGTCGATGTCCGCGAAACCCTCGCCGTACGTGCCCTCGTACCCCTCGGACGTCTGGTCCGATTCGTCGACCCACCAGATGGTGAGCGACGGGGGGAGGCTCTTCACTGCTGCCATTCGTACCTCCGGCCGGAAGGCATGATCGTGCCTGACCGGAGTCTAACCGCGAAAGCCCCTGCCTGGGACGTCGGGCGCCCGAAGCGAATTCTTCACGAACCCGTTCCGGTGTGCTGACCGACATTCACGATGCCCTGGAACCCGATCGCCAGGTAGAAACGCAGCGTGTCGCCGACACCAACCGGGTACGGATCGCGGACTGTTCCCGATCCCGCTTCGCTGATCTCGCCCTGCTCGGCAGGCGTGTATCCGACCAGGAGATCTCGGCATGCCTGAGCAAGCTGGAGAAGCGAAAGGCCGGAAGGCGCAACGGATTCGACGATGAACCCCGCCTTCTTCGTGACACCCTTGTCCTCTCCGGAAACACCGCAGAGATCTGCCACAGACAGACGGCCGCCGAATCCGGAGATGTCGAATGCCTGGCCGAACCAGAGGATGACGCTCGGCTTGTAGAAGCCCGACGGGTCCTTGATGATGTCGGTGTTCTCGGGCACGCCTTCCAGAAAAACGGGCGTGTTGGGCAGGCCCGTGTCCAGGCGCTGGTAGATGTCGAGCTGCCAGTCCAGCAGGGAAGTCATCAACGCCCCCCGATCCGGGCCTGGAGTTCGGCGGTCACCTGGTTGAAGGCGTCGAGCACGGCCATCATCGGAGTGATCCCGGTACGCGTACCGAACTCCTGGAACGGGGCGTAGTACGGGTTCATCGACTCCCACCCGAAGGAGATCTTCAGGATGTCCGTGCCGAAGTCACCCGTGCCGGTGACCGAGGACTTCATCCGGCCGGTGTCCACGCGGGACTTCGCCCTCACCAGACCCTCGCCCCGGCGCCGGGCGTTCGACATGTCGAGCACGAGGCGCTGACGGGACTTGTTCAGGTGGTCGACGACGAAGGCGGAGAGGCCGATGTCGAAGGCGCCGTTCGGCGTGCCGCTCCCGTAGTACCGCTGGGCGCCGCCGAACCGGTAGTTGTACTTGATCCCGATCTGGGCCATTACAGGGCCTCCCTCACCTCGTCGACCGGCAGGTTCTCATCCAGGTCGATGACCTCATGGTCTTTCATCAGGCCCGCCATCGCATTCATTTCCTCCGAGGTCATCGAGAGGATCTTCTCCGACCGGCGCTCGATCGAGCCCGAGAGTTTCCGGCCGGTCCGGTTGTACCCGTAGAACCCGGCATGGAAGGCCCGGGGCCGCTCCGGGTACACCGTCACGCCGCTCTGGCGCTCCCGGATCCGGTTGAACAGGCCGTCCTGCTCCGCATGCCCCGGCGGGATGAGGCTCCCGGGGAAAGTCCGGCGGCAGTACCTGACCATGTCGCCGTAGTAGACGGGCTTGTTGTGCTCGACCGCCTGACGGGCAACGTTGGGCCGGAAGGAAACGCCCAGCGACTGATAGGAGGGGTGCCGGTATGCCGCAGCCGGAGGCTCCCCGACCAGGTTCTGGTTCCGGCAGGCGCTGACCGAGAAGGCGTCAGGAGCAGCCTCGTGGGCGGCTTCGTGGTAGGCGAAGTAGCCGAGCGAGACCATGATGTCGTCCTCGACCACGTGAATCAGGTCCGCAGGAATGACCAGGGAGTCCTTCAGGCCCGACAGGATGTTGTAGGAATTCCCGTGAAACTGGTGATGGTGCATCACCCGCAGGAATATCTCGGAGAAAGAGCTGGAGAACGACTCGGCCACCTGACGGCATTCGAGTGTCCCCTTGCGGTCGAGAGTGACCACCACACGCACGTCATATCCGGCTGCCGCCTTGGCCAGCCGGGTGAGACAGGCGTGCAGCATGTCGGGCCTGCGCCACGCCGGAACCAGAACCGTGTGCTTCACCGCTCCACCAGCCTCAGTGCGACTTCCTTGAATTCTGCATTGCGCTTCAAGAAGCGGGCGCGGGCCGCCTTGCCGATCTGTTCACGGCGCTCCGGAGTGAGGGCGGCAGCCCGGCGCACCGCCTCGGCGATGAGTGTCGGGGAGGTGTACGTGAGAATCGCCTGGTGATGGTTGCGCGTACTGGTCACCCCGACCAGGTAGCCCCACTCCGGCCGGATGTGCTCGTTCATCGGCGAGGCGTCCGTCGTCACCACGATGGCCCCTACCGACATGGCCTCGGTGATGTAGTGGCCCCACCCCTCCGCGATGGAGGGGCAGACGTGGATCTCCGCCTCGTTCATCAGGCGGTTGCGCTCCTCGTCCGAGGGTGAGAGGACGACCGTGATGCGGTCCTCCAGCCCGGCCGGGATGTGCACCTCGTCCTTCGAGATGATCGTGAGCGGAGGCAGTGTGGAGTCCTTCTGCCAGGCGCCGATGATCTGCTCGGTGCCCTTCATGCCCGACCGGCCGCGCAGGTGCATGCACTTCAGCTCGCGCTTCACGTCCGGATCGTAGAGATCTGTCCCCAGAAAGCCGGTGAGCTGCACGTTTTTACCGCCTCGATTGCGGCAGAAGCGCAGTGCGTAGTGACTTTTCGCCCAGATCTGGTCGAATGCCGGAAGGTACTTCATCCACTCTCGCGGATACCATTCCAGATTCAGAATGGCGATGTTCTTGTCGGCAAACTGGGCGAGGTTCCGGCTGACCAGTTCCAGGTGAAAGGCGACGTCCGTCCGGGGCATCTCCTTCGCCTGCCAGTCGTGGAATTCGACCTCATGTCCAGCCGATTCGAAAAGTTCGGTGAGCAGCGCGGTGTCCAGCGACAGGCCCACGCCATTGTCCCGGCTGAGCAGCGCAATCTTCAGGCCCACGTGGTTCCCTCTCCCCTGGTCAAGGACCCATCACGCCGTTGTTCATGGCGACAGGCTCCATGGAGAACGGCGGCGGCAGCGTCTGCGGGTGCGCCGCGTCCACGTCACAGAGGACATTCCTCAGCCATGCGTTGGAGGACATGAGCGGGTTGCGTACGTGGAAAAGGTAATGGACCAACTCCGGATCCCCGAGGATCAGGTGACCGAGTTCCGGATCGTTCGGGTCGGGCTCAAGTGCGCGCACCAGATCGTTGGCGTGTACCGGCGGGCATGTGCGGATGGGAACCTGCACACGGATCGCATGGTCCGTACCCATGTCACCGCGCTGGGTACGGACTCGGGCACGCCAGTCCTTGTTGTTGACGATGCGGCCCGGACCCCGGTACAGCAGGATCAGCTCGGGGAACTTCTCGCCGCCCTGGCCGTCGGGAATCGTGAGGCCGCCAGAGATCGGATCGAAGCCGTACTCACCACCCTGCGACGGCCGCCGGAAGATCTCCACCGCCGCGTTCATGTGGCCGCGAGGAACCGACCGCTGGTGCAGTTGCCAGCGGGGATCCAGGGCGCTGCGCCTGTTGAGTGAGGCCATGGGGCCTATTCTGCACGCAGACGCCTCGGAAGATCGCACTTCAGCGCGTTGAAGATGCGGCAAGCGAGGGGTGGGGTGCCGCTGGGTACCGGTCCGTTCTCAGGGATGGAGACCTCGGTCTGATCGTAGGAGATGGTGATCTTTCCACCTCCCTCGGAGACGGTGATCGGCGGCTCGTATTCCTTCTTTTCCATGGTCCCTGCTCTCCCAGAAGCTGGATCCATGGAAGCTACCCGCCTACGCGCCAGTAGGATCCAAGTTCAGGGAATCTTCACCCGAATCCCGGATCTCCCTTGTCACAGCCAGCGCGCGAGAGTAGAGCCGCCGATTCCCGCCATCCATCCCTGCGGGAAACCGTGCAGGGCGAAGGGGAAGCCGTCCTGCGGCACCGGCTGGAAGTCCACGATCATCATGATCTCGGAATCCTCGTCGGCCGCATCTGCCCGGTCTTCGAGCTGCTTCGCTCCGGCGAGCAGGGCACCGGCCAGCTTCGCGCCGTCGGTCTGGAGGTCTTCGGTACGGATGACCTTCTGGATCAGACCTTCGGAAACGGCGAGCGCCCGAAGAGCCGATGCCGCCGCCCGGTAGATCCTCGCCGACCCCTCCCCGATGGCGATCGTGTACAGCCCGCGCAGGTGGGCGTCGCTGAACATGTACTCCGCGATGCCGGAGTCCGAGTAGTCGACCTGCTCGACGTCCGGCACGAGGGCGCGGATCTGACCGATCACGGATCCGAAATCCGGCGGGTACACGTCCTGCGAAGCGGTCGTTCCTACGGCTGCCATCAGCCACCTCCCGGGTCTGTTGTCCCTGATCGTACGGGGCGCCACCTCCATGGTCAGCCCGCTGTCGACAGCCTTCGAAGGTACGAAGATCCTCCCAGGATGTCCTGATTCGACGGGTGGTCCAGACGGTCAACTTGACATGCCACCAACAAGGGCAGCCCGAGTTGAGGAGTTTATTGCCAATAAGTCCGAATTAATACCCGTCGAGGGTATGACTCCCCTGACCTGCGGTTTCATTTGGTTCGGGGACCGAATCTGACTTGGAAATTGAGGGGTATCCCGAATCTGCCAAGGGGTAGTCATCACTGCGTGCACATATACACAGGTCAGAGGGTGTAGCGGGCGTCGGGCGAGCAGGGGCTTCAGTGTCGACATTGGACCCTGGCAGTCCGGGGGCATGGAGGGGTATGTCGTGTCCGATTCGCACCCATTCATGGCGATTAACTTTGGCTGCCAGTCGTCCGGAAAAACGAGAGTATCGAACCCCCGACTTATGCCCTGACCTGCGGAACCACCCACTCTTTAAGAACAGAAACATCCTCCTCTCTCCTGTCTGTACCTGTAGGCAAGGGCCCGCCATCCGGGCTGGCGCCCGGCCTGGCGGCGGGAGGACGGAGGAGTCGCTTCGCTCCAAAAAGATCTGGTGGCTGAGGCGGTCGGCAGGGTGAGGCCCGGAGGGCGGCTGGGCGGCGCTCCAGGGCGCGCGTAGGGGTCGGTGCGGCCCTGCGGCGGTCGGTGGGTGGCTGAGGCCGTCAGGCGGGCGCAGGCGGCTTCGTGGTGGAGGCGGTACGTAATGCTCGCGGGCCTCAAAGGTGCTTCTCGCTAAGCCTTGCGCTCGACGGTGGAAAAGGGTGTACTGTGGTTCTCGGAAAGGAGAAGCACATGCAGCCGACCGACCGCGTCCTCGCGGCAGCCCTGACCCCGAACGTCCCGCACGGCGCCTTCCGGCTCTACGTGATCCTCGACGCGGCCTCGCGAGAGGCGGGTGCCGAGGACGAGTACTTCCCGGTGACGCTGGACGGGCTGATGCAGCTCCACCCCGGCATCGCCGGTCGCAACGCCGGAGCCACCACGATCATCAAGCAGGTGGCGGCACTGCGCGGGGCCGGACTGCTGGAGACCCGGGCGGCCATGCACCGCAACGAGCCGAAGATGCCGGTTCTCGTGAAGCTCCTCTCGCCCCACGTCGGGCCCGAGGGCAAGACCGTCGCGGTTGCGGCCGTCGCAAACTCGCAGTAACCGGATACCTGCATATCGAACATTCCTGTTTCACAGGCAAGTTCCATTCGAACAGTGCGCTATCCTCCATGCGGCCCGGCTCGCCGGGTGGAAGGGAGGAAGCGCATGTGCATGGACGCAGAAGGTCCACCGGAAGGGGTTGACCCCGGCCAGTGGGCTCTCGACCAGTACAGAGCATGGAGGGTCGTCACCTTCGGGGACGGCCGCACCCCGCCGGTCGGCTCGCTGGATGAGTTGATGGCGCGGATGCGAGAAGAGCCGCCCGGCTGACGGGCGGAATCGGAGAGGAGAAGGAACGTGGTGACGAAGAGGCCCACCTACACCTGGAAGTACGTGCCGTTCACGGCGGCGGCGCCGCTCCCAGAGAAGAAGTTCCGCTCGAAGTCCACCTGCTACGCGGGCATCAACGGTGAGCGCGAGCTGATCCGTGAGGGCTCCAGCCGGATCATCCGCGTGACGGTCTACGAGTGGCAGAAGGACACCGGCCGCTGGATGACCTACGAGCGGCTGGACCTGAAGGCCGACATCGACGCCGAGAAGGCGCACCAGGAGAAGCTGGCGAACGAGGCCGCGAAGGGTGGCGAGAAGTGAAGCTCGCCGTCGCGCTGATGTCGCTCACCGAGGGATCCAACACGGTCTACGTCTCCCGCAGAGCGAGGCGTTTCCACGAGGACCCCGAGTGCCGGGCCCGTGGGGCTGGCCACATGATCTTCGCCTGCCGGTGCGGTGACCCGTACTGCGGCTGCGCCGGGGACAAGCCTCCGGCCGCCGAGGCGATCTCGATCGACCTGGCCGCGATCCGCGACCTGGAGCCCTGCGCCGTCTGTTACCCGCGCTTCCAGGAGATCGCGGTTCAGCTCGTCGCCGACGACGACTTCGGGCACCGACCCACCGACGAGTACGGCGCGAACCGGGCCAACGTGAGCCGGAAGGTCTGCGCCCGCTGTGTCGACTGGAAGTGGGTCAAGGTCCGCAACCAGGACACCGGCTCCGACGAGTTCTACCGCATGGGCCGCCGCGTTTCCTGGCCCTGCACGAGCGCCCAGATCCTGAACATCGCACCCCGCCAAGAGGAGTGGATTTCGTGAGGCAGTACGCGAGGGGTTACCTGGCCTTCTGTGTGAAGGTCGGCAGCCACTTCAAGGAACTCCTGGAAGAGAAGGGCGCCCTGCGGAAGTACAACGCGGAGACCGGGGCCGACCTCGGCTACCTGGAGGCGGGCAGCTACGCCAGCCAGGAGCTGTTCATCACCACGTACTGCGAGAGCGCCGAGCCGCTGGAGCCGCACCCGGTCGACATGGCCGACTTCACCGAGGAGCAGATGGCGGTCTGGCGCGGTCAGATCCAGCGCTTCCTGCGACAGGCCGAGATCCCACCGGTCAACGCGATCGGTTTCCGGATCATCGCGGATCTGAGCAACTGATGGCCGTGCTCGATGCGGCCGAGGTCGAAGCCGCCAGGAATGAGATCCGGGCCGCGCGCAAGATCCTCATGCGGCTGTACACCGTCTCCGGCAACGACTCGGGGATGGACTGGCAGCTCGCGGTCGAAGAAGCCGAGGACGACCGGCGCGTGGTCGGGGTGATGAACGAGCGCGGCGACATGGTCATGGGTGACTGCATGTCGGACCCGAACAACGAGGTGACCCTGGCTGATGCGCAGCTCATCGCGCTGATGGATCCCCGGTTCGTTCGGATGGTGATCGATCTCTTCAACGCGGCACTGGAGGAGATCGACCGGTACGGCGCCTTCGAACATCTCGTGATCCACGCGAGAAGGATGGCGCAGAAGATCGTCAAACAGTGGGAAGGAGGGGTGAGCGCACAATGACGTCTGCACAGTACGAATCGGTCGGCTACTTCACGCTGGATCCACATGCCGAAATCGGCGACGGATCCAGCTACATCCCCATCGACGTGATCGCCTCGCGGGTCTACGGCAAGAAGTACAACTCCTTGCGCGGCTGCCAAAGGGACAGTCCCAACCTCTGCAACGACGCGGAGAAGGTGTACATGTTCGCCTCGGAAGGTGACTTCGAGGAGGAGCTGTACAGCTTCGACCAGACCGAGATCTACCTGGGCTGGGACCGCGAGGCAGGAGAGTCGAGGGTCAAGCAGGGCATGACCCAGCTCGACTACTGGCTGAGCATCAAGATCGCCGAGCGCCCCGAGGACGTGACGGTGGAAGCCAACCCGCCGGAACACATGGACCTCGAAGGAGCCGTCTTCGAGAGCGAGTTCTTCGCAGCCCGCGCATTCACTCCATCACTGGGCGGTGTCATCGCCGATCTGATCCGGCGCGGAGAACTGCCGCGAGGGAACTACATCTACCGCCACTGGTGGTGAGGAAGAGGGAAGGGCCGTGAGCGGAGAACCGCTGAAGATCGGTGACGTGATCCACGGATTCGCCCAGGGCGGATTCGGCCGGGATCACTACGACTGCGTGAAGATCGAGGCGGCTGGCACGGACTGGATCGTCGCCCGGGATGCCGACGGAGACGTGGCGTTCGCCAGCGGCGAGCGCAGCCTGAAGCACCTCATCATGGTCCGCGACACGGACCGGTGCCCCGAGGACGAGTGCCCGGTGGAGAAGAAGGCGACCGGCCTGACGGTCCCGGGCGGATGGTGACGTGAAGATCCACGAAGTGCTGGACGGAGACGGGAAGGAGAACCCGGTGGTCTGTTGCGGCATGCTTCCGCTTCTCCTTCCCTCCGGGGATCTGGTCACCGAGCACTCGGAGATCGTCACCTGCGACAACAGGGCGCCGCGCTGCCCCGAATGCAAGGGCGAGGCGGGCTACATCGGCATGCGGACCGAACCGCCCGTGCTCGCCATGGACGACGCGGTGGTCATCATGAAGGTGGATCCCTGCGCGCACGAGTTCCGGGTGAGGGTCGGCATTCAGGATTCCAAGATCAGACTGGAGAAGAGGGGCACGTGAGCGAAGCGACAGAAGGTCTGGGTGGCGTTCTTCTGGAACTGCTGAAGCAGGTCAGCCCGAAGGTGGCGAAGAAGCTCCCCGAGGCTGACGCGCAGCAGGTGGTCGAAGCCCTCCTGGAGGATGCGGTCGCCCAGCGGTGGATCACGGAGCAGATGGCGCAGGTCGGCATCCGGGCCGCCGAGTACCGCAACGGCACCGCGACGATGGACCTGGAGCCCGCCCGCGAGATGGTCGCGATGTGGGTCGGCGCCTGCCGGGGCCTGATCGGCGCCGGGCCGAATTACTCCGAGACGGTTCTCACTGATCGCGTGGACCACCTGGCCAACCGTGGCGACAAGGTGGAGATGGGCGTGAAGGTGGCCGAGTCCACCGACAAGTACATCATCACGGTGCAGCGCGACGCCTTCGGCACGATGACGCCCCACGAGGCGCGCGTGAAGGCAGAGCGGCAGCGCGACGACCTGGTGAGGGCGGTCTGGAAGTGGATCGCCGACGTCAACGACGGCGCCGGATACGACACGGGCGACCTGGGCTGGACCCTGGAGAAGATGGGCTTCCCGCCACCGCCCGACGAGGAGGAGCCGGACGAGGAGCAGGACCCCCGTCAGCTCCCGTAAGTACCGCAAGGCGGAGAGGAGAGAAACGTGAATGTTCTGCTGAAGGGTGTCGTGGGCTCCACGGCATACGGACTGAACCACGAGAATTCCGATGTGGACTACATGGGGGTTTTCGCGGCGCCGACGAGCGAAGTTCTCGGCCTCGGAAAAGTGCAGGAGTCGGTGGTCTCGAAGGATCCCGACACGACGCTGCACGAGGCAAAGAAGTTCGTCACGCTCTGCCTGAACGGCAACCCGTCGGTTTCCGAGCTGCTGTGGCTGGATCGGTACGAGTACGTCGACAACCTGGGAGACGACCTGATCGGACTCCGGCGCTCGTTCCTGTCGGCCAAGAAGGTGCGCGACTCCTACCTCGGCTACGCCACCAGTCAGTTCGAGCGGCTGAAGAACCGGGGTGACGGCAGCTTCTCGGCCGACACCCGCAAGCGCACGGAGAAGCACGCCCGACACCTGGTGCGTCTGGTCGAGCAGGGCTTCCACCTCTACCGCTCCGGCGAGCTGGTGGTGAACCTGCGCAGCAACGCCAGCGAGATCGATCCGGACTGGGTCTTTCAGGTGGGCAGCCGGATCGCAGACGACCCTTCGCGCGCCGAGAAGTACATGCGCCAGGCGGAGGTCCGGTTCGACTCGACGAAGACGGCCATCCTGGGTGAGCCCGACGTCGCTGCGGTCGAGCGCTGGCTGCTCCGGGTGCGCCGTGCCGACTGGGGGCTGTCGGGATGATCATTCCTTCCCGCGCCCGCTGGGAGTTCAGGCTTTCCGACGACGGCTACGTGATGGCCTTCTGGGATCCGGGCAACGAACCCTGGTTCGTCCCGGTCGCCAACATGCAGGGCAGGTTCTACGGCCCCGTCGAGCTGGACACGATGAAGGACCACAACGGCCGGAAGATCGACTGGGTGAGGTTCCTGCCCACCGACCGGGCGGCCCGTGAAGTCCTTCAGGTGGTGGCCGAATGGGCGGAAGGCGAACCCGCAGACAGTGAAGCTGTCGGCCGTCTGGCTTTCCAGCTCGGCCGCAAGGGCTACCGGATCCCGGAGCCTGGAGAGGAAGACGATGAGTGACGAGCGCGTTCGCGCCCTGGAGATCAGCCTGCGTCAGCTCCGCGTGGCCAGTGCCCTGCTGATCGACGAGTACGAGCGGATGCAGAAGACCGGCCAGTTCGAGAACCCGCAGCTCGCCGCTGCGGCGCTGCACGAGGTCGACCGGATGGTCACCTCTCTCGGCGTGGCCGGTCTGGACAAAGTCAGGTACGACGGCAGCCACGTGAACGAACTGCGGCGCCGTGGCGAGGAGGAAGAATCGTGAGCGAGGACAAGACGACCGCCGAAGAGGACACGATCAGCGTGCCGCTCCCGGAGGTCGAGCAGGAACCCGAGCCTGAGCAGGTGAGCGACGCCGAGCGCCTGGAGAAGCTGGCCGTCGATCTCGGTGACGTGCGTGCCGCAATGGAGTCGGTGGGGCGGGCCCTGGCCGTCCTGTCGACCGAGTTCGAGCGGCTGAGCACGCTCGTGATCGGCGAGGAGGACACCATCGTCCACGCCTGCCCGCCCGAAGGGTCGGGGCTGATGCCGTGCTGCGGCCGGAGCCCGATCGACGTACCGCTCACGGAGCGCATCTCCATGGACGGCACGGCCGTTACCTGTGCCGGAACCCGGAAGGCGCTTCCGCCGAGCTGAAGGAGGTGAGCTGCATGGCCAGTCATCAGAAGAACGCGTTCAGGGACTTCTCCGCGTCGCTCGGGTGTGTCGCCGTGAGCGTCCTGTTCGTGGTGGCTGGCCTGTGGCCGTTCTCCATCATCTCTCTGTATGTCGCGACGTTCCTGCTGTGGAGCGGATGGCGGCAGAAGGCCAAGGCTGCACGTCGTGAAGCTGAAATTGAATGGTGGGCCCGAGCGAAGAAGGGGATCGAGCAGGATCCGCTGCACCCCTGCTGCCTTCAGTTCGACGATACCGGCTATCTGCACGACGAAGCGGTATGCACTCGGTACAGGTATCGGCGGCCCAGGCCGATCACGCGCGAGGAGCGCATGGAGATCGATCGGGAATGGCAGCAGATCATTTCGCATCTGCGCGATCCCGAATACGGAGAAGAGGCGTGATGCTGGAAGACCTGAACACGGTGCATGACCTGACGGGGCAGATCGAGAGACTGCGCGCAGGAGAGGACCGCAGCGAGCCCGCCGAAGGGGTGCGCCTCACGCCCGGCCAGTGGTGGCACCGCCTCCTGGAGCTGGACCCGCAGGCCCGGCTGACCCGTCTGGAAGAACTCCTGAAGTGCGTCGACAAGGGACTCGCCTGCGAAGCCCACATGCACGAGGAGAACCTGGAAGACCTCCGGCAGCACGCCGTTCTGGTGTCGCACCGGAGCCAGCAGTGGCAGACGGCCAGAAGGCTGCTCAGCGTCTACGTCCAGACGCTCCGCAAGGACGCTGAAGGGGACATCGGCAGGGGCCACGTGGCCGACAAGCTGGAACTGTTCCTGACGTCCGGCGAGGAGAAGGTGGACAGCCGGTGCCGCCGGGTTCTCTGTGGCCACACCTGGACGGAGGCGGGCCGCACCTTCGAATGCGCCGAGCCGGTCGGTCCCGATGGTGGCCACTTCGGCGAGCACTATGCATACGTGCGTGAGGGCTCGGCGGCCGACGAGGAGCTGAGGATGCAGTATCTGGAGGAGGAGAATCGTGAGCTTCGTGCCCGTCTGGGTCTCCCGCCGAACCCCACCAGGGCATGAACCCGCGCTGGACCGTCTGACCGAACTGTGGTGGGCGGTGTTCCGCTGGCCGGAGAGTGAGCGGGAGGCGGCCCGGTGCGACGTCAACCAGCAGCAGCGCGAGAGGGAAGCGCGCAATGGGTGAACACGCCGCACCCCGGACGTACGGAGTGCGCTCCGTGTGGAGCAAGCTGATGCGCTGCCTCCGGTGGCGCACGGCGAAAGAGCTTTCAGAGAGGTGGGGCGGCTGGCGCCGCTCCTGAGAAAGGAAGACGTGGAGAGCTTTACGGCGCAGGGGCGTTGGAACGATCAAGGCAAGAAGTGGGTCGTCTCGGTGGACAACCCGCCGCACTTCGGGGCGGCAACCGCAGAAGGGCACAGCAGGACCGAGGCGAAGGACGGCATCACAGACCTGCTCGCCATGCTGTTGGGTCACCGCAACTTCAATGTGCAGGTGTCGTTCGAGGAGGAGCTTCGTGGCTGACGTCAGAGATCCCGAGAGGGATCAGCCCGCACCCAAGCCGGGCAAGCTGCCGGTGCAGGAGATCATGATCCTGGCGATTCAGGAGCGCCGCGCCTACGGCAAGAGGAAGTACGGCCGGATTCTGGAGACCGACAACGGTCGTGACGCCCTGAAGGACGCCTGGGAAGAATCCCTCGATCTGTTCACGTACCTCACCCAGGCCCGCCTGGAGCGAGGAGATCACATCGAGGGCATGGAGAACCTGGCCGGATCGCCTGAGCTGGAGTTCGACCCGGACCAGGGTCTGGCCGAACAGCGCGTCGTCTCCGACGTGAGGGCGCTCATCCCGGAGAACTGCGCCCTGTGCAGGCATGAACCCCACGTACCGGGCCGCTGCCGGTTCCGGGCGCCTGGTCGGCCGGAGTGCATCTGCGGACTGTGAGCATGCCGAAGGCCCGGCCCCTCGGGGGAGCCGGGCCTTCGGTGTCTTCCGGGTCAGGCGGTGAACGGAACCGTCACGGCCTGGCTGCCGCCACGGGTGGCGTTGTCGTCGTCGGTGACCACGAGGGTGTAGTCGCCCGGCGCCGTGTAGACGTGGGTGACCGGCGTGCCGTCGCCCGGGTTGGCCAGGACGCCGCTGCCGTCGCCCGGATCCACGGAGACCGCGCCCTCGCCCTTGTTGTCGACGGTGACGGTGACCGTCATGCGCGAGGCGTCAGAGGTGTCCTCGGTGACGGTGAGCGCCAGCGGATCGGGCTGCGGGTCCTGCTCCGGAACGGCCGGACCGGCGTTGATCTGGACGGTCGCGGTCCCGGCGGGAACCACGTCCACGGCCAGGGTCGCCTCCAGCGGGGGCTCGACGTCGGTGACGCGTACGGTCAGCACGGTGCTGCCCGGGGCGCCGGAGATGACCCAGCCCTTCTGGTCGTCGCCCGCGTCGAGCTGGACGGTCGCGATCGTCTCGTCGGCCACCGACCACTCCACGGTGGCGTCGGTCGGGTAGCCCGCCGCGTCCCGGGTGTCGATCGCGACGCTGAACTTCTCGCCAGTGTTGATCTGCACGGTTTCTCCCTCTTCGGCAGTGTGCTTCGGCCAGGTCACGTCGGAGTCTTCGCCGACCGCTGGGCCGACTCTGAGGATGAGCCGGGTTACGCCAACGAGCCAGCCGTAGAAGCGGTTCGCCCTCTCCAGCATCACCTGCGTTGCCGCGTCGGTGTACTCACCCGGCTCCGGCAGGGTGGTGGCGAAGGTGCCCGCCGCTTCCCGGAGAGCTGCGATCCTGAGATCCCGCGTCTCGTCGGGTGTTGCCACGGTCACTCCTTGTCTCTCAGGAGGAGCGTACGGCATCGCGGACCAACGGCAGGAAAACGGCCCAGAAAATCCGGAAGCCCCCACCTTGCGGCGGGGGCTCTTCGGAAAGGAGAAGAAACGTGGCCGTGACGGAGTCCTAGGGGGACTCGCACAAGGACGGTTCCTTCTTGGGCGGGGAGGGTGAGTCCTCGCCACACCCATAAGATACCCGAGGTGGGGGGCTTTACGCCAGTTCCTGCTGGCTACCTCGTGCAATTGCACGCGAAGAGGGCCCCCCAGTCGCACATGGGGGACCCTCTCGCTGCCCGGCAGGAACGGGGACCGGGCAGG
>Ga0307411_10000041_pt1 | contig 40026 bp, 62 predicted proteins | sample DK1Ometagenome_2_FD_203712 | JGI IMG/M metagenome (GOLD analysis project Ga0307411, IMG submission 203712) | Maize rhizosphere microbial communities from greenhouse at UC Davis, California, United States - DK15-O-1 | ecosystem: Host-associated > Plants > Roots > Rhizosphere > Soil | place: USA...
CATCCGACCGTGCAGGGCCATGAACGGAACCCTTTTGAGATAGCGCAATTGGTAGCGCGTCGGCCCTATGGTGCCGAAGGATGACGGTTCGAGTCCGTCTCTCTTCAACAAGGGGAGCCTCGACTGGTGATGTCGGGGTTCCCCGCCTGGATCCGTAGCTCAGTTGGCAGAGCAGGGGCCTCTTAAGCCTCGTGTCGTCGGTTCGAGTCCGACCGGATTCACTTTGGAAAGCTCTGAACTTCCTCAAAAGTCTTTTGGGTTTTGGCTCGGGCGGACATCCTTTAGCCAGGAGGTCCGCCCGGACCTGTTTCTGAGGGAGGAAGTCATGGCCCGTCTTACCGAAGCCCAGCGCCGCCGGATCCGCGAGGAGAACCTCCGTCGCCGCGCGGCCCGCAGGCCCCTCATGACGGACAGTGAATCGGCCGCCTTCATCGGCGTCACGTATGACTCCGGCACCAGCTACGGAGGCGCAGACCACAGCAGCTCTTCCTGCGACTCCGGCAGCTCCTCCTGCGGGGGCGGCGGAGGCTGTGACTAGAAGGGGGCCGGAACCCTCAGGGCGCGTTCGACGCCCTCTTCCAGGCTGATTTCGGGGACGTGGAACTGCTTCATGCGTTCCGGGTCCCCGACCCTGTACATGACGCCGGTGGGCTTGTCCGGGTGGGTGCGGAAGTCAGGGTCGTACCCGGCCGTCCGGCACACCAGCTCGGCGAGTTCCTTCATGGAGACCCCCCGTCCGGTGCACAGGTTGACCGGGTCGGGGGTGTGGGCTTCGGAGGCCGCCAGCATCCCCGAGACCACGTCCTCGATGTGGATCCAGTCCCTGACCTGGGTGCCCGGCCCCCAGATGTCGAAGGGGTCCTCGCGGCGCAGGGCCCGGCGGATGAAGGCGCCGAACGGCCAGTCCTCCCCCTGGTCCTCCCCGTAACCGGAGAAGGGCCGCACCACAGTGACGTTCAGACCGGCCGCCCGAGCAGCGCAGGCCATCTTCTCGCCGGTGATCTTCGTCCATCCGTACGCGGCGTCCGGGTACTGCGGGCCGTCCAGGTCGAGGAAGTCTTCGTGCAGGTCCTGACCTTCCTCCAGGGTGCGCTGGTAGGGGACGGGATACGCGGCGGAGGAGGAGAGGTAGATGACACGATCCGGCCGGGACTTCAAAGCCCAGCGGAACATGGCGGCGTCGAGGATGACGTTGTGCATCAGGTTCTGGGGGACCCCGTCGATGGCCGCCCTGTGCGGGGCCACGGCTGCCGCGTGAACGACCAGGTCGTAGACGGCGTCGTCGTAGGTGAACACGTCGTGGGCGTCGAGGCCGTCGAGGATGTCGCAGCGGGACACCTGGTAGCCCTGGGATTCGAGCCGGGCCGAGACGTGACGGCCTACGAATCCACTGGATCCTGTAACGAGGGCCTGCTTGGGCACAAGCTGCTCCTTTGCGGCTTACCGGTCATTTCGACCTGGTTCACCGTATGCAGAGCAGCCCTCGTTACCTGGGATATTTACAGGTGTCGTGTCCAGTTATGCCCGGATTTCCCTCAGATGCGTCCCCAGCGGTTGCGGGCCAGGATGATCTGCGTGGTGTCGTTCACGATCAGCTCGTGAACGAGCACCTCGAAATGCCCGCCCTCGACCAGCTCACGGTACCCGTCGAGATCCCAGGCCCAGGCGTGGCATTCGTCGTGGAAGATGTCATTCTCGATGGCCGGGGAGGAGGCCACGAGGTACTGCGAGTGCTTCCCCACCCACCGCATCACGCCATGTGGGTCGGCGATGTGCTCCAGCACCTCCGTCATGATCGTGATGTCTCCAAGGGCCACCTTGGACCGGTCCCCGTTGAAGACGTCGTAGGCCGTGGCCTCGATCCCTCGCTCCGCCCACCCAGCCTGGTTCGTGGGCTGGAAGTCGTATCCCCAGCAGCTCCCGAACTTGCCGCTCTCCTTGAGCAAGGACAACAGGCCACCGTCGCCACAGCCCAGATCGGACACCGTGGCACCCTCACCGATCCCCTCAGCGGCAATCAAGGCGAGCTCTCCCGCCCGCAGCAGCCTCTCCCGGTGTCCGGCCTGTTCCAGATGCGGCGCCCGGGGACGGTGCTCATGGAACTCGAAGGTGGAAACCGGCGGGGTGGGCTGGTCCGGGTAGATGCGCCACTCAGCCACGTCGCACCGCCGCGATGGCCTGGAAGCGCTGGGGCTTTTCGACCCCGCTGTGGTAGTTGACCAGTCCGTCGCAGTCGACTTGCTTGACGACCGTCCAACCGGCCCCGGCTACGAGAGCTTCGTACCCTTCGAGGTCCCAGGCCCAGGAGTGGTGAACGTAATGCCACTCGTCCGTCTCCGCCGACGGAGAGGAGACCACGAGGACGTCGCCGGGGAGTTTGGCGAGGAATCCGTGGGGATCCACCAGGTGTTCCAGTACCTCGCTGGCGGTCACCATCTGGCCGTACTCAAGATCCGAGGTGAGGAGGTCGGCCTCCCGTACGTCGAGCCCGGCCGCGCGCCCCACGTTCAGGTTGGCGAGTCCGGCGTCGTACCCCCACATGCGGACACCCTCCACATCCTGAAGCTGGGCGAGAAGGCTTCCGTCCCCGCAGCCCAGGTCGGACAGGGTGGTGCAGCCGTAGACTGCGAGCATCTCCTTGACCAGGGCGGCGGTCATCGAGATGCGCTCAGCGTGACCCAGCTGGTGTTCCGGGGGAACCCATCCGTGGGTGGCGAAGAACTCAGGAGTCGTGAAGTCGGGCACGGTGCCCTCGGGAAAGAGGCGCCACTCAGTCATCGCCCCGTATCCCCCAAACGGCCCTCAGAGGCCGCTGTGCGGTGGTTCATGCTGTCTGCCTGCTTCCTGTCGATGCTCATCCCTGGACCTGGCAGAGGGCCGCACAGGCCCCTTGGATGGCCTCCATGTCGCGGTCCACGAAGGCGTCCATATGGGCGTTGAGCGCCGCGCGGTCACCCTCATTGATCGACGCGGCGTTGACCCGCTCGTAGCCTTCGTCGGAGTCCACCTTCCCCGCTGCCGGGTGCATGTGCTCCACGATCACATCCGGCAGGTAGGTGACGCACTCGCACAGACGGCCCATGCGCAGCCAGTAGTCGTCCATGTACAGGTGGACCAGGGTCGGCGGGGCGAGGAACCCGAGGTTCTCCACGATCCGGGCCGACACCGCGAACTGCGTCGGCAGGTACTCGCCCTGGAGGAGATCGTTCCCGTAGACGATGCCCGGCTTGGCCCTGAGGGCATCGAGGTAGGCCCGGTCCCATCCCCGGGTCCGGGGGCGGTGGTCGTCACCCATGAAACCGATGGCGGCAGGGGTGAAGGCCAGGGCACGCTGAGCCCCGACATTGCAGCCGGTGATCATGTTGCCGCCCTCGTCCTGCACCAGCAGCTGGATCGCGGCGTACGTCCGATAGGCGGAGGCCACGGCTTCGCCGTACTTCTCCAGGTCCGTGTCGTCCTCGTCCACCACGAGGACCAGCCGCGTCCAGGAGGAGCAGGTAGCAGCGAAAGACTCGGCGAGCTGCTGCACGGCCTGCGGCCGGTTGCGGCTGGGCACGATCACGGCAAGTTCGGTGCTCACAGGATGACTCTTTCCGGGCCCTTGCGGACCTCTTGCAGGTCGATGGTCTCGTGGTCCTTCCACGGACCTTCCGCACGCCGGTTGAGCTCCTCGGCGTCCATGGCCAGGAGCTGACGGCCCCGCTGCTGCGGTGTGCCCTCTGTCAGGGCTTCCCCGTCACGGTGATAGCCCACGAACCCCGCATGATAGGCGCGGGGCACGTCCGGATAGACGGTCTTCAGCCCGTGGGACTCGCGGATCCGGTTGAGGAGCCCGTCCTGTTCGGCGTGGGGCGCGGGGATACGGGAGTCGGGGAAGACAGCCCGGCAGAAGCCGATGGGGTCGCGGAAGTACCCGTCCTGAGCGTACGAGGCCAGCCGGTGGAGGATCCGGCGCTGGAAGGACACCCCCAGGGACTGGTAGCTGTCGTGGAGCCACAACAAACCCGCGTCCCCTTCGCCGGGCCCGGAGGCGTTCTGGTTGCGGCAGGCGGAGACGGCGAAGGCTTCCGGGGCGAGTTCGTGGGCGGCCCGATGGTAGGTGAAGTAGTCCAGGCCCACGAAGATGTCGTCCTCGACCACGTGAATCAGGTCGGCCCCCGGCAGCTTGAGAGCGTCGATCAGCCCCGTCAGCACGTTGAAGCTGTTGCCGTGGTACTCGTGGACCCGTTTCTTGACGACGACCAGGTGGGGGGCGCGCTCGTCGCGGAACTGCCAGGCCACGTCCAGGACGTCAGGGTGAGGGTGGCGGTCTACGCAGATGACGTAGCCCACGTTCTCACCGGAGAAGTCTTCGGCGAGGGCCAGCTGGTGAAGGGTGGCTGCCAGGAAGTCCGGCTTGCGCCAGGCCGGAACGACGACCGTGGAGTTGATCACAGCCACGCCACGCAGAAGCCGGTGCGGTGGCTGCCACCGTCACGGTCCACGATCTTGAACTCGACCCCGGCGGCCTCCAGGTAGGGGATCGCCCGCAAGCCCTTCACCGCTTCGGACCTCCCGTCGAGGTCGATGTCGTCCAGCATGAGCAGTGTCCCCTTCTTGGACATGAGCCGGGCCAGCATCAGCTCGTGCAGGATCAGCTGGGCGTCGTTGTCGGAGTCGAGGAAGATGACCTCGTAGCGCTGCTTCTTGGTCAGCATCCGGCCCATGACGTCGATGCTGTACCCGGTGAGAAGATTGACCCCTGCCAGCAGTCCGTGGCTCTCCAGCACGCTCTCGGCGTGGGTGGTGTCCAGGTCGATGGAGGTCAGCGTCCCGCCGTTGGCCGCGACGTCTTCGGCGAAGGCCAGGGAGGACCAGCCGTCCCCGGCACGGTACTCCTCTCCGGTGTTGCGGATGGTTCCGGTCTCCAGGATGTCCAGAGCCGTCCAGCCGGTTCGGCGTCGGAGCTCGGCCAGGGAGTCCGAGATCAGTTGATGCATGGTTGTCACGTCGTCAGCTCCAGAGCAGGACCGTAGGAAATGTCGAGGTCGTACCAGACGTGGTCCCCGATGGTGGTGGCGTGGGCGTTGAGGCCTTCGGCGTCCAGAGACAGCAGGTAGTCACGCCTCTCCTGGAGAGTCGCGCCGGGGACGGGAGTGCCGTGGCGGTGCGGTCCGTTGTTGATGCCGTCCCGGGTGTTCTCGTTGTTGCAGGCCTCGTTCTCACAGGGCGCCCCGACGAAACCGGCGTGGTAGGCGCGGCCCACGAAGGGGTAGACCGGCCGCCGGTCGGTGGTACTCATCACCCGGCCGAGTGCGCCGTCGATCCCTGACCACTGGTCCGGCGGACAGCCGTGGTGGGGGAAGGTGGTGCGGATGTGCTGGACGGGGTCGTCCATGTAGGAGATGGGCAGCAGGCTGGTGATCAGGCGCACCGTCTCGGGGCGGAAGCTGACGCCGACGGTGGGGCTGCCGGGCCACCACGACACCTTGGGAAAGAGGTCGGGGTGAGTACGGGGAAAGCCGTTGGGGTTGCAGGCCGTCACGGAGAACGCGTCCGGTACGAGTTCGTGGGCGCTTTCGTGGAAGAGGAAGTACTCACGGTGGACGAAGATGTCGTCTTCGATCCAGTGGATCAGGGTGTCGTCGTCGGGCTCCCGGGCCAGGCTCTCGTGCAGGGCGGCCACGATGTTGCGTGTCGGCCCCTGGTTCTTGCACCACCCCCGGTGGATTAGGTCGACGCGGTCGACGCCCAGATCGAAACGGAAGCACTGGGCCAGGGGGGCGACGTAGGGGTCCGGCTCGTAATCGATGCAGATCCGGTAACGGACGTCGGGCCGGTCGGCCAGCCGCAGTCGTTCCAGCGTGGCCGCGAAGAAGTCCGGACGCCGCCAGGCGATGACGTTGACCAGGTGCTTCACGTCTCCTCCTTCAGGAGGTCCACCAGCAGAGTGCGCACGGTGGCGGAGAACTCTCCGTTGCGGTGCAGGGCGTGCGCGCGGGCCATTCGCCCCATCTCGTTCGACCGCTCAGGGGAAAGGATCGCCGCCTCCATGACACACGCGGCGAGCTTCTCCGCGCTGATGCCCACCTCGTTGACGAAGGTGCCCGGCAGCAGCTGTACTCCGTACGGCTCCACGATGAATCCCCACTGGGGGGTGACGTGCTCGACCATGGGGGATTCGCTGGTGGTGACCACGATGCCTCGGCAGGTCAGCGCTTCGGTGATGTAGTGGCCCCACCCTTCGACCTTGGAGGGGCACACGTGGATGCGGTGGGTGTTCAGGTGCCGTGTGACCTCCGCGTCATCCAGACGGCCCAGGACTGTGACATTGTCCGGGAGCCGCTCCCGGATGGGGTCGTTGGCGATGATCGTCAGAGGAGGCAGATAGACCCCGTACTGCTGCCAGGCCTCGATTACAGCGCCGGTGTTCTTGGCGCTGGACCGGCCCTTCAGATGAAGGCAGGTGTTGGTCTTCTCGACCCCGGGGTCATAGCGGTCGCGGGTCAGGAAGCCCGTGTATTCGGCAGGCATCTTCAGTCCGCGAAGCACCTTGTAGGCCGCGATCGACTTGGCCCACACCTGAGTGATGCCCCGCAGCTGGGGAATCCAGGTGGGGATCATCCACTCCAGGTTGGGGACGAAGACCGACCGGCGGGCGTACGGCAGCAGCTGGGCGCCGAACAGTTCCAGGAAGACGATCAGATCGCACGGTTCGATGGACGGGGCTTCCCAGTCGGCTCGCCGGACGATATGGCCTTCCCCGGTGAAGAACTTCTCCAGGAGGACCATGTCCGCGCTGAGACCGACCCCGTTGTCCTTGCTGACCAGGGTGATGATGCTCACTGGCGGAGTGTAACGACAGAGCCGTCCCGCACCGTAGTGATCGCAGGTCGCGGCGCGCTGAGATCCACCGTTTGGTGATCTTTATCGAACAGCGCCCGGCTGTTGAGGTCTTCGGAGGTCATCCCCAGCAGCTTCGCGGCGGCCTCCACGATGTGCGTACGGCAGGTTTCCTCCGGCTTGAGGAAGTGCGTGCCGACCCGGCTGTAGCCCGTGTACCCGGCGTGGTAGGCGCGCGGCACGTCCATCACGGCGAAGGGCAGGCCGGTGGTCCGCCGTACCGCTTCGATCAGGCCGTCCTGATCCCAGTGGCCGCTGCTGCCGAACCTCTCCTCGCAGTACCGGGAGCGGTTGGAGAAGTAGCGGACGGTGGCATGGGGCAGAACGTAGTCTTTCAGGACATTTGGCCGGAAAGAGATCCCCAGGGAGTGGTACGGGTACTGGATGTTCAGCGCGGCCGGATCCGTGCCCGGAAAGAAGTTGCAGCCGCCTACGGCGAACACGTCCGGCAGCAGCTCGTGAGCCTGGCGGTGGGCGGTGAAGAAGTCGAGCGCGGTGAAGACGTCGTCCTCCACCAGGTAGATCAGGTCCGCCCCCCATTCCACCGCGTCGCTGTAGGCCCTGAGGGTGTTGTAGCTGTTGCTCTCGTCGTAGTTGTGCTCGCGCTTGACGATGCGGACCCGCTCCGGGCCGAGGATGGCTCCGAAGCTCGCAGCGGCTTCGACTACGGGCGCCGTGTGGTTGCGGTCCAGGGAGATCAGATACAGCCTCTCCCCGTCGTCGGACATATCGAGGCGGGACAAGCACGCCGTCAGGAAGTCCGGACGCCGCCACGCGGGGATGATGACGATCTCTCTCATGCCGCCCATCGTGTCCTGTGAGGCCGGTCACGAACCTCCCCGACACCCCGAGACGGATGCGATACTGGCTTATCGGATGAAGGGAAGGCGACAAGCATGGCCATCACCTGGAAGAAAAGCACCTTCGGCACCAGCTACCTGTACATCGGCAAGATCTCCCTCGGGGCGGTCAACTGGTACAGCCCGGGACGGGGAGCTCCCGCTGAAGAGACCGGCTACCAGTTCCGGTCCCAGCTGCTGGAGGGGCTGCCCGAGTTCACAGAAGCTCTCAAGACCCTCCACCCCTCCGAGGACGACGCCCGTAAGGCCGGTGAGACGATTGCCCTGGCCTTCGCCGAGTACATCGTCCGCAAGGTCCACGGTGACGAGGCCTTCGAGACGCTCGCGAAGGGGCTGTAATGGGTCGCGACAAGCCAAACAAGCCCCGTAAGCAGCTGGGTGCCGGGGGTTTCAGCCCGACCGCTCTGGAGTGGCTGGACAAGTTCCCCGAGGACACCAGTGGCACGCTGGACGACCCGGCTCTCCTGGTGGGGATCGTCATCCGCGTGGGAATGGAGGGCCCGGGTTTCGCCCTGCGGCGCGTGTACGAGAAGTCCGGCCGCGACGCGTTCTTCAAAGCGTGCGCACAGAAGGGGCTCACACCGGTGCAGGCTGCCAAGATGGAGGACGTGATCACTGTGATCCTCCAGATGGCGGCGGCTGCGAGGGAAGACGCGGTCAGCTAGAACCCAGCAACGCAAGAGACCCCCGGACTCGAACCCCGGGGGTCTCGACTTGTTGAACCAATTTACGAGATTCCCCTCTTATCAGATGTACGTCAAGGATTAGGATTGCGTCATGCCCAAGGAAGAAGTGAAGGGGGTGGTCTCCTTGCGCGGTGACAAGGTGGGGGCGTCCGGTCGGACCTTCTGCATGTTCTCCCTCAGCCAGGGGGCCAAGGGAACCATCAAGGTCATCGGTTTCTACCCGGAGGGGGTCGGCCCCCGCTGCGAGGGTCTCGAACACATCCGAAAGGGCTCCCACGTCAGGGTGTCGGGGGTACGCAAGGGAGACGTCTTCTTCGCGGACTCGGTCGTCAAGGTCGCCCGGTCCTACGGTGCGCCCAATGCCGCCCCGTCAGCGCCCCGTGGCCCCTGGAAAGAGACGGGCACTGTCGTGGTGTACCGGACCGGAAAGGCCAAGGACTGGCTGGAGGTCGTCACTACCGACGGGGAACAGGTTCCCGTGACCGTGACATCGGGCCTTATGGCGCGGGACTGCTTGGGCAAGAAGTTCGAGTTCAAGGGGAAGGTGGGGGCGCAGGGCTTCCGGCACAGCACCGAGGTCCAGGCGGTGGAAGACGCCTGACGAGGAAAGGAAATGAACGTGCCCAAGATCATTTACAATGCAGCAGCGAAGTACGATCTCTCGCAGCTGGGCGCCGAGCACCAGAAACAAGTACGTGCGTGGGAAGAGAGCGTGGAGCTCCCCCATCCCACCCGCGTGGGCTACCTCCGGGACCAGGTAGGGCCGGTCCAGATCTGGTTCCAGGTCGAGGGAAGACAGATCAACGTCTGCGACATACGGGTCCTCACGAAGTGAGAGAAGCGTCACCGTGCTCCCGGCTACCTCCGCCTCACCAGTGGAGGTAGCCTTTTTGTTGTCCAACTGTTGTTTCTCTACCGGGAGTTGTCATGGGATTCTTCAAGTCGCAGAACCGTAGCCGCCGTGTCGAAGCGGGCACCAAGGTCATGGTGTACACCGTGGACAACTGGAAGGGTGACGGAACGGGCGGTACTCCCGGCGAGGTCATGGAGGTCGACTCCGTGGATGCCCAGATCATGTGGGAGACCGCGTCCGGAGAGGTGTCGGTGGACGAGTTCAACCTCCGTACACAACGCAGCAACGGGGGAGCCCTCCAGGCGTGGTTCCAGCTGCGGGACGAGCCTTTCGCCCCTGTCCCCCAGATCCCCGCCGTGGGCCCGTGGAGCGACGAGAAGTGACCCGGTAGTCTCCCGCCTGCCAGAAGAAGGAGGTGAAAGGCCATGTACACGAGCGGAGAGCCGTAGGTACCTACCTACGGAGGACACCATGTCCCGCTCCCTGGGCCACCGGCCCTACAAGAAGTCCGACGGATTCAAGTATTACGAAGAGTCTGAGCGAGGTAACCGACTGGCTCACCGCAAGCAGGGGGCCGTTGCCTGGCACACCCTGTACGTTCTGCGCTACCCCCGAGCCGACGTCAAGAAGGCCGCCGAGGAGGGCCGCAAGCCCCGCCCACAGAAAATCCGGCGCCAGAAGATCTCCTACACCTACGGCCGGGGCATGGCCCGCAGCCTCACGGCCATCGGGGTCTGCGCCCAGGAGTTCCGGGGCGGCGCCCGCAGCTACGAGCGCGACGCCGCTCTCAAGGCGGTGAAGACCGCCAACACCCGTAAGAGGCCCGAGTTCGACCGTGCCTTCGACATCGAGCCCTACCGCACCCGGCACACTGCCCTGTGGGACGCCACCTGAGTGACGGAACCCACACCCGTACCCCCTGCCTGGCACTCCGGGCAGGGGGTACGGTTCTTATCAGAACAGATCGACCTGATGGAGGAGCACATGGCTGTGCACAAGCAAGTCATCGAAGGCCACATGGTGGTCGCCCGGCCGCGCTTGATGAAGCGGCCGAAGGAGGTCGGCTACCGGTACATCGAGGTACTCGTCTACTCCGGCCCCTCCGAAGAGGGCGAGCCTGTGGGGGACTGGGAAATGCCTAAGGAACTCCCGCTCGATCTCGCCGCCCACACCGCTTTCGTCCAGACCAAGTTCGAGGAGAACTGACATGTCGCACCCCATGCCCGCTTCCGGGTGGATGTTCGTCGTCAAGAAGGACCTGAACAACCTGTCGGACTGGGAGTACGGGGTCTACCCGGTCGCCTACTTCGAAGAGGGCCTGCCCTGGTTCTCGACCCCTGCCAGCTCCAAGCTCCGCAAGCCCTCCGCATCCGAACAGTTCTGGGGGACTCTGGTGAGCCCGGGGCAGAACTCGCCCGGGGCCTGGCTCGCCCTCAAGGCCACCCGAAGGGCGTACCTGGAGCGGGTGCGCGAGGGACTGCGGGACTTCCTCGCTCAGGAGGCAGCCGACGGCAGGAAGGTGACCCGGCAGGAGCTGGAGGACTTCGGCACGGACAGCTTCAGCGCCGTCGCGGTCCAGGCCGTTCTGCGCGACCCCGACTTTCAGGTCTCTCACGACCAGTCCACCGGGGTCTCGTACTACTCCCTCTTCGAGAGGATCTGACCGTGATCCTGCACGAGACGCGCGGTGACCTCTTCCACCTGAAGGTGGGGGACCGGGTCATGGTGCAGACCCACAGCAGGACCGTGGAGGCCGAGGTCATCAAGCGCGGCACGAAGTACGTAACGGTGCTGCGGACCGGGCACACCACGGCCGACGAGTTCAACATGGCAAGCGGCCAGTACCGCTATGAGGGGAACCTGCGGCTCTTCTCCCTGGAGCAGCATGCGGTAAACAAGCGCCTGGGTGACACCATTGCCGGACTGCGAGAGGTGGGGATCGACCTGCGGCACAACCACGAGCTGACCGTGGACACCCTGGAGAAGGTCCTCGAACTGATCCGGGAGGAAACGTGAGCGCCTACCTGCTGTTCGGCTACCACCTCGGCGACCTGAACTCCGGCGAGTGGCACCACAGGCAGGCCGCCCGGTTCGGGAAGGAGACGCTAAAGGACTGTGGCGGAGCGTTCGACTGGCTTCTCCACGAGGACGCTTACGCCGACCTCCCCGACACCGTGGCCCGGAAGGCGCTGGAGGCCTGGTACACGCCGGACGACATCGAAGCGGTGCCCTACCCTTGGGGTTACCTCCAGGAGAAGAAGGCCCTCACCGTGGAGCGGGTCGGCTGGTGCGAGGATCAGGACCTGGTCTTGTGCTCGTACCCCTTCCTCCAGACCACGGACGAGAAGTCGGTCAAGGAGGTACAGGACCTGGTGGTGGGCGATCCGGTCCGGCATAACCTGATGCACGCATACCGGGCCTTGAATCTGGGGCCGAATCCGGTGCGCGAGAATCTTCAGCCCCGCTGGCTCCTCGCCGACGTGTCAAGCTACTAAGTGACTATCCTCACACACCTCTGATCTGGCCCTCGTCTCCGGCGGGGGCCAGACTCGTATCAGCTGGAAGCCACCCGATACGAGTCCGAGGAGTGTTCACCGTGTCCGCCAATTCGCAGCCCGTCCCCATCACCGACCCCAACGCCGCCGAGCAGCTCATCCGCCAGGCTCAGGAGCAGATCCGCCAGGCCCAGCTCGCAGAGGCCGCCCGTATCGTCTCCGCCGGAAAGTAGGCGCAGACATGGCTGACGACTACCGCGCGATAGACGAAATTCTCGCGCGCCTGGCCCGCAAGCTCGGGCTCCCCCAGTGACTGAGGTCACCCCGTATCACCCTTACCCCCGGCTTCGGTCGGGGGTAAGTTGTTATCAGTACGAGGCCATCTGATGAGGAGTGAGAATGTCTGACGATTCGTGGACTGTGGGAGAGGTCTCCATCAGCCCGCCGCTGAAGTGGAAGGAGTTCAAGGGCTCCGACTTCATCACCGAGTGCACCCGGACCAGCGGCCGTAAGTCCGGCCAGTCCCTGGTCTTCGAGATCACGGAGGTGCAGCGCGACACGGACGAAGGCGAGGAGACCGTCCGGACCTGCTCGTCCATCATCCCGGTCCGGGCCGGACACAAGGCGTCGGGCTACCTGGCGGCCAACATGAGGGAGATCATGCTCGCCTACCCGGGCCACGTCTTCAAGGGCGAGTTCATCACCTACCCGGAGCCCGAAATGCATCAGTTCCCCACCCGAATCCTCGTGACCGGCGCCGAGGTGGTCGAGCAGACCGCCGACGTCACCTGGGTCACCAAGAAGTAGTCCTTCGCCGAGAGGAACAGATCATGATCCGCAACATCGCCGACCTGACCATCTGGGACCTGCCCGAGGTTCAGGCTTCCCTCAAGGACATCCAAGAGCAGGCGCCCGGCCTGTCGACCGAGGGCGCCAAGAAGGTGCTCATGGTCGTCTTCGGAACGAAGATGGCCTACCCCGAGCTCCGGGACGTCGCCGTAGACGAGAAGGTCATGAACCGGTTCGTCGATCTGATGAAGGCGGGTCAGGTCTGGGCAGGGGAGTACGTGGAGTTCATGGTGAGCAAGCTCATGCGCCCGGCCTACGACGCTGCCCTCCTCGCAGGTACGGATCCGGCCCGTTCCCTGAAGGCGCAGGCAATCGCCCTGTACCCCCAGGTGGAGTCCAGCGACGAGGAGATCGCGGCCATGGTCAAGCTGTTCCAGGACCAGGACGCCGCGAAGAAGTAATACCCGTCCACGCCGGAGGGGCCCGATGCTCACCACGGGCCCCTCCGTCGCGCTCTGCTACGCAAGAAGAAAGGTACACCCATGATCCGCATGACCAAGACCGACGCCGAACAGCTCGTCCGCTCACTGGCCCCCGGAACCCCCCTGGCCGCTGTGGAGTGGGGTACCGAGATGATGCTCACGGTGTCCCGCGCCTGCGGCGGTCACGGAAACGTCGATCTGAGCCGCGCCTGGGTCAAGGCCCTGGAGGTGTCTACGAAGCCCTACGCACACGTCCTCCTGGACGCGGTGAACGCCGTCCCGCCGAAACCCGAGCTTCTTCCGGCAGGCTGGGAGGGGGCCGTACAGCCGGTCTGAGGAGCGAAGAAGGGCCCGGAGGGATTCGGGCCCTTCTTCCGTTTTGAGGGTAATGCTGAAAAGTGTCCATCTTGGGGTAGAAGAGGGTGCATGGCGAACCCTCTGAGCGCCGATATGGCGCTGAAAGCGCTGCGCGAAGCCGGACTGAAAGTAGTGGAGACGCGCGGCTGGAAAACTCGGAACCGTAACCACAAGGGCCCCTGGGGCCCCGTACACGGGGTGATGATCCACCACACCGTCACCACAGGAACTCAGTCCACCCTCAACACGATCATCAACGGACGGTCGGATCTGCCGGGTCCGCTCTCCCAGGGGATGATCGCAAAAGACGGCACGGTCTACCTCACGGGCTGGGGGCGCTGCAACCACGCCGGGTTGGGGGATCCTGACGTACTGAGGGCCGTTATTGCGGAAGCGCCCCTCCCCAAGAAGAGGGCCCTCACCGTCGATGGCAACCGTCACTTCTACGGCTTCGAATGTGTGAACCTGGGCGACGGGGATGACCCCTGGCCAGAGGCGCAGGTGCGCGCAGTGGTGATGGCCTCGGCGGCCCTGATCCGTGCACACGGGTGGGGCGGGAACGGGCCGACGTCGGTGATCGGGCACTCCGAGTGGCAGCTGGGAAAGATCGACCCGTACCCGCTGTCCATGGACGAGATCCGCAAGCAGGTAGCGAACGCGTGGAAGCCGGTCTCCTAAGGCTGGACAAGAAGGAGAAAGCGGACACAATGTAGGGTCACACCAGAACGCCCCCGGGCGCGCATCGACTGTTGGCACAGCGCAGCGTTCGGGGGCGTTCTGGTGTCCTTCTGGCTACCGGGCCGGGTTCTCCTCGTCGTCTTCGTCGTCCTCCGGCGGCTCCGAGGGCGTGCCGGTGATCTCGACCCGATCGGCGCAGTACCACGCCGACACCGACACGTACACCTTGTCGTCGTAGACCTCGGTGGTCACGTAGCCGTTGGGGAGGTCGATCTCCTGGCCGTCCAGGTCCAGCCGCAGAATCCCTCCGTCCTGGTCGATCTTGACGAGCTCGTAGCAGCCGTCTTCGGCAACGGCTCGAAGGCGCGGGGTCAGGGCCATCAGGTCATCCTCTACTAGGGGACGCTTACTTACCCAAGAGTACCGTTTTGGGGCAAATATCTGCTGGTCGCCCCATGAACGGTTGTGCCCATCCGGAACTCGGACAGTGGCGGATCTCACACCGGCCGGTTTCGGTTACGCTGCCACACTGCTCTTAACGGGTAGACCGAGGGAGAAGCATGGATTCTCAGACAATCTCTCATCACACCATGCACCTGGTGTTCCTTGTGGAGGACGACCGGGAAGTGCACGCCGACGTCCTGTGGCCGCCGGACCGGCCGTTCCCCCAGCGGGAGACCGGGTTGCGCGTAGAACCAGGTACGGTGCTGCACGTCACGGACGTCGTCACCAACGCCTTCCCTGAAAAGGAGGGCTCTGTGGGGGACTTGGTTCTGGGAGGCCAGTTTCTTGCAGACGGAACGGTGCTGCCGTTGATGCTGGCCTCCGTGGAGGACCTGCTCACCAAGAAAGGCGTCAAACACTACCGGGGTGGTCACTATGGAAAATGATCAGAAGCCTGTGGAAACTTCGTTGGTCAAGATGGGGGAGATCACGAGAGGGGTATGTGGCAGATGCGAGAACCTCATCGATGGCGTCAACAGGAAGTACTACTGCCCTCTGTGCGGGAACGTGGGCGAATTTTGAGAAAAGTTCGAGTCGAAGACGAGTTCACTCTCCGGTACACGGACTCGGCAGAAGCCCAGCTGAAGGCTCTCTCCTTCGAAGTCCTCTCCGGCGTCGAGAGGGAACTGGAGCGGATCTGCCAGCAGGAGGACCCGATGCGGCTGGGTCATGCCGAGGAGGACATCCCGGACCGGCGCCGGTACGAGATCGCTCCCGTACACGTGATCGCCTGGGTCACCTTCATCGAGCCCGACACCCGGCTGCTGACTGTGGTGGAGATCCTGTTCCCCGACGAGACCGCCACCAACAGTCCACCCGGACCCTCTTCTGATGCACCTCCCCGGCCGGAGGGCCCGCCCCCGGTTCCGGAGCAGGGGCGAGAGGCCGGGGCAGAACCGAAGCGCAAGCCGAGGCGCATCCTGTACCCGCGTCGTCCCATGCCCGTCCCCGCAGAAGTCTGAGACATAAGTCACAGGGCTCTCATATGGATCTCTCCTTCTTTCCTCCCCGAGAATCAGGGCGGAAGAAAGGAAGGTGTCCATCGTGGGCAAGGACTGGAAGGGCAAGGAGAAGGACGACGAAGGAGACGCCGACAAGAAGGGTCTCTCGGGCAAGATGGTCCGCCAGCGGAAGGGGTCGCACGACGACCTCCCGGACGACTGAGACGCGACTCACACGCCCCCGCACTGGCCTCCGGCATCGTCGGAGGCCAGACTCTTATCCAGAGAGACTTTCCGGATAAGGAGGAATCATGGACCGTCGCGTGAAGGCCGCGCTGATGTTCGGCGGCAGCTGGGTGGTGATTGGAGCCACTGTGGCGTTCGCTCCCCCGCTCGTTCCGAGCTACTCCTCCGCACCGGAGGCCAGCGGAAACGTTCCGCAGTCGACCACCGGGCCCTGGGGTGAGTGGAAATCCCCCACGACGTGCTCACGCAAGAACGGCCAGGTCGCCTCTGATGAGCAGATCAATCTGTGGATCACGGAGGCAATGGAGTTCGGCAAGGAACACGGCGTCAAGGCCACCCGCGCGGGTTACTGGAAGCACATCAAGGACGAGTCCGGCGGCAACCCTTACATCTGCAACCCGGACGACATCAACGCCATCAACGGGGTTCCCTCGAAGGGCCTGGTGCAGGTCATAGGCCCCACCTTCAAGGCCAACCACTGCGACGGCACCAGCTGGGACGGCTACGACCCGGTCGCGAACCTGTGCGCCGGAGCTCTGTACGCCACTCGTCGCTACGGCTCTTTCGACGCCGCCCCCACACCTTACTAAGGAGTAACTATGACCGCCTACGAGTACCTCAACGACTTTTCCATCCAGTCCGAGGGTTACGACGGGGCACTGGTTCTCCGCCACTCCGTGTGCAACGAGGTCCTCCTGCCGAGCTTCTCGCCCGAGCTGGAGACCCAGGACGAATACCAGATCCAGGTCTCCGTAGCTCTTCTGCGGATTTCCCTCCACGTCTGCCCAGGAAAGAAGTGAACCCCATGGGACTCAAGGTGATCGGTGTAGGTGTCGGTGCTTTCCTGTGCCTCGGCGCCTGGTTCGCCCTCGAAGACGCTCTGTACCCGGAAGCTCACGCTGCGGGCGCACAGCCCCAGCCCCAGAAGCCCAGAAAGCAGCCACAGCAGGCTTCGGCACCCAAGAGCTTCAAGGGGGATCGGATCGCTCCGGTGGACCTTGAGGTCAACACCCCCTACCACTACGCCGGGTCTCAGTGGGCCACTGGCTACCACACCGGGGTCGACTACCCGGCCAAGTCCGGTACCCCGGTACGGGCGGCAGCATCCGGAACCGTGGTGAAGTCCGGCTGGAACGTGGATGGCAGTGCCTACGGCATCGTCCTGGTGATCAAGCACGGGGACAAGCTGTACACCCAGTACGCCCACCTCTCGAAGGTGATGGTGAACAAGGGTGACACCGTCAAGGTCGGGGACCGCATCGCGTTCTCCGGCGGCACCGGGATGAAGTCCACTGGGCCTCACCTGCATTTCGAAGTACGTACCGGTCCCAACTACAGGGACGACATCAACCCCACCAAGTGGCTGTCCGGCAAGTAGCCGGTCGCAGGAGGCTCACCGTGAAGGTCATACGGAACTACCTGCTCATCGTCATTCCGGCCACGTTCATCGCCGGGGCCGTCCTCTTCCTCAGCGCCGTCATCGGCCGGAACCTCTAGGAGATCACCGTGAGCACCAAGAAGAAGGTCATCATCTTCGCCCTCGTCCTGCTGGTCATCCTGGGTGTGGCCGGTGCGTGCGCCGCCACCGCCTCGGAGCCCGCCCAGTCCCCCGGCATCGAGGTCGACATCGACCACAAGAAGAGCTCCAAGGGCAAGAAGTCCAAGCCGTCCTCGTCCTCCAGGAAGTAGGTCCGTCATGAACTGTCCGAACTGCGGTGCAATGGTTGTCGACACACCCTCCGGGTGGCACTGCACCGTCTGCCCCGCAGCGGGATAGCCGCTCTCGAAGGAGGAGCCATGCGAAGGAAAGCACTCAAGCGCAAGGGGCCTTGCAGCGTCTTCTGGGGCAGCCACGGCTGCGCGAAGCAGCGGGGTCACATCGGGCAGCACCTTTGCAGCACTGGGTGCATCCCCTGCCCGGAGACCGGTGCGTTCGGCGACGACTGGGATGAGGAGACGTACGCCGTGCAGCTGCGGGAATGGCGGGAGCACCGGGCCGCGCTGAGGGCCCGGCAGGCCGCGTAACGGGGCGTCTGCGCAGGTCAGCTCCATTGTCAGTGGCAGCTGAGATGATAAGGGTGTCTCGAAGGAAGAAACGTGAAGGGGAAGACCATGTCCAAGCCCGTCCAGAACCTGATCAATCACGTGGCACTCGTGATTGACGCGTCGGACTCGATGCACAACCTGCACCGCGACGTGATCCGCGTCGTGGACGACCAGATCCGTTACCTCGCCGAGGAGTCCAAGCGCCTCGACCAGGAGACCCGCATCACCGTCTACACCTTCAACACCGAGGTCCGGTGCCTCTTCTACGACAAGGACGTCTTGCGTCTGCCGTCGCTGAAGGACCACTACGAGACCAAGGGCATGACGGCCCTGATCGACGCCACCCTCCAGTCGCAGGAGGAGCTGGCGCAGACGGCGCAGCTGCACGGTGACCATGCCTTCCTTTCGTTCGTGATCACGGACGGCCAGGAGAACCGGTCCCGGCGCAGCAAGTACGACCTCGCCGACTGGTTCGAGAAGATGCCCGACCACTGGACGGTGGCGACCCTGGTCCCGGACCGGCGCGGTGAGCAGTACGCCGTCAACTACGGCTTCCCGGTGAACAACATCGCCATCTGGGACGCCACGTCGCGCAAGGGCCTGGAGGACGGCTTCTCGGCGGTCCGTACCGCAACCAGCAATTTCATGACGGGCCGCGCCTCCGGCGTCCGGGGTACGCGCTCGGTCTTCTCCACCGGCGCCGACGCGGTCAACGCGCAGACCATCGCGCAGGCCAACCTGGTTCCGCTCAAGCCGGTCGACTACATGCTGGTGCCGGTCACCACGCGTACACCCATCAAGGAGTGGGTGGAGAACCAGTGCGGGCAGAAGTACCGCACGGGCAAGGCGTTCTACCAGCTCTCCAAGCGCGAGGAGATCCAGGGCAACAAGGCGCTGGCCGTCCTGGAGAAGGCGACCAGTCAGGTGTTCACCGGCGACCAGGTCCGGGACATGCTCGGCCTGGGTTCGGTGAACGTCAAGGTGAAGCCGGACCACAACGACAAGTACGACATTTTCGTACAGTCGACGTCAGTCAACCGGATCTTGCTCCCCGGCACGAAGCTCCTCGTCCTGAACTAAGGCGCCCTCTCGATCCGATAGGATCGCTCAGCACCGTGGCGAAGCCCGGACCTTGAACTCTTCTCCCTGGTCCGGGCTTCGTTGTGTCCCGAAGGAGAAACATGAAGATCACTGTTCTGCTGGACAACGATCCGCTCGAAGGCGCCGACCCGCTGACCCTCCGGCTGGTGGAGGCCCTCGCCGAGGCCGGGCACGACGTTGACTGCCTCATCGCGGACGAAGAGCTGGACAACGATGCCGTCAAAAGCGGCGTCAGGTACCACCACATCACGTTCTCCGGGGCGTTCCCGGCCCTGGATGACTCAGGGCCCCAGCTGATCCTGTCGACCGGGGAGATGGCCGCACACGCCCTCCGGATGGCCGGTTACCTGGACGTCGTGTGTGCGGTGATCATCCAGGACGACTCCCCGGAATCACGAGCTCTCGCGGAAGCCGACCCGGTACTGATCGTCTACGCATCCGACTATCTGCGCGCGGCCGTCCCGCCCGGCGAGGTGCCGTCGGTGGTGGTGCTCGGCGAAAACGAGCTCGGGGACTTCGTCCAGGAAGTGCAGAGCGTGATGGATGGCGCCACGTTCTGACCCTCCAACGGTGCCGGACCGCCGGAGAGTTCCAGCCGCCCCTCCAGCGGTCCGGCCCTGCCGCGAGCCTTAGTCCCGGTCCCCCTTACGGCTGTTGCTCTTCCGCCGCTGCGACGGCGACGAGACCGTGGGCTTGCCGGGCTTGGCATCCACATCCATGTTCGGGTAGCGGCGCTTCACGGCCGCGATCACCCGGCGCTGGAGTTCGGGGCTGCCGAACTGCCGGACCCGGGCGATGGCCGCGCGGGCGCGAGCCTCGGTGTCGATTGGATAGGTTTTGTTCGGGCCTGCAAAATCGGAGGCAGGGAGCCGGTTGCGGCGCTTGGCGTTGAGCGGCGCCTCCTCCATCTCGGGGAAGTCCCCGGACGATACCGCTTCACGCGGGTAGATCGGCGGAAGCAGACACGACTCGGCAACCTTCCCCCGCAGGCGCTTGAGGTCTTCAGGGTTGTCGCTGCGCCGGGCCGCTGCGAGGGCCTTGCGCTTCTTCTCCGGGGTGGAGATGTCGTAGCGGTTGCCGCCGTTCTTGTCCTGCGACGACTTGCCGTCGGACCGCTTCGATCCGGAGGCTTCGGAGTAGGGGCTCAGGGGCCTCACGGGGGTGCCGGGAATGGTGGCCGCTTCCGGCATCCGGGTAGTCCTGGACGCTTCGGCTGCCTCACAGATCATGTCGTAGCCGTTCATGAGCTCAGCGTACGGGGATCCTGTCCGGTATGACCCACTGCCACATCATTCCTCCGCACCTGGTAGAACGCCTCTCTCAAGAAGGGCGTGCCTTGAAGGTCCGGAGGGACTTCGGCAAGGACGCCGCCGTACGCGCGGTGCGTTCGCTCATCCCTCCCGATCAGACGCTGACGGTAGCCACCGTCCCCGCTAACCGCTCCGTGTGGACGGCCAATGAAGGGTGGAACCTCCCCGGCACCATGTTGCGGGATGATCTGGACCCCGAGGTGGAGGACGGGGAGATCAACCGCCTGTGGCGGATGTCCGGCGAGATCCTGGAGTTCCTCTACGACGTCTACGGCTGGTCCGGAGTGAACGGCGCCGGAGACGATCTGCCCTGTGTGGCGCATTACGGTCACGCCTACGCCAACGCGTTCTGGAACGGGGAGCTGCTCGCGATCGGTGATGGGGACGAGGTGTACTTCACGACGTTCCTGGCAGATTCCACGGTTGTCGCCCACGAGATCGGGCACGGCATCGTCCAGCACACGGTCGGCCTGAAGTACCACGGCCAGTCCGGGGCTCTCAATGAGTCGTTCGCCGATGTCTTCGGTGTCCTGGCTGAGCAGTACGCCCTGGAGGAGAGCGTGGAGGAAGCAGATTGGCTGATCGGGCGGGGGATTTTCACGCCTACCGTCCAGGGGACCGCGCTGCGGTCTCTCAAGGCTCCCGGCACCGCTTACGACGATCCGGAACTGGGCAAGGACCCGCAGCCCGCCACAATGGCGAAGTACGTCCAGACCTCCCGGGACAACGGCGGCGTGCACATCAACTCCGGCATCCCCAACCACGCCTTCTACCTGGCGTCGATGGCGGTGGGCGGACACGCGTGGGAACAGACCGGCCGGGTGTGGCTGGACACGCTTCTCCAGGGCCGGGTGGGCTCGACGTCCAGCTTCCTGGCGTTCGCCACTGCCACGGTAGCCGCCGCCTCCGAGAGGTTCGGCCCGTTCTCCCAGGTGAAGACGTCCGTCGAGAAGGCCTGGCAGGCGGTGGGGGTGTTCGCCTCGTGACGCAGGTCACCCCCGTCTAATCTATCCTGACACGCCCTTGCGATGGATGATGGTAAGGAACCGAAGTCCAAACCGAACCTCATCCATCGGGAGATCACCATGGGCATCAAGGACAGGATCACTGGAGCCTCCGCCTCCACCGTCGCCAAGAGCGGTGCCGCAGCTGCCGCCGTCGTCAGCCTCGCCGCCGTCTCCGGTCCGGGCACGGCGCTTCTCGCGGGCGGCACCGTCGCGGCGATAGCGGCCCTCTCGCCCAAGGACGACCAGGGCAAGAACGGCAAGTGACCGGCCGCACCACCTCACAGGGGCGCCCGGAGCCCGAGCACCGGGCGCCCCTCCTCCATCGAATGCACGAGGAGACAGCACGATGAAGACCCCCGACGGCCTGCGCATCCACGGCGTCAAGACCTACGGCACCCGCGCGGTAGCCGTGTACCTCGGCGGCATCGACCCGGGCAAGGTCAACAACTGGATCCGCAGCACCAACGGGTTCCCCAAGCCCGACATCACCACCTGTGGTCCGGACAACGTCTCCGGCTACTCCTGGCTCGTGGAATCCCTTCCCGGGATCCGGGCCTGGTACGAGGTCTGGGAAGGCATGGAGCCCGCTGAGGCAGCGGCCTACTGGGCCAAGGTGGACGAGCTGATCGAGACCTCTCCGCGCCGGGGAACCATCCGCGTCACGCGCCCCTCTCCGCAGATCCCCGGCCAGACCTCCGTGCAGCTCTGACACGAACAAGATCGGAAGGAGAGGGCCATGAACGAGATCGAAGACCTTCGCTGGAACTATTTCACAGCGTCCCAGCAGGACGGCCAGGTCAACATCTACCCCGGCGAGGGCAACTACCGCTGGGAAGATGTACACGCGTACCTGCGCAAGGTGACGTGGGACAACACGACGCAGCTGGTCGAAGAGAATCGTCAGGAGCTGATGGGCTTCCTGGAGCGTCTCTCCCCGTACTGCGGCACCACCTATATCTACCCCGATGACCACAACGGCCGCCGGATGATGTGCCTCTACGCCTACGACGCCGAAGACGACCTCGATGAGACGGCCGTAGCCCTTTTCGCTAGCTTGGCCGGGCACATGCACCGGGCCTTGGGCCTGCACGGTGTTCAGATCGTGCAGATCCCCGACGTGGAAAAGGAAGTTGCCGAGACCCTGGGCCGGATCGAACTGCGCATCGCCCTCCTTCACGAGGAGGCGGGATTCCCGCGTGAGGCGCCGGTGCTGTGGCCGTCGGAGCTGAAGCTCCTGGGCCTGTACAACGCCGTCGAGGAGAACTTCAACGCCGTCAAGGCCATCGCCCTGCTCCCCGTCTTCAGCGAGGAGGTCCGGCACGAGGCGTGTTCCCTGACCTACGTCATCGCCCAGTGCCTGCGCAACGACCTCTACGCCAAGGCGCGAGCCGATGGCGTACCCCTTCGCAGTGACCCGTACCTGTCCTGGACCAGCCGCACGAGCCAGTCGAAGGGCTGGTAGCGCCATGGCGAAAAAGAACATCCAGGTCGAGCGCCTGGACAAGTTGACGCCCCGGGACTACCAGGACGTGGCGATCCAGCGCATGCGCGCGGAGATGGACCTGGACAACGGCGGAACCGGCTCGGTTCTGCTGGCAGACGACCTGGGCCTGGGCAAGACCCTGATGATCACGGAGATCATCCGGAAGCTGAAGCCGCAGAAGACCGGGCTGAGGGTTCTGTACATCGGGCCCAACGTCACGCACCTCCAGGTCAAGAAGACGCTGCTCCGTCAGTTCCCCACGCTTCCGGACGACAAGGTCCGCCTCGTCGGGCCCCACGGGGATTCCGGCACGAAGTACGACGCCGAGACGTGGCGCCGGATGAAGAAGAAGGAGCCCGGCATCTTTCTGATCGGCCCGGAGCACATGGCCGGGAAGCTCGGCTATGAGGTCACCGAGTCCGGTGAGAAGCGCAAGTGGGCGCCGACTCAGGCCAACATCCTCAAGGGGATGCGCGACGGCCGGGTTCCCCCGTGGCAGCTGACAGGCGTGTGGGACCTGGTCGTCTTCGATGAGGTCCACCGTGCCCGCAACCGCAAGGACGCGCTGATCGGCAAGACGCTGCGCCTGATCAAGGGTCTGCGCAAGGTCGGTGCTTCGGCCACACCCGCAGGGAACCTGGAGGAGGACATCTGGTTCATCCTCAACTGGCTGTGGCCCAAGCTCTACCCGTCCTTCTGGGACTGGGCGGAGAAGCACTTCACCATCCATGAGGACGAGTACGGGTGGGACTCCATCAACCGCTGTGCCAAGACCAAGAAGGTCGTCGGAAAAGTCATCGACCCCGTCGCCATGTGGGGGGAGATCCCCTGCGCGATCCGGCGCCTGTCGAAGGACATCTTGAACCTGCCGGAAGTCATCACCCACGAGATCGAAGTGGGCATGACGCTGGAGCAGCGGGAGATGTACGACGACTTCGAGGAGCAGTGCTTCACGTGGATGGATGAAGTCCCCGTGGGCACGCCGCTCCCCATCGTCAAGCAGATCCGGCTCCGGCAGCTGGCCCTCGGGCAGACCACGGCGACCGAGGGGGTCATGTCCCTCTCGAAGGCCGCCCGGCGCCAGAAAGTGACCGTGGAGTCCCTTCAGGCCCGGATCGACGCTGGCGAGGACGTGGACCTGACAGAGCTGGACGTCGACTACAAGCCCATCGACCAGCCGAAGATTTACGCCCTGAAGGAGATCCTGTCGGACCTGTCGCTCGATGAGCCTGTCCTCGTTCTGACGCACAGCTCCAAGTTCGCCGACCTGGTGGCCAAGAAGCTCGGCAAGTCCGCCGTCCGCTGGCCCCGCTCCTCTCAGCCGGAGCTCCAGGAATCGGTGAAGAAGGGCTTCGGCACGGACTACCGGGTGCTGGTCGCGGTCATCTCCGGCGTCGGCACCGGCACGGACGGTCTCCAGGAGAAGAGCCACGTCGAAGTGTGGCTGTCCCAGGACCAGGACGGCGTCCAGAACGAACAGGCCCGGGGCCGACTGCACCGCTCCGGCCAGACCAAGCCGGTACAGCGCTTCTACGTCCGCACCGCCGGAACGATCGATGAAGACGTCTACGCCAAGCAGCTGAGTCGCGGCGAGCGCATGTCGAACCTGTACGGCGACACCAAGACTCCGGGTCAGTCGGCCCGGTGACACCACGAGAAAGGAACGGCCATGTCCGAGAACTCCAAGGGCCTCCCGGCCAAGTCGGAGAGCCCCAAGGCGCAGGTCTCCCGCGAGACCCTGAAGTCCGGCGCCTCCACCCTCGGCAAGCGGTAACAGCTATCCACCCACCCAGAAGGGAAGTCAGGTCATGGAAGAGAAGAAGAGCACCGCCAAGGAGACGATCAGGAAGCTTTCCGAGATCGAGTTGCAGTGCCTGATCCACGGCAACCAGCCGTGCACCTGCTACAGCGGAGGCAGCAAGTAGGAAGCGGTCCGGCCGCGCTGGAGCCGGAACGACGGGAAGCCCCGGGCCATGACGGTCCGGGGCTTCCTCGTTTTACCGACCCTCAACTCTGCCCCGAGACTGCCGGGGGTGTGCTCTCCCCCGAGATCACCACCGCATGGTCGCATACCGCCGGGCGATTACTGAACCGTGCCCCGCCCGATCAGCCGCTTCCTGCGACCCTTCATCCCGGATTCTCCAGAACGGGCCCCGGGGTCTGTGGTCCGGACTTACTCTCGGAGAGGCCCCTCAGCGGCGGGAGGAAGAAGCAACAGGACTCCTCTCTTCCGTTTTGCCGACGGACCGGAGCGCGAGAAGCCCCCTCCGACCTGAATCCGGAGGGGGCTTCCTTGTGCAGACCGACCCGACGCTTCCGGTGGTCTAGACCGTCGTGGGCTGAGCGCGGTTGGCCAGGATGAACTGCTTCCAGTTCGTCACCGAGGGGAAGCGCCGGTCCAGGTCACGCCGCTCTCGCTCGGTCATGCCGCCCCACACGCCGTGGTCGATTCCCCGCTCCTTGGCGTACGCCAGGCATTCCGCTTTCACCGGGCAGGGGGCGCAGATCCGCTTCCCCCGGCTCTGTGCCGCGCCGTCCATGAACAGGTCCTCGGGGTCCAGGCCGTTGCAGGCCATGCTGGACATCCACTCGGTGTCGTAGGTCAGACTCATCAGTAGTCGGTTCCTTCCGCCGCAGGTCACACGGCTCCGTCAGCTCTAAACGCCTGAGCCCCGGAGTCAACCATCGACTCCGGGGCTCTGCCAAGGGTGGCGTAGCCAGGCGAATAAACGTCTGATCAGGCCAGCTTCCACTCGTTGTGGCCGCCCTTCACCACGAGCTTGGACGGCACCATCTTCTCGGTGAGCAGCCGGTGCAGGGTGCTCTTGGTCATGCCGGTGGCCGTCATCAGCTCGGAGAAGGTCATCGTCCCCTGCGGCGAGTCCAGCAGGGCCTCCAGGACCTTGTCCTCCGGGCTCAGCGGCGAGGTGGAGGTATCCACGACGACGGCCTCTCCGTCCCGGGTGATCAGGGTGGTGACCTCCTCGTTCACCGCGACGGGCGCCTCGTTCTCGGACTCCCCGTACTCGGTTGCGCCCTCCTCCAGAACCTCGGGCTCGTTGCTGGCGGCCGGGGTGGCGTACCGGACTCCGCTCGGGTACCAGATGCCGGAGAGGGGCAGCTCGGAGATCCGGTCCTTGTCCAGGTAGACGACCTGGACCGGGTTGGGCTCGACGTCCTCCCCCTCCCCTACCTTGACCAGGGCAAGGCCCTTAGGGCTGCGAGGCAGCTTGTGGGCCTTCCAGCCGTTGGCGACGTTCTCTTTGTCGAAGACGACCTCCGCATGCCGTTCCATGCCCAACGCCATGGAGATGCGGTCCGGGATGTTGGCCCCGATCTGCTGGGGCATCCCTTCCTCCACGGTCGGGTATTGGGTCATCCAGATGATGTGGATGCCCTGGGAACGCCACTCCCGGGCGCCCTTGACGAAGATGGAGAGGGTCTTCTTGTACCTGATCCGCTCCTCCTTCTCCGCCGAGGAGTCCTTGGCGTCGGCCACCAGGGAAGCGCCCTCGTCCACGGGGACGATCAGGGTCGGGTCATCCGGGGAGGGGATCCACTTGTCCCAGCCGCGCTGCTGCATGAGGTTCTTGCGCCGGGTGTTCTCTTCGTCCAGCTCAAGGGCCACGTCGTGGATTTCGTCGGGGTCGAGGGCGACCCGGGCGCGGCCCCGCCACAGCGCTCCCTCGACCATCTTGGGGTCGCAGTAGATCAGGCAGGCCACGGCGTCGAAGCACACGTCGGCGAAGATGTTCCGGGCAGTGACGGACTTGCCCATGTTGGAGGCGCCCGCGATGGCCAGGTGCCTGCGGAAGTCCACCCGGATCTCCTTGCCGGTCACCGTGCAGAAGCCGAGCGGGGCGCCGGGGTACCACGGGATGAAGGTGGGGCAGGCGCTGCGGGTCCGGAGGCTGAGAACCACCCAGCCCGACGTGCCGGAGGCGGTGATGCGGGTCATGACACCCTCCCGCACCGCCAGCAGCATGCGGACGGATTCCTCGCGGGCCTGGAACTTCGGCAGGGTCCAGTCGCCGTTCAGCTTGATCACGACCTTGATTCCGGCGCGGGTCAGGACTGCGCTCTCCACCACGGTTTCGCCGAGCCTGCGGGTGGGGGCGATCTTCTCCCAGACCTCGGGGGTCAGCTTGTCCAGCAGCTCCTTCTCCTCGGGGGTGGCCTCCAGGGGCTCGTCCTCCCCTGTGATGTGTGGGGCGGTGGTGGCGGTCTGGGTCGGAGTGGTCTTCTTCACCTCCGGCATGACCAGGCGCTCGCGGGGCTGAGCAGGCGGCTGGGCGGGGGTCTGATTCAAGGGAGCCACCACGGGCCGCTGTACGGGCTCCGAGGGCTTCACAGGGGCAGGAGCTGGGGGAGCAACCTCCTCGCCCGGCAGGGGCTCCTGTACGGCCTCAGGGGCTTTCTGGAGGGGTGCAGGCCTCGGAGCCGGAGGTGCCTGCTCGCCGCTCCGCTGCTGCGGGATGTGAGGAATGGGGGCAGAAACGGACATGGCGGACATACGTTCAGCGACTCGCCGGTCCACCAGGGCCTCCACCTCGGCGGCCGTCAGAACCTCAGGCGTGGACTCCTCAGCTGCCTCGGCGCTTCCCGAGGGTGGCTCCTCCTCTGCCGCCTTTCGTGCCCGCTTCTTTCCGAGGGCCTTCTTGAAGTCCTCGGAGACCTCGTGCTCGCCGTCGCGGTAGCGGAAGAAATAGAGAACGCCGCACAGAATGACGGCCCAGATGATGACCCACTGAATGGCATCTCCTGCGCCGCCGGTGGCCGCCAGATATTCGGCGGCAGGGGTGAGGTCGGCGGGCGATACGGGGGTGTGCAACATGATGATCCTCTCCTTCCAAAGGGGTCGACCCCTCACCGTACGGACCGTGTCAGGACAGATCTATAGATGGAGTGTGTGATCTAGATCACTAAGGGAGAGTTCTGGGATCGACCCACGCTCCGTGACCAAAGTCCCGGATTCCCACCCTCGGCGACCCCGTGCAGGACCCCCACGAGAGCCCGAAAAACACGCAGGTCAGAACGCTGGGACTCTCAAAATCCCGTGGGACTCGTCCCAGGTTCCCATGGGACTGTGGGCGGTTTGTCACGATTTTCTGTGACATAGGGTGACACTCAGATTCCCAGGGTCTGGATCATGGGACTTTGCTGGGACTGTACGGAGCGTGACGGTGGGACTTTGAAGATTCAACGAAAACGGGCTGGCCGCCACAAGGACGACCAGCCCGGATCTTGCGTACAGGACGGCTGCCACCGGAGCCCGCACAGAGGGGTATCTCTTCGTCTGGACCATCAGAAGAATCGGATACCGACGCACGGACAAAGGTACATCGCATATCCCGGGGCGGCAAAAGGTGTACCGACCCTTGAGGCCAAATGAAGATTCAGGCCTTCTCACCTGCCTCTATCCCCGGAGTTCGGCCTCCTTGAGACGGCAGCAGAATTCCGGCACATGCTGCCAGAAAGATCCGCCCGTGGAAGGTCGGTCGTAGTCCGTGGAGAAATGCTCGCGCAGGCACGCGTACACGTGGCCGTCGTCGCGGACCACCGGCAGCCCCTTCTCCAGGGTGCCGGTGACGTACTGACGGCCCGCGCTCCAGCTCCCCAGCCACACCCACTGCTCCCGAAGCGGATCCGGGGACGCGGGTGGGGTCGGCTGAGGGGTGGAGGGCTCTTCGGTTGCGTTCATGAGCAGACCCTAGGACTGCGCCCCGCTCCGACCGGGCTGCGCCGCGTCCTCGGAGGGGTGTCGTCCGGTTCCGTTTCTGCGTCCAGAAGCGTCCTCGACGGATCCGGGACATCTTGCGGAACGGTGCAGTCCAGTTGATGCGGGGGCCAGCAGATTCCCTTCGCTTCCCAGTCTGATAAGAGGACTGCGGAAGTCCGCTTCTGCCCTGACACGGGATGTTCCAAGTCCGATGATGTGACCGGGAAGCGGCTTGGAAGCAGAAGTGGAACGCGGCAGTCCTCTTTCGCGCCGCAACCGGAGACACCTAGTCCGTATCCTCGAAGGAGCGTTTCTCCCCTTGCCTGCGGGAGTGAGGAGGCGAGATGCCGTCGAAAAAGGCCCGATGTGACGCACTTCACTTCGCCCCGATTCGCATGCATTTCCGCAGGTCAGACACGGTTTCGACACTCTTCGGAACCTTCTTGGACCCGTGCTTCCGGAAACACCGGGGCCATCTCCGTTGCGCTTCCTCGGCTTGCGGTGAACGATGGCAATAGAAGGAAACGGAAGGCACAGCCGGTTCCACGTCGCACTCCCGCCGGACCAGACCCTTAGAACAAGAGGGCGCACCGGGGAGAGAGGGGAACAGGCTCCGCTTCCGGACTGCGGGACTCCGCATCCACCGGAACAGAAGGAGAAGACCGTGTTCAAGACCAAGGAAGCCACGCCCACCAAGAAGGAAGGGACGCGTCGGAAGGTGTCCGTCCCCTACCCGGAGCCGGGAACGGAGCGCGAGCTGCTCCACAACCGCCGCTACGTCCGGGAGAACCTGAAGGAGTTCCGGACCGCCAGCTGGTGGGTCACCTCGATGCTGCCGCTCGCGTTCACGAGCGCCGGTTCCGTCGCCGCCCTGCACAACCTGTCGCAGCACTCCGACCCCATCGCGGCCGTCGGTGCCTGGGCCGGTGCCGAAGGTGTCGTCGCCGTCTTCTCCTACCTGGCGATGCTCGCGATGTTCCGGGGCAACAAGGTCCCGCGCTCCTACCTGGTAGCGATCGGCCTGGCGACCGTCGCGGCGGTCGCGGTCAACGTCCTCGTCACGCCGGACATGAAGTCGGCGGCCTCGTTCATCGCGGCGCTGGCCCCGGTGGCCACGGCGGCCTCCGTCTCGGCCGTCTTCAAGGTCATCAAGTCCTGCCTGGACGACGCCGCCCGGGTCGAGTTCTTCGACCTGCACCAGACCGAGGCACAGGACCTGCTGCGCACCAATCAGCTGTCCCGTACGCCGGACAACACCGATGCGCAGGACGAGACGCTGTCGATCGTGCTGAGCCACACCCCGTCCAAGAAGGTTGCGGACCTTATGACCCGCCAGGTCGAGGGCCTCGTCGGAACCCTTGGAAGCAGCGTTCCCGCTCTGGAAGCGCCGGTTCTCTCCGAGGAGGACACCGACGAGGAGGTGGAAGCGGAGATCGTTCCTCCGCTCCGTGTGGTCGAGAACAGCCGTCAGGCTGTCGTCTACCCGGGCGAAGGCCGTCGAGTGGTTCTCCCCGAGGAGGGCGCTGCGGGCAAGGGTGTCCTCACGGTGAAGCTGCCTTCGGCGGAACCGGGCAAGGAGATCGAGGTCTCGAAGGCCCCCACCCGGGTCCAGCGGGCGAAGCGTGAACTGGCGCGGATCTACTGGATGGCCAAGCTGGCGGACCGCAACCTCTCGGACGCGGACTTCCGCCGCCGGTTCCTCCAGGACTTCTCGCAGGACCTGGCGCCGTGGGCCATGCAGGTCCTGAACCCGGACCGGGAGTGGGAGCGTGTGGGGGAGCTGCGGTCCTCGTACCTGTCCAAGCTGAAGGACCCGGAGAACAACGGCTACCCCGTCGAGGCCTTCCTGGAGGAGCTTCCCCAGCTCGCCGCTCTGGTGAAGTCCGCCTGACCCAAGCACCGCTCCGGCGCCGCGCTCCTCCCCAGGGGCGCGGCGTCCTTGTGTGGAAGGAGGTGAAGACGTATGCCCGAGGACACCGACGGCTGGACCAAGAAGGACTGGGATCTGTACCGGCAGCTGGTGAGGCACGGAGAGAACGGGAAGAGGGTTCTCTCGCAGGCAGCCATTCGCGAGGTCAACCGTCGTCGCGGGAAGCGCTGAAAACGGAGAAGCGGCCCCCTCGGGAGATCACGTACCGAGGGGGCCGCCGGAAGGAAAGGAAAGCACGAGAACGTCGCTGGAAGCCCCGTGTTCACCCGTCTGAAGACTACCCCGGAAAGAGACGTACCTCACACCCTTCCGTCGCTGACGGAGGGGCTTTTTTAGGGCATTGTTGGTGTCAGGACAGAGGGCAACAAGCCTTCCACCCAAAGCAGTTGTAACCCGGAGGAAAAGGAGGAAAGCCATGAACCAGGCTCCCGCCACACTTGAAGCGGACCCGGAGATCAAGGCGCTCCCCCCGGTGCCCGAAAAGGCGCCACTGGTCACTCCTCCGAAGCCTGACCACGATCCCGAGAAAGAGACCGCCGGGCTTTTCGACCGCATTCGCAAGGCACGCACGTCGACCACGGAGAAGCTCCGCAAGAAGACGCAAGCGTGGAAGGAGCAGGCAGACGCGGCGGAGGCCCCTGAAGCGGACCGCGCACCGAAGCCCGTTGAGAAGGCCGAGGGTGCGGGAGGCAAGTCCGACTTCGACCTCCGCTACCAGCGGCTGCTGGAGAAGCTGGCGGAGAGGAGCCTGGGCTCCCCCGAGGAACGTGCGGAGCAGCGAGACACACGGCGTGAGGCCTCCCGTCAGTTCAAGCGGGCGAAGGGCTTCACCAAGCGCAACACCTTCAAGACCCTCGTGATGGCGGGATCGGCCTGGTTCTTCTCGGGTGGCTTCCTCATCGCGGCGTACGACCGGTTCATCGCTGCAACGGACATCGCGGCCAAGATGCCGGGGATGCCCCGCGCGGAGTACCTGACCGCCGGAGGAGCTCCGCACAACTGGGACCTCTTCACCGGCATCCCCTACCAGATGCGCGAGACTCTCCAGCTCTACATGGAGGCCGGGTCCACCGGCGGCTTCGCGGCGGTCCTGTTCCTTCTGGCTCTTCCCGTCGCGGCTGCCGAGCACTGGCGGTCGCTGATCTCCACCCGGTGGCTCCTGTGGGCGCTGCGGGTTCCACTGGTCGGATACCTCTCCGGCTTCCTCACCTTCCTCATCGAACTCGGCGCCCCGGGAGGCACCCTGTGAACACCACCATGTACGAGACGCTCGCCGCCGGGAACCTGGCCCCGGCCATCACTCCCACGGCTGCCGGTGGATTCGCCGGGGCCGCCCTGACCATCGTCTTCGTGATGATGTACTGCTTCGGCACCTCCGCCAAGCGGGCCAAGAAGCTGCCGGACCGCAACGCCAAGGCCAAGGCAAGGGGCCGCAAGGTGATTCGGGCCCGTGCCCCGATCGGCCCGTTCAACCCGGAGAACTGGGACGACGTGAACGGGGACGGCGTCCTGGACGCGAAGGACGCCCCGAAGTGGGTGACCGGCCTCACGATCCTGATGGGCCTGTCCGCGATGGGCCTGTTCCTGAAGGTGCGTGAGATCGACGGCAACTCCTTCTGGGCGAAGCCCGCGCAGATGATGACGGACATGACGATGAAGATCGCCCAGATGACCATGATCCAGGGCATCAACCCGGTCTACCTCGGCCTGTTCGCGGTCGGCGGCCTGTTCGCCGCCCCCTGGTTCGAGCTGCGCACGAAGTTCTTCCTCGCCATGGCCATCGCTGGCCTGGTCGTCATCGGCGGCGGGCTGCCCGGGATGTTCATGTCCACGATGACGGAGACCACCGGCGGGACGATCAACTCGGTCGTGGGCCAGTGACGATTCCGCCCGAAACGGGGATAAGTACGGCACCACAGTGAGCCCGGCCCTGGGAAAAGGGTCGGGCTCGCTTGGTTTTTTCCTGAGATTTAGGACACACTGTCTCTTGCAAAGGAAGAGGAAGGACGGAGGTGATGGAGAACGAGCGTTGGATCCCGCGTGACGAGCGAGTCGACCTCATGGTTCATCTCGGTGTGGAGATCAGCCAGTTGGAAGAGGACCTCTACTACGCGGACAACGACCGGCTCAGGGGCCTGGTCCACGCCGAGCTGAGCCGCAAGCGCGTGGAGATCTACCGGCTGAAGGCGATGCCCGACGAGCCCCCCTCCCCCGTGCGCCGAAGCAAGCCCGCCAGCCGGAACACTTTCTACGGGGTGGCGTTCGGTCTGCTGGCCACGTTCCTGGTCACGGGCGCCGTGCTCGCGGCGTGCATCACGGTGGGGGTCATCCTGTTCAACTACTTCAAGCCCCAGCCGCCGAACCGGAGCGGGGTTCCCCGTTCCCAGGAAGTCGTCAAGGAGTAACCGGTCAGCCACCGGCGGAAAAATGAAACCCCCGTCATGCATGGTGACGGGGGTTTCGGCATGTGGGGTGGATCACTGTCAGGCCACCTTGGGCCTAAGCTCTCAGCGGGCTAAGGTGAGGCTTACGAAGGAAAGGAACAAGCATGCGAATCCTTGTCGCCGGGGACCTGCACGGAAGCATCACGCACTCGCGATGGGTCGTTCAAAAGGCAGTCGACCTGGACATCGAGCACATCCTCCAGGTCGGGGATTTCGGCTTCTGGACCCACGAACGCAGGGGAGTCCGCTTCCTCAACCAGCTCACCCGAATGCTGACACGCACCGGCCGGACGATGACCGTCGTGCGGGGCAACCACGACAACGTGGACCCCATCTACCGCCTGCACGGGCACGACCGTGACTCCTCCGGGTTCATCAACGTCTGCCCCGGGCTGAAGTTCGCCCCGGACGGTCTGCTGTGGACGTGGGGCGGACGGCGGTTCCTGGCCCTCGGCGGGGCGTACTCACCCGACAAAGCCCGGCGGCTTCAGTGGGAGGAGGTGACAGGCCCCGGAACACACTGGTTTCCCGGGGAAGAGATGACCACGGAGGAGATGGAGGCCGCTGTAGAGGCCGCTGCCCCCGGCGTGGCGGTCATCGTGGCGCACGACCGTCCGGCCAGCGCCCGGCTCGACAAGCCCCCGTTGTCGGATCCCGGCCTGGTTCCGAACCCCCGCAATCTGGCGAACGCCATCCAGAAGCTGACGCCGCTCGTCTACGTACACGGTCACATGCACTACCGCTACGACGACAAGGTGCTGCACGGTGACGGCGGCTGGACCCGCGTGGTCGGCATTTCGTCCGATCCGGGGACATCCGACTCGGGTAACCCTGAGGACTCCGTGTACGTCCTGGACACCGACGACCTTCTGTAGCCGGGCATGACGAAGCCCCCTCCATCGGCATAGAGGGGGCTTCGGTCCAGGGGCCGTGCCGGTTACCGCGCGACCAGGTCCCGGTAAGGCACTTCGACGGGCTCCAGCCGGTCCAGGCCGAGCTTGACCTCCAGCTGCTCGATCATGTGGGGGTCGAACTCGGAGCGGACCTTCACGAACATGCCGGTCCCGGGGATGCAGTCGAGGTCGACGCGGATGCCCGGGAAGCTGTCGCAGATGTAGGAGCAGCGGGTCTTCTCGACACGGACGTGGTGTTCGGCGGCCCAGCCGTTGGTGGCCTTGCGCAGGGCCTCGACCTGGAAGGGGACGTTCATGACCTGGCTTTCGCCGTCCTCGGTACCGATCTGGGTGAAAGAGCCGCAGGTTCGGACCCGGCCGAGCTTGCCTTCGGAGGTCCGGTAGTAGAGGTCGACCTCGGTGGCGAAACCGGTCTTGCGCCAGCCCGTCCCGACCAGGTTTCGGCGGAGGGTGTCGATGTCGGCGAGGCGGCGCTTGGACTCGTTCACGGCTTCTCCTTCATGACGCGCTCATCGGCTGTGAGCTACGTCCCACAGCCTGCTGCACCTTGACCTCTGTGTCAAGATAGAAGTAATCTGATGGAACACAGACTAGGAGAGACAACGTGAACGCACACGAGATCGCCGAGAAGATCGAGGGGCTCATCACGGCAGGAGCGGAGGGCTACCGGCACGGCGACCGCCTGCTGTCCGTCCGGGACCTCGGCGAGAGCGAGAACGTGTCGGCCCAGACGGCCGCCGCCGCGTACAGCCTGCTCGCCGTCCGAGGGCTGGTGGTCACCTCCAAGAAGAGCGGCACCCGCGTCGCCGCGACCAAGTCCGCCTCCTTCCGCCTCGGCTCCTTCGGCAAGCCCGACTGGAACCTCAAGGACTGGGAAGTCAAGGACGGCACCGACGAGGGCACCGTCAGCCTGTACGACCTGGTCTTCTCCAACGCCGACGCCCACCTGGCCGAGATCGGCTTCCCCGAGGGCTCCCAGGTCGTGGAGCGCCACTTCCGCAAGGACATCGCGGGCGTCCCCGTCCAGCACAAGGTGACGATCCTCCCCTACGACCTGGCCCGGTCCATGCCCCAGGACAGCTCCTACGACGGCCCTCCGCCGATGATGACCCCGGTCGGCCACCCCGTCGTGGACCGTCCGGCGGGCAAGTCGATGATGGACTGGCTGGGCTGGGACGTCGCCCACAACCGCGTCGAGATCCACAACGGGCCCATCGGCGAGATGGCCGCCAAGGTCCTCGGCGTCCCCCAGGGCACTCCCGGCCTGATCGCCAACGCCACGATCCGCGACTCCAGCGGCAACGTCCTGTACGTGACCATCTCCACCGGCCTCAGCACCAACGTCTACGTCCTCGACCACGAACTCTAAGGAGAACTGCCATGGGCTGGTTCAGTAGCACCCCTTCCTCCGGCTCCAGTACAGGATCCTCGCGCGTCGAGCGAGCCCGGTCCGCCCGGTCCCGTAAGTCCACCGACAACGCGCCGGTCCGCAGCCGTGAGGAGCTCACCGGCATCGCCAACGCCCAGAGGTCCGGCAGCTTCACCGATCCCGGACGGGGCCGCACACGCAGCGACGGTGGCACCGAGAGTGTCATTGTCTGAGCCCCGCCCCCGAGCAGAAAGCCCCGGACCGCGTCGCTGGCGGCCCGGGGCTTTCTCATTCCCAGCGATTCTTGTCTCAGCCCCTGACACCGGAGACAACCATGGACCCACTCACCCAGTCCCTGCTCGGTGCCGCTCTCGGCTATGCCGCCGGGGGATGGAAGGTCTTCCCCCTCCTCGCCGAAGACGGCAAGCGGCCCCTGCCCAACTGTCCGCTGTGCAAGAAGCAGCCCGACGGCCACCTGCTGCGCAAGCCCCACCGCCCGGAGAACTGCCCCTGCATCCCCCAGGGGAAGACCTGTCACGGGGCCTACGCGGCGACTTCCGACCCGGAGCTCATTCACCGGTGGTGGGACCGTCCCTACGGCATCGCGGTAGCCTGCGGGCCGTCGAACCTTATTGTCCTGGACTGTGACGACCACGGGGGAACCCCTCCGCCGGAGCCCGTGAAGGCCCGGCCCGGCTCCATGTTCCTGACGCCGCGCACCGGCATGGACGTCATGGCGATGCTGGCCCACGCCAACGGGCACGACGACTTGTTCTCCTCCACTGCCGTCACCATCACACCCGGTGGGGGCCGTCAGCTCCTGTTCACGGCCCCGGACGCCATGGACTTCCAGCAGGACTCCAACGGCAAGGTGGCCTGGCAGGTCGATGTGAAGTCCGGCCTGATCCAGACCACCCTGGCGCCGACCCGCCGCCCCGACGGGGTGTACCGGTGGGCCGAACCCGGTGCACCTGTGGCCCCGCTGCCGGACTGGATCCGGGCCCTGCTGGTCGACTCCAGGCTGCACATCCCCACTGAGGAGGCCCGCAAGCCCGTGAGGGGAGAGGGGGGTACGGCGAAGGTCTTCGACCGGGCCACAGTGAACAAGGTCTTCTCCCGCCAGCTGGAGCACGTCCGCGCCTGCCCCGGCGGTGTGAGCTGGCAGCTGGGAAAATCCGCGTTCGTCCTGGGGAAACTGGTGGCCCGCAACGCGGCCTCGTATGACGACGCCGTACGCATGCTCTTCGAAGCCGCCAAGTTCGCGACCCTCCGGAACGGGCTCCGGGCCTTCGATGAGTACAAGACGATGACCGTGATCGAGAATGGACTCGGCGAAGGCATGGACCGCGCCGACGAGGAGGACGGTGAGACTCAGGTCACATGAGCCAGGTCTTAAATCTGCCCGGTCCACCACGTAAGCTTCTTCTCAGAAGGAAGGGAAAACCGGCAGGGAAAAGAATGGGACCGATCGCAAAAGATGTCCCCTCCAAGCTGAGACCCGACCTTCGACCCTGTTGGCACACAATGAAGGAGAAATCATCATGAGCACCGTCCAGGTCCTGCACGACGAGATCGCCGCTGTCGACGCCGACGCCGCCGAGCGCTTCAAGAACGAGATGGTGGCCGCCATGATGGACGCGCCTCTCAAGAACTTCACCTCGCTGCGCGGCGTCGCCTCGGCCTGGGCCGACAAGCGGGACTTCCTCAAGAAGATGCAGGACCCGGCCTTCCGCGCCATGGCCGTCGGCGTCGTCGCCGAGGAGTACGGCATGGAGCTCCCGATCGAGGCCGAGCTCGCCGTCCTCGCCACGCAGGAGGACGCCACCGGCGAGGCCAGCACCGACGAGACCGAGCCCAGCCTCGCCTGAGCCGCACCACCCCATGACGACGGCCCCCTCCCCGGATGACACGAGACCGGGTAGGGGGCCGTTCACATTTCCGAAAGGCGCACCATGACACCCGGCTACTTCCGCCCCGACCAGCCACTCCCCACACCCGGGCCTGAATCGGGTCAAGAGTTGGATCTTGTCTATACGGAACGTTTCCGCAGGGACCTCGTGGAGCTGAACCCCCACCTGTACGCGCGGGCTGTCGGGCTGGTCCTCAGCCTCCCGTACAGGCACCGGAACGACCCGCAGCGCCTGATGGCCCGCGACAGCCGGGTCATCACCCTGGACGACGATTCCGGGCTGCGCATCACCTACGTGACCGTACTGTCCCTGGGCGAGCTGATCGTCGCCCGGGTCGACTACAACCGGCCTCCCGACTCCTGACAGAGGACCCCATGAAGACCACGATTTCGGAGATCAAGCCATGAGCGGCGACCGGCCCCGAGTGACGGTGGCCCACCTGAGGGAACTACTGGACTCCCGTAGCGAGGACCCGGTCCTGTACCTGAACGGGGACCTCGATGAACTGGAGGTGTGGGCGTCGGCCCATGTGCACCACAGCGTGGTCGTGATGCATCGGCATGAGGCCGTCGACTGGCTCAAGGGGGCGACCGGGGCCGCAGCCCTCGGCGACCTCGCAGAGGAGCTTCAAGGGACCGTGGACGCGATTGAGCTCTGAACGCGGAGAAGCCCCCGGGGGTGCAGGTCACCGGGGGCTTCTTGCTGTCCGACGGAAGGAGTTTCATCAGGACGCATTCTTGATCGTATCCCAGTCCCACCACAGGTCTTCAGTCGGCGCGGCTGGAGTTACGTCGTCCGTACCGGGAACGGGCCCGAGTGAACCGTCCGGCTCGATGACAGCGGCTTTCATGAGGCCCACGCGGTGGGCGAAGAAGGTAGCGGAACGGCCCTTGTCTTTGTTCCCCGGGGCCCACTCTCCAGTGATCTCCGCCCGGATTCCGTCTCGCAGGGTGTCGGCTCCCCTGCACTGGCGGCGCCCTTCACGCATGGCGATGACGTGCCGGATCGTGCCGTCCGGACTCTTGAGGTTGAAGTGGGTCATGATGAGGCCACTGGGCCCGGTCTTGCTGCGGACTCCCGAGACCACGCCGTGGTAGGTGGTGACCATGGCTTCATTATCACCACGGCTTGTCATGAGTACACATGTCCGGATAGTTAGGCTCTGTCAGGATAGTTCTGTGGCCTGTGTCACATCGGCGGAAGACCTACACGCGACTAGACTCTGGACAAGAGAAAACCCCCGATCAACAGACCGGGGGCTGGTTAGGAAGTGCGGATCTTTTGGCGAGGAACGCACTCCCTTTTCAAGCTCTGGCTTCACCGTACCCTAAACGGGTCTATCAGAAAACCCGTTCCCGGTATGGCGCGCCGTGAGCGGAAAGGTCTGCTATGACCGAATCGCCACACTCATGGGGATTTACCCAGGAGTCCAACGGTTACATCGGAATTGAGGGTTCCTTCTGGGAATCCGAGACCGATCTGACCTACCTCCGAGACTTCGCCCTGAGTCAGGCGTCTTCCCCCGAGGCACTCCTCACCACCTGCCTGACGATCTTCCACGCCGTGTGCTCGCCCAAGGTGGTCGGCGCTTCTCTCGCGTCCCCCAAGGGGACCCCGCCCGGTCTCTTCGAGCAGTGCACCGGCCCCTCGGGCGTCGGCAAGTCCTCCCTGCTCAACGACGCAGATCATGTGCTGGGCTGGGAGGAGCTGACCGACCCCGCCAAGGGACCGGCCCACCTGATCCTTCCCTCGACCGGCCAGGGCCTCACCGGCTCCTACCTGGGGATCGAGGAGGAGGACGAGGACGACATCATGGAGTCCGGACCCTCCGACCGGCTGGTGCAGGTCCGCGACCGGGGATTCGCCGTCACCACCGAGGGCAAGGTCCTGCTGGCCATGGTCAAGGGGAAAGCTGACTCGGTCCTCGACACCGCCCTCTGCAAGGGCTACATGGGCGAGACCATGGGGGAGACCAACGCCGACGCCAAGCTGAACCGCTACCTCGCCGGAGGCGGTTACGCCCTGTCGGCCTTCTTCGGGTCCCAGTACCGCGTGGCCCACGAAATCCTGGAGATGGGCTCCGAGATCGGTCTCGCCCAGCGTCTGCTGACTTCTCTGGCGGTGCCCCCGCCGTGGCTGGAGAACCAGGACCCTGAGGCCCCCCAGGAGTCCACCAGGCTGCGTTCCAGGCTCCGGTCGGTAGCGGACCGCCCCGAGGGGGAGATCGGGGCTCCTGAGGCCTTCCTGAGGGCTTTGGCCCATGAGCGCAAACGGCGCAAGCTCGGTCTCGAAGGGGACGATCCGCTCGAAGCGCACAAACCGGTCACGGTTCACAAGCTCGCCATGGGCTTCGCCCTCCTGTTGGGGCACGACGACATCACCGAGGAGGACGCGGCCCGCGCCTGGGCGTGGTGGGACCTCAACGTCCTGTCCCGCAAGTACGTCGCCGACCGGTGCGGACGGGAAGCCGCCGCCCGCGAAGCAGCCCGCGACCGGGCCCACCTGCGGAAGATGTCCGCCGTACGGCACCTGAAGTTCGAGGGCAAGGACACCACCGCCCTCGACAAGGACGAGCTCATGGAGCGCACCGTCCGGGCTATCTGCTCCAAGGCAACCAAGGAGAGTCCCTCCCCGGTCTCCCTCCGCGACATCCAGCGGAGCCTGAGCACCTCGCTGCGCCAGACCCTCAGCCAGAAGAAGATCGCCCCGGCCAAGATGGTGTTGCAGGCCGCCTGGCGGGCCGTGGACACCGACCAGCTCGCCTGGGCCGTGGAGGGCGAGAGCCTCGTCGCCTGACCCTGCTTCTCAGAAGGCCCCACCGGTATCTGCGGTGGGGCCTCTTGTGTTCGATTCGAAAGGAGGTGTCGACTCAGTCGACAGGGTCGACACCCCCCACCCCTCCAGAAATTTTGATCATGGAAAAATACCCACCCAAACTAGGACACCTCGCGCATTATGCGTATGAATCAAAATGTCCGTTTTGTTTATATATATATACATACCTCCCTCCGTCGGAGGGG
>Ga0307411_10000042_pt1 | contig 39394 bp, 53 predicted proteins | sample DK1Ometagenome_2_FD_203712 | JGI IMG/M metagenome (GOLD analysis project Ga0307411, IMG submission 203712) | Maize rhizosphere microbial communities from greenhouse at UC Davis, California, United States - DK15-O-1 | ecosystem: Host-associated > Plants > Roots > Rhizosphere > Soil | place: USA...
CGCTGCCCGGTCAACGCTCTGGCTACCGGACAGCACGTCATATGACCAGGCTGGAGAGTAGGAGCACACGACCATGGCACCCCGCAAAACTCTATCACCTTCGGACGAGGCGACGGCAGACGCCCCCACCCCCACCCCCACCCCCGAGCCTGCGCCCGATGCCGGGATCGGGAACCTCTACCTCTGGGACAGGCTGAAGCGCACGGATCCCCGCGCAACCAAGCCGTTCCAGCGAGCCGGCGGCTTTCGCGGCACCCAGATCGACCCGGTCTGGCGCATTCAGATGATGACCGAGACGTTCGGCCCGGTCGGTCTCGGCTGGGGACACGAGCAGCTGGAGTGGACCATCGCCGAGCGCATGGTCTTCATCTGCTGCCGGGTCTGGTACATCGACCCCGACACCCAGACCAAGTGCTATACCGGCCCGCAGTGGGGCGGCACCGAGTTGATCCGCAAGAACAACAAGGACGGCACCGAGCGGCCCGACGACGAAGCCTTCAAGATGTCGATCACCGATGCCGTCGGCAAGTGCATGGTCCAGATCGGCCTGGCCGCAGACATCTACATGGGCCAGTTCGATGACAGCAAGTATCGGGATGAATCAGAGGCGATCTATAGCGCCAAGGCCAACCCGAACCTGGCCCCTCTCAGCGTCCAGAAGTTCGAGGCCGAGGTGAAGGAAAAGCTGATGGCGGTCGAGGACCTGGACGCCCTCGATACCCTGTGGCGGGACGGGGTCAATGCCCGGATCCGGGAGATCGGCACCGTCGATAAGGTGGCGTCGCAACGCATGATCAGCCTCTTCTCGCAGAAGAAGGCAGCGCTCGAGAGGGCCGCCAACGCGGCGTGACCATGACCAATGAGAGGGGGTGCGCTCACCCCCTCCTTTCCCAGAGGACCGACATGCCAGCAGTCATAAAATATCGCATCGAAGGGGAAGTCTCCTTCGATCCCTCCAACCTCGGCGAAGTCATCACCATCCAGACCGAACTGGAGAACATCCTCGATCGGATCGAGGGCAACGCCAAACTCGGCAACAAGTACCCGGTGGTCCTGACCGCGAAGATGCACAACAGGCGCAACGGGGCCGGCGATGCTTAATGTCACGGTGCTGATCGGCCGGCTGGGTCGGCACCCCGAGATCCGCCACACCCAGGAAGGCAAGAAGGTCGCCACCTTCCGGCTCGCCACCTCCGAGTTCTACAAGGGCGAGGAGAGGACCGAATGGCACAACGTCGTGGTGTGGGACGAGGTCTTGATCGACGTTCTGGCAAACCGCTGTAAGGCCGGCACCCTGATCGCCCTGGTCGGCACCACCCGGACCCGCCCCTACGAGGACAAGGCCGGCAACCAGAAGTTTGTGACCGAGGTGATCCTCGATAAATTCGCCTCAAAACTCCAGGTTCTGGGTGGCGGCATCGTAAAGGGGGAGAAGCCCGACCGGCAGGTTGACGACGATATCCCCTGAAACCAAAGACCCCGCCGAGCGGCTGGCGCGGCGGGGTCCGGGGGTCCGAGGTCAGGTGCAGTGGCCTTCGAGAACAGCACCCCCATCCTGCCAGCCAACACTTAACATTCCGCTACCAAGGAGCAGTCATGAACGCCACCGCCTGCCGGCTCGAGGATACCCTGAGACAGATCGGCGAATGCTGGGCGATCGACAAGCTCAAGCAGTACGGCCCCGAGAACCTGCAAACGCTGGCCCGGATGCGCGGCTACGGCCCGATGATCGAGGCCTCCAAGCCGGCGATGGCGGCGATCACGACGCTGACCCGCACCCACCCCGACCTGCGCCGGACTGACGCCGTCGATTTCGCCAGCCTGGCGGCGGCCAGCCTGGTCAACCGCAGCCGGTGACGGGCGCCATGAGCGGCCAAACGTATCAGCAGAAACGGGCGGATCTTTTGCGGGACATTGACGCCGGCCTGGCCGATATTGCGGCGGGAAGGCTTTTCGGTGACGAGGACCTCATGAACGACCTGATGACCGACACACCCGAAGACTTCGACCGCCTCATGCGCGACCTCGACGGCCACCTGCGGGAGGTGGAGTCGCGGATCGCGGCCGGCGAGGTGACCGACCCGCCCGTGCTCGCCATGGCGCGCGGCCTGCGCGAGGCGCTGGACAGCTATTTCCGGACCGGAAACGACGGCAACCCGCCCTGACATTTTACCAAACGTCGATTGGTGATGCGGGCTCGATTGGTAAATTCGCGGCCCCATCCCTCGAACGAGAGATAGCGCCATAATGTGATTTATGGAAAATGGCGCTAGAGCCCATCCACATCGTCGAACAGGTCGTACAAGCTGAGCGCGCTCTGGCGCATGGTGGCCGCCAGGTGGCGGGCCTCCGCGTGCGGGTCGCGGCTCGTGGCGATCAGGTCACACTGACGCGCCCAGCTTGAAACGCTGACGATCATGGCGTCCCGCAGATGTTCGAGTTTCATGATGCCGGAGGCACCTCCCTGATCCTGTCGCCGAGCAACCCACCGATTGCGGCGCGGACTCCCATCGCGGTCGGCAAAATCAGCGCTCCCGCAGATGGATCAACCAACAATCCTACGGCGCAAAGGGCGTCAATCACAGCACGCCAGGTCGATGCCTCGCGCAAGCGGGCGATCATATACTTCATAGTTACTTCAATCCGTCAGTTTGTAGAATTTGTGGTGGCCGATCGTGACGACGATCTTCTGGCCGCGCGCCCAGGTCGGGTGCAGTTCCGTCCGGCAGTAGTGGGTGGCACCATGAACATTGCTGGGTCTGCTGCCAAGCAGCACGATCTCGGCGGCCTTCATGCAGTCGGGCCACGCCGGGTCCTTGTGGGCCTTGAGCAGCTTGGGCAAGTTCGGGTCGCGCTCGTTCCAGCAGCTGAACTGCCACGGCGTCAGGCAGGCGCTGGCGACCGAGCCATCCCCATACAGCGCGTGCCGCTTCGAGTTGGTCTTGTCCATGTAGGCCCGGGCAAGCCGCGCCCGCTCCTTAATCACGAACCCGACGGCGATTTTCCCGGCCTCGATCTCGCCCCTGCTTTCGGCCCAGATCGTCCGGCACATGATATCCAGGTCTTCGGCGTCCACGACACTCACCCTGTTCCGCCTTGTACCGCCGGAAGCCGACCCTGGCACCCACATGAGTCCGGGGCAGACAAACATGCTCGTCGAAAAAACGGCAACAGCTTGCGCAAAACTGCGTCTGCTCACCCCTGCGACCAAGGCCGGAGGCCTTGGCGCATTGGTTGTTCTGCGGGCTCGCATAGAGTCGGCTCCGGCGGCTGCCAGAACCGTAGCAGTCTACCCCTAAAGGATAGTTACCAGTCTGCTCTCCCGCAGAATTACCGCACGCAGAGCAGGCAGATATACGCCGCCGCAGCGCCGCCGCCCGACAGCTTGCCGGTGATCTTCGACCGGCCCTCGGGAAAATAGATGTCCCTGCCGGTCGCCAGCGCCACGTTCCAGGCGCTGGTGTCGTCGGTCACGCCGTCGAGCGCCGCCGTGTCGGCGATGTTGATGGGCACATTGGCCGTCATCCGGTACCGGCTCTTTGTTAGGCTCACGTGCATGCTCCTTGAGATAGCGGATCGCGGCCTCGCGCCCTAACCGTGGCTGACCCAGATATGGTAGACCGCCGCGGCGCCACCGCCCGACAGGACGATGTTGGTGCCGTCGACCGAGGCGACCGTCATCGGGATGCGCTCGCTCGAGGCTCCGATATAGACCGCGATGATATCGACCATGCGGGTATGGAGATTGGTGACACTGTGCGCCACGGTCGCGGCCCCGCCGCCCGACAGCGAGCCGGTGAAGTGCCGCCGTTTGATGTAACTGTAGTCGATGCCACCGACCGACGCCGCCGGCAGTCCGGTGTTCGGGCCGTAGCAGCCGAGCGTATTGTCGGCCAAGGCTGACAGGCCGAAGCCGCCGAAATCGTTGCCGCTCACGACATGTTTGTCATCGACCGTGATGAACACGAAGTTTCCCGACCCGCCGCCCAGCGCCACCAGCCGGCAGCCGGTCATCGCCAGCCGGCCGCTGATCTGGTGGACGACCGGCTGGGTCCTGGCCGTGGCGTCGAGCTGCACGAAGGTCCCGCCCAAAATCGTCAAGTAGCCGCTGGTGTCCACTGTGGCGAGCCGGGCATCGCCGATGAACTCGCACCACCACTCGCCAATCGTCAGGTGCGCCTGCGCTCCGATCACGGAAACCCACGAGTTCGGGGTCGTCGGGCCGATCACCAGCGTCCACAGGGCCGCGATGGTCAGCGCCGAATTGCCGGACACCTGGATCTTATAATCAACCAGATCGCCGCCACTCCCATAGGCGCTGGCGAGGGTGACCCGGCCGCCACTCATCTCGATCCGCGCCGTCTTGCCGTCCAGGCCCAGCCGCGCGATGGTGCCGAACGGCACGCCGGAGCCGAGGTCGCCGAATTGCACCTTGCCGTGGTAACTCAGGATCGAGCCGGCGCACAGGTCGTCGCAGCGACCCACGCTCAGCGCGACCCGCGTGCCGTCCTCATAGACGCTCATCAGGTTGGCGTCGCCGGGGAAATCGAACGGCCAACTGTGGTAGTGGTCGAGCCGCACGGTATCGAGCGAGCCGTCGATCTTCAAATCGACATTGAACCCGCCGATCCGCAAATGGTCGAGCATCGACTGGCCGCAGTTGCCTTCCAGCAGGATGCCGTTCCAGGAGCCGTTGATCCAAACGTCCCGGATCGTGGTCGAGGGGTGGGCAGTCGAGCGGACGATCCACGGATATTGCCGGATGTTGGCGCGCACCGCGGTTGACGTCTGGGCGCAACTGACGCCGACACCCACCAGTTGCTGGCCGGTGCCGCCGAACTGAATGACCGCCGTCGCCGCCAGATTGAAGCCGCTATCGATCACGAAGATGCTGGTATAGTTGCCATCGCCAAGGATCCGCTGGCCCCAGGTCGACGAGTACGAGAGCTTGCCGGTGATTTTCGACGTGCCGGCGGGAAAGTAGATGTCTCTGCCCGTCGCCAGCGCCGTGTTCCAGGCGCTGGTGTCGTCGGTCGTGCCGTCGAGCGCCGCGCCATAATCGGCGATGTTGATGGGCACATTGGCCGTCATCCGGTGCCGGCTTTTCGTGAGCGTCATTGTTGTGGCTCCTTACGCCAGCGTGGTCGATACCCAGGCACCGCCGATATAGGAATACAACTTTGAGTTGGTTGTATCCATGACGAGTGGCGCGCGCCCCGTGTAGCTGGTCGGGACGCCTGTCGGTGTTCCGGCGCATGACGGGATGTACAAAAAACCGTTGGTCGCGTTGGTCGCGATGGCGCCGCTGCTGTAGGGCGCAATCGCGTTACCCTTGGCGTCCACCCGAAACCGCTCGGTCAGGCCGCTCGCGGCATCGGTCTTGGTTGACACGGAAAACCGCCCGCCCCGGTTGGTGGCGGTCGCCCCTTCGAGGGAGAAGAACGCGAGGCCGGTGCGCTTGTCTGCCGCCACGCTGTTGACGTCCGACGCAGCCACTTGCCCGACCACAACGGCATCGGCGTCCGCCTGCGCCGTTGACACCTCGACGACGCCGCAGCCGCTTGACCCGCGCACGGAGACATAGCCGCGCGTCCCGTCGAGCTGAACCGGGGTGGATGACCCGGTGCCAACGCCGACGTTGCCCGAAAACGTCGCCAGGACCGAGTAGAAATTGGACCAGCGGAACGAGGCCGACCCCAGCGTATAGGTGTTGTCCGCTCCGGGGTGAGTTGTGCCGGTCGCGTCGATGCGCAGGCGCTCGGTGATCGTGGTCGATCCTGACGGTGTGGTGTAAAACCGCATCCGCCCCGGCATCGAACCGGCGGCCGGCGTGCCGTCCGCCTGAAAGCGGATCAGGCACGAGTCACGGTACGCCGTGTCATCATGGCCGCGCCCCCAGAGGTCAAGCATGGTGCCGGTGACGCCCAGCAGCGCTGGAGTTCCGATGGTGCCGGTGCTCGCCCGCCCGGCAATGTTGTAGCCCTCGCCACTGCTGGCCGAGGTCAGGTTGAAGTTCGGGTCCGCCGCGCCCGACACGAACTCGACGCTGCCGACCGCCCGATGGGGGACCGCACTGGTGGCCCCGTCGAACTGATTGCCCCAGCCCTGGTACTGGTGCGCAACAGCGGCGTTGACGGTGATCGGAACGGTCGTGTTGCTGAAGGTGTTGCTGGTCGCGGTGACGTACCCGGCCCCGGACCCGATGGTTAGAGCCGGCACCGCCGATGCTGCTCCGGCCGAGAAATGGGTGCTGACGATGGATGCATTGCCGGTGACGACCGAGACGTAGGCAACGTCGCAATCCCAAATGTTGCAGCCGACGATGCTGGCTTCAGGCCGGGTCGCACTGCCAACATCGACCTGGATGCCGGTGCCCTGCGCTGCCGTATCGCAGCCCTGGAGCATAACGTCACCGCACGTTTTGAGACGAAATCCAATTGAAGTCGAGACAAGCGCACCGACATAATCCGCGCCGCAATTCGTCAATCTCACGTGGTATGCGGTGTCGATGTCGAAACCAATGGCGTAACCGTACGCGAAGCAGTTGGTCATGATCGACCAGTCGCCAACGGCTGCGAACTTATACGCCGTCCCTGTGCGGACCAGATTGGCGTTGGTCGTGAAGGTCCTGTGCGTCGTGTAAAAAGGCCAGAAGTGGCAATCCTCGATGATGGCGATGTCGGTGACGGCGGACAGCGAAATGCCGTTGGTGCAGTCGCCGAACACCCGGCGACACCTCACCCGCTCGTTGCCCGTGGACAGGATGGCTTGGGTAAAGCCGATGATCATCAGGTTGTCGAGCAGCAGGTCGTTGTGCCACGTCGGGGCGGACGGGGTGGTGGCGGTGATCGCCGTCCCCGCGAACGCCGCGATGTCTGCGGTCGCCTCGCCGGCAGTAGTCGCCGGAGGACCGATGTCCGACCGGATGATTGACAGGTTGATGATGCTGCAATTCTGGCGCGGGATGATCGTCGCGGCACTGTTGAGCAGGATCACGCTACCGTCAGAGCGGAAATCATGGGCAATCCGGTCCTCGCCCGGCGCCCTCGACTGTCCGATCATCGAGCTGTTGTTGCTCATGGTCACGGTGCTGGCGAGATAGTAGCTCTTGCGCCCCAGCTTAATGACCCCGCCCCGGCTGCCGAGTGCGGCAAAGGCCAACGCAAAAGCCCCGCTGTCGTCGGTCGTCCCGTCGCCCAAGGCTCCGAAATCTTCGGGCATATACTCAACCGCGAAGCGATCCGCCAAGGTCCTGGGCGTGATGGCGCCGGTCGCGGTGACCTCGGTGCTGTCGGCCAGACTGACGACAACCGGCGCTCCGATGATCCGCACGTCGATTTTGCTGTTGAGCGGCGGCGCTTCGCCGAACGTCAGGGTGAACCCTGACACCGTGTAGCTGGTGACCGGCTGCACGACGCCATCGACCGCCACGATCAGCGAGCGCGAGCCGCCAACCACGCTGGCCGGCAGGGTCCAGACCGTTTGGCTGCCGGTGCCAACCTGCTCCATCGCCATCAGCGTGCCGGACACCTCGGCAATCGTGCCGACACTGACAGCCCCATTGCCATCGAAGACCAGCGTGCGGCCGGCGCGGGCCGTGGCGTCTGGCAGGTCGCCGAGCGGGGCACTATCGAAGATCGGGCCATGCACCGTGCGCCCGAGCAGGGCCGAGAGATCCTGGTCGGCCGCCGTCAGCCGGTCCAGTTCGGTATTCAGGGTGCGCACCTGGAACGGGCCGCTGGCCGGGAAGTCGGTCAGCCGCTGGATCCCGACCGAGCGCCGGATCGCGATCCGGTCGTTAGCGGTGGCCGGGGTGACCAGCGTGATGTAGCCGCCGGGGTAACCCGACTCATAGCCCACCGTGCCGGTCACCGAGTACTGCGCGTTATAGGTCAGCAGGCTCCAGGTCGTGCCGCCAGCGGGCAGCCGGTAGACATCGATGTCGGTCGATCCCGAGAAGAACGGGAAGTCGATATCGAAGATGGTCTGGGCGGCTACCGCGACATAGTCGGCATCGGGAGCGGTGTCGGGGAAGGTAATATGGGTCATTCGATCGCCTCGCCGATGGACTTCTGGATGCGGGTGGGGATGTCGCTCAGCATCCACAGGTTCTGAAAGATCATCGAGCGGCGGAGCGCCCCGAGCTGGGCGTTGGCGTCACCCTGCGGGCCGAGTGCATCGATGATCTGCGCCATGTGAGCGCCGGTCGGGCCAAGCGAGGGGCTGAGGATCTGGCGGGCGCGTGAGGTTTCACCAACCATCGGGTCCTGCCCGAGCAGCGGCCGGATGCCGACTGTGTCTCTGCTCGCCGTTTCGATCAGGTTGTTGGCCGAGAACAGCACGCCGGTCAGGCCGCTGCGATCGACCGCGGCGAGCAGCCGCTCATCCCAGGATCGGGTGTCGTTGTGCGGGGATCGGATGAAATCGATGAAAAAGCCGAGCGCGATGCCGCTGACGATCGCCTGCGCCGTCGAGGCATCCTTGCGCTGGAGGCCGGCCATCATGATCCGCTTCTGGGCGGAAATCGGAAAACTCATGAACTGCATGGCGAGCCCGCCGATGTTGGTATATTGCACCGACAGCCTCTCGGCCGCGCCTGGAGTCACCGTGCCGCTCCGTAGCGTCACGCTCATCGCCGCCCTGAAGTGGTCCGCCGCCGTGTTATCCGTCCATTGGGCCAGCCGGGGCAGGACCAGGCTGTTGGCCTTCTGTCCATGCACATCCAGCTGGGCGACGATCGATGCTGCGGTATCCTTGTTGATGCCCAAGGCCCGCAGGTCATTGACCCCGGCATCGCCCGGCCCGATCGACCCATCCACCCAGGCTCGCGCGTCCTTGGCAATGCGTGACATGGCGACGGCCGAATGCCACGTCTTGATCAGGCTGGTCCAGGCGTTCAGCCCGTTCAACTGAAACATCAAGCCGGTCAAGTTTTGGCTTTTACGCTCGATCCAGGTCCGGCCCATCTGCTCAACGTCATAGTCCGCGATGGCCGCGTTGCGCTCCCCGAGGACCGTCTCGGCAGCCTCCCCGAAGTCCTCGATCTCGGCCCTGGACAGCCTGAACATCTGCCGGTTCTGGATCAGATCCATGGTTCCACGGAACAACGGACCCCATCTTTCACGTAACACCACGCCGGCCACGTCGCCCAACGCACTTGAGACCACCTTCCCCATCAGCGTCAGGATTTGATAATTCTTGAGCGTCTGGACGGTGCGCACATCCCACGCCAGGGGATCGCGCCCTCTCGGATAGACCCCGAGTGTTATATCCCGCAGCTGCTCGATCTGTTTCCGGACCCGGACCTTCTCGGCCGCCGCATCCTTCAGCGCCTGGTGTGACGGGACGCCACTCGGACCAACGCCGGAGGCGTTGGCCGATGGACCCCCGAGGAAATGATCGTCGATCTTCTCCATCAGGTCGTCGATCGCGTCCTTCATGTCGAACTGGCCGCCGAACTTCTTCGCCAATTCCAAGCGAGGTGCGGTCTGCCGGATGTAGCGCCCGACCATGGATGTTGCTGATGTCTCGATGTAGTCCAGGACCTCGCGGCTCGGGATGTCGAACTTGTTGGAGACCAGGGCGGTTGATGGCCCGACCTGTCCCGATGGTGCCGGCGGTGGTGGCCTCCCGCCCGGGGTCAGGGCATCGATGGCGTCCTGGTCCTTCTGGATCCGTGCCAGGATCAGGGACGCCCGTTCCTTGACCGCATCCATGCCAAGCGATGCGACGCCGGGGGACTTCAGCAGATGGGCGGTGATCGCCGCATGCAGCTGGTCCGGCAGATCGCGCGCCTTGTCCCACAGCCACATGCGCGGGGCGTAGCGCGCGGCTCCCCGGGTTGGCCCGATCGGAGCGCCACCTTGGCTTCCCATGACCCGGCCAGCCTGCGCCAGCATGGCATTGGCATCACCCCGCAACTGGGTCGCCCGGGTGGCTATGTCGTTGACCAGCGTCTGGAGCCGGGTCGATCTCGGGTACTGCGCCAACTTGGCCTGCCAGGTGGCGAGCCGCGCCTCGACCTTCGCCGCCTTGGCATCGAGCGTGACAGCCTTCTGCCACATCGCCGCCGCACCGCCGATCAGGCCCTCCGCGCTGAGTTCCCGCCCCATCGGTGACAAGACGATCTGGTCCAGCCGGTTCGCCGCCTTCTCGACGAAGGGAGTCGCCGCGTCGGTGATGGTGTCCTTGTAGTCGTTGTGCATGGCGCGGCCGACCCGCTCGTCGAACTCGGCATGGGACAGCACGCCCTTCACATTGCCCATCCAGTCCTTGGCCCGCTGCGCCTGGACAGCCCGCCAGCCCTCGCCCTGGACGCCACGGTATTCCAGCCAGATGTCGCCGAGCTCGCGGAGAGCGGCGATCCTCGGTCCCTGCCACCAGTGGGCGCGGGTCTCTGCCCCCACCCCGGCGGCATAGGTCTCGTCCGGACCGCGCGCCCCGATAGTCTGCACGCCGGGGATACCAGCAACCTCGTCGGCGATCCGCTGCACTTCGGGAACGGGGGAGTTCTTCAGGCCGGTGTAGGCGTCCTGCCCGAAGTAATCGAACCGCTCGAGGCCGATGCCGGTTGGCGCCAGGGCGTCGGGCGATCCTGCCGGGGCACCTCTGGGACCAAACCCCGGACCAAGGCCCTTGGCCGGTTGAAGGGCTGAGGCATAGGAGGTGAGCGGCTTGGACAGGGCTCCGGCAGCAGAGCCGATCGCAGCGCCCAAGGCGATCGTGCCGGCCGTGCGGCTGGCGTATTCGCCGAAGCCGGCGGTGGGATCAAGGGCCGCATTGGCGAGGATGGTTGGCTGTGCCGAGAGGCCGAAGCCGACCGCCCCACGCACCGCACCCTTGAGGATGCCGCGCCCTGCCATGCCGGGAAGGGGGATGTAGTTGAGCGGATCGAGCGCGCCGACCGTCAGGGCTGCCATCATGCCGCCGTCAGCAGCCAATCGCTGGCGCGCATCCCGGTTGCCGTCGATCAGGTTCTTCCGCTGCTGGATACCTTCCGGGCTTTGGGCGTCGGAAAAGAAGTCGAGCTCGTCCTCGTAGCCGGCCAGGGCTTTGCGGTCGGCGAAGGGATCGAAGCCGGCGACCGGGGTTTCCGGCAGCCGCATGGTCTGCCACCAGCGAGCCACCCCCTGCCCGATCCCGAACGGCGCGTTGAGCAGCAGCTCGTCGCGCACGTTGTCGAGGTAGTCGTTCGGCTTGGCGTGCGGATCGGGCGCCACGGTCAGCGCGTCGAGCGCCGACGTCTCGCGTGGGGCGATGGGGTTGAAGCCGGTCACGCGGCATGCCGATCAGTCGGGCCACCGGCGTTGCCGGGACCGGGATGGTCACGCTTCCAGTCCGCCAGGTTGACGATGTCAGCCGAAGGCCGGGGATGCGGTGGCGGCATGAACAGCAGCGGGGGAGACCCGAGCAATCCCGCCCAGAAGCTGAGCCAGAAGGTCAGGGTGATCATTTGCGGTCCCCGTACATCTGGGCCTGATCCTCATGCAGCCGCTGGGCGTAGGCCGTCGCTTCCTCCGGGGTCTTGAACTTGCCGAAGTGCTTGCCGGTCTTCCGGTAGGTCTCAATCGCCTCCTTGTTGCTCATGATCCGGCCATCGTCGCTGACGGTCGGGATCAGGACCTCGGCCCCGCCGATGCCGACCGAGATGGTTCGTACCGTGCTGATGGTGCCGTCCGCGTTATGGACGACCGGCCGCTTGGTCAGGTCGATGTTGCCAGCTTCGATCGGCCCTGCGGTGGCAGGTAGGGACCCAGCCACCTTCCTCACGTAGTCCTGGGTCTCGCGCGGTAGCTTGGAGATGTCGCCGCCGGCATTCTTGACGGCCTGCGGTCCGGCGTTATAGGCGGCCAGGCCGAGCCGGATGTCGCCGTTGAACTCCTTGATCATGGCGGCCAGGTAGTCGGCCCCAAGCCGTACCTTCTCCTGCCAGGTGTCATCGGCCAGCGGCTTGACCCCGAAGCCAGGCTGCGCGCCGGTGTCCGGCATGACTTGGGTTGGGCCTTCCGCTCCCTTGCCCGACACCACGAACTTCCGGCCGCCGCTCTCGGCCAGGATCAAGCGGCGGAACAGGGCCTGGTCGAGGCCGGCGCGGGTTGCCTGGGTGGCTGCGAAGGCCTGGACGTCCTTGTTTAGCAGCGACGGGATCGGGCCGTTGCTCTCGATCCGGGGGGTCGGGATCAGCGGCTTGTACCAGGCATTGCCAAGCGCCCGGTTCTCGCTGGCGTCCGTGAAGCGCTGGTCGATCAGCTTGTCATTGGCCGTCTTCATCGCGCTAACCCCTCCGGGGTTAGTCGCGGAGTCGGCCAGCGGGCGGTAGACCATGACCCGGTTGTTGGCGTCCACCGCCACGTCATAGGTGCCGTCCGGCTGACGGACCACGACATGGTAGCGGGGGTCGGCGGCGGTAGCGTCCCGCGTCGTGGCGAGCTTGATGTCGGTGCCCCATGTCAGCTGGTGCGCCGTGGTCATGCCGGGGTGGACAGTCTCGAGCATGGCCCGCACCCCGGTCTCCATGTACCGGGTCGAGCCGCCGACCGCGTACTTCTCGGGCGGCAGCCGGACCACGGTCTTGCCGTCCGGCCCGTAGCTGGCGCTCGGATCGGACTGGAAGCCGATGCTGCTGGTTCCCCAGTGGATCCGGGTGACGTTCTGCCAGGCATGGCGGAAGGCAAGGTCGGGGTCGGTCATGCCCTGCCGCGCCAGGTCGGTCATGGCGGCCTTGATCTGCGTCTTCATCTCGGCGGGAATATCGCGGCTCGTGAAGCCGACCCAGAACTGGGGCTGGCCGGTCTGGGTGATGCCGATGCTGGTTGCCAGTTCGGATGTCGCGGTGCCCAGCTTGCCGTCGAGCCACGCCGCCTGCTCCGTCTCGGTGCCCAGCTTGCCCCACCATTCGGTGGTGCCGGCCTTGCTCCGCTGGCTGTCGTTGAGGATCGTGGTGACCGCCTGCCGGGACGGCATGCCGTTCTCGGTGGCGTGAATCAGGTTCTCGTATTTCTGGATGGTGTCGGGCTTCAGCGCCCCGACCGCGTTGGGGAACTGGCGCAGGATCTTGTACGCCTCGACGGCGCGGCCGACCATCTCCGGCGCGTCGGGGGAGGCGTTGGCGAGCGCGCCCTCGAGGTAGCCGACCGCGAACTGCGGCGCCACCTGGAAGGTGTGCAGGATTTGCCTCAGCTTGTCCTGACCGGCCGGCAGTCCGGTGTCGAGTGTGACCCCGGCCTCATCGGTGTAGTGCGTGTTGAGCGCGTCGCGGGTCTCTCTGGTGTCCGGCGCCGGGCTGCCCTGGAGCGCATGGGTGACGGCCACCTGCATCGCGGTCATGCTCTTGCCGGCCTCGGCCAGCCGCCGCTGCATCTCGGTGTTCTTATAGTTGAAGTAGGTGTAGGCGTGCTGCGGGTCGGCCAGCCGGCGCACGATCTCGTCAGTGCTGGCGTCGGTCAGCTTGCCGGTGTCCTCCATCCAGCCGATCAGGCGCGAGACCATGTCGCCGCTCTTGCGGCTCTCGTCCTCGCGGTCCCGGCTGACCGCTCCCAGATAAGCCCGCGTCGCTTCGACCCGGCCGCCCGGCGGCGAGGCATCGATCACGGCCTGCCATTCGGGAGCCACCTTGGTATCGCCGAGCATCAGGCCGGACAGCACCCGGTCCTGGGCGAAGCGGGCAATCCGGTCGTTCGCCTCCCGGCCCGTGATCGCCATCTGGTAGGACTGCCGGACCACCGCCTCGTACAGGTTCGCCAGCTTGATCCGCTGCTCCACGCCCATCGAGCGGTAGCGTTCCGGCGGGTTGTTGGCGAAATCCTGGGAGATCCGTAAACCCGTGGCTAAGGACTGCTCCGGGTTGCCTTGCCAGTCGAGGCCCTGGGCTTGCCGCATCAGGCCGCCGATCGCTTCCTGACCATCCATCTTCTGGTAGGCGGCTTCAGCTTCGGCCTGGCTGTAGTAGCCGGTGCTTCTGGCGCGGGCGATGCTCTCAGCTACCCGCTCCCGGGGAACCGTGGTGTCACCGCCCAGCACCGCTGCCCGGTAGAGATCGTCGCCAAGGCTGACGGCCTCCGTCTCGTGCAGCGCCTTGGCGTCGTTCCAGTCCCGCGTAAACTTTTCGTCGGCCAAATGCTGGTAGTGCTGGAGCCCGACCTCGCCGGCCCGGGCCTGGATTTGGGGCCGCACCATCGGATCGATCCCGGCGGTCAGTCCGCCGCTGTAGCTCTCCCAGTCGCGCTTGAAACCATCGGGGTCGAAGCGGTTGGCGAGCCGCAGCTTGCCCGCCTGTTCGGCGATATCGATCCCGGTCTCGGTGACGTAGCGGCTCTCGAGCGATTTGGCGTAGCTCTTGCCGTAGGTGGTAACTCGTTCGCCGACGTCCGGCATCTGCAACCGGCCCGCCTCGTCCCGCGTGAAGACCCGGAGCGCCTGGTCGGAAGCGCCGCGCAGGGTGGATTGCTCGGTCACCACCTCGGCTGCCCGCGCGCCCACCGCTGACGAAACCCGCCCGATCTGGTCCCAGTCGGCAGCCTCGGAACGCAACGAGGCGCCGATCGCGCGCTCCTTGGTCTCGGGCAGGGCTACCGGGCCGACCGTGGTCTTGCTGTCGTAGCGCTCGAGACGGGATGCCATTATGAGAATGCTCCTGCCCTATACATGTCCCAGATCCCAGTGGTGGCGGTGCCGCCTGCCGACAGGAAGCCGGCGCGGCTCGCCGACGATGCCGCGGAACTCGCCGCACTGCTGGCGGCTTGCGCTTGGCTGATGCCGATCAGCTCACGCTTCCTGGTCAGCTCGCCGGTCAAGCCAATGTTCGAGATGTCGAGCATCCCTTGCTGCAAGGTGTCCAACTGGACCGCTTCGAACGAGCCACCCCCGCCGACGTCGTAGCCAAGGGTGGCGGCGGTCGCCCGGTTCGAGGCCAGCGTCTGCGCCAGGGTGCGGCGGCGCTGCTGCTGGCTCTGCAACGTCTGCTCCTGGATTAGCTTGGCGTTCTCTTCGCGGGCCTGCGCCTCGAGCGCGTAGGCTTCGGAGCTCGCTTCCTGTGCCGCGCTGTTGGCGCTGCCGGCGTTGATCGCCGAGTAGGCCCCGACCGCCACGCTCGCCAATCCAATGAACTCGCCAATTCCAAACGCCATCAGAAGGCCACCTTCAGTTCAAGGGCGAGCAGGCTCATGGGAAGCGGTGATTCCTGCGTGATGGTGACCTGACCCAGCCGGTCGTAGCCGCCCTGGTAGATCCTGTAAGCCCCGCTTACAGGTTCGGGGGCGATGCTGAAATCATCGGTCGTGGTACGCGGGATCAGGGGGTAGGGACCGACCGAGATGGATGCCGTGTCCTCGATCCGCAGCATCGCGTGGACGATCCGCTTGACCCTCGATCCAATCGGTCCCGCGCGCTGCTCGAAGATCGCCGGCAGCGTCTTCACCTGGGTGCCGTAGTCGTAACCGGCGGTGATCGCGTCGAACTCCAGGCCATCGTCCAGGGTCACCACGCCGCCCGCCGATACGGTGTACAGCCCCAGACTCCAGCCCGGTGAGGTGACAGACACAACCTCCCCGGCCAGGTGGGCAAGACCTGGATAGCTGGAGCCTGAGAGGGAGACCGTCTCGGCGCAGTCGAGGCACAGCTCGTCCTGGGAGGCGGCCAGAAGTTCGAGATACCAGACGCCATCACGTTCGACGACGAAGAAGGTATCATCCCCGGCGCATGCCACGTCCTTCCACAGGCCGTTGGGCGTCGTCCAGCAGTACCAGGCCGCGACCTTCTCCGACCGGATCGAATGGAAGACCGCCATGCTGCCGTTGGAATTTACGACGAAGGCCAGCTGCTCCGGGCGATCAGGCGTGCCGTACTGCACGTCCATCGCGACTGGCTCGCGGATCAGGTGGGGCGCCAGCAGGCTGACACTTTCGGCGCTGTAGGCAACGGCGGCCGTGCTGGTGCCGTCCAGTTTGTATTCGCGCACCGCTCTCCCCGTCCTGTCGGTGAACAGGCTGGCTCCGTCCAGGTGGCAGGGTGGGGCGTAGACCGAACAGCCGTAGGGCGTCTGGCGCTTCACGGCGACGTTTCCAGGGGTGATCGGAACGGCCTCCGACGATGGGACGAACCATTCGCCGATCGAGGTGAAGACCTCGAGGAAGCGGGCGGAGTGGAGGTGCCGGATGTGGGGGATGCGGTCGGTCACCAGGACCACGCCGATCGCCTCGTCATCCAGCCCGGTGCCAACGTTGAAGTTGAAGTAGTCGCCCACCCTTGAGGCCCACAGGCCATTGGGTAGCTCGGTGGTGCCCGCGAACCACAGCCGCTGCTCGTGGTAGACGGCGGTCCGCGGATAGCCCCGGAGGTCGGACCAGGCGGGCTCGGCCCAGGATGTCGTCGGATTGAGCGCCCGGTAATTCCAGGTCACCGTGCCATCGACGATGCCGGTGCCGGTGCCGGTCGGGTGGGTGGCACCGCTGGTGCCGGCGACGGTGCATATATATAGGAGTCCCGCAGCGGTGCGGACGATGTTGTTGACCACGTAGGCGGTGGTCGCGGCCCAGTCCAGCACGCCGGTTTCGTCGTGCGGCAGCGGAACGGTGGATGATACCACTACGTGCTTCGCATCCGTAACCGTCGTGATGGTCAGGGTGACGCCGCGATACTGCAGGCGGGTGTTGAGATGGCCGGTGACGAAGTGGTCGGCGCTGCTGGTCAGGGTCGCCCCGGTGACCAGCTTGTCGGGAACCAGGGTCACCTCGGCGTCGGCGAACTTGTGCCACGGCCGGATCAGGAAGGCGGCGTCGGTGTCGGTCATCAGGACCGGCAAGATCAGCTCCCACGTCCCGGCGAAGTTGCGCCGGACCAGCATCGGCCGCCAGGTGTGGTGGGTCAGGAAGATACTGTCGCCGGCCGCCGTGACCTGAAGTTCGCGCAGCTGGGTGGGGGAGGCGACGAAGGCCGCCGGGCCGCCGGAGTAGACGATCGAGGTGAGCGTGGTGACCAGCACCCCGGCTGAGGTGTAGACCTGGATGCCGGCAGCGTAGATCGCGAAGATGAAGCGCTGGTCGTCGGCGAAGTTGAAGCCGAAGATCCGGCTGTTGGCGTTGAGGGTGCCGACGAAGTAGGTGCCGGGCCGCCGCACCAGGCCGCCCTGATTGACGGGAAGCACATTCAAGGCGCTGGCACAGGCCCCGAGATAGGTTCTGGTATCGGATCTCGCCCATACCAGGGGATCGACTTCGCCGCCGGCGAAGCTGGACTGGATCGTGTCGAAGCGGGTGGACATGCGGCCTAGCTCCGGCGGGCGTTGAGCAGGCGGGAGCGCAGGCCGCTCCGGGCCGTGCGGCTCTGACCATCGGCTTGCCGCGCCCGCTTCCAGGTCGTCATCGCCAGCGTGGCGAACGCGGCCTGCTTCTTCTCGTCCTCGGCAAGGCTGACCGAGAAAGCCGCGGCCAGATCCTGCGAGAAAGCGAGCCGGAACAGCGGGGACCAGTTGGCCTCGTCGGCGCGGTAGAGATAGTCGAGAATGATCTCGTCCTCATCGCCGCTGTCGAGATAGATCAGGTCGTTGTAAATCTCGTAGACCAGGGGCTGGTCCAGACAGGTCACCGCGCGCACCATCAGGCAGTCGGCCGGGATCTGGTAGGCGTTGTCGTAGCGGGCCAGCGGCTCGGCCGTCACCAGCGCCAGCTGGCGCTGGATCATGGCGAAGCGCCACGGGTAGGTACACAGGGCAGCCGTAGCCATCGGCTCGTAGAGTGCCGAGCAGATGACAGCCTCGCGGGTGCTGTCCTCGATGCTGGTGATGGGGTCCGCCCCGACCATGACCAGGGCCTGGGAGCACAGGGTGACGGAAAGGGCGGAGGAGACCATCAGGAAAGCGCCGTCTCAAGGACGGTGACAACGCCGGTCGTCCGGTTGATCGCGGTCACGCAGACGGTGGTGAAGACGATGGTGCCGCCGGTCACCAGGACGCAGTGGATCACGTCGTAGAGATTGAGGTCATCGACGCCGTTGTTGAAGTAGTTGGTGGTGAGCATGGTCGCCCGGCTGTCGCCGGTGTGATAGATCAAAACCCCGACAATGCCGGTTGTTTGGCGATAGAGGTACGTGCCGTCATAGGCCATGTCGATTTTTCCTGCGGAAGAAGGGGAAAAATCCCACCCCCACGTGTTGGGGATGGGAAGGTTCCGGGATGCCCAGGGAGGAAGAAAAGGCAGCCGGTTACGTGGTCTCGTAGACGATCTCGATGACGGCCGTGCTATCGATAACGCAGGCACCCATCTGCATCTTCGACTTGACGAACCACGCATCCTTTTCCGTGATCCAATCGACGGTCGTGCTGATTTCTTCGCCGGTCGCATGACCAACGGCGCTCTTGTGCCAGATGAAACCCTTGGTGTCGGTCCCGGTCAGAGGCAGGCCGTTGTACGGGAACCAGAAGATGCCCAACCAGTTTTTCGCGGTGGGCGCCATGCCGTCGAACGGCAGGCCGCTTTGTCCGATGTACTGGCTGTTGGCAAACTCATCGATGTTCATGAGGTCGCCCCACACCCGCCACGGCACGATCGAATAGAGCTGGCCGTCGAACGGGATGTTGGCCTCGCCGATGGTCTCCATCAGCGTGGTGGGACCGGCCGCACTGGTGAAGGTCTGGGCGGCGGCCGACAGGTACGAGGTCGAGCTCGCATCCATCGCATCCAAAACCTGATCGTCGGCTTCACGCCCGAGAGCAAAGACCGCAGCATCGCTCAGCGCGCCGCGCTCGTCGTGCTGGATGCGGAGCTCGTCGAAGTGATCCGAGTAATCAGCCGCGAACTTGTCAGTCACCGTGCAGCTGACCTGGTCGTGATCCAGGCCCATCGTCGGCACGACGCCATGGCGGGACTTGCCGCTCGCCCGGCCCTGCCCGATCTTCTGGAACCAGGTCTTGTTCTTCACGCCGGTCTTGCGCCGGCACATGTTCCGGAGCATCGAGCCCTTCCGCTGGAAGGCCTGGTGCACCTCGGTTTCGAATTGCTGTACGAAGGCCGTGTCGATATCGACGGGCATGGTGGGGTCCTTTCCTAATGTGCCGTCTTTAAGCGGCGCGACCATCCCGGCCGGGTGACCGGGTCTTGGTTGTTGAGAGGACGCCGGGGCCGACAACCTGTTTCCAGGCGGCCTCGACGTCAGCGATGTACTTCGGGTCCTTTGCCCGCCAGTAACGCTCGTCCTCCATCATCTTCTGGACGTCGGTACGGGTGAGCTGGGTGGGCGGGACAGCGCCGGCCGCAGCGAACTTCGGCTCACCGGCGAGGCTCATCAGCTCCTCGAGCGCGGTGACGTAATCGGCCGAGATGCCCTTGCTCGCCAGCGCCTGGTAGCCGGCCGGGCTGAGCTTGGACTTAACCCAGTTGATCATGCGGGCGGCCCGCTGCTGACCGTGCTCGCCCAGCTTGGTGATCTCGGCAGCGGGGTCGGGGATGTGCGCTGTGTTGGCCTGAACCAGCAGCTGGAGCCCTTGGTCGAACTGTTCCTGGCTCATGCCGGAACCCTTGGCGAGGCTGACCCACTTCTGGACGACCGGGTTGCTCTCCTTCAGGTCCACCGTCCCGACATAGGCGGGCAAGAAGCCATCGGGCAGCGCCACGGTGTAGGTGTCCGGAGCCGATGTGTTCGCCGGCACCTGTGGCACAGGAGGAGGAACCGCCGCAGCCGCATCGAAGGCATTGGGCGGAGCGACCGTCAGTCCCGATGGGGGCTGAGTTCCGGGGGCAACCAGCGGTGCAGCAGCCTGTCCGGCAGGGACCATGCCCACCGGCACAGCAGGCATAGCAGGAGGATCGTCAGGACGAACAGGGCCGGGGGCACGAGCAGGATCAGGAACACCGCCTGGAGACTGAGGTGCAGGCTGCGGTGCGGGTGCAGGCGACGGGGCTGGTGGGGAACCGGCTGGGGCGTCGGCAGGGCTGCGTAGGAGGACATGGGCGTGCTTCATGAGCGGTTTTTCCGGGCTGCGGCGATGCGGCTTTCCAAGATTGCAACGATAAAACGCGATCCTTCGGCGTGCCGCAACGTAGAGTCGGCGACCTCGGGACCGTGGATCCGGTTGAAGGTGATGTTGCGGAGATATTCGAGGACACGCCGGCCGGCATCGGTTCCGAATGTAACCGCGACGAGATGGTTGATCTCGTCCTCCGCCTCGGGGGTGTAGACCAGTCCGTCTATCCCCTGTATCTGTTTGGGCTGAGGGTTCACGGTAACCCTCCTTCCGGCGGCGGGGCAGCGGCATTTGCCTGCCCGGCGAGAGACTGCACCGTCGCCGCGAGCTTCTGTTGGGCCAGCTTGGAGCGCACCAGGCTTGGCGGTACCCCCAGTTTCTGTGCGGTGAACTCGGCAATCGCCTGGCTGTCCGACAGCAGGTTGACCATCTGCGGGCCGTACCTGTTCATCAGGATCTCGAGCCAGCGGTCAACCCCGACCACGTCCGCCATCTCCTGGTCGCGCGCCAGCGGGGAGGAGGATCGGATCTCAACCAGCTTGCTGCCCACCCGGGGGAGCATGATCCGGCCCGCCTCGGCCAGCAGGTACAGGCAGCGGCGCAGGATCGGCTGGACCGCTTCCGACTGAAGCCTGCCAAATGCCGAGCCCATCTGGCGCGCGAGATCCGCAATCCGCTCGTTCACCTCCGTCGCCGACATGGGCGTACCCTCGCGCGGCCCCAGCGTCTCGTTGTAGAGCGCCTTCTTGATCGCGGCCCGCTGGTCCTTGAGCACGAACGTACTGACGTCGAACTGGCCGGCCGGCTTGAGGGGCTGAAGCCCGGAGCCCGCACCCTTGGGAATGACCGTGCCGGGCACCAGGCTGACGGTATCCGGGTTCAGCACGCCGTCGTCCTCGGCCTGCCAGATGCCGGCGATCGCCATGTCGGCGTTCTCGAGCACCAGGCGCTGGACGAAGTTGCAGGTCCGGATGGCGGGCAGGGCGTTGATCACCGGGCCGCGACCCCAAACCTCACCCGCCGCCTTGCTAAATCTGAATGCCACGAAGGGACAGGAGCCCTCCCCCTTGTAGGTGCCGCTCACCAGGATCTGGCGGGTGCTCCACTCCAGCACCCGGTAGTCGTAGGTCTCGACACCCTCGATCCAGTCGCGCCGGCAAATCTCGATCAGCTTGACCGTGGCTTCCGGATCGCGCCGCATCCGGGTCTCAAGCTCTCTCGGCAGCTTGACCCGGCCCGGCCACAGGATTTCGAGGTGGGCTATCTTTCTTTCTAGCTCCCGGAACAGGGCATCGACTTGGTCGTTGGGGCCGACGTCTAGCACCACGGCTGGCATCGGCAAGGCGGTGAACTGGAGCCCGCCATCGGCGCCGGCTTCGATCAGCAGGATGCCGGTGGAGACGGCGAGATCGAGCAGCGCTTCATGAATTTCCTGGGCGAAATTCGAGGCGTCGATCGCCTCGAACAGGACTTTCGAGATGACCTCGAGCTCTTGGGAGATCGCGACCTTGTCGCCCTCGACGACGTCCGAGCCGGGGCGAAGATCCGCCCATCGACGGAACGCCGGGAACAACCCCGTCGCCAGCCGGGAGGCGAACTCCTGGACGCTGACGCAGGCGGTCTCGTCGAAGATATGGTCGGTGCGCGGCTGGCCCTGGCTGCCGCCGAACCATGCGGACCTTGCCGGCAGGGTCCAGTCGTAGCATTCGGAGAACAGGCTCTCCATGATCATGCGCTTCTTTTTCGCGGCGTCGTAGGCCTGGAAAAGTTGGGCAGCCTCGTCATTGGACAGCGGGGCTATCGCCACCGCCGCACTGGTGGTGTAGCCGGTCATGCAAATCTCCGGGTCGAGCGGTTCACGCCCGCTGAACTGTCAAGGAACCTGAACCCGTCATAGCCGCCGCCGAGCAGCGAGCGGTAGCCGGGGACGCTGGCGGTAACCACCGCCTCGGGGACGGGCATGGTTGTGGTCGGAGCCGGCTGGCCGGTCTCGGCTGCGATCATCCGGCGCAGGTCCTGCGCCCGCTCCGAGTTGTCGCCGCCGCCCATCACGGACTCATATGAGTAGTCAATCGACCAGCCCTGATCGAGCGCGTACTCCGACAGGGCGCGGCCGACCGTCATGGCCACGCCGACCGGGCCAGCTACGGCACTGACCACGGTGTTCACAACGGAGACCGGATCCGTCCTGACCGGGTTGAAGGCCTCGGCCAGCCGGTCCAGCAGGCTCTGCGCCTTGACGGTACCCTCGTCGATCGCCCGGCCGCGCGCTACCGCCGGGTGGTTGGGATCGAAGCGGTTGTTCTGGAAGGCGGTGCGCTGGGCCGGACCCATCGCGTCCATCGCCTGGCTCAGGGCGGCCGCCTCGGTCAGCCCGCCGACGTGCCCGGCGAAGGTGGACATGTCGCCGCCAGCGCCGATGCTGTTGCTGTCCTGGCCGCCGAAGCCCTGCGCCTGGCCGATTGAGTCCGGGCCTGCCGGCGAGACGCCGGTGCCGCCGAAGCCGAAGCCGGCCCCTGCCGCATAGCCGCCCTCGGAGAAGTTGCCGGTTGAGCCGCCGAAGCCAGCCCCCATGCTATCGCCGGCATTGCTGCCCGAGGCGCTGGCATCGCTCGCCCCGCCAGCGGTGCCGGTGCCGTCGCCATCCTCGAACTGGAGCAGGCCGGTGGCTGGGTTGATGGTTCCCGATCCGCCATGGGCGGCCAGCAGCAGGGCTTCCCACGGGTTGGCGTGAATCACCAGGCTGTCGGTGCCGCGACCGAGCCGGCCCAGGTCCTGTGTTTTCATGGCCGGGGCCTCATCCGGATCTCGTTGGTCCGGGCCAGTACATTATAGGTTCGGGGTGCCACGACGGGCACCGGGCGGGCGGGTCCGCTGACCAGCCGCCGGCCCTCACCCCCACCTAAAAATGCATATTGCAATGCGTCATGGACATGGGAGAAGGAGTTCTTGTGCGGGCTGTCGTCGTAGCGCGGCTCGCCGCTGACCTGAAGCCGGCGGAAATGGTAGCCGCCCTCGAAGCCGGCAATCAGGGTGGTGCAGCTGGGATCGACCAGGAACGCCGGAACCCCATCGGCCAGCCGCTCGAGCGGCAGCGTGACAGCCTCGATGCGGAGCAGCGGGTCGTTGGAATGGGTTGGGTAGGCGTTGATGCCAGCGGCGCGCAGGATCCGGAATGGCGTCTCGTCCTCGGTCTGCGGCCGGTGGTCGCCGGCAGGGTCGCCGTAGAACCGGCCCTGGCTGTTCGGGAACTTCCGGTGCAGGTAGGCCCGCAGCTCCTCGGCGAACTTGCGGGCGTTGGAGTTCTCGGTGATCAGCTCGCCCAGCACCAGCCAGCGGCCCCGGTAGTGCTGGCAGACCACCGCCGCCGGGGTCCGGCCGAAGTCGATGCCGACGATCAGGTCAACCCCGGGATAGGGGACGATGGTCTCGCGGGCGACATGGATCTCCCTGCGGAAACTCGGGTAGACCATCTTGCCGGCGTTGAGCGTCGCCAGCTTGTTGCAGACATAGGCCCGGATGTAGGCCCGCGTCTTCCCCTGCATCTGCTGGGTGTAGTAGCCCTCGGGCAGGTTCTCGACATTCTCGGCGAGCGGGTTGGGCGCGTAGCCGATCAGGGATCCGCCCGGATCCATCACTTCGGTATAGGCCCCGGGCTGCAGGTAGAAGGTCCAGCCGGCCGGTTTGCGCATGGTCAGCTTGTCGTCTTCCGGCATCCACTCAGGGAGAGGGACTTGCCCCGACATGAAGCTCCACCAATGGTTTTCCGACGGTGCGTTGGTGTCGGCGATGACGCCGTACCAGGACGGCCCGCCCTGGGATTTGCTGGGATAGCGGCCGACGCGCTGGGTGGCGCCATCGACAATCGCCTTGTCGAGCTCGCGCGCTTCGTTGAGCCAGGCCCCGGTCACCTCGAGCGACAGGAGCTTCTTGATGTCCTCGGGTTTGTCCAAGGCCAGGAAGATCACCTCGAGGTCGATCTCGGCTTTCCGGATGTGATGGGTGGGTGGGGCGCTCCAGGCGAAATGGCCCCAGTCGTTCTCGGGGAACCACATCAGCCAGGTCTTGATCGTCGTTGTCCGCAATTCGGCATATGTATTACGGACGACGACCCATCGGCTTCGCCGCAGCTTGTCCTTGCCCGGCTTCTGCGCCGCCGCTCTCCTCATAATCTCGATGGCGCAGGTCGTGCTTTTGGCGCTGCCAACCGGCCCCTGGATCCCACGGAAGTAACTGTCGTCCCGCATGAAGGCGCGCAGCGTCGGGCCGGGCGGGCGGAAATCCAGGGCTGCCATGCCTCAGCCGGCCCCTTGGGCGATCTGGCGGCGGGTCAGCAGTTCCTTCAGGGCAAAGCCGTAGAGCGGCCACAGCTGGTTGAACGCATTGTTATGGGAGATCTGGCGGCCGATCTCCTCCCTATAATTGGAGGGGTCAACGCAGGCGGCGGTGCCGTGCAGGATGTAGCCGTTCTTGAGCGTCAGCGCGCAGATCGTGTTGGTGCTCCCCGGCGGCCACAGGATGTATTCGGTCTTGAGGATTTGCGAGCGCAGGAAGTCGGGGGTGATCCGAGCGCCCGGCAATTCGCCCAGCATCTCCTCGAGCTCGCTGTCAGTGATTTCCAGGTGGCTCTCGCTCATCAATCAATCTCCAGATGGGGGTCCTGGCTGTTGGCCTCGAGCAGCCGGATGCCGTCACGCAGCAGGCCGATTGCCTCGACATAGGTCAGGTTGATGCCGTTCATGTGCAGCTCGCCCTTGTCGGTGGTCAGGATCAGGGAGGCGCGCGGCAGGCCCTCCCGGCGCTTCGAGTACCGGGCCTGCGCCATCACGGTGACGGAGCCGAGATTGCCCGAAGTCATCTGTGGATCCATTTCTCGACCACGCCGCGCCGGTGACTGGTGGGCCTGCCCTTGATGATCCCGGCGGTCATGGCGCGGCGGGTCAGGGTCTCGGCCGCCTCCGGCCCCAGCGCCTCGATGATCCGGTCAGCCTCATAGTCGGTGATCTTGTCCTGCGGGAACTGGCTCATGTAGATCCGCTTGACCGAGACGCGCAGGCGCTGAAGGTCCTCGAAGCGCAGCTCGGTCAGGAAACTCACAACGTCACCGGGCCGGTGGTGTGGCCCTTCTTGATCAGCTGGGACTGGATGTTCTGGCGCTTGACCCGGAAGGTCTGGACGCCGACCGACTTGGCGAAGGCCTTGAGCTGGTCGTAGGGCATCTCGGCAAGCGGGACCATGCGGGCGGGCGGCCGATGGTCGGGCTGGGGCTCGCCCGGGGGTGGCCCTAGCGGATCTTCGCCGTCTTCCTGAAGCTGTCGATCGAGCGCCGCGAGACCAATCGGTGGGGTTTCCTCCGGTTCCTCACCTTGTTCTTCCCGGTCAGGCTCCTCCTGATTAGGCACATCAATCGGCTCCTTTTCTGCGCTGCGGGCGACAGTCCTGGGCTTTTTGGCGGTGAGGCGGCTGCCCTGAGGTGGCTTGGCGTGCGGCGTGTACGGCTGGTGCAGCTTGTTCAGCAAGCGCTCGATGTCGTCGGTTGCTGTACCAATGCTCAGCAATTCCGCACTTCCATTGAACCGCCTATGCAGTCGTTTGGATAGTCCACTCAACCTCTGCGCTATCTGTCCCGCTTCCAACATCCGGCTACCCTCTCCATACTCGTGTGCGAAACTTCTGCTTAAATGCAGAACAACGCAACGTAGAAACGGAAAAAAGGGGGGACAGAAACGTGCCATTCACGTCCAAGGACTCCGGCCAGCTGCGCACGGTCGTCCGGCTTGCCATCATGGAATGGATCAGCTTGCAGGTAGACCAGGGTCATGACGTTCGCGCAGCAGCGGTTCGGGCAGCCTGCTTGCTGACCAGAGAAGCGCTTGACTCGATGAAGGCGGCCGACACGCTGGAGCTCTACATGAGCGCCGTTGGGCCGATGTTCGCCGAGCATGCCGAGCTCTTCATCGCGACGATCGAGGCCGCAGCCGAAGAGACGCGCCAATGAATCAGCCCATGAACCGGACGGAGCGCCGGACCGCCGAGGTGATGAGCCGCCAGATGATCGAGGCCGAGGGCAGGATGCGCGCCCGCATGGCGAAGACCGGCAACTGGCCGCCCTGGGAAATCAGCCTGATCCCGCGCAATGCCATTCGCAGCAGCGGCTGGGCCAGCGAGATGACGACGATTGCCGAGAACAAGCTCTACGCCGTCCTGATGCGAACCATCACGACGAAGCGCGGCTGCATCACCCATCTGGCGATCCGCTCCTACTGGGGCGACGAGATCCCGTGGTCAGCCAAGCAGCGGATCAAGAACGAACTGATCGGATTCGAACGCCATGCCGTCGAGGTCTTCCCGGCGCAGAGCCAGCTCATTGATCACGCAAATATGTACCACTTATGGGTGTATCCAGAGTCATATATACCACCTTTCAGCCTCTGTGAGGACTGAGCCATGGACATTACGGAGAAGGCCTGCACTGCCTGCCTGACTGTTTTGCCGCTCGAAGCCTTTGCGCCATCCGCCAAGGGTCGCGGCGGACGCAACGGCCAGTGCCGCAAGTGTTGTGGCGCCATCGCTGCCCGCAACAGGAAGCTCTACCCGGAGCAGGCCAAGGCCAGGGATGCCAGGTCGCACGCCAAGCGGGATCCGGCAGTGGTCGCGCGGCAGAGCCGGGAACGGATCGACAAGGACAGGGAAGCCAACCGCGAGTACCAGCGCCAGCGGGGCAAGCTGCCGCATGTCCGGGATGCCGCACGGCTGCGCGTGCGCAAGTGGACCGCCGAGAACTTGCCGCGAAAGCTGGCCGACAATCAGACACGGCTGAAGCGGGTGCGGCAGGCGATGCCGCCGTGGGTGGACCGGGAAGAGATCATCGCGATTTATCTGGGCCGCCCGCCCGGCTGCGAGGTTGACCACATCATCCCCCTCGTCGGCCGGACGCCGGAAGGCTGGCGGGTCTCCGGGTTGCATGTGCCGTGGAACCTGCAGTATCTGCCGAAGATGGAAAACCGCACCAAGCACGCCCGCGTGCTTGAGCCCGTCAACGAGTAGCCGCATGCCCGAGCGCCAGACCTACGGACCGGGCGACAAGGATTGGTCGATCGCAAGCCGGGCGACCTGGAAGCTGTCGCCGATCCAGAAAGAGATTGCCATCGAGATGTACCAGGGCGGCCTCAAGGTTTCCCAGATCGCCCGCCTGTTCGGCGTCCACCAATGCACGGTGCATGGCCTGCTGGTCCGGCGCGGCATCAAACTGTGATGGCCGAGCGCCCGGGCCTGGGAGCGTGGAAGCTGAGCCCGCAGGAGAAGGACGACATTGTCCGCCTCTACGTCGATGAGCGCTTCAGCACCCGCACCCTCGGGCTGATGTTCGGCGTCCATGCCGCATCAATCCGCGCCATCCTGAAACGCCGCGACATTCCCCGCCGCGCGCGCGGCGGAGCCAACCGCCTATAATAAGAGAAGAGCAATGTTTGACCAGGCAACCCCATACCCCCGACAGCGGCGGAGACGGCCGACCTCGATCCAGAAGGCCCGCATTCGCCTGCTCCATAAGAACGGCATCGCGGCGCCCCGGCTGGCCGTCATGTTCAACGCCCCGATCCAGACGATCCACAATGCGCTGGTCGAACCGAGACCAAGGCGCCGGCCGGGCCAACGCCTGGCCGAGCCCCTGACCGATGCCGACCTCCAGGAAATCGCCGCGCTCTACACCAGCGGCTGGACGATCAAGCAGATCGCCGATCCCTTCGGCGTCTCGTGCGCCCTGGTCGGCAAGGTCCTGCGCTACCTGAACATCCCGCCCCACCCGCATACGGCCGGCGGGCGCAAGCCCACACCCCAGGCATAGCTGTTCATTGATGCAACGTCAGGGTTTGGTTCACCGAGTCTTCACCCTTGCTGCGGGTGGCGGTTTTCAGCGGCTTTGCTGTGCGTGGTCTACCTCGCCGCGACTCGAGCCTCGCGTTTTTCGACCCCCGCCTCCCCTTGCTCTCACCCGGGGGGCTAGCTGAGATCGATGTTGATGACCAGCGTTGGCTGGGGTGGTGTCGCTGGTTGCGCCATGTGGCCGCCCCTGTCCAGCAGGTCTCGAGCCGCCCAGAACTGGACCTGTCCGCTGCGGTTGTCGAGCAGGTTGAGCATGGTGTTCATCGCTCGAACGCTGCCTACAGCCAGCGTATGGCCCACGCTTTGGCGGATGTATTCCTGTACCGCGCGGGACCTGAGCGTTCTGGAGGCGTAGACCATTGCGTACTGGCCTTGGCATCCGGTGCGCCTTGCTGCTTCCGTAGGGCTCGGCGCGCCAGCTAACAGCTGATCCGCGAAGTCACGCTGCTTGGGCGTCAGGCCGAACTCATCGACCGCCTCGACCGCGGTGTCGGCGGGTGTCTCGGCGACGATTGGAAAGGAAGTCATCGGCATCTCGCGACTGTCTTTGGTTGAGTGTCGCGCGCGAGGATACGACGCACAGTCTTGCGTAACTGTCAACGTTGTACCCACTGGCGCGGCTTTCAAGTAAAGCACGGAAGCATTCGCTGGAAAGACATTCCTACGTTCGGGAGGCAGAAAAGCGACTCGGCGGCCAAGCTTGCGAGGGGAAGCGGGGCGTGCCCCTCCCTTCGGTCGGGCCGGGCTTTCGTGCTGCGCATGGAGCCCGCAAGCGGTCTCCACCCTGTCGGGCTTCAATCCCTCACGCAGCTGCTGCCTGGCTGAGACCGGATCGGTTGAGGTGTGCTGTTCGCTACCGCTCCAGCACTTCGCCTCGGCGATGCCATCGGCTTTGGCGGAGACCACTGACTCTATTTCTCTCGATCCCTGTAGCGTAACCGAGGGGTCCCGCCGCCCCGTCAAGGGCTGCGCCGTGCTCGGGCAACGACACCGCGTCAGCCGCAGGGCTGATGGTCAAGCCAATCCAGGCAGGGATGGAACCTCAGCCCCGCGTCTGCCGCAGCGCCGTCACCCTGCGCGCGGCTTGTGGCCTCTGGCCAGGGCTTCGCCCCCCTTGACTGGTCTCCCCCCTCGTTCCCTGTCGGGGGTCGAGAGAGAAGCGTTGCGACGCCGGCTCTCGACGATGCCGGCCTCTCACGTTCCGGACGGCAGACCGGAATGGAAAAGAGGGCTTCGGGTAACTCGACAAAACGACAGGAGATCGACCATGACCACGACCAACCCGTACGCAGTGACGAACCGGAACACCCTGGCCGCCGCTTACTGGATCATCCCCGGCGACGACGGGCAGCCCAAGCCGATGAGCTCCGGCGAGATCAACCGGCAGACGCTGGCGCTGACCAACCTCCACGGCCTCTCCGACTACCACCGGGGCACGCTGTCGCTCAAGCTGAGGCAGGCACGGGAGGCCGCCGAGCTGACGCTCAAGCACCACCGCCAGATCAAGCCGCTGATGAGGCACACCGGGCTGACCTTCGAGGAGGCAGCCGACAGGTTCGAGGCGCAGGTGAAGAACATCCTGACCGACGCCAGCTTCGCCGACTGGGACGGAGCGCTCGCCTGGTGCCAGATCCAGGCAGTCTACGGCGTGTGCTTGAATGCACACAGTAACCTGAACACCACCGCCGACCAGCTGGGCAAGCTGGCTGCCGAAGGCAAGGCGCTGGCCCGCGAGCCCCGCTTCGAGGGCAGCCCGCACGACGATGAGTTGGAGCGGCTGCGCGAGCGGTACCGCAAGCTCGACAAGCAGCATGCGTACTGGGAGTGGAAGTTGGAGGCGGCGACCGAGGCCTACCGCCGGATCGTGGCAACGGTGCAGGTGACCGATGCCGGGGACGTCGGGATGTTCAGCAGCCTGGCGTCGGAATGGAAGCCGCCGGTTGGGAAGCAGAAGGCCAGCTGGAGGCGGGCTGCGAAGGAGGCACGGACGAAGTCCGGGCTAAGCGCAGCTTAGTCCCGAGCCTGACAAGGAACGGGTGAGCAGGGAAAGGGAGAAGAACCCTGCTCACCCATCAGTCTTAGCCATCGTACCCATAGTGCTGCGTAGCCATAGACACTGCGTTAGCAAGAACACTCCCCACCATGGGGCGTGTGTCTGCAGGATAGCAGAACAGTTGCTAACCCGCACCCCCCCAATGGGAGAGCGTTGCGCTGCGCTGCGGCTGCTCATCACGGCCAGCCACGAAAAGATTTGAAAGGCTCACCACGTTGCGATGGCGACCCGCTTCCACTCCCCTGAACTAACGCACACATACAGGAACCCGGAGTCCCAGCAGATATCCCCGGCGTTGCCAGCCGCAGCCGCCGTCGCCGGTGTCTTGGCTGTGCGCAGCCGCAGCTTGTCGTTGGTGACATCGAGCAGGCCGGTGATCGCCGTGGTTCCCGTGATCGTCGTGGCTCCCGCTGCCAGCGTGCTGCTCAGCGTCGTGGCCCCGGACACAGCGAGCGTGCCGGTGCTGATGGCGTTGACCAGCCGGCTTGATACCGCCTTCGCCAGTTCGACCAGCGTCCACGAGACCTCGCGCTTGGCCGAGAGATCGAGGCCAACGACCGTGTCACCGTCCGCACTATCGGCTGAGGTGAAGGCAGGCAGGGCAATGAACTTGTTCGCCATGGGGAAACTCCTAGGCTGTCAGGGTGGTGAGTTGAGCGCCGGTCTTGGCGGTGGGCCAGAAGATCACCTGCTTGATCAGCCCGTCCAGCTGCCTGTTCTTGGTTGTATTTCTATTTCCAAGCTGCAACCCCGTCATCGTGGGCAGGGTGAGCACGCTGGTCTGTGCGGCACTGCCATTAACGGCGGCGATGAAGGCCCCGGCGGCGAACGAGCAGGCGATCTTGACGGTGGTGGCATAGGTGAACAGCAGCTCAGTGTCGGCGCTGGCAATGCTCATGGCGGCGCAGACATTGACCGCTTCGTTGAGGCGGAGGATCAGCCGGTTGGCATCGGACCCGTCGCTCATCTCGAGGATGCGCGGGAAGGAGGTGTTGACGTAGGCGATGCTGGCGTGGACGTAGAAGCTGCCGGTGCTGTTGCTGAACCACGTGCCCGACAGGACCGCCGGGCTGAGCGGCACGGTGACATCGACGCTTGCGTCAACCAGCATGCCCGACGCCGAGGGCACCGCCGTCCCGGTCGCTCCGCTGACCAGCTGCGCCAGCGTGCGGGCGACTGGTGCCGCTGCGGCTGCGGTGCTGGCAGCGTAGGTCGAGGTGGTGAAGTCCAGGTAGAGCGAACTGCCGGACGGGTAGGGCGAGGCAGCGGCTGCCAGTCCGACGCCGGGCTCGAGGCTGAGCCCAAGACTCAGCACTACCGATACCCCACTAGGTTGCTGGCCGTGGTGCCGGTTGACCAGACCAGCTTGCAGCGGATGGCAAGATCCTTGCCAGCAGGCACCGAGGTGAAGGTGACCGCATCGCCGTCGATGGTTGTCACCTTCACGTTGCCCGTGGTCCCGACATAGATGCCGGCGAAACGATTTTCGTTGGTGTCATGCGGCGTGATGGCCGCCGCCCCGGTGGGAATCCCACCCCTCTCAATGCTCATCGCCCTGCTCCTGAATTCTGCATGGACGCAGACCGTAGCACGCACACGCTCCTGTTCAGGTGGAAAAACAGGGGTTTTGTGTATTCGAAAATGAAACATCAACCCTCGGACCAAGCAAGCTTGGCCGATAGGAGATCGACGATGATCACGAACATGCCGGCGTTCAGACTGTGGCACCACACCGGGAAGCGGATGATCGAATGCGGGGCGGCATGGCCGAACCGGGCAGGCAGCGGGTTCAACTGCCAGATGGACTCACTGTTCGGGCAGCGGCAGTTCTTCCTGGTCCCCAACGTGGACCGGGACGGCAAGCCGCAAGGCGTGGCCCCATTCAAGATCTTGTACTCGACGGGGAGAGTCAGGTCGGACGGCGGCCAGCACACCCGGCACGTTGGCGTGGCCCATGTCAGCGGCGATCGCCAAGGCTATGACATCTACATCGCCGACCCCATTGCCAACCTGAAGCTGCACCTGCGCCCGATCGTCGAGCCAACAACTGCGGCGGCGAACGACGACGAGATCCCCGACAGTGATGAGATCCCCGATGGGGTTGGCGCCGTCAGCGAGGTGGCGTGACGATCGATCTCACCCCGGACCAGCTTTATGCGCTGGTCCGGACCTGCCGGGATCAGGCGCAGTTCTTCGTGCACGCCGCACAGCAGGAAGAGATCACTGGCTACTACGACTTCAGCGCCGACGACTACGCGCGGGCGGCACAGCTGACGGCGCTGGCCGACCAGATCCTGGCCGCCATCCAGAGTCAGGAAAAGATTTCAGCGTGAGGGAGGGCAAGCCATGGCCTGGGATTTCTACGTTCCGAGCGCCGAAGAGATCGAGTGGGCGGCACGGATACTGCGTGCGGCCGGCGCCATCATGATGCACCTCGGCGGCATCCTCATCCTTCTATTCTGAGGCCACGTCGGGCGGGCCACGACCACGAGACCCGCCCCTCGTGCAGGAGATCGACGAACCACCCCTCGGACCAAGACCACCGGTCTTGGCCGATCACTCGGCAGAGCAATGGAGTGGACCACCGATGGAGAACAGCATGACCGCAGCACTACAGGAATTCAATGAACCGACAGGTCTACCCGGTAAGTGGGACCTGGCGCAGCGGGTTACCTCCCGCATCATAGCCCAGTTGGAGAGCGTGCAGCCCGGCGACTGGCGCTGCCCGTGGTCGAGGGCAGGACAAGGCAAGCTGCCGGTCAACGGGTTCACCGGCAAGGCCTATCAGGGAACCAACACGCTACTGCTCTGGATCGAGGCAATGGAGCATGGCTACCAGTCCCACCGCTGGCTCACGTTCAAGCAGATGCGCCTGCTGGGAGGCAGACTGGATGACGAGACCCTGGCCCGGCCGAAGGGTTCGAAGGACTGCCTGTGTGTCCGCTATGGTACGTATCACAAGCAGGTACCGGCCTGGATAGACAAAGACGGACATACCCGCACCACCGACGAGGTGCCCTATGCCAAAAGCTTTTTCCTCTTCAACGTTGACCAGATCATCGGGCTCCCAGCGCGGCTGTACGAGGAGGACCGGCGGACCCAGCCGTACGGCGAAAGTACGCGGCAAACGATCCGTGACTTTGTCATCAAGGCAGGGGTCAACCTCCATCATGGCGGCGACCGCGCCTTCTACCGGCCGGCCACGGATCAGGTCGCAATGCCATACCTGTCGTGCTTCATCGAGGCCTCCGGAGTAGAGGGACCGGAGCATTACGACAGCACCCTGCTGCACGAGATCGTTCATTGGAGCGGACATCCGGGCAGACTGGCAAGGCCGGATCTCGGTGTCAATGACAAGGCTTCGTATGCCCGGGAGGAGCTGGTTGCCGAGTTCGGATCGGCCATCCTGTGCGCGTACTTCGGGGTGACCGGCCGGCTCCAGCACCCCGAGTACATAGCCAGCTGGTTGCAGGCCCTGCGCAAGGACACACGCGCCCTGTTCACGGCGACACGCATGGCCCGGCAGGCGTATGAGTTTCTGCTGGAGCGCGGATCGCTACCCCCTGCCGACGAGGCACCGACCCCCGAGTGCGTGGCGGCGGATCAACCCTCGATGGAAAAGAGGGAAGTCATGAAGTTTGAAAATCAGGAGAAGAAATCATGGGCTTGAAGCTGACGATCGACGTGACCGGCGTGGTGGTGATCGACCCGACCAACGCCGACGACATGCAGCTGCTGACGCTGCTGTCGCAGAAGCAGCTGCTGATCCGGCACTCGACCTACGACCTGACCGGCTATGTCGGGCAGCACTACGAGCCGGGCACCGTGACCATCGGCCAGCATGACGAGGGGACGCAGGTCCTGCCGAGAGGGACGCATGACCGGCAGTGGAACGCCTACGACGAGGAGCGAACCCGTAGGAAGGCCCAGGAGGTGGCTGTAAGCAACGCTGCCTGATAGGGCTGGATGCCCGTCAGAAGGGGGCTGTGTTGAGCGAAGCAGTTTCCGCAGGAAAACACCCATCAGAAATTTCGTTGGCCTCTACGGCCTTCTGACGGGCCTTCCTGCGGCGACGCTTCACGGTGTCGGAACAGGAAGGGGTGCAGTAGATGTTGGTTTCCCTCCAGGGGAAGAACTCCCGTTGACAAAGCGCGCAACACCGGATGGGCAGCTTCTTCTTCACCATCCGAACGCTTGCCTGTCTGTCGCAGAGCACGACCCGCCCATCATCGTAGACAGCCAGCACGGTTACACCGAGGGCAAGCTGATGCTCGGTCAACGCAGGCACCCCCACGAATGTCGAGGACACCCCCTTAACGTCGAACATGGAAACATCCCCGGCCTTGATCGCCACGAGATCGACGCCGCCAAAGGCCGAGACATTGCGGAACACCTCATAGCCCTGCTGAAGCAGCCAGCAGCACGCAACCATCTCAGCCCAAGCGCCCCGGTGTTTCAGTTCGGCAGCCTGCCGGTTAAAATACAAGTCAGTCATGGCCCCGCTCCTTCTCAGCGTGGTTGTGGCAAGGGCCGGGGAGGTGGTGACACACTTCCCCGGCCCGCAAATTCTATCACACGGAACCCCCTTGCTCACCAGCGAGGGGGTTTTCTTTTGCCAGGGAGATCTGCATGACTGAGTTCTCACTGACCGACGACGAGATGACCGAGTATGACCGGCTGTGCCTGCGCCACGACGAGATCGGCGACATGGCCCCCGAGGAGCGGGAGTCCAGACGGGCGGAACTCGACGCCGAACAGCGCTGGATCGAGGCCCGGCTGGCCCGGCTGGACCGTCAGGTAAACCATCCACCAGCGGCACCGCCCGATCCCGAGTTGGCCGCCCGGCTGAGGATGTGGGACGAGGTGATTGCCGCACGGCGGGCCGCCGGCCTGCCCATAGTCGAGGAGGAGGAACCGTTTTGACCCTGACAGCGAGCGACGTGAGCGACGCGGTCCTCGAGGGACTGCAAAAACTGACCGGCTACTCGGGCGTCCGGGATGCCCTGGCCGAGTTGGAGAAGTGGGAGGCCCGGCCCGACCACCGAAACTTTGACCTGATCCAGCGGCTGATCCACTTCGCCATCTCCGTCGCCGAGACCGAGGTGGCCCGGCTCGACGACGAGGAGGAGAACAATGCCAACCAGCAGTGGGAGGAGGATCACTGGTGACCCCCCATGAACTGATCTACCTCGAGCTCACGGCGTTCCTGATTGAGCTGGCGGCGGAGGTTGATCCGGCGATGCATGATCGCATCTGGGATCGGCTGGTGGCGGTGGACCAGCGGCTGCGGGCGCTGATGGCGGGGTCGTCAGGTGACGATGGACCTGCTGCTTTATGGCGGCAACAGCATCGAGCTCTGCCTGGGTTGGTCGGACCCGGCCCCGCTCCATCCACTCAGCCTCACGCTTCACCGCCGCGTTCCGGTCCCGCATCTGGACGTTCCGATGCCACTTCTCGAGACCGTCCACCACTGCGTGTCGTTGATCAAGCTCCTCCTGAATGAAGGCGCGGAACTCGGCGACACAGGGCAGGCGAGGGTAGGCGTGGTGCTCGATGATTTGTTTGTACGCCATGACGAATAGATCGGGAGGCCACCCCGCCATGATCTCGAGCGAGATCTCGAAGGCCGGACCCTTGGGCATGTTCACGCCCTTGAGTTCGGCCAGCGAGATCATCCCCTCAACGATGGCATCCGAGTTGTCGGCCGGGCGCAGGTCCTCTCTCGCCTCGGCAATGAGAAGCGGCAAGTCCGGTTCGATATCGCTGACCGGCAGGTCATACCACGCCACGTCGCGCACGCATTCGAGCTTTGAGTAAATCGCCCGTCTGTCGATTCTCCTCGAGCATCCGCTCACGCCGTTGTTCTGCATTCGACGGGTAATAACGTCCGGAGGAAGGCTGTCCGGCATGGCTGCTCTCCTTGAGGAATTTCTTGTGATCGTCCCGCAGCCACTTCTTCCAGGCTGCCTCTGGGTCAGCCCAGCAGTAGCCCTTCGCTTGGCACTGCAGGACAAAGCTCTGCGTGAACTGGTCGATGTCGCAGTTGGGATAGGTTTCCAGCCCCCACTGCAGGGCGGCGGCACTCGGCACCCAGTCGGTGGGGACTGGCTGCTTGCCGAACGGCACCACTACCCTAGCCTGAACATCTTTGCGCGGAACGTCTTCCTCGCGCGCGGGTGTGGGAGTGGTTGATTCTTGTCTAGAGTTTGTGTCGTCCTCATTGACACGGTTGAGTCCGTTTTGTTGACACAGCTCCTCCACTGAGTCAGTTTTATTGACACAGCTCGGCAGGCTGTAGACGTTGGGCATGACCCCGCCCCTGCTGCTCCGGCGGTGGGTGATCTTGATCCGGCCCAGCTTCTGAAGCCGCAGCAATGCCGCGTTGACCCACTGGCGGGTGCGCCTGGTCCTGGTTGCCAGAGTCGCCTGGCTCGGCCAGCAGGTGCCGCCGGCATCCACATAGCCATGAAGGATCACGAGTAGCCCGAGGTCTGCCACATCCAGACCGTCGAGTGACGGATCCGTGAGATCGAGGCAACGGGTCATGCGTCCTCCATGCCGCGAGGCAGCAGGAGGGTGAATCCGTAGAGGTCGAGGTTACATTCATCGGTCTCACGGTTCTGATAGGGCTCGATCTTGAGCGGGGTGAAGAAGAACCGGCCAGCCATGCGGTTGCAAACTTCCATCACCCACTCGGGCGTCTGCTCGAGATCCCGCGCGATCTCCTCGAAGTCGCCGAGAAACTGCATCTTGCCGCCGCTCGTCTTCGCAAGCGCCATGAGTACGGCGTGCTCCTCCATGCCATGGCAGGCATGGGAGACGGCGATCAATCGACTGAGGGTAAGCTCCATGCTCGGTCTCCGTTGGTTCGGAGCCGACACGTTGTTGGGAGTGAGGGACTGAGGGGACTTGCGCGAAATCCAAGACGCACATATCTTGGACGCACGGTTCCTTCAGCCGATTTCCTTGCAACGGTGGCGGCTGGAATAGACAGGTCGGAGTTCACAGCTCCGGCCTGTCGCCGTATTAGGGCACAGGCTCGGGGGAGTGGCAATGTCCCGCATGGTTAGCGGACCACTTCGATCTCGATCCCATAGATCGCCTCCACCACCGCCCGTCTCAGCCTGCTGGCCGTGTCATCCATCCCCTTGAACTCCTCGACCTTCCGGATGCCGTTCTCGATGTAGGCGAAGTCGGCGGTGTAGCGGCAGGCCCGCCCCCGAGGATACCCGGCGCTGCGGATCCGGATCGGCTTGCCGTCAATCACCAGCGGGAACGGAACCTGCCGGCGCAGGAGCGTGATCAGCCCGGCCCGCTCAAGCAGCCTCAGCTCGAGCCAGCGCCTCAACTCCCCCTTGCTGTGGAACTGCACGCCCTCGTGCATGACCGGCTCGTTGCCGTACTTGGTCGGGCGGATACGCTGAGGCGGTAGGCCGGGTGTCGGGAACATGGAAGCCCTCTGGCTCGACGACGGTGAGCAGCAGCCCCAGCGCCTCGGCCCAGCACGCCAGCACGAAGCCGGTCGGGCGGTACTTCAGGCACTCGAACTTGCCGACCTGGCCGGCCGCCAGACCAACCCGATCATCCAGTTCCAGCTGGCTCAGGCCGAGGGTAATCCTCCGCCTGGTCAGGCTGGCGACGATGGCGGTCCAGCGGTCGGCTTCGCTCGGCACTCTCGATTGGTCGAACATCGGGATCCACTGCTCTGAGGGGGGTACTCTGCGCGGCGGCAGACTATGACCACAAGCCCTAAATATTTAATTTGCCGAGTGCGCCGCACTCATCCCACTGTTGGCATAGGACTTCAAATGCCGGGCGGGAGACGGGTGATGGCAAGGCCACACGACAGAGAGGCGCGAACTATTTTGCTCAACTGGATCAATCAAACACTCAAGGAGAAGGGCTGGCGCGCGTATAACTGGACGCTGGCCGCCGAGCTATCGGACACCTCGCTGACACGCTTCCTGAAGAACCCAACAACAGCGCACCTGCCGTCAGCATCGACGCTGATTGCTTTGGCTCACGCAGCGGAGTCTAATCCGAACCTACTAGAAACAAAGAAGATAGAACTTGGCAAAAAATTGCCGTTACTTGATGGCAAGTTGCTAACACTAATGGCTTCTTGCTCTGTGGACTTGGATGGGCTGACGATCAGACAGGAGATCGAACAGCTCACCGAGCGGAGAACAACAGTCGTGTCGTATGATACCAGCAGTCGAGCCTTCGCAGTCGAGTGTGAGACCCGAGCAATGAATGCGGCAGGCTTGTTGCCGGGCGATCATCTGATTTGCGAACCGCCGGAGATAGTACCCCCAAGGGTCGGCGATACTGTCATTACCCTATCGAGTAGTGGCGAGGTCCAACCGCTGCGCTATGCCGGCGACTGGCTCAAGCCGGTCAGCACCGACAGCAACTGCGAGCCGGTGCGGTTCGCCGAGACCCCGGTCTACGGTGTGGTGGTGCAGATGTCGCGGCCGATGCGACCAATGGATCCCCCGAAAGATAAAGTAAATGGAAAAGAGACGACTCAATTGATTGAAATAAAAACAGTCAGTTTGCTGCCGACAGACTAACATCTGCTTGCTGGTCTGCGCTTCAGCAGATAGACTAGGGGCAATCCCGTGGTGGAGAGCCCCCTATCGTTTCGCTCCTTGACTGCCATGGCTTTGTCCATGGCCTTTTTTTTGCCCGCACCCAAGACCAGAAGGAGGACAGACCGTGCCGATTACTGAGCAGCAGAGAGCGGAGCGGGTCGCCTATGTCGGGAGTTCGGACGCCCGGAAGCTGATGTCGGGCCAGTGGCTCGAGCTCTGGCAGCAGAAGACCGGCCGGCGGGGCGACGACGATCTCAGCCAGAACGTGCTGGTTCAGATCGGCATCGCGACCGAGCCGCTGCACCGGCAGTTCTACAGCTGGAAGACCGGGGTCGAGGTGCTGCCCGTGCCCGAGACCCAGCGCATGATGGCGCACCCGCACATCTGCGCCAACCTGGACTACGGCACCTTCTCTGACCCTAAGCTCGAGCGCTGGGACACCCCGATGGAGGCCAAGTTCAACGCCGGGTTCGCCTCGCTGGCCGATGTCATCGAGTATAACTTTTGGCAGATCCAGCATCAGTTGTTGGTGACCGGCTGCGGCCAGGCGGTGCTGTCCCTGATCCAGCCGAGACAGGACGGCTACAGCTTCGCCGTGATCGCAAGAGACGAGGCCCGCATCGTCCAGCTGGAAGAGACCATCCACGCCTTCTGGTGGTATGTCGAGCAGGACGAAGCGCCGTCGCAGCAGGATCCCGTGGCGTCGCCGACCGTGGCCCGCCAGAAGATCCTCGACATGTCGCTGAACAACAGCTTCGTGTCCCTTGCTACCGTGATACTTGAACATCGGCTGGCCGTTCAGGCTTCCAAGAACGCCGAGTCAGACCTCAAGGGCAACATGCCCGAGGACGCTCAGCTGGCCTACCTGCCGCCGCGCGATGGCAACCCCGGATTGGTGCTGTCGCGCGA
>Ga0307411_10000043_pt1 | contig 38307 bp, 68 predicted proteins | sample DK1Ometagenome_2_FD_203712 | JGI IMG/M metagenome (GOLD analysis project Ga0307411, IMG submission 203712) | Maize rhizosphere microbial communities from greenhouse at UC Davis, California, United States - DK15-O-1 | ecosystem: Host-associated > Plants > Roots > Rhizosphere > Soil | place: USA...
GATCCGGGGTTTTCGAGCAGCGCCTTGACCACTGTGCGCGCGCCGAATGTCGTCTTGGCGCTTCGGTTGGCTCCTAGCAGCAGCAAAGTCCGGTATTCCCTCCACATGTCCCAAGAGCGCTGCCAATTCGGCAGCAGGAAGCCGTAGCGGAACGGGTCTTTCTGGCTGTTCTCGATCGCCTCGTGATAGGCTTGATGAAGCTCAATCAACTCCTCCGGCTCCATCACCGCCATTTCCTCGTCCGAGGGCGGTTTCAGCAGTTCATGTTTCTGCCACTCGATCATTTCACGACTTCGGCTTCGATCGCTTCGCCTTTGAGCTTCTGGGTAGCTCGCGCCCTTGCTGCCTCGATCATCTTGGCGGCGTCATCCAGTGAAAGGCCTACCCGGTGCTCCACGATGTTGGTTGCCACGCCGGAAAGCGCCGCGGCCTTGTCTACGCTCACGCCTGCGAGAATCGCCAAGTGATTGATGGGGGTAGCATCGAGCAGATTATTATCCTCCATTAGTCGCTCTAGCCGCTTCTCCAGCACCACGGCGGTCTTCTTCGCGATGTTGGTGAACCGCTTCGCCAGCTCGGGCCGGTTGTGCTCCAGCGTGGGCGCATTCGCCATCGCCAGCCGGTCGAGCTGGATCTTCATGAACCCGCACTGACGGGCGATCTCGTTCTTGCTCAGGTCGGTCTCGCTAAGGAGGTAGAGCGCCCGGGCGGACGCCTCGGGGAACTTTGCCTCCATGCACATCGCCTTGGTGGGAGTGCCTCCATCGCCGCCCATGGTGAGACTCGCCCGCTTGGCAACGACTTCGCGCCATTGCTGCATCACCTCGGGCTCCGCCCATTCTCCCTGTGGGATGATTTCACTCATTGCGTCGCTCCATTCGGAAAGTAGTTCCCCTTGATCGGCTCGTAGCCGAGGAAGTATTTTGTCTCCCCCTGCAACCGCGTCGTCTGGTTGATGCGGTCAGCCCGGCGGCCCTTGAAGATGTTCGTGGCATCGCGGATGCCGTCTTCCATGAAAAGCGGGTTCATGTCCTTCTGTGCCTTGGTCATCAGGCCGAACACTGTGTTGATGAAATTCTTGTATTCCGGGGCGTTCACCGCGCCGTATTTCTCGGCGTAGAAGCTGTCAGTTTTCTGCCCGGCCCGGTGCAAATCCATCACCGCCTGCACGTCGGCGAGGATCGCTTTCACATCCCCCTGGTATAGCTTTTGCCCGCGTGCCGATGCCGCACGCTCGTTGGCGTTCTTCATGAGCTGGGTGACACTCATGGTCTCGAAAACGAGGTTGCCCGCCTTGGTGATTTTCACGCCGACCGGCACCACTTCGCGGAAGGTCGCCGGGATCGAGTCGTAAACCTTCTTCCCTCGCGCCGACGTGCGGATGGCGGGCTGATAGATCATTGCGAATGACTCGCCGCCCTGACGCTTGGCTGCGTTGTTCAGCATGCGAAGAACGGCCACCTGCTTCTTGTTGAAGACGCCCGAGTCTTCGAGCGCCTTGATCTGCTCCGGTGTCAGGTGGGTTCCGGTCCACTCGCCATTCTCTCCCGGCTTCATCGCGCCCTCTGGCATCGCCTTGCCGTCACGGATGTTCTGCGCGGCGATCTCGCGCAGTGTTGCGCCGATGGCTTCGCGCTTCACGTAGGTCGAGCGGTCCAGGTATTCGGGATTCCCGTCCTTGTCCAAGATCGGCTTGCCGTCTGCATCTGTCTTCAGGTCCGCGAACATCGCCTCCACCATCGGCTTGTTTTCCTTGGTGATGGTGAGTTCGGTTCCGGCATCCTTGCCCTTCGCTGCCTTCTTGACGGGTGACGTTTCACCGGCCTGCTGCCGCATCATGTCGCGCACCATCTTGCGGGCTCCTGGGATCTCGCGGATGCCATCAGCCAAGAGCCCCGTGCCTTGCACGATGTTCCCCTTGTGATCGACCGCGCCGCCGAGCTTGAGGAATAAGTCGCGGACGAATGGCGTCTTGGAAATCGTCTGCTCGACCACGTTGCGGAAGATCCGCTCAACCGGTGACCGGCTTGCGTATTCCGATAGCTTGCCGGATTCCTGCATGCCAAGGACGTGATCGACGCTGGACTCGATGAAATACTCGATGGCGAATTGCTCGGGTGACAACGCCGCGCGTCCGTCCCGCTGGATTCGCTCGTTATAGGCATCCATCGCCCGCTTGAAGTGAGGATCGAGCGTGCCATCTGCCGAGCGGAACAATCCACCGGTTCCGGGTGCGCCTACAAGCATCGCTTGAATGCCGTCTTCCATCTGCCCCTTGATGAGCACATGATGAAGCATCTCATGGGTCGCCAGTTGTCGCAGCGGGTTGCCGGACTCGATATTGATCGTCTGCGTGAGCGTGGTTGGGTCGTAGTTGCTGACCCCTCCGCGCTGGAGTTTGATGGTTAGCGATGGATTATGCGCGGCATAGCTCGCAATCGTCTTCCGGACGCCCTTCCCAAGCGAGTTATAAACCGCCTTCTGAGCCGGATCGAGGGCGTTGCGGTAGTTGATCTCGTCGCCGATCACTTGACGCTGCTTCTGTGCAAGCGAGCCATTCACCAGTGATCCGGCAGCAGCCCCCGTCGCCGCGAACACCAAAGAACCAGCAGCGGCGCGGGTGATGATATTCGGGTCGATCTCCCCGCCAGCGGCGAGCGATTCAAAGGCGAGATTCACCGGGAAAGCAGCGGCTGCACCCTTCAGCGTGTTTCCCGCGAAGCCAACCGGCTTCATTACCTTGCCGCCGAGGGTGAAGCTGTCCATCAGCCTGCCAACGGCTTGTGTGGCCTTGCCAGCGGCAGCGTTCTGCCCCACACGCCGCCAGAATGGCAGCGTGGCGCGTGTTTGCAGCACTTCCTTGCCGACGATCCGCGACAGGTTGCCGACTTGCTTGAGAACAGGACCAGCGGCGAGCATTGCGGGCACGGCAAACAGCGGATTTGCGGTGACACCGAGAGTAGCGGCGGCAGTTCGGGCAATCGTCTTGCCTGCATCCGTGAATCCGACCGCGTCCAGCGAGCTTTTGAGGTAGTCGTCGCCCTTGGTGAGCAATTCTCCGGTGCGATCGAGCAATTCGGCGACCGCATTGAACGGAACCGCCTTCAGTTGGCGCGCGGTTTCCATCGCTCCCATGATTCGCTCCGCTCCTCCCGCCTTTCTGGCGAGTTCCTGAGCCTTCAAAGCGGCGGCTTCCGCTTCGGCAGTGCGCAATCCAAGCAGCTCGGTCGCGCGAGCGCTCCGGGATGCTGCATTCTGGCCTAATTGCCGGGCCATGGTCGCCGCTTCGTGGTCGCCGATGGCCGCAAGCTGCTCCGCGCGCTGCAATGCCATGCCGGTCATCTCGTCCGAGCGAGTCGCAATGTTTTTCGCGAGCTGCACGGCGGCAGCGGAGCGGGTCGCCTCAGCCGATGCCCTCGCGGCGTCATCCACCTTGTTCGCCAGCCGCATGAAAAGCGACGGGCCTTGCGCGCCCTTCGAGGCGAAGAAACCCGCGCCAAATCCGGCGTAGTTCGCGGGGTCGAGCACGAGGCTGCCGAAGTTTTCGCCAGATGCTTCCAATTCTTCGGCCCTCTCGTCACCGCCGACTTGTGCAACCCGCTCGGCGCGCGACTTGTCCATCGATTCGAGCACGTCAGCGGAACCAACGAGTCCGCCGACGAACTCGCCGAACTTCAGGTCTCGGATCTCATCCTTGGCGCGCATGTAGTCCTGCTTACTGGCGTATCCAGCAACCTCGTCCTGTTCTTCGTCGATGATGGCCTTGTCGAAAATCCGCTTGGCCCCTTCACCAAGGTATGCGCCGTTCTTCATCGCGCCCATGATCGCGGCATCCTGCTCAAGCTTCAGTTCGGCTGCGGCTTTGTCCGAAAACAGGCCAGCGGTTTGATTCCACGCCATACGTCCGGCTGACTTCACAGCGCTGCCAATCGCTCCGGCCACGCCTTCGACGGCTCCGCCAAGGGTGATCTCCTCATCATCGAGCAACCCGGCCTTGTCCGCGATGATGAAGCTCGGAAGGTTCTCCTGTAAAAGCAGGGAATCGCGGTCGAGCGAGAACGCCCGGCCCTTCTCGGTAAGTTGGCCCTGTTGGTCCATCAGCCCGCGATCGGCCAGCAGTAGGAAGTCTTCGCCAAGCTTGGTCGGCTCGCCGTTCTCGTCGGCATAGCCTCGCGCAACCCATCCCGCCCGGGTGTCGAGCGGGGCGAGTTGCGGCACGGTGGCGAGGTGTTCGCCGATCGCTTCCTGTTCCAGAAGTGCAAGGTTGTCGGCCATGTTATTGCGCTGGGATCATCGCGCGGAGACGGTCGGCAGCGGACGGGGCATTAGACGCAGCTGATTCCCCCATGCCATTGCGGATGATCTGTTCGGCCCGAGCGATGTAGCGCGCCCAAACCTCCGGAGAATCCGTGGTTTTTGGGCGGCGGGAGAGGAGCATCTTCATTTCATCCTCAGATACTGGCTTCAGATCTTTCGCCGCGTTGAGTAGATCCGTTTCCAATAGATCAAGCTGAAGCTCGCGCTGATTGGCTACAGTCTCCGGTGAATTCCCGAGATTTCCCCCAGACATGTAACTCATCCATGATCCGACGCCCTCGCCAAATCCAACGGCATCCTTCAGGGCGGCAGTCGGAGATCCATCAGGATTCTTGTATTTCGAGATTACGCCAAGGACTCGCTGCGAATTCGACTGCTTAGCATTCGCTTCGCGACCCTTCGCTTCAGCTTCCACGCCTTGCCCCTTGGCTGCCGCTTCTTTCTCTGCGATCTGGAGTTCAAGAAGGCGCTTTTCTTCGGGTGATTTTGCGATTGGCGGACGCGTGGTGGAAGCGCCTGCCTGAATCCGCACAGAGCCTTTCGGATCACCTCCGAGGGCAGCGTAGTATTCGCTGACCTTGCCCGGCCAGTAGCCATTGAGTCCGCGTGGATCATTGCCAGCGCCTTTCGGGGCGTAGATGCCGCCAATCTCGGGAATCGTCGAAGCTCCTTCGTAGTGACCGCCGGGCCGGGTGAGCGAGCGCGCCATCGCCTCGATGCTTGCTGGCACGCTGGCTTGTCCGGTCGGACCCTTGCTGTCCGAAATGCCCATCGCGTTGTTCTTGTTTCGGAACGCGTTGGAAGTGCCATTAGCCGTCTCGTGCATCGATATTGCAGCGAGGAATTTCGGATCGACGCCGTATTTCCGGCCTGCCGCCTCGAAGTCGGCAGCGTAAGGCGCAAGGTTCCTCGGAAGAACTCCCGCAAGACTGGAGGTGGCAGGGTCGGCGCGAACCGGGACAATGTCCCATGTTCCTTCCTCCGTGTTGTAGCGGGCGCTCGCCTTGCCGGGAGTGCCGTCAGGCATCGTGATTGGAATCTCGTTAAACGTCGGCTTCTCTTTCTGGGGAAGCATGGAGGTGAACGCTTCGGACAGGCGGCGCTTGGCTGCCGGGGTTCCCTCGCGCAGCGTTTTGATCATCGACTGGCTGGAGATAGGCGCAGGCTGGCCCTGCCCCTCCATGGCCTGCGCGATGCTGATTGAGCGCTCCAACAGAAGCGGCGAGGTTTGCGCCAAGATTTCATCCTCGGCGGCCTTCTCCTGCTGCCCGGTTGCCCAGTTGGATTCAAATACCCGTCCCTCACGCTCTGCTTTCGCAAGATTCGCCCCAGTGGTTTGTGCATCCAGATCCAAGCTGCGATCCGCGCGGTTGCTCTGCGCCAAATCAAGATTGTAGTTCCGATCCGATTCGCCCTTGCGGATATAGGCGTTGATCAGGTTGGCCGATTCCTTGCCGAGCGATGCGCGCTGCGATAGAGGAACCTCCTCGTTGTCCATCTCGGCGAGAATCGGGTCCAATTTATTCCCTATCTCGGGATAAAGCACCGCCATCGCCTTCGCCAACTCCTTGCCGGTCTTGAGGTCGTCCTTGTATTGCTTGCGCTGGTCGACCAGATCAACCAATCCCCCCGTGGCAGACTTGAAGGCGTCGACATTGGAGGCTGCCATCTTCCATGCGCTGTCTCCGACCGATGAGTAATCGATCGGCACCCCGTATGCTCCTTGTCCGAGTAGTGCCATATCAGTTGATCTTGTCGTATCGAACGCCCTTCCATCCTCCGCTCAGGATGGCCAAGGCGTCCGGTTGTTTCTTCTCCACGTCCTGCGCCATCACGCCCATTTGCGTCTTCGGAGAGCCCTTCATCTTGTAGGTGTAGATCGGCAGGCCCGCATCAGTCTTCCCGACCTTCTTGATGTCCTCCTTGAGCCGCTTGTCAGAAAAGGCAGCCGCCGCCGAAAGCACGCCATTGAGAACCATTTGAGTGGTTTGCGAAGACTTCGCGTTTTTCGCGTCTGCCACGTTGGATTGCCAGTTCGCGAGGTTCGCGGAATTCTGCTGCCCGAGCTGGATTCCTGCCCCGGTGTCGATAAGCTGCGGCGTGTTCGTGCCGATGGCTTGCTTGCCGCTGTTGAGGTAGTCTTGGCCGAGTGCGACCGATGCGGGCGCGCCGGACAGGATTCCGAGTGCCGGATCTGAGAATTGCTGCGACATTCCGAAGGCCGACGCGCCAAGTTGCGTGGCTTCTTGTCGACGGGCTGCCCTGAAGTCCTCGCGGTTCATTGCTTCGCTGACGACCGAGACGTTGTCATTAACCCGGCCCCGGGCTCCGAAGGATTCGCGAGCCATCTGGTCCGCATTGCGCGCGTCTTCGAACGAAAGCGGGCCATTCGCGCGGGCATAGGCTTGATCTGCCATCTGTCCGGCGTTCGCCACGGTTCGAGCACCCACCGGATTCACGCCGCCCAACAACGAGAGCACGTCGCCGGTATTGCCGCGCATGTTGGCGATCTCCGAAGTGCGGGCCTGTTCAAGCTGCTGTTGACTCTGTTCGTTAGCCTGCGAGCCAAGGCCGTAGAGCCCGGCTTGGCCGCTGGTTCCGCCAAGCATCCGCGAGATGTCGGCCAAATTCAGGTTGCCGAACTCAGGCCGATACTGTTGCTCAAGGCTATAAACGGACGGCAACGCGCCTTGTAGCCCGGTGACGTATTTCTGAAGATCCTTCCCCGGATTGTTCTGCGGCGGTGGTGGTGTGGATGCGCTACCCATGGCGGTTCAGGCGTTCGAGATTGATGACGTGACGGCGCGTGTCGCCTTTGAAGGCGCGCTCGAAGGAAAGGGCTTTGTATCGGTTGGCGTTGAGTTTCGCGCAGGCTTTGAAGTCCCCGGCGAGCATCTGGACAAAGAACGCGCCGTTCGCTTCGGGCCAACCCATGCAAAAGAAATCAGCGTTGCTTTGGACCTCCCCAACAGCGAGGCAATGCGTGAGGCTGGCGTTGAAATCAGCGCCATGCTGCTCGTAGGTTCGCATTGCTGTGAGGAGTGGTTCATTCACTTCCAGTAAAGATTACCCGGCTTAAAGCCACCTGCTGGCCTGCGGTCTTCGGCCCAGTTGTAGAGCTTGTGCGCGAATTCCCAAATTCGGCTCATAACGATACAGTAGATCAGCTTTTTCATGCCAGTTGTCCGTGGACTTTGAAGCCGACTTTTCGGCCAGTTGCTTCGGTGACTCCGATCTTGAAACCGCCGGTTGTCTTAGTGTGAACCGCCGGAGCATTGCCCACGCTGGTCGAGTCCTCGTAGAAGACATCCACCGCATAGTTGGCGTTTGCCATGGCGTTCGTGAAGGTGATGACGCGGTCTGATCCGCTCTCAGTCGCGCTGGCGACGTTGAGCGAGCCGCTGTCGAGCGCGGCACTGCCATTCACGGCTGAAACCACGCCATAGGCTTTGCAGACGCCGGGATGATACTTCAGCACGGACGGACTGACGAAATGGTCAGCGGTCTCGCTCTGCATGTCGGCTTGGACGGCGCGGTCTGCGCTCTTCGTCGCGGCCCATGGCAGGCAGCCAGTGGAGAAGTGTTCCTCATCGATGAATCCTGCCGCACAGTGCTCCGAATCGATGGCGTCGTCGGCGACTTTCGTGCCGTTGATGATGTCGTTTTCCAGCGCAGAGCGAGGAATGGACAGCCCGCCGTAGTTGGAAGCCCCAAGCACTCCGACTGACAACACGCCGCTCGAAAGCGTGATCGTGGTTCCATCCGCAGAGTCGGAGCCAAGCCGGAAGCCGCTGGTGATCTCATTCAGGCGCGCTGACGTGACCTGAAGGCCGCTAGACCAAGTGATTGTGGTGGTGGCGTAGCTCATGACTGGCTGACGGTGCTCTTGTTCGTTGGGTCCGCCTCGACGTGCAGGCTCTTGATCTTCGGGCGACCCTGTGTCGGCGTGATCGTGACACTCGCCGAGTGACCCCGGTAGCCTCCGACACGCACCCGCTGGCTGTAGCCTTCGCCCGCATCGAGCGATTGGCCTTCAAGCGTGGAGAAGGCTCCTAACAGGACGGCGGAATCCGGGTTGTCGGTCGCAAATTCGATCTCGTAGTCGCAAGATTGCGAGGCTGCTTCGGCTTGGATCTGGATTCGCTTCCATCGCTTTCGATCCGGCATGCCTGCATCGTAAGCGCGGGTCTGAAGCGACGAGGAAACGGGCACCAACTCGACCGAGGCTCCCGGAGTGAGCGCCAGTTCGTCCGAATCCGAATCCGCAGCGTCCAACTTGTGAACCCCGCCGTTGGAATTCACCGCGTAGAGGTCATTTCGCTCGCCTGCGCGGGCAATGTGGAAGTTCAGGATGTTCCAGCGGCCATCATCGACGGAATCGAGCGACTCCCAGCCGGAATTCTGGAAGTTGTAGACCAAAATCGCGTTGTTGCCGGTCGCATCACCCGCTCCAGCCGTCGAATCGAGCGGCACGGCGAGGTAATATCGGTTCCCGAAGTAGGCTCCGACCGATTGGCCTGCCAAATCCGAGTTGATCCGGTCGATGATCGGTTGAATCGAGTCGGAGAGAGGCAGGTCAGCACCCCGGAGGTTGAATTGATCGAGGAATTCGATCGCATAGACCCCGTTGTCCGACAGGAAGAAGATTTGCGCCCCGTGCTGGACGATGGACTTGCGCGCCACGCACCCGATTTCACGGGTTAGCTCGGTGCGGGTCATGTCCGATAGCTCGCCAGAGACCCCGCCGAACAGGTGGATCGAGTTCCGCATGAACGCGAGCAGGTAGTCTTGTGCAAATGGCTGTGCGCCGACCAAGAAATCCGCCGTCCCATTGGTGACTCGAGACTGGTTCTCGATCACGTCGTAGGTGTCGTCATCGAGGATGTCGGAGAAGACGAGCTCGTCGCGGACATCGCGGTCAACGTAGGTCGGTGATGCGGTCGTTCCGCTCTGCGAGTAGCGGTATGGCACCACGGCGCGGCCTTGGAAGTAGATGCCCCACGGCGCAGCAGGCTCGTGCATGAACCCGGCACCTACCGAGACCTGCTTTCCGATGGTCAGCGTGTCGGCCCCGATGGTCGATAGGTCCTCAATCGGGATGTAGAAGCTGATAGCCGAAGCGGTGGCCGTGGTGACGACGAACGAGCGCCCGATGTAGGGGACGAATGACGCGCAGGTGGCACCGTAAATCTTGATGGTATCACCGGTCAGGACGGTCGTGTTCGTCAGACCGGAAACCGTGCAAAGGCCGGAGACCACATCGACATCGCCAGCGGTCTCGGTGAATACCTGGGGCTGGGTGAAGGTTCCCGCCTGTGCCTTGGTGAAACCCGCTGTGGCCGTGCCGGTGTTGTCCGTGTAATTCTCGTCCGCCGCAACCAGAGCAAATGTGAAGGTGTCCGCAGTCGGGGTGCTGGCGACGGTCTTGGTGCCGTTCGGGTCCGTGGTCACGTAGCCAATCCCAGCCAACGCCACGGAATCGCCGGTCGTTAGTCCGTGATTCTTGAGCGTGACAGTCACGACATTCGCCGCGAGCACCGCATCGGAAACAGCCCGGCCCCGAGGATACCAGTCCCACGCCTGAGCGCCATCACGCCGCAGCCGCACCTTATCCTGCTCCTGCAAAAGGTCAGCTTCACCGGAAATCGTCGAGCCGGTCGGGTAGGCGATATCCGTAGTCGTGCCGTCAGCAACTGAAACCAAGATCGCTTTCCCGGTGGCCGCAATGACGATGGATTCTTCGGAGTTGGACGACGGGTCGGAGAACAGGCAGGAGCCGTAAATCTCAGCCGCCTCTGCATCATCGATCACCGACCGGATCTTGCCAGTCCCTGCGTAAACCTCGATCCCGACCGCACCCGCAATCTCGAAGGTGAGGGTGGTCGAGTCCACCCGCGTCACCAGATGCACGCCATTCGGGTCGACGGTGCCCGTCAGGGACTCGACACCCAACCAAGCGGGGTCGGTTGTCACCTCGAAGCCGTGCGTGGCTGTGAGCGTCACCAGAGTGCCCGTGCGAGACGCTGCGGTGATCGTCACGCCGCCCGAGGTGTCAACCAGCCAGAACGGGATGAACAACGGGTCGCCATCGACCTCCAGCGCACCGGACAAGTTCCGAATCGCTTTCCGTGGCTGCCAAGCCCCGCGATCCATCCGGCCATTCAACGAGGACGCAAGAACCCCTGCCTCCAGTTGCTCCGGCTCAAGCCGAGAGTTAACCCGGAAGAACGCCCGGTCGCCTAGACCATCAATCAGACCCGATGGCACGGCCAACCGAATATCCGGTCGAGACGCTCAGGTCAAGGAATCCTTAGCGATTGGGTAAGGTATTCAGTTCGTCGGCCAATCGATGATCTTCCCGTGAAGCATCGCGGTCTGGCGGATTCCCGTGATTGGAAAGGCTCTCGTGGAAGGAATAATCCGCACAACCCCGAAATCGGTCTCGAAAGACTGAACCTCAAACTTCACCGTCTTGACCGATGGCTTCGGCTTCCGAGAAAGCAGTGCAGCGGGCTCATTGTGCCCCAGCGCCTCCGCCAAGAGGCTCGGAACCGCAACCAAGGCGGCTAAACCAGCGATGAATCCGCGTCGCTTCATGCCCGCACCCTCTCAGGTCGGGGGCCCGGTTGCAATATTTTAGGGGAGGTGGTGGACCGGTGGTGGTGAAAAGGTCAGGCGATCTGCAACCCCCTCCCCCCCCCCTTATCCGCTAACGCAACTAACTTACCACTCCGCATTATACCTATTTGAACAACAGCGGATTGAGACCACCAGCACTCATTTTCAGCGTGTTACGCGGATTGTGCAACTTGTGGCCCTGTTGTCGGCTCCGATCCTGCGGTAATGTGACGCCCTTATTGCGACTCGATCCTTCGGTCAGCCTGAATATCGCGCGCATGCGTATGTGGTTGGCCGCGCTCGCCCGTTACCGCAACCGGTTTACATCAGCACTCACCCTGCATTCGTCAGGTGGTTGCGCATCCTTGTTGTCTCGCTACCTGGTGCTTCAATCATCGCCCGACTGCATTCGCTGCCGTGCTCAAGGTGCTGCGATCCTCTGGGGTTGCTCGCCTACCTGTGGATAGCCGCTTCGCTAGTCTGCTGTCGCAGATGGCTCGCGTTGCTTCGCCTTAAGTGTTCAGGGTGTCTCTGACAGCATTTTAGCCATTGCCTCTCCTGTTAGGTCAAGCTTGTAATCATGAGTGACAAGCTAAGGTATTGGTGATCAGGGCAATAAAAAGCCCGCTCACTGTGAGGCAGGCGTGCTATCGGTCACATCCCTGTCCGGCTGGTTCACGGCTTCTCTACTGGTATGTATTCGGGGCTCTCTTGCATTCGGGCATACAGGCCATTGAGAACCGTTAGCCGTTGATCGCTTGTCCACTGGAATAGCGGGGCGTCAACCCGGTCGTGCAAGCGCAAGCTGCCATGCAGTGCGTCGAGCATTACTTGGAGTTCAAATTCGGTGATGTTCTTCATACCGTCAGGGGGTGGTTGCTCATGGCGACAGCTACTTGGCGAATCGATTGCCGCACTGCCGGGTGTTTGGTGCTGATGAAAATCTCCATGCCCTCGTGGTCGCCCTTTTTGGCCAGATGAAGGAACAAGGGTGTTTGTGAGCACACCTTGACGCGATCCTCTGAGCGAGTTCCCGGTGGTGCGGGAATCCAGTGTGAGAGCAGGTTGTCGAGTGCGTTCTCGCTCACGGGGTCCAGAGGTTGCGGCACTTCAAGAAGGCCTCGCAGCGTTGCGGGGCGGTTGCGTGCCACTTCCATTGATCGATCGCGCCTGAGCCAATGCCGCCAGCCGTCCCGAGTATCTCGTCGAGAGCGCGGTTGTAGAGCCAGCATTCATCGGTGGTCAGCGTCGCCTCCATGGCCGCGCAGGCGTTCAGGTCGGAGAGGTGGTTGGGGACACTCTCGCCGATAGTCACCTTGCTTATGTCATTTGGCGCATCGACGAGCTTCCAAGCCGTGCTTGAAAACAAGAGATCCTTCATGGATAGCCAAGTCCACCCGCTGCCGAGCAGATACCACCTGGCCCCAAGGGAAAGAGCTATCTTAATCCGTTGCTTTTCCGGGCTCATGTGGTCGGAGCGGGTTGGGGTTGCGTGAAAGCTTTGATGCGCCGGACTAGTTCCTCGTGCGCCTCGTTCTGCTGCATCTTCACCCACAGCCTGCCATCCAAGATCGCGAGCGCCTCACAGGAGGACATGCCGCCTCGTGAGCGAAGGACCTCAAGCGACTGGTCGCAGTGATTCCGGCGAGCCTGTATATCGTGAGGCTCCATCATGGCCCACGGAACTTGGAGGTTGGGGAACTCCGTCCAATCGCGGTGATTCCAGCCATCGCGGACGGGCATATATTTGGTGGTAATCATACCTTCTCGGGTTGGGCTTTCATCGCGTCCTCTGCGGCGAGGCGCATCATTTCAAGCAGAGCGTTGCGCGTGGATTCCGGCATGTTCGGGTCTCCCTTGATGCTGGCCTGCACGACTCCGCCGCTCGTGGGAATGTCGAATCCCATGCGGCGATGCTCTGGCTCGCAGATGAATCCGCTGGAGTCGCCGGGAAAGAATGCGGGGACGTAATGCCGCCCGCGCTGGCCGCAGTTTGGGCAGAGCGGCTGCAACGCGAATTCACGGCGTGCGTTGGTCTGATGTGGTTTTCGTTTCATTGCTCGGGTTGGGCTTTGCGGAGGCACGCGAGCACGTTGTCGTAAGCCGCAACGATTTCGCGTTGCTTAGCGGCACCATCGACGGTCTCGGCATACTTCGCTTCCTGTTCGGGATGCGCCTCGAAGTAGGCACCCCAATCGACGTGGGTCTTGCGCGAGCTTTCGATGGTCTCGATGGCTGCGGGGAAGTCAGGATCGATAGTGTGCTGCGTGCTCATTGTTTCTCGGTGGGTTGAGGTGGTTATTCTTCCTCTCCGTTCACGATTTGGTCTTCCAGTTCATCGACCAGCTTTTCGAGGCGGACGATCTCCTTCTGGAGTGAGTCGCGGACCTCTTGGAAAAGGTTCTTGCCGTGGACAATCTGCGCGGCCCATTGGTCAAGCTGAGAGAATGCTTCGGCGGTGGTCATCGGTTGTAGTGGTAGAGGTGGAACCAGGCATTGCGGAGCGATCCGAGGACGCCTTGGTATTTGCGGGCGCTCCGGTAGTGGTGGAGGAAATAGGAGAGGCGCTGGCGAGTGGTCATGGTTTCAGTTTTCTAAGGTTAGACGCTTCGTTGAAGATCTTGCCGACGAAGTCAAATTCAGCCTCCAAATCCTCGCCTGCCATCAGCTCCCATTGCCCAAGATCGAGGAGCAGACTTTGCGCCCGCTCAATCCAGGCGCGCTGGGAGAGCGGCTTTGTCTTCACGGGTGCTTGCGATGGAGGAGCGCCAGCCTTTCGGCGGGCCTTGCCGACAGCGGCGCGGGTGATGCCGAGGTCGCAAGCAATGGCGGCATCGTGGCGCGACCAATCAACGCTGGAGTAATCTATCTTCATCCTTGTTTCTCGGTGGCTGACATTGCGGGTGGTGGTGGGAGCGGCATCCATAAAAACGGTTCGGCGAAATCCATGATCTCGTTGAACCAGTCGCTCCATTTGGTGGACCAGAATCCTAGGAAGTGTGATGATGTCTCCGAGTCTACCAGCTTGCCATAGAGAAGTAGCATCGTCCCATCCTTCGGCGCAGTCTCAATCGGCCTCCAGCCGTCCGTGATTTCGTTCGTGCTCATGGCGGGTTAGGTCCCTCCTTGGCTGGAGCTGGGGGCTTCACGTCCTTCATCGCCAGTTGCTCAAGGAACATAGTGAACCTCCACCGGCTTCGGCTCATATCCCCTCGATCAAGCTCCTTTGCGATCTCCTCGATCTTCTGAAGTTTGCTGACGATCTGATTCGACGAGTTGATGCTGGCACATTCGCGGATTAGCTGGATGAGCTTCGTCAGTTCTTGATGCCGCGATTCTGTCCAAGTGGTGTTTTCTGCTTTCGGGTCAGGTTCGGTGCTCATGCGTCGAGAGGGTTAAAAGTGGGTGATGTTGCGGGCAGCGGCGAACGGAATATCTCCGTCGTCTGGCTCACCGCCTCCGTTGTCGCGTGGCTGCGTGCTGGAGTGCGTGGAGCCTTGGCGATACCCATCGGCGGGAGTCCTGTCCCTGCCCTGCTCCTTGGGCTCGTAGAAGCTGATCCAACCGCTCCACTCAGGCACGCACGGAACGCTGGTGAGCTTCATGGACAGGCGGCCCTGCTCGTCTTCGAAGACCACGCCGACATTGGCGTATTGCTTCTTCTTCTCGCCCTGCTTGTTGGTGTATTCGCCAACGGTGGCGACTGCGTCGTATTTCTTTTTGTTCGGCATGATGTTGTCGGTTAGCTTTGGTTCTTGGCGAGGTAGGCGCGGGCTTGTCTTAGCGGCCACTCAAGATGCGGGCATGCTCGGCCTTCGTGGTAGAAGCAGCCATCGTCCCATTCGCCGTAACGTTCGAGCTGGCCCGCAAGCTCTGCAATGATCTTCACGGCATCCCCCACGCCCGTCTCGCGCTCGATGATGGCGGCAAGGTCTGAGAGCGCTCCTGCGTCGTCTATCGGGTCGGTGTCGGCAAAGTATTGCTTGATCTCCTCCGCCGCTCTCCTCGCTTGCTGGGATGGCTCTGTCATACTTCAAAAACGTTGTCGCACTGCGGGCATTGAACCTCTGTGCAGGTGAATTCTTTCCGGTGCCACGCCGCGAGCATGATCATGATATTGCCCTCGCGTGAGGGGAACGTCAGTTGCTCCGGCATGAGGTTGAGGTCGTAGAGCAACGATAGCAGGCCGGGCGTCTTGTCGACGTAGGCTAGCAGCTCTTGCATCTGGGCGCTGAATCCCACGGGGGCGTCTGGTGCTGGCATCTGGGATGGCTCGCTCATGGCTGGGGTAAATTGAGAGTTTTAATGAGTGCTTCTGCCAGCCATTCGGGGCGGGCGGTAACGAAGTCGATCGGGCCAGCTCCAAGTTTCCGATAGTCTCCGCTCACTTCGCGGTTGATGACAGAAGTAAGCCGTTCGATGAACTCGACCTCCAAGAGCTTCGTGGTGATGAGCGCCTTGATGGCTGATTGAGTCTTGTTGAGGTCTCTACAGTAGGAGGGGACAACCATCCGCACATTGTTGGGAGGATCGCCACGGAGCCCTCCGAATGCATGGCGGTTCTCGCGCCGGATGTCTGTCCATCCAAGAGCCGCGGCTATTGCGATTCGCTGTTGTTCTTCGTTCATACTCGTCAGTCGCTCGGGCGGTTAGGGGGCGGTGCGTGCATACCACGGCGTGAACTTCTGCGCGTCCTTCCGGCAATGCTTCATCGTTCCGCCGTTGGTGCCGTCCTCGGCAGTCTCGTGCTCGCAGTCCTCACAGAGCGGAGCCCCGCAAACGAATTGGAATGTCTCGTCACATTCGTGGGTGGCAGGCTTCCCGCATGACGAGCAAGTGAGGGCGGCGTGCTTCTCGCAGAGACATCCTTCAGAGGTCGGCGCGCTGCAAGGTCCGATCCATGCCAAATCGTAGCCGCAGTTGTATTGGTTCGTTTTCATGGTGTTGCTCTCAGGTTTTGCGCTCGGGGCGGTTAAGGCTTGGTTTCGTATTCGCGATTCAGGACGCGATTCGCCACAAGGTATCCGCATACCACATCGTGCCCCTTTGCCGGGTTCCGCAGCTTCCCGCTGTCGCAGTAGGCGCACCCGTGAGGGTCAGCTAAGATCAGTCGCAAGGCATGTTCGGCAGCGTTGAGGTATCCGATCATTCTATCGTGACGAGCCTCGTAGAACTTCTTCACTCGCTCCATGTCCTCGCCTGTCGCATGGCCGCTGAAGTAGCGGTAGAAGGCGTTTTGGTTGTGCGTGCAAATTTCCAACCGCTTGTGCAGATTATGGCACTCCGGCACCTTTTCTGTGGCCCGGTCGAGGATGATGCTCACTCGTGCATCATCAATGTCCCAGCCGGGCTCCAGTGATTCGCCGAGCATGGTGGCAAGGCGGGTGATGGCCTCATGGGTGGATTGGGATGATGTTTCCATATTGGTTCTTACTGGCGCTCGGGGCGCGGGGTTAGTTCTTCATAGAGCGCCTTGGTATCGGCGCAGGTGGCGACTCGGTTGTTCACGGCCCTGATCGCGTGGATCACCGTTCCGTGGTCGCGGTGGAAAATTTCTCCCACTTCCATCAGCGAGAGTTTGGTGGTGTGCCGGATTGCCGCCATTGCCAGATGCCTGGCTTGTGCGATGCGTGCCGTCCTTCGCTCTCCGACCAGAGACGCTACATCGACGCCGGTAAAGCTGCTGACCGCTTCCATGATCGCGTGGATCTTGGCGGACTCGCCAGCGGACAAGCCATCGTATCGCGGCACGGTCTGGAGCGCGGGGGTCATGGCTTTAATCTCCTAAGGTTGGACGCTTCGTTGAAGATCTTGCCGACGAAGTCGAATTCGGCATCCAAGTCCTCGCCCGCCATCAGTTCCCATTGCCCAAGGTCGAGAAGAAGGTTTTGCGCTCGTTCAATCCAGGCGCGCTGAGAAAGTGGCTTGGTCTTTACTGGCTGCTTTGATGGAGGCGCACCCGCTCTCCTACGCGCTTTGCCAACAGCGGCGCGGGTGACGCCGAGGTCGGTGGCGATAGCGGCGTCATGGCGCGACCAATCGACGTTGGAGTAATCGACTCTCATTCTTCCTCTCCGTTCACGATTTGGTCTTCCGGTTCATCGACCAGCTTTTCGAGGCGGATCACTTTCGCCTCCAATTTGAGAGCAAGCTTGCGCCAAAGGTCGATCTCGTGTCCCGGCTGCGTGAAGCCGTCGTTTCTCAGCTGCTCGTCCAGCGTGTCGCATTCAGGCGTGCTCAGTGCGGGTGCGTAGTCATCAAGCTCCACTCTGCCGCCCGCTTTGCGAAAGGCTCTGGCAAGGAAGTTGAAGCCGATGCCGGTTCCGAGCCACTGGATCACCTCGGAAGCAACCATCCTGTCCCGAGCTGTCATCCGGCCATACGGATAAGGTTGATAGCCGCCGGTGAGCTTGTTCGCTTCGAACTCTACTCCCTTGGGGATCTCGGGATATTGGCATTCAGGACCAGCGAGAATTATCCCTTGGTTTCGCGGGGTGATGGACTCCCATTCTTCTCGCAGGGCTCGCTCTAGCGGATGCCAGAGTCTCGCCGGGTGCAGGGGTGTGAATGTTTCGTTCGTGCTCATGGCTTAAACTCTAACGCTGATGTGGTAGGCTCCGTCGCTGTCCTGGCCGAGGTAAGCTCCGGTGCCGTAGACGTTGCGAATCCACTTGGTGCGCTCGTTGGCCGGCCATTCATCCGGCATGGCGAGAAGGCGTTCGATCTCCGCGCGTTGGTTGGAGTAGCGGACCTTGATTTCGTTGGTCTTGCTCCAGAGGCCCTGGTCGGAAAACTCCAGCACATGGGTGCCGTTGGCGCATTGAATCGTGTAGCAGCGCTCTTGGAGGTGGACCTCCAGAATTGCGGCGGGCTCCCCCTTCCAGTTGATGGAGTCTCCTGCTTGGAACTTGTTCGGTGCGGTGTTCGTTGCCATGGGTGAATAATGTCTGCATTGTGGACATTGCGCAAGCGAATATTCTGCATTGCGGACACTTTTTTTACAGGTATCCTCCGCGCATGACGTTCTCCGAAGAGATTGCCGACTACTCTGCCGCCGAAATTGTTGCCGCCCTTGGATGCCCGAGGCAGACGGCTTATGCGTGGCTCGACGGGACCAGGACTCCGCCAGAGTGGCAGCAGCCTCATTGGTTGAAGCTGCTTCATCGAGAAGTGGCGAAGCTTCGAAGGAAAGGGAAGTGACCGCATCTTGTGCTGTCTTGGATTGAGCCTTCATCAGTGCTGGCAAAAGACCACGCACGGGCCCGGACGAGGAGGGGATGAATTTTGGCTCTCTCTTTCTTGTTGGTGAGTCGTGCATCGAATGTCCTTCCTGCGACGGTGAATCCTGAGTGAAGACATTGTCCCCTATGATGGGGAACAAAGCCTTCCCACGCATGGAGCCATCCATCGTTTCGAGACACCGGTTTCCCGGCCCGTGGAGCATCGCAGCGGGACTGTCGCTTATCGACTGCTTGGCATCTCCACGGGTTGCCGCTCTTGCGAGCCGACTGATTACCTGCGCCCGGACAATAAGCACGACGCAGAACCCTAGATCTCCAGAGGCAGCCGAAGGGATCATTACCGGTGGACTACCTGAATATGTCACGAGCACCTGCTGGAAACAGAAAACCCGCTCCCCCGAAAGCTGGTCGGCAAGGGTGGGAAGCGGGTATCCGGATTGCTCCGAAAGCTGTTCTGTTTCCCCTTGCCGACCAAAGCTCGAAGGACACGCATTTACTGCCTCAAAATTAGCAGAATCGCAACTCTTTTCCATCGTTATGGAATTATTAAAATAATTGTTCATGCGCTCATGGAGTTATCAACAGGTTGTTCACCGATTGCTGACGGTTCCGGGGTCTCGTGGAAGCTCGCGAAAAGCTCTCTGCAAAGGGCTTTTACCTCTGCGTCGGCTGGGTAAGAACCCTCCCCGCTCTCCGCGTTGCTCACAGCCTGCAATGTATGCAAACCGCTTGTCTTCCGATTGTAGCGTCCCCATGACTTCGCCTTGAGCAGCGTTTCCTTGGGGTTGCGAAGAAACCATTCCCGTCTCTCCACCTGAAAAAGTGTCTCCCCTCCACGGGGCTTGTAGGCCAGATACTCGCGCATCACCTGCCAGTCGGCATCGGTCAATCGCGCGAAGTCGTCGGCCAGAAATCTGAAGTGATGCTCCTCTGCCGCGTCGAACTTCGGGAACGCCTGCCACTCGGGCCGTAGGCTGTTCACCTTCTCTCGCAGCGAGTCTTCTGATGGCATCTTCGCCAGCTCGCCTTGCAGCCAATCCACGGCCCTCTGAGCGCGTGCAGCCTCGTCGCCCTGTGCCAACCGCCGCAACGAGGCAACGAGGATGACAAGGCGCTTGAGGTGCGCAGCAGGGAGGCTGACGTTCATGGATCATTAGCAGGCGTGCGGGTTGTTCATCTTTTATTGAACTCGCGGGGTGGGTGGCGTGGTCCTCTGCTCTCGCTTGTCGCAGGCAGCACAGTAACGCGATTCAAGCCGCTCTCCGTCGCGGTCGTATACCAACTGCCACCTCCCGAAGGAGTGCTCTCCGCCGTTCAGGCAGTCCGCCTTGGATGGGAAGTAAGTGAAAGAGATGTGAGTCTGGAAGGTGAAGTTCTTGCCGCATTTGTAGCATCCCATCTCGTGGGCTTTGTCCTCTTCGTAGCCGAAGCCATCGTCATGGCAGACTTCCAACTCGGCATCGCAGTATGGGCATTCGAGATCTTTCATGGCTTCGTTGCCTCGTAGGCGGACAGGGCTTCTCTCGCGATCGAGTCATTGTCCGGGCTGTCGTGAGAGTCTGCGATCGTCTGTAGGGCTGTCACCAGCCCCTCCCCCGCGCGCTTGGCGGCGGATAGCTTCTCCCTCACCGCCGCAAGACCAGCTTCAAGCCCGGCGTTGTTCTGGTTCAGGCTATTGATGATCTCATCGCGCTGTTTCCACGATTCGTTGGCGGCGGACAGCTCGCGCTCTAGCTGGCGGGCCGTATCCCATACGCCAGCAACGGGCGGGTCGTCGGACTCAAGGTGGCTGCCGCGCAACTCCGCAGCTAGAGCACGAACCTTGCGGCCCTTCCATGCCTTCTCGGCGGCATCAACCCTCGGCGTGTCGCTCGCGCTCATGGCTGGACTCCTTTCTTTGGCCTCATGCTCTCAGGCAGACGCTCGACCGGCAGCCATACGATCAGGCCGATGTGCGTTTGCTCACCAACGCCAACAAGGGCCATTCCTTTTTGCCGGTCAGTTGCGAAGGTCAGTTCTGCGTCTTGTTTTTTCACCTGACCGCCCACAAGGCTACTGTCGAGGCGCTGGAGCTGAACGTGGTCGTCTCCGACGTGGATAATAAGTTCCGATAGTTTCATCGCTCTTGCTGGGGTGGGTTAGAGGTTGCGGATGCTCACGTTGATTCCGGGCTGGTCGCTCCAGAACTTCCTCACCGACAGTTCAGCCACCTGATTGTCGTCGTTCCAAAACCGAAGCTTCGTAAGAACATCCTCCAGCATCTTGACCACATTGGAACAGTCCGGCTTTGAGGCGTGAGGCATCAATCCGAGTGCTCGGTTCTTCTTTGATTCGCACGCACGCCATGGCCACGCGAAGGTGATGGAAAGGTGAAGGGGCCCTTCCATCGGGGATTCGGGCGCGTGCCGTGACGCGAGCAAGGTCAGGTCATTCTCGGCACTCTGAGCCTTCTGGTTTTTGAAGAACATCGGCTTGCCGCGAATGATGGCAATACGCTTGCCTGCGCCTTGACTGGTCGCCTTCGGTGGCACGATGGGAAGGTGGAATTGGATCATCTGCTCAGGGCGGGTCAGGAGCTCAGGGCTTCATTGGATTCAGCGTGCTTATAGGCGTCCTTGTATGCCTCGCTGTCCGTGAAGTCGGGCGGGATGCCGAGTGCTTCCCAGCAGTCGGGGCAGCACGGGACTTTCTGGCCGGGAATGAGGTGCCAGAAGCGGACATCCAGCTCTTTGAAGACGAGTCCGCAACCAAGGATGCCGCAGCGAATGCCGCTCGGTGAGCGATACTTTTTGAGAGGATCTTTCATGGCTGCAAAGGAAGCTCTGGGTGCGATGCGAGAGGGTCGGGCTGTGGCTCCGGTAGGTCGAAGATGATGCCGACTCGCTCGCCTAGACATCGGCCTTTGACGTGCTGGGGATCGATGCGGACAGTCAGCCATCCGTCCATATCCCCGCCGTCGATCTCACAGATGATAGGCTCGCTCACGCTACCGCCCTCCCTTCTGGGGTTTGGCCGAACAGCACGGCGTATTCGTCGCCCGTGACCTTCCGCCGCAACTCATCGAGCTTGCCGCAGAACGTCTCCAGATGCGCGCCTAGCAGGGCCGTGAACTCGTCTCGATTCACCCATACCAGGATGTTCTCAACGTAGGGATTCGTGTGGTAGGCGAGGAACAGGCAGCGGTCCTTGCCGGTAACGTGCATGTGCATGTGGCATTGCGCCTTGTGATCGTCAGGGAGCCCACCGCCATCCACCCACGAGATGAAGGTGTGAAGGTCCGGGTTCTTGATCTCGACCGGCGTGCCGTCATCGAGCAGGCCATCCGGCGACGTGCCGTAGCGCTTGCAGTCGGACAGGCAGAAGCCCACCTCGCGGACGTTCATCCCGGTTTGCAGCTTGATCCAGCGGCGGGCCTCGGCCTCTTGGATGTTGCCTCGCTCGGTGTCGGGCGAGCCCTTGAACCGTGACTCCCAGCCTAGCGATGCGGCGACCAACTCGGCGGCATACTTCTTGGAGGCAGTGGCGGAATACTCGCCCTTCTTCGGCGAGATAACCCGGTCGATCTCCGAGCTTGTCGGGATGCCGCGCCGCGCCGCCCACCATTGAGGCGAGCCTTGCGGGCAATCTTTGGCGGATAGCTCGATCATGGCTTGGGCTGTTTTGCGATCAGGGCCTTCTTTGCTCCGACGAACTTGTCCGCAGGAATGTCCGCCAGCCCTTCGGAGCCAGCCCATTCACACAGGCTCTCCAGTGTGCCGCGCGGGCAGTTGTTGAGCAGGACGGCAAGCTCTTCGGTTTGCTCGCGAGTGATGTAGGCGGAGCCTGCCGCCAGCCCGTTGTCGTCCTCCCCGGTCACGATGCCGAGCGCTGAGCAGAGAGCGTAGCGACGCCCGTATGACGTGGCGCTGCCCATCTGCTGCGCGGCGTTCTGGCCGGTCACCTTGTCAGGCATCGGAAGGTCGTAGCTGATCGGCACCGCATGACCGAGCCGGTGCCGGATCTCACCTTCGAGGTGGAGCCCGAATTCCGTCGGTGCATTCACGGTCCAGACGACGGACAGGCCGGTCTCCTCCATCAGTGGCCGAATGGTCCGCCAGATGCGATCGAGGGCGGCATACTGCTTGTTGTGCGCCTTGTCGGCCTTCTCGATGATGGGACACTTCGCTTGGAAGTCGGAGATGGCTTGCGAGTAAGCCTTGCGAGCCTCGTCAGCCTCCCAAGATTGGCGGGCGTCGATGAACTTTTGGAGTTGATCGGCATCCATGCCCCTCTCGATGGCAAGGGCGATCATGGCGGACGCCTGCGATGGCGCTTCGGCTGGAATGGATAAGGATGTGCTCATGTCTTCGGTTGGAAAGGGGTTAGGCCTTGATCTCTTGCTCGCTCCAAGTGAGGAAGCGATGCGGGAAGCGCTTTGCCGAAAAGGTCGAGCACCACACATGACCGTCTGGCGGTGTTCGTTCACGCTCGTGATCGGCGCAAACAAATCGGCACGCATCGGAGCAATACGAGCAGTCATCACGGCCATAGGCAGAGCTGGCCGGATTGCGGCGGGCTCCCTCCAAAAGAAAGGTATGCTCAAAGCTCGCAGGCTCGCCGCACTCTTCGCATTCGCGACGGACACGGGTCTTCAGGATGGTTTTGGTTTCCCCTTCTCCCGGGAGGGTGGTGATTTCTTCGGCGGTGTTCATGGTCTTGATGGTTGGTTTTGGTCAGGCAACGGTGTGGCCGTTCGCCTCTAGCAGCATGCGGGCGGCTTCCAGTCGATCGGCGTCGTCCTGCGCGATCTTGCTTTTGCAGTTGTTGATCGCATCGAGGACGTTGGACGCGCTGCCGGAATTGGTCTGGCTATCCTCGGACACGATCACCCGGTAGCGAACGCCGGGATTGAGGGTGGAGGATTCGATGGACGTGTAGACGTGCACGGAGGCTTTGCCGCGCTGGAACGCCTTCACGGCCTCGCGTTGGAAATCTTCGATGTTCATGTCAGTGCATCTCGCGGACTGTCTCTTGCGCTTCCTCCAGCGTGCGGAAGAATGGCGTGGCGGATTGCCGGACGGGCCAGTATCGCCACATGCCTGCATTGCGCTCGGCGTGCTGCGGATTCTGATAGAGCGTCCCAAGGCGCTCGCCGTTGCGCTCGACAGCTTGGCTATCTGGGCGGATCTGGCGGAAGGTGATCGAATGGGTGACGCGGATTTCTCCGCTCTTGGATGCGGTAGCTTTCATAAATGTGGTCGAGTCGATGTTCATGTCAGGCAGGGCGGTTAGTCGGTGGGCTTGATAAACACGATCCAGTGCGTTCCGGCGTTCCCGGCGTTCGTGTTTCCAAAGAGCGGGGCGATAGGCGAAAGCGGCAGGATCTCGCGGATCTTCACCTGCGTTTCGTTCCACTTGAAGACGAGCACTCCGTGCGGCCGCAGCACGCGGAAGCACTCAGTGAATCCGGCTTTCAGATCATCACGCCAATCCTCGCCGAGTTTGCCATACTTCGCAGCAAGCCAGCTTTTCTTTCCGGCTCGGATCAGGTGCGGAGGATCGAATGCTACAAGGTGAAAACTCTCGTCGGGGAATGGCATCTCGCGGAAGTCCATCACCACATCAGGATCGATCCGAAGCGTGCGCGTTCCGTCCTCTTTGCCGTGTGACCGGTCGGTAACGGTAATCTCCTCCTGTCGTCGGTCTCCGAAGATCGCGGAAGGGTGCTCCTTATCGAACCAGAACATGCGGGAGCCGCAGCAGGCATCAAGGACGGGTGGAAGTGTCTTCATAAAATCGCGTTAGAGGGTCGCCTTGCGGGCGGCTTGTTTCTCGGCTCGGACTTCGGACACGAGGCGGAAGCGGTCGCTTAGCCATGCGCGGTTGGAGTTCGGGTCCCCAGCAACATAAACCCCAGCCCCGCTCGGATGGAGGCCGATGACGGCATACGTGCTGCCTTTGATTAACCAGAGTTCGCCTGTTTGGACTCCGCGTGAGGCGTCCACGCAAACAACCTTATCGTTGATCTTGAACATGGTGTTTTCGGTTAGAGGGTCAGTCCTGCGTTGCGGAGATGAAGATCGCCATGATTCCGGTGCCGACTGCGCCGATGTAGGCTTCGATGATTTCGACGCCGAGGATCGCGAAGATCACCGCGACGACGATGCAGGCGACGAAGGAGAAGGCGCAGGCGGCGTTGACGGTTTCGGGCTTCATGGCTTTGGATGTGCGGGTTGCTCACGGTTCATCAGTGCATCGATCAGCAAGCCGCGTGAGATCTTCGCGTCGTCGCTTTCATCCTCTGCCCACATGCCCCAGCTTGGAGGTTCGGCTTTGTCGATCATCGGACCTGTGGCGCGGATGCTTGAGCCGTGCGGCGTCTTCACTGAGTCAGGAGACTCGCGGTGCAGCAGTTCCATCCACCACGGTTCCGGTCCGCCGTTGAGCCAAGCCTCCAATTCCTTCGCAATCTCGTAGCGAAGATGCTGGCCATCGTTATCGGCGGCGGCGTGACCAATGTGGTAGTGCGGCTGCTTCGGGGTGTAGGGCTCCAAGGAAACGGTCTGAGTGCCGGAACCGAAGAGTTGGTGTGTCCATTTGCTCATATCAATCGGCGTTGTGGCGGGTCAGGGAAGCGGTGTGATCGAAAGGTTGCTCGACCACGTCGCTGATCCATCGAGCCGGAAGGTGAATTCTCTGGGTCGCTTCATCTTGCTTTCGGGGTCGAACGCGCGGATGACTTCCTTGCCGATTTCAGTAATCCGAAGGGTTCCAATGTCATACCCGGCTACGTGGTTGAAATACCTAACCATCTGCCCTGCCTTGAATGCGGTTGAGTCCATCAGCGTTCGTTGTTGAAAGTTCCTTGGGCGCGGGAGAAGCGGGTTATCGGCGTTCGTTGGAAGATGCGACACCTCGGAAGATCAGCAGCGTGAGGGCTTCGGCGAGGAACCAGCAGAAGGCGACAGAGAGGATGATTCCGATAGTGCTCATGCTAGGGGGTGGGGGTTAATAATTTCCGTCTGCAAGGATGCGGACCGTCTCGTCGTCTTCGAGCTCGACCATGTCCTCGGTCTTCGCGTCCCCGGGAAGTCCGCCACGGATCAACTCGCGATTGAGTCGGCTAGCAGCAGTGCGAGGAGTGAGAGCGCGAACAACAGCGGCGACTCCGACCGGGTAGTGGCCGGTAAACGTGGTGCAGGTGTAGGTCTTCATGATGATCCGGCGGCGGGTTAGAGATTCTCCGGCGGGCGACTCGCCGGTATCCGGGGGTAAAGGTTCGCGGGCGTAACTATGACTTTTGTAGTGCAGGAAAGTTGCTCGCCGGGCGCTTGCTAAGGCTGTGATGCGCGACGGCGGCGATGGAAACTCACGCGCAGGCTCAATGCCTGCCTAGCCAGCGCTAACGCCACTCTCGGTAATCCAAGGTCCCGGAATAACCGGGAGCGGTGAATGAGTTGTCGGCAAGCGCTCATGGCGGTGGAAAGGGTGACAGGGGGCGGAGTGATTACCGCCATCCGGTTATTGAAGGTCTTCCAGAACTCGCGATTGCTGCGGCTCGGCAGGGAGTAACTATCATCCTCCCGAGCGGCCCTTCTGTCTGCGATGCGCGAACTCACGCGCGTCCCTGTCGTTTTTGTGTTGGTGGAAAGTGGCGCTCCGGCCCTGTTAGGCCCCCCAGCCTGTGAGCCCTCCCAGACTCGATAGGGCCGGAGCGAAGGGGTTACTTGAGAGAACTGGCGAGGGCGCGGGCCTGCTTGACCTTCTCCTCGGTGACGAACCCGCCTGCGATAAGGAGGGCAATGACTCGCTCGGCCTCTTCAAGCCGGCGCTCGACGGTCTTCGAGTTCGTGAGAGTGATGGTCATGTCCTTAATGTCGGGAAGTGGCTTCATGATGTTAGGTCAGAGAGAGTTCAGCCTGAACCGGCTGGAGGAGCGTGTAGGTCGCGAACCCGGCTGAGTTGTCCGTCTTGATCGCGTGCCCGGCTTCACGGAGTTCTTTGATCCGCGCCGCGAGCCGGAAGCACCCGTAAAGGTCCAAGGACTCCCTCGGAGTGATGCTCCCGTGCGCCTTCAGGTGGCTCAGGATCTTCGCGGCTTGCGTAGGCTTGCTGTGGGTCGCGTTCATGGCAGCGTGGTGGCTTTCTTCAGCGCGGCCTTAACCTTTCGGAAATCGAGTCCGCAGATGACTTCTGCGTCAGGAGATGTTCCGGTGAAGTCCGGGTTGTTGAACCAGTCCCTTTCCATCAGATGCGCAAGGCACTCGAACAACTCAGGGGCTGCGGAAATGAGAGCTGCATCTGCCCGGTCGTTCTCGGTGGCGCTCGGGAGAATCGCCATCCAAGCGCACGAGTTGTCATCGGGGAAGAGCATTAAGCCACCGCCAATGTGCGGGCGTAGACGCCAAGGTCCGGCGGTGAATGGCGGTAGCGTTTTCATAGGAGGCTTGCTGTGCTCGGGCGGGGTCATGGGGTGCGGAGTTTGGCTTGCTTCTTGGCGCGGGCTTTCAGGGAAGCTTTCACCTCCTCAAGGTCGAACCGGAGGAAGTGCGGCTCATCGACCGCTGCTGGTATCCGCCCCTCCCTCTTCCATCGGTGGACCGTCTGCCACCCTTGGGGGGACTTCAGCCCGATCAGCGGGGCAAGCTCTTTCGCGGTGAGTAGTCCGTCGGACATGGCGGGGAGGTGGCGGGGTTACTTGGCGGCCTTCTCAGCTTCCTCGCGCTCCTTGGCCTCGAGGACGATGGAGCGCACCACCTCGGACATCTTGGTTTGGCCCTTCTTGGCTCGGGCCTTCACGTAGCGATGCATGCTGTCGGAGAGGCGGATTGTCAGCGGTTTTGGGTATGTAGTCATGACGTTCGTTGTCTGCTTTTGTATTACATTCGATGCGGATGCAAACATTTTCTCGCATAAAATTTCCCTTGGATTTTTTGGAATTTGTCAGTAAACGTCAGACAATGATTGCTACCGAACGCATTCGCCGACGCAAAACTGAGCTAGTTCAGGCCCGTGTGGACCCAGAGACAAAGCGCCGCCTCCAAGCAATGGCAGAAACGGAAGTTCTCGATGAGTCCGACATTGTCAGGCGCGCGCTGGCGCTATACCTCCAGCCCGGGCGCAGACTCGCCTCCTGATCATGGCCGCTAAGAAGATCGCGAAAAAGACCGCCAAGGGTGGATCTCCCGAGAAAAAGAAGAAGACCAATACGGTTTCGATTCGTCTCGATGATGAGCTGGATGCCTTTCTCCGGGAGAAGGCCGGAGATGAAGCCTACGCGCCGATCATTCGCAAAATGATCCGGGAAGCCAAGGAGAGGGAGGAGGGCAAGCAGTGAGCTTGGGTTTCGCATACTTCTCCAGCCTGTCAGACAGGTGGGAAACGCAATGCGATTCTTGAAGTGTCCGATTTTCACCCGCGTAGCTGCGATGCTGTCAGAATTGCTGCGCAGAGTTTCACAATCCGTGCAAAGTTGCGCAATGTTCATGGTCTCGAAGGAATTGGCTGGCGTGCTGTTCACATGCTCAGTAACTCAGAATCGGCAATCACGCTCAAGCAGGACCGGGTGCTACTAGGTGCTACCGGGTGCTACCGACAACTTACCTCTCCAAAACAATGGCCTCTGTCACCAAATCCTTGAAGTTACCACCGTGGCTCGCTGAGGCAGCCGAGCACCGCGTGAAGAACCTGAAATACCAAGCTTTCAACGCCTACGTTACCGGTTTGATTCGCTATGACCTGATGGTTCAAGGGGATCACTCCATCACGCTCCCGATCGCGCAATCTCACCCTGCCGAGCGAGACAAGATTGACGAGGAACTACTAGAATTAACGAAGCAGGGAACAGCCATTCGCGGGAGCTTCCTGAAGATGCTCTTGCGTCGGATTGGCAGTGATATGAACGAGGAGCAGGCCGGGAAGGAGATCGTCTCGTTCCTAGCTGAGATTAAGGAGGCTGGATCTCACGAAGCGTAATTCAATGTTTGCATTGTAATACGTTTTACCGTAGTCCTTCCGCGACTTCGATCTGATCCTCGTCGTCCACCATCAGAAGCTTTTCTTCAAGAAGGCCCGCATCACGGAGAGGATCAGCTCCGGGGTGCGGGTCTCTTCATTTAGACCTGCGTGGTTCCAACGGCGGCACCATTGCAACAGCAGGCCATTTTCTCCTAGGAGGCCACAAGCGTGGGTCGAGCGGGAGACTAAACCAAGGCTCGGCAGCGGTTCCCCTTCCATCTGACCTCTTTAGCGCGTGCGGCTAAGGGGGAAGGAGGGGGTTTGGAGATCTTAACGAAGGTTTACGTTAATCTCATTCGATGCGGGAGCGAGCCTCATGTCAAAGTAAACCCGCTGGGGCGCTTTCTGCGAATAAGGTGACATGTGAGCGCCTTGAAAAAACTTCCCTTGTGAATATTGCCCGCTGAACACTGGCAGGGCCGTGAATCTTACTGGCTGGACCAAATTCCCGTTCCCATCCGTAGTCACTTCGGCAGCGCACGGCGCATCTCCGATGTAGTCTCCGTTGACCTCGATCCGCGCACCCGGCGGATTGCTGATGACCTCTACCGTTTTCGTTATTCGCTGGAGAACCAGAGGAACCGATTCAGGCTTCTCTGAAGCCTTTTCCGGTTGTGAGTAACAAGACGCCAAGAGGGTGACGCAGGGGAGGAATATCTTCATCCCCTCTCGCCTATCCGAGTCCCTGGTCCGCTTCAAGGTGATCTCTGAAAATCATTCTGGCAATTTAGTGGCAATATCAGGGGATGCGCCAAAATCCCCTAGAGCCGTATAGGGCCGGAGACGATTTGTAATCATCAGGTCACCAGTTCGAGTCTGGTAGCCGGCTCCTAAAATCAATGACTTACGTTTGCGCTCGTTTGCGCAAAAATGTTGTCGTTTGTCCTTATTTTGGCAATGGTGACAACCGAAATGCCCCGCCGAGCAGAGCTTAAAGCAACGAACACCTCTCAGGGGTGGATGGTTTCAGTTCCCCCATCGATGGCCGCGAGTGGTGAGCGAGAGCGCAAGTTCTTTGGGGAAGACGAGAAGGCAGCGCTGAAGTATGCCTCTTCTCTCCGCGCCAAATACCACAAGGGTCACCGCGCAACGGAGCTGGACCCTCTCACCGCCAGCCAAGCTGCTGAGGCATTGAGGATTCTAAAGCCTACCGGGCTGGGGCTCGTGCAGGCCGCGGAAATCCTCGCCAAGCAGTTCCAAGTGGCGGGCGTAGTGGAAACCTTCCGAGAGCGGTGGGCGCGCTTCCAAGCGCAGCAAGAGGGCCACTGGGGGTCGGTCTACCGGGGGCAGGTCGAGCGCATGGAGAATTGGCTACCCGAGGCCTTCATGGAATCCCAAGTGGCCACGATCACGCCAGAGATCATCGATGCTGCAATCGAGAAATACGCCAAGTCCACCAAGAAGCTCTATCGGCGCATGATCAACGCCGTGATCTCCTGCCGCGGGAAAGAGCGGAGGATCGGCAAGGTTAAGATCCTCTCTCCCGATGAGATCGCGCGGCTTCTCAGGGTCGCCAAGGGCAACAAGGATGACCTCCGGGTCGTGGCATTGCTCCTTTTCGCTGGCATCCGGCCCGGAGCTTCAGAGGGGGAGATTTCGCGCATGGATTGGGAGTCGGTTGGGAAGACTGAAATCTACCTTTCGGAGGAGGTCACCAAGACGAACGCCGACCGCCACATCCCTATCACGCCGGTCCTGCGCCGCCTCATTGCTGGGCATCCTGAAAGCGGCCCTGTGATCCCTACGAATTGGGTGAGGCGCTGGGGAGACATCCGCAAGGTCGCTGAAATCTCGGACAAGAACGACATTTGCCGCCACACCTTCGCCAGCCACTTCCTCGCAGCATTCGGCGAGGATAAGACCAAGTCGGCAATGGGCCACGCTCGCGGTTCTGACACGCTCTTCACTTACTACCGCCGGGCCGTCACCGAGCGCGACGGGAGGAGATACTTTGGCATCACCGGAAAGAGCCTCTGACATTGACCCCGCGCACCTACTCCTCCCCGTCCTTAGGCTTGTGCAAGCCTGCCTGCCGTAACTCTCGGACGAGGTCACGCAAGACACCTGTCTGCTGGTTGGTCGCGGTCAGCAGTTCCTTGCGGCTTGTCTCGCCCTTTTCTCCCTCCTTCGACAGCCGCTCGATGAAGGCGTCCCGGTCCTCGATCCTGGCATTGCGCTCTGATCTCAGCTCGGCCCAAAGGTGCATGACGCCGTAGGCGAGCCCCACGACGATCAGGGGCGTGTCGAGGGCTTTCACCCACAATGGGAGTTGATCGACTGCTTGTGCCATAAACCCCGCGCCCCACGAGACGAGAGAGAATCCAGCGCCAGCAATGGCCTTTAGAGCGTGTTCAGATTGCGGGAACATTTGGGTTCGGGAGTTCATGGGACAACGTCGGCTGGAGATCCTTGGCTGTCACCGGGATTTAAACGATGGGGCCGTCAGTGAGAATGTAGGGAAACTTCTTCATGCCAGCGGCTTTCAGCTCCTTCATGAGTAGAGCTTGGAAGGCATCCCACTGGTCGGGCGGGATCGTCTGGCAGCCTTCGGAGCTGGTGCCATTGCGCCCCCCCCGGTGGATATTGATGGCGATACCTGGGGTCGGGTTCACCACGCCGTCACGGGTCACTGGAAGCGCCTCATCCTTCGTGGCGGGCCGGAATGCCGGATAGCCGCCGCCGGGCCGGGAGATTCCGTGATTGCCGGGGCGATACCAATGGACGCCGGGGACCAGCGATGCCACGCCCTTGCGGAACGCGCTGGGGTCGGTGTTGCCATTGAAGGCAGCGAAGGTCTCAGGGCCGACGATGAATAGGGCGTCGTCGTAGATGGCTCGGTCATTCGCGCCGGTCTTCCCCATCGTGTCGCGGTAGTAGCCACGGACACCGACCACAAAAACGGCAGGCAGGGGCTCACCGGCCTTCAGATAGGCGGCAGCGCGGACAATTTCCTTTGATGCGCGGGGACGGTTCACGGCTTCCAGCGGTTGGATATTTCTTCAGGAGTGATCGGGTCACTTCTCAGCGACAACGCGCCCCTTTGGAGCAGCGATTGCCGTGATGGCGTTTGCCCCGGCTGTGAACGCGTCCGCATCCACGCTTTGGGTGGTGCGCTCGGTGACAGTTCCGTCCGGGGCTGTGACCCTCTCGGTGATGGTCGTGCAGGAGCAAAACCAGCTTGCCACCGCCAGACCAGCGATAGCAGATGCGATGTAGCAGATGGCGTGTTTCATGGCGGTGGGTTGGTTTAGGGCTTTTGGCGGCGGAGCTTGCCTAGGTCTTGAAACTTCAATAAGTGACGGAGAAATGAAGCACCTCGCCACGTTGCTGATCTGGAATCGCTGCCCTGTATTGGGAGTGGCGGCGATTTGTTGCGCGAAGGCGCAGGGCTGGACGCTCGGGATTTCCTGTGCGGTGTTTTTTGGGTCTCTGGTGGCCAGCTTCATCCCGTTGAAGCGTGAAATAGTCCTGTCCGTCCTTCTCGGCTTCACGATCGGCTGGCTGCCAGCGTTCGCCGCGATGGTGCCGCTGGTTCTGCTGATGCTCTGGATCGAGCTGCAAGGCAGGCGCATGAGGCAGCGGCTGACGCTTGGAGAATCGGTTGGCTGACGGTTCAAATCTCATTCACCAAGTGGCGATTGCTGCGCGTTCCCATGTGTCGGTCGCGGTGCAGATGTAGATGTAGGACGCATCCCATGCGATGGACCCTTGCCGACCCGTGGACGATGATGCTGACGGGGTCTTGCTGAGGATGACTAGCGGGTCATTCCACGAAACCAGCGCGCCCGTTTCGTCGCGGACGTTCTGGAACACGAGATTCGCCCGCTCGGCGGCAGACAGGGCCGCGAGTGATGTTGCTTCAGCGGTTGAGGCGGAGAACGTGCGGACGTTGTAGAAGTAACTAACCCCGCTGTTTGCTCCGGTGCTCACGAACGATGTATTTCCAATCTCGCCGCCGTTCCACGTGATCCCCCTTGCGTTCAGATCGAAGGATGTAGAGTGGGCAATGCAGCCGGAGAAATTCCACCCGCCGAAAGTCTCATCGATGTTAGGGTCAGTGTAGATCCCCGTAGTGCAATGGTTGACGCTGCCGCCGATCCATCCGCCGTGCCCGGTATTGGAGGCATTCATGAGGCGGAAGCCGTAGGTGCAGAATGTCACGTGGCAGTTGGCAAAGGCCGTGTTTCCGTTCGATTCCACGAAACCATATCCGCAGGCAGATGCATGGCAGTTTGAGACCACCCAATACTCCGCGTTGAACTCGGCTCCTGTCCCCGCGCAAGTGTCGAAGTAGCAGTTCGCCATCCGGTTGCCCTTGCCTGTCGAACTGAAGGCGTAGAATCCCATTCCGGATGCTGCCGTGCCCCAGTTTTTGAACGTCACCCCATCGACCAGCGCGCCAGTCGTGCCAATCGGCCACACCCCACGACGGTTGCCGACGTTGCCGCCCTCAAGTGTCAGGGGGCCAATAAACTTCCAGTTGGAGACGGACGTGGGGGCTGTCGCGAATCCGGAGGTGAAGAGCGCAATATCAAGGACAGTCTCGCGTCCTACTCGGGATGATGCGCTGCTGCCATTGATGTAAAGCCTCGCTCCGTTCCAAATGTAGGTGCAGGAATCCACCAACAAAAGGTTGGTCTCCGCCATGTAGTAGTCGCCCGGCGCGCAGATCAGCGTTTGTCCTGCGGTGAGCGCTTGGATTGCGGTGGTCAGCGCCACACCACGCGCAGCATCCGTGTTAGCGGTTGCAACGTATTCGGTGCGCGCTCCGGTCTTGGAGACGACAGTGGCAGCAAGCCGCGCCGTTAGCGGAGCTTCAAAGTTACCCGTAAGGATGGCGCTCATCGGTTGTCGCGAGTGGGAAGGAGGTTTACCGCGATGGACGTGGAGCCGGTCGCGCCGGAGACCGTCAGCCGGATCTTGTGGCCGGTTGGGATGAACGTCTCCTCAGCGGTGGCCGTCCAAGACCCGCCATCGACCGCTGAGTAGGTCTCCGTTGGATAGGCCGGATTCAGCGCTGTCAGGGTGACAGTCGCGCTCGCAAACGTGTCCTTGAGGGTCAAGAGATGCTCGCGCCCGGCAATCGTGTTGAACTCGTAATCGCCATTGGCGGTGAGTAGCGAGAATGGTGAAGTATTTGCCATGATCGTAGGTTGTTAGCGGCGCTGCATGTTGCCGTGGGAAAGGACGCGGGTTTGAAGGTGTGCGCCGTTCTGGCGGGAGACTTTGGCCAGTTGCTTGTCGAGGTCTTCGCGGGCGTCACCGTTGAGAAGGATTGCGGCCTCGGGTTCCTTGTCGCTGAACAGGAAGTCCGCAGCGGCTCCGGTTGCCATCCACTCGAACCACTCTTCGGGGACCTCATCCTCTTCGTCGTCTCCCGTGCCGTAGGTGGTCGAGAAAGCGGCTTTGTAGGTGATGAAGGCGGAGTATGCCGCAATGGCAGTAAGCGTGAAGCTGCCAGCGTTCCCGGCATCATTGGATTGCCACTGGGCCACATCGACCGGCGAATCGATGTCGTCTATCGCCGCGTCGGAAAAGTAGTCCGCCCCGCCGTCGCCGTTGAAGGTTCCACGCAGCGACCATCCCAGCGATCCGTCATAACGGAGATTGAACCAGCTTCCAGCCGCTTCGGCGGTTGCGGTTCCATTCGTGCTGTATTGGGATTTGCCGTTGTAGTCGGTGGAAATCGGCAGGTAGCTGCCAGCGACCGGCACGTTGCGGTCGGCAGCGATGGTGAAGTCGTAAATGGCTACCGTGGCATCGCCAGAGACGAGAATCCCTTGGTCTTCGCTGTATGCGACCGGCTGATACCCCGTGATCTGAACGCCGTCGTCTTGCGCGTTCCAGTCCACGTATTCGCCAGCAGGGTCGCTGATGAACGGCTCCGACTCGTGAATCCGCTGGATCGTCCCGATGTCGCGCAGGCCGTCTTGCGAGTAAGGCAATAGCCCGTCTTCCGAGACGATCCGTTCCTCACCCACAACCAGCCAGCGCGGCCATAGCTCCGACTCGGCGTAGGCCTGCTTCGCCCGCCGGTTGATGAAGATCTTCACCCGTGCGACTTCCGTCGTGTTGGCGTCAGGAACGCCCGCAAGCGCCAAGGCTTGGGCTAGGCATTCGCTGTAGGGGCGGGTGGTCATACGTCAGCGCACTTCGTCTCCGGGCACAGGCGGTGCATGTCCCGATGAAACCCTCGATCGAAGAGCGCATCCGGGCCGTATTTGGCGTCAATCTCGAATGCCTGTTGCTGGTCGAGAATCGTGACGAGCTTGAACTTGCCGGGCTTCTTGAGCTTTTGCGCCTCCCTCGCGGCGAGAGCTTCGGCGGCAGCAGCGCGCTCCCGCGCCTTGGTCGTGGCCTTGTTGAAGAGCCATCCCTTTTGAAGGACAGCAGAAAGCTCAAGGGCCGCCCCCTCCTTCAGCCCGAGATCCATGATACTTGCGATGATCTGAGACATGGCGGAAGAAAGCGCGGGCTTCCAAGCCGGAAGCCCGCGCCAGTGAGGGGTTATAGCGCGACAGAGGTGTCGATGATCCGCGCGAGGAAGATGATCTTGCCTTGCGTGGACTCCTCCCACTTGAACCCGGTCGGCGTGAACAACGCCTTCACGGTTTTCGCAGCAGTGTAGGCCTTGCCCTTGATGACGTTCGAAGTGGTGGAGGTATCCGATGCCGTCCCGATGAAGTAGGCCCCGGTGTTGAAGCCGAGGAATACTTCGGTTGCATCGACGTGGATCACCGAGGAAAGCTGGAAGCCGTCCGGGTCATCTTCATCGCCGAGCTGAACGGTGCCGGTGGTGCCGCCGCCGCTATCATCGAATGCCGTGACGACACGGAATCCGACGCTCTCCACGATGGAGTAGGCGGGGATATTGAACAGCGATACCGTCACCGTATCGGCATCGGCGGCGCTGGTGACGCCGAGGAAGTCGGTGTAGTCCAGTTCGAGGCGGTGCGTCCACCCGTGGCCAAGCTCGTTGTTGCAGAGCGGCGGGGCGATCTTGGTGGTAATTGCTACATCAGCCATGGTCGTAGTTGGTCAGTTGTTGGGGTGATTAGGCCGACAGGGTGACCTTGCCGAGGGCGCGAGGATCGCGGACCACGAGGGTTGCGAGCATGTCAACGTAGCCACGAGGCCCGCCACCAAGGTCGGGGAGCGGATAGCCCTGCGCCTCCTGCATGTAGCGAACTTCGAGGAAGTCCGGATCGAGCAGGAAGCCCTTGAGCGAGCTTTGGCACTTGGAGTTTGCGGCCACCATGCGGATTAGGCCGAAGTCGGAATCGAACACCTTCACGGAGAGGGTGATCTTCTTCGACTCGGCGGCTTGATGGACGTGGTAGACCGTCTCGCCCGAGTTGTTGTCGGTGCGCTGGAATTCGCCGACTTCCTGCTGGACGCGGGAGCCGTTCACCATGGTCACGTTTGCCACGCCGTTCTTCTCGTCGTGCATCGAGCGAAGCACGTCGTTGAGCGTGATTTCCGTGAGCGAGGTGATGATCGAACCGGCGGGAGTGCGGTATTCGGCTGGCACGTCAGAAGGACCGGCGGAATCGATCCACTTGTCCAAACCGCGCATCTTGGCGGCGACCCCTGCGGACTGCGTGACGCTGTCATTGTCGGATGCCAGCGCCTTCTCGAAATTGCGCTTCAGCTCGGTCATGCACTTCGCCTTTGCGCGAAGCGAATTCTGGTTGCCCGCCGAATCGGAAAGCTCCTGCTCCTTGGTGACGCGCCATGTCTTCCAGAAGCGCTGCACGCGGCCATTGAGAACGGCCACGCCGTCGAATTTGTCGTCGAACGTAGGAACGTCCTGACCTTCGACAACACCATCGGTGTCGGGGTCGTCGTATTCGTCGATCGGCCACTCGATCAGAGTGTTTTTCGGCTTGGGTCCACGCTTGAGGAGCATCGTCAGCGGGTATTTCCCCGCGTCGAGCATGGTGAGCTTATTGTCGAGATCCTCGACGTTCGCGATGGCGCTGCCTTGTCCCGAACGGGCGGTCTGCGCGGAAGGCTGGTAGGTGGTGGAAACGGACATGATGAGGAATGGTTAGGATTCTTCCGCCATGCCGAGTTTGATGAGGTTCTCCTGTGTCGGGTTCTCTTCGTATCGGCGGCGGGCTTCCTGAATTCGCTTCGTCTTCGCGTCCGACTTTGCCGCTGGTTGCACTGCCACACCTGACGGGGTTGAAGGCGGTTTGGCCTTTGGTTTGGTTCCCGTTGTGACTGGTGCTTTGACTGGCTCTGTCTTGCCTTTTGAGGCATTCCCGACCGCTAGAGCTGCCATCAAATGGAGCATTGGGCGCGATTCGGGGAATGCTTCGAAGAGCTTCTTGAAGTTCGGCGATTCAGTGACTGCCTTGAAGTTCTTCGTGACCTCTGATTTCTCGTCTGCCAGCGCTGGCACCCTTGAAAGCGCCTCTGCCTTGGCTGTCTCTAGCAGTTGCTCGGACTCCGCAATTCGGCGGAACTCGGCTTGTTTGCTCGGGACTGCTTCAGTCAGGGCCTCTTCGACCTCATCTCTGAGATCTTCGAGTCCTCCTCGGGTAAACGTCTCTCCGTCAACTTGGAACGGCTCGTTGATGCCGTAGTCCGCATGCTTTCGGAGCGTCGTCCTGATGTCCTTCGTCAGCTTCTTTAGGCGAGTCACCTGCTCGGCGAGCTTTTCGTCGTTATCGACCCCTTCGAGGAATCGCGATTTGACGGGCTCGACTGCGGTGACTGTCTGCGGTTGCTGGGCTTGGAGAGCGGCAATCGTTTCGTCCTTCGCTCGGTTTTCGCGCTTCAGACTTTGGATGTCTGCGGCGGCGCGGCTCTTGAGCTTGGTTCTAACGACCTCCCACTGCTCATCGGTGAGGCTGTCTAGATCGAGTGCATCCACTCCCTCCGGCTCTTCCTCGGATTCCTCCTCTTCGAGCTCTTCTGCCTCTTCGGCTTCGGGCTCCTCTTCGGATTCAACCTCGGCTTCCTCTTCTGGAGTTTCCGGCTCGTCGGTCTCTTGAACTTCGGTCTCCCAAAGGGCCACGAGGGCGGCTTCGGAAAGATCATCTGACGCGGGTTTTTCGCCCCCTGCGATGGCGTCTGGCTTGTCGTTTTCCACCGTAATTGCGCCTTGGTGATCGGCGATGCTGATTCCTTAGTGAATTCGTAAGGTAAAGGCAAGGTGAATCCTTACCCCTTCACTAAGGTTTCAACAAAATGCCCGCCTCCATTGCTGAAGGCGGGCAACCATGATGCACTCGAAACGCCCCGGAAATCAGGCGGGCGGCTTGATCTTCGCTCGCTTCTTTGCAGATGGAGGAGGAACCGGCGTCCCTGTTGGAACCTGGAAGAGATCCAGCAAATCAGTGAGCGCGTTCACCTCGGCGGCAGTCTTCCGAAGCTCGCAGTCGGTCGTGTAGGTGCCGAGCTTCGTGATCGCCCTCTCACGCCTTTCGACAAGATCGCCGAGGATGATATGAAACCGCTTGTCCCCGCTCAGGAACTCAACGGCCTCTTGGAATGGGTCTTTGTGGTCGCTCATGCCACGTTCGTTCCTTGGAATTGTGCTGGGGCAGTGCCGAGACGACCAATCGTAGCGTTTTGCGCCTGAGTGATCTGGAATTGGTATTGCTCGATGTATTTCTGAAGGCGCTCTTGCAGTGCTTGGTTGGTCTGGAGAGCCTGCGCAACATCCGGCTGCTGTGTCCATTGCGGGATGGCCACTTGGAGGGCAAATTGTGCGCCATTGGGTTGCGCCCCGACTTCGACCCCACTGTAAATCTTGGTGAGGTCGTCTGTGATCGAGCGTTGAAGCTTCTGCTGATTCTCCTCCGCTGGAAGCAGCACGGCGCTCGCAAACGACGGGCTGATGGAGTGGCAGACAAACTCAATCATCTTGCCCTTGTCGATGCGGCCCGGCGTGTCGAACTGCATCACGCTCACCATGGCCTCAAGCTGCGCTTTAGCAGTTTCCGGGTCATTCGAGAGCGTATCGAAGCTCATCGTGAACTGGAATTCGTCGTCCTCGACGTTGTCCATTGTGATCGGGTCCGGCGTGCCTGTGACGTTGAAGAAAATCTGGTCCGGACCGAACCGCTGGAAGCAGGTGTAAGCCAGCTTCAGAACCCTGCTCGCATGCTTGAGCGTCTTGTTT